>Ga0182030_10015021_pt1 | contig 15221 bp, 14 predicted proteins | sample 812S3MmetaG_FD_121299 | JGI IMG/M metagenome (GOLD analysis project Ga0182030, IMG submission 121299) | Permafrost microbial communities from Stordalen Mire, Sweden - 812S3M metaG (Illumina Assembly) | ecosystem: Environmental > Terrestrial > Soil > Wetlands > Permafrost | place: Sweden... | reverse complement strand
CTGCTGCTCCCCGACGACGCCGACGTGGCCGGCCTGCTCGGCCTCATCCTCCTGACCCACGCCCGTCGGAGCACCCGGGTGTCCGCGGACGGCTCGCTGGCGCTCCTGTCCGACCAGGACAGGAGCCGGTGGGACGCCGAGGGGATCGCCGAAGGTCTGGCCCTGGTGCGCGAGGCCCTCACGCGGCGGCCTCCGGGGAGGTTCGCCCTGATGGCGGCCATCGCCGCCGTCCACGCCGAGGCGCCGGCCTGGTCGGCGACGGACTGGGCGGAGCTCGTGGGGCTCTACGACCTGCTCGTCGCCATCTGGCCGTCGCCCGTGGTGGCGCTCAACCGGGCCGTGGCCGTCGGATTCGCCGACGGACCGGAGGCCGGCCTGGCGGCACTGGACCGGCTGGTCGACGAGCCCCAGCTCGCCACCTACGCCTACCTGCCCTCGGCCCGGGCGGGCCTGCTCGCCCGGCTGGGGCGGGACGACGAGGCGGCGGACGCCTACCGTCGGGCGCTCGACCTGACCGACAACGCCGTGGAACGGGAGTTCCTGCGGTCGCGGCTCGACGGACTCGGGGGTCCCCCGGTAGCGGATCCGTAGGCCCTCCGCCGACCGGCCCGGTCCGCCCGACACCGTGCCGGTCGGCCCGGTCGGCCGGCGGTCAGCCCAGCGTGTCGAGCGCGCGGTTGAAGGTGGGGGACGGGCGCATCACCGACGACGCCATGGCGTCGTCGGGCCGGTAGTAGCCGCCGATGTCTGTCGGCGAGCCCTGGACGGCCAGCAATTCGGCCACGATGGCGTCCTCGTCGGCCGTCAGCCGATCGGCCAGGGGGGCGAAGGTCGTCGCCAACTCCGGGTCGACGGTCTGGGCGGCCAGCTCACGGGCCCAGTAGAGGGCGAGGTAGAAGTGGCTGCCGCGGTTGTCGATGCCCCCCAGCTTGCGGCTGGGGGACCGGTTCCCGTCGAGCAGGGCGCCCGTGGCGCGGTCGAGGGTGTCGGCCAGGACCTGGGCCCGGCCGTTGTCCGTGGTCTGGGCGAGGTGTTCGAAGCTGACGGCCAGCGCCAGGAACTCGCCGAGGCTGTCCCACCGCAGGTAGTTCTCGGCCAGGAGCTGCTGGACGTGCTTGGGGGCCGAGCCGCCGGCACCCGTCTCGAAGAGCCCACCGCCGTTGATGAGCGGGACCACCGACAGCATCTTCGCACTGGTGCCCAGTTCGATGATGGGGAAGAGGTCCGTGAGGTAGTCACGCAGCACGTTGCCGGTGACCGAGATGGTGTTCTCCCCCCGACGGAGGCGGTCGAGCGAGAGGGCCGTGGCCTCGACCGGGGCGAGGATCTCGATGCGCAGCCCCTCGGTGTCGTGGTCGGGGAGGTACGCGCGCACCTTGGCGATGAGGTTGGCGTCGTGGGCGCGCCCCGCGTCGAGCCAGAAGACGGCCGGGTCGCCGGTGGCCCGGGCCCGCGCTACGGCCAGCTTCACCCAGTCGCGGATCGGGATGTCCTTGGTCTGGCACATCCGGAAGATGTCCCCCGCTTCGACGGGCACCTCGAACACGACGTCGCCCGACTCTCCGGTCACCCGGACGGTTCCGGCGGCCGGGACCTCGAAGGTCTTGTCATGGCTGCCGTACTCCTCGGCGGCCTGGGCCATCAGACCCACGTTGGGCACCGACCCGATGGTCGACGGGTCGTACGCACCGTGGGCCCGGCAGTCGTCGATGACGACCTGGTAGACGCCGGCATAACTGCTGTCGGGGATCACGGCCAGGGTGTCGGCCTCGTCGCCGTCGGGGCCCCACATGTGTCCCGAGGTGCGGATCATCGCCGGCATGGAGGCGTCGACGATCACGTCGCTCGGCACGTGCAGGTTGGTGATGCCACGGTCGGAGTCCACCATGGCCAGCTCGGGCCCGGCGGCCAGCTCGGCGGCGAACGAGGCGGCGATGGCGTCACCGTCGGGCAGTCCGGGCAGACCGTCCAGGATGGCGCCCCACCCGTCGTTGGGGCTGAGTCCGGCGGCGGCCAGGGTGTCGCCATAGGCGGCGAAGGTCCGGGGGAAGAACGCCCGCACGACGTGTCCGAAGATGACGGGGTCCGAGACCTTCATCATCGTGGCCTTCAGGTGGACCGAGAAGAGCACGCCCTCCTCCTTGGCCCGGGCGATCTGCCGGTCGACGAACGCCCGCAGGTCCGCCACCCGCAGCACGGCGGCGTCGACGACCTCACCGGCCAGCACGGGGATGGGCGGACGCAGCTCGGTGGTGGCTCCGTCGGTCCCCACCAGCTCGACCGACAGGCGGTCGTCCGCCGTCATGACCACGGACTGCTCGGTGGAGCGGAAGTCGCCGGCCTCCATGTGGGCCACGTTGGTCCTCGACTCGGGCGTCCAGGCGCCCATGCGGTGGGGATGGGTCCGGGCGTAGTGCTTGACCGACGCCGGCGCCCGCCGGTCCGAGTTGCCCTGGCGGAGCACCGGGTTGACCGCGCTGCCGAGCACCTTCCGGTAGCGGACCAGGGCCTGGCGGTCGGCGTCGTCCTGCGGGTCCTCGGGGAAGTCGGGGACGGCGAAGCCCTTGGCCTGCAGTTCGGCGATCGCCGCCTTCAGCTGCGGGACGGAGGCGGAGATGTTCGGCAGCTTGATGATGTTCGCCCCGGGAGTGAGCACCTCGCGCCCCAGCTCGGCCAAGGCGTCGACCACCTGCTGGTCCTCGGCCAGACGCTCCGGGAACGAGGCGAGGATCCGACCCGCCAGGGAGATGTCCCGCGTGGTGACCGCGACACCCGCCTGGGCGGCGTAGGCCTGGACCACGGGGAGCAGGGAGTACGTGGCCAGCAGCGGGGCCTCGTCGGTGTGGGTGTAGATGATGGTCGAGTCGGTCACTCGCGCTCCGTCGTCGGTGGGCGGTCAGGGTCGGCCCAACGATAGACGGCCCACCCGGAGCCTCCGGAGGGCGACCCGGTCAGGGACCCGACAGCCGTTCGAGGACCACCGCAGCGGCGGTGGCGACGTTGAGTGAGTCGATGCCCTCCGCCATCGGGATCGTCACCACGGTGTCGACGGCGTCCAGTGCGGCGGCCGACAGCCCCGGTCCCTCGGCTCCGAGGAGCACCGCCGTCGGCCGCCGGCGTCCGGCGAGTCGGCGTAGGGTCAGGCGCTCCGGACCACCGTCGCCCGCCGGGGGGTTTGGGACCAGCGCGCACACGGCGAACCCCGCCTCCCGGACGATCCCGAGACCGTCGGGCCAGGGGTCGAGCCGGGCGAACGGCAGGTGCAGGGCGTGGCCGGCCGAGACCCGGATGGCCCGTCGGTAGAGCGGGTCACCGCAGGTCGGGTCCACCAGGACGGCGGCCGCCCCGAACGCGGCGGCGTTGCGGAACACGGCACCGATGTTCTCGGGGTCGTTCAGGCCCTCGAGCACCACCACCAGCGGCGGACCGGCGTCGACACTCGGTGTGCGGGCCGCCCGGGCCAGGACGGTGCCGGTATCGGCTTCCGGTGGTCGGGCGGCCACGGCCACCACCCCCCGGTGGAGCCGGAACCCGACCAGCGCCGCCATGCGGGCGCGGGGCACGACGAAGACCGTCGCCCCCCGGCCGCGCACGGCCGACACCAGGTCGTCGGCCAGGGCGACCTGGTGGTCGTCGACCACCAACGACCGGACCTCCAGGTCGGAGTCGAGCAGTCGGCGGACCGCCACCCGCCCCTCGACCACCACGATGCCGAGCTCCGCCTCGAGTCGGCGTCGGTAGGCGGGGTCGTTGAGGTCGCGGTAGTCGGCCAGCCGGTCGTCGTCGAGATCGTCGGCGACCACCAGCGGCCCGGCGTACGCCTCGTCGTCCATCCCGCCACTGTAGGGACGACCGGGCCGGCCCTCGATGCGGCCGGCCCGGTCGGGGGTGTCCGATGGCCCGGCCCGATGGATCCTTTCGTCGCCGGGGGACAGCGTGACCTGCCGCGTGGCTATCCGGAGCAGGAGTGGGTAGGGCACAGGGGAGACCGACGCCGGAGGAGGCTCGTGCCCCCACACAGGCCCGGACACCGGGCAGGATCGGACACCAGTGCACGCGCCCTGAGCGCCATGGCCGATGCGGCGCGTCGCGCCCGCACATCCGACCCCGGGGCCCCTGGGGCTCCGATGCGACCGCCGCGGTCGCATCCCGATCCTCGGCCGGCCACGGCGACGCCTCCGGTGTCCCCGGAACCCCGGGTCCGGGTGTCGACCGCGGCACCCCCACCCGACGTCGCACCGGTGCTCGTCTTCGACGCCCTGGCCGAGGAGCGGCCCGGCGGGGGGTCTCCGGGTCCGGCGGCGCGGGTGACGCGCCCGGGGACCCGGAGGGTCCGCGCCACCGAACGGAGACTGCGGCGAGCCATCGCCGTCGTGGCCGCCGCCGTGGTGGTGGTCGTGGCCGCCCTCATCGGATCGGTCCTCACCCATGGCGGCACGACGTCGGTGACGTCGGTCGCCCACGGTGCGCCGGCTGGGGGCACGCCGCTGTCCTCGACCGCGCCGGCCACCGACAGCACGACGACCGCGGCGCCCTCGGTGGCCACGGCACCCCCTCCCCCCGGCACGACCGCCACCGCGGCCGGAGCCAGCCCCACGCCGCCGGCGGCGGCGGGACCCCCGGTGCTGACGAAGCTCCGGCCCGACTCCGGGGTGCCCGGCCAGTCCGTGGACGTGCGCGGCTCCGGCTTCCTCAGTGCCTCCGGCCACATCAGCGCCACCGTCGGCGGGCGGACGGCGTCGGTGCGCTGTCCCGACCAGACGAACTGCAGCGTGACGATCCCGCCCGTGCCCGGGAGGAGATCCATGGACCCGGTCGTGATCATCACCGACGGCGGTGCGTCCAATCCGCTCGCCTTCGTGCTGCGGTAGGGCGCGGCGGTGGGGTGCCCGGTGCGCCGGGCCGGACTCCCGTCGGAGCCCACCCGGTCGGTTCCACGTCCCGTCGAGCGGGTGGGGTGCCGTCGCCGGGACGATCGACGGGCGGCGATCCCGGACGCTAGACAGGACCCGTGAACCGACGTCATCTCGAGCTGTGCTCGAGCGCCGAGTGGGCCGAGGCCGTCGAACGGTGGATCATCCCGTGGGTCCTGGACGGGGTGGACCTGGGCGAGGACGTGCTGGAGGTGGGGCCCGGTCCCGGACTGACCACCGACATCCTCCGGCTCCGCACCACCGACCTCACGGCGATCGAGGTCGATCACGATCTCGCCTCGTCGTTGCGCCAGCGGCTCGCCGGAACGAACGTCGACGTGGTCTGCGCCGATGCCACCGACAGCGGCCTGCCCTCCGACCGGTTCTCCGGAGCGGTCTGTCTGACCATGCTCCACCACGTCCCCTCCGTCGCCCTCCAGGACCGCCTCTTCGCCGAGGTCCACAGGGTCCTCGGCCCGGGTGGCGTCCTGGTCGGACAGGACAGTCTGGCGTCCGACGAACTGCGGGAGTTGCACGTCGACGACACGTACGTGCCGATCGACCCGCCGAGGCTGGGGCCCCGGTTGGCCTCCGCCGGATTCGCCGCGGTCGAGGTCGACTCCAACGAGTACGCCGTGCGGTTCCGGGCGACCAAGGGGCCCGGAACGTGACCTCGAAGATGGAGCGTCTGGAGCAGATCGTCGACCGCCTGCCCGAGGCGGAACGGGTCGACATCGAGGCGTGGGGTGGCGAGCCCACCTTCCGCGTGCGCGGCAAGAACTTCGTGTTCGCCAGTCCCGACGGCTCGTCCATCAGCGTCAAGCTCCCCCCGGACGAGGCGGCGGCCGTGGTCGCCACGGATCCACACGCCTCTCCGACCGGGTACGGGCTGGGGCGGCACGGCTGGGTCTCCGTCACCCTGGCCGGACGCCTCGGCGCGGACCGGTGGCGCGAGGTCGAGGAGTGGATCGAGACCTCCTACTCCCTGATCGCACCACGGACCCTGGCCCGTCAGGTCCTCGAGCGCCACTGATCGTCGACGGACGCCACGCGGTCCGGACGACGTCGGTCCGGCCCGCGTGGTCGTGCCCGTGGGGCTTTGCCGCGCCGGCCGTCGGGACGGGTGACCCGCGGAACGTCAGAAGGGCACGGGTCCGGCGCCGGGCGGTGGGGCGGTGGCTTCGTCCACTGACGCCCGACGTCGGCCCCCGCGTTGCGCGGCGGCTCCGGCGAGGACGACGAGCAGGATGCCGACCACCTGGACGGCGGACAGGGTCTGGTGGAGCACGAACAGCCCGAGCAGGACCCCGAACGCGGGTTCGAGGGCCATGAGGGTCCCGAAGGCCGTGGGGGTCATCCGGCGGAGCGCCAGCAGTTCGAGCGAGTAGGGCACCACGGGGAGCAGGATCGCCAGCCCGACGGCCGTGGCGATGACCGCGGGCGTGAGGTGCCCGGCGGCCTGCGGGATCCCGATGATTGCCGCGGTGACCGCGGCGATCGGGATGGTGCACGCCAGTCCGGTCAGGCCCGTGAAGCGGTCGCCCACCCGTTGGGTGAGGAGGATGTACGAGGCCCATCCGACGGCGGCCAGGGCGGCATACCCGACACCGGCGACGTCGATGGTGCCGCGCCACGGTTCGGTGACCAGCACGACGCCGACTCCCGCGGCGCCCACCCACACCAGCGCCCGGCGACTGTGGCTGCACACGGCGGCGACGGTCATCGGGCCGAGGAACTCGATGGCGACCGACGTCCCGAGCGGGATGCGCTCGATCGCCGCCAGGAAGGCGATCGTCTGCACGCCCGTCGTGATGCCCAGTCCGACCAGCACCGGCGCGTCGTGCCGGCGGAGGGAGCGCAGGGGTGGCCGGGCGACGGCCAGGAAGATCACCGCCCCGGCCGTGAGTCGCAGCCATGCCGTTCCGGCGGGTCCCACCGTCGAGATCAGGTGCACCGACAGCGCGGAGCCGAGCTGGACCGAGAGCATGGCGCCGATCGCCAGCGCCGACGGCGGCACCGCGCCGGTGCCCGGTCCGCGCCCGCTCACCGGCGGCTGCGCCGCATGCACGGCGTGGCGGACGCGACGAACCGGTTCGCCTGCCTCGGCCCATCCCCGCGAGTTCCTATGGGGGTGGCCGACCCATTCCGCTCAGTCATCGGCCACCGGTCGACGGGACGGTGCCGGCGCACCGGGATCGAACACCGCCAGGGAGAACCTCGTGGGCGTGCGCGAGGAGTTCACATAGGCGTGCGGCGTGTCGCCGGGGAACGAGGCCGCGTCCCCGGGGTTCAAGGTGAGCGACCGGTCGACGACCTCGACCGTCAGGACACCCTCCAGGACGTGCACCAGTTCCTTGGTCCCGGCCGTGTGCGCCTCGCTGGCGTGGCGGTCCCCCGGGCCGAGGACCCAGTCCCACAGTTCGATCACGTCCGGAGGCTCGGTGCCGGCCACCAGCACGCCCCGCCCACCGTGCAGGCCGCTCCAGAGGACGGCCCCCTGGCCCGAGCGGTTGACCCGCACCGGCTTGGGCTGCGGGGGCTCGACCAGGCCGGGCAGGCCCACGCCGAGGGCGGCGCTGATCCGCAGGAGCGTTCCGACGCTCGGGTTCGCCGTTCCCTGTTCGACGTTGACGACCATGCGACGGCTGACCCCGGCCGCCTCCGCCAGCCGGTCGAGCGTCCAGTGTCTCGACCGCCGCTCCGCCCGCACCCGGTCGCCGATCGCGGAGGCCAGGCTCGCCGTGGTCTCGTCCATTCGTGCATCATAATGCACCAATCGTGCATCGCTATGGGGGCAGCCGACGGGCCGGCGCCGCCGCGCCGGTCACCGGTGGACCACCGACACCCACGGGAACGCCCACGGGCCGATGGCATGATGGGACCCATGTTCGAGCGGATGGCCGACGCCGGTCGGAGGGTGCTCGTCCTGGCCCAGGAGGAGTCCCGCCTGGCCGGGCACGGCCACATCGGCACGGAGCACCTCCTGCTCGGACTGCTGTCCGTCCCGGTCACGAGCGACCTGCTCGAAGCCGTCGGGATCGCCCTCGACCCGATGCGCGAGCAGGTGAGCCGTACGTTGTCACCACACCTTGGAGGCCCCGGCTCCCCTGCGTTCACACCGCGGGCGAAGAAGGTGCTCGAACTGTCGCTCCGTGAGGCGCTCGACCGTCAGAGCCCGAGCATCGGGCCGGGCGACATCCTCCTGGGCGTCCTCCGGGAGGGCGAAGGAGTGGCGACCCAGCTGCTGGTCGGCCAAGGGGTCGATCTCGTGGCCCTGCGTCAGCGCGTCCTCGAGCGGCTCGAAGGAGAGCCTCCCTCCGACCCGCAGGCGCCGGTGGACCGGTTCGGCGTTGCGTCCCGGTCGGTCCGGCCACCGGGCCGACTCGGCGGCCGCGTGTTCCCGGGTCAACGCCCGGATGCCTGCGTCGTCTGCGGCCGGGACACCTGGGAGGTCGACCACTTCGTGACGGACGGGAGCGTGCTCCTCTGTCAGGTCTGCATCGACGACGCCGCCGGTGCCATCCGCGACGCCGCACCCGACCAGCACCGGATCTCGCTCCCCCCACGCGTCTTCGGCACCGTCCCGTCGCCGGAGGCACCGGGCGCCATCGCTGAGGCGGTGGCGCGGGTGACGGGACCCGAGCCGGAGGGTGGCTGGGGGCCGTTCCTCGAGGACGCCGCCGAGATCCGCGAGGCCCTGCACGAGGCCCAACAGCGCAGCGGCAGCACCGGTGCGCAGGCGATCGTGCGCCGGGTCCGCTTCGTCTCCGACGAGCACGCCTGGATCTTGCTCACCGTGCATCTCGGTCCGTCGCTCGGCGGCTTCCCATTCGAAGGTCCGGTGAAGCGCATCGACGGATCGTGGAAGGTCAGCCGGGAACTAGTGGCGACGATGCTCGGTGCCGCCGGGATCCAGCTACCACCACCGACCTGAGACCGGCGTCGATCACCCCCCTGGTCCCAACGTACTCCCGGGTGGGGGGCTTGCGGCAAGGGCCCACGCCGTGGTGACAATGCACGTCCCTTCCGGTTCGACGGCGGGCACGATCGACGGTGGGGACGAGGCAGACCTGAGGGGTCTGGGAGGGCAGGTGGACGGGTGGGCAGCTACGTGATCGGGTTCGACGGGCTGGGCCGGAACGACATCGGCGTCGTCGGCGGCAAGGGGGCGCACCTCGGCGAGCTCTCCCGGGTGGCGGGCGTCCGGGTACCGGCCGGCTTCTGCGTGACGACGGACGCCTTCCGCCGGATCGTGGCCGATGCGCCGTCGATCGACGAACGGCTCGACCGCCTCACGCGTGTGCGCCCGGACGACCGGGAGGCGATCCGCACGGTCAGCGCCGAGCTCCGCGATGCCGTCGCGTCGGTCACGATCCCCGATGATCTGGCGGCGGCCATCGCCGCGGCGGTGGCCCGGCTGGGTGCCGACGCCGCCTACGCCGTCCGATCCAGCGCCACGGCGGAAGACCTGCCCACCGCATCGTTCGCCGGTCAACAGGACTCGTACCTGAACGTCATGGGCACGGCCGCCGTGCTCGAACACATCAGCCGGTGCTGGGCGTCCCTGTTCACCGAGCGGGCGGTGGCCTACCGGGTGGAGCACGGCATCGACCACCGGCTGGTGCAGATGGCCGTCGTCGTCCAGCGCATGGTCGTGGCCCGGGCGTCGGGCGTGATGTTCACGGCCGACCCCGTGACGTCCGACCGGACGGTCGTCGCCGTGGAGGCCACCGTCGGCCTGGGCGAGGCCCTGGTCTCCGGTCGGGTGACCCCGGGCTCCTACCGGGTGCGCGACGACGGGATCATCGAACGATCCATCGCCACCAAGCCGTTCGCCGTCCGGGCCTCGCCGGCCGGCGGGACCGAGGACGGGGCGATCGGGCCGGCGGGTCGGGACGATCCGGCGCTCACCGATACCGAAGTCGTGGACCTGGCGCGGCTCGGCCGGCGGATCGAAGCGCACTTCGGCAGCCCCCAGGACATCGAATGGTGCCTGGACGATGACGACGTCCACGTCGTCCAGAGTCGACCGATCACGACGCTGTTCCCGATCCCGGTGACGGACGACGGGGAGAACCACGTCTTCGTCTCCGTCGGCCACAACCAGATGATGACCGACGCCATGAAGCCGCTGGGGATCTCGCTCTGGCTCCGGACGACCCCGCGACCGATGTTCGTGGCCGGCGGGAGACTGTTCGTCGACGTCGCCGGACAGCTGGGCTCGCCGACCGGCCGCGCCGGACTCCTGGAGGTCATGGGACGGGGCGACCCGCTCATCGGGGACGCCCTCGAGACCGTCCTGGAACGTGACGGGTTCGTCCCGTCGCTACCGGACCCGGATCGGGACGGAGGGGTGCCGGGGGGCGCTCCGGCGCCCCTCGAGACCGACCCGGCCATCGTCGCCGAGCTGATGGCGGGCACGCAGGCGTCCATCGCCGCACTGCAGCGCGACATCGCCACCACGTCCGGAACGGCCCTGATGGAGTGCATCCTGGCGGACATCCCCGAGCTGCAGCGGATCCTCTTCGATCCGCGGAGCCACCAGGTGTTCATGTCGGCCATGGAGTCCACGTGGTGGCTCAACGAGCACCTCGAGGCGTGGCTCGGGGAGAAGAACGTGGCCGACACGCTCACGCGGTCCGTCCCCGACAACGTGACGTCGGAGATGGGACTGGCCCTCCTCGACGTCGCCGATGTGATCCGGCCGCATCCGGAGGTGATCGCCTACCTGCAGCACGTCGACGGGGACGAGGACCTCCTCGACGGCCTGACCGGGCGGGCGGGCGGGAGGGAGGCCCGGGACGCCCTCGAGGCGTTCCTCGACCGTTACGGGATGCGCTGCGTCGGCGAGATCGACATCACGAGGCCGCGCTGGGCCGAGCGCCCCGCCTCGCTCGTCCCCGTGATCCTCGGCCACATCCGGAACGTTCCTGCGGGTGCCGGCCAACGGCGGTTCGAGGAGGGACTGGAAGCGGCCCGGCGGAAGGAACACGACGTGCTCGAGCGTGTGCGGGCCCTGCCGGAGGGTGCGCAGAAGGCGGACGAGACGAAGCGCCACATCGACCGGGTGCGGACCTTCATCGGCTACCGCGAGTATCCCAAGTACGGCATGGTGAGCCGCTACTTCGTCTACAAGCGGGCCCTCCTGGGCGAGGCCCGGCGCCTGGTCGACGCGCAGGTTCTGCGCGAGCCGGAGGACATCTTCTACCTCACCCTGGACGAGCTCGACGCTGTCGTGCGGACGCACCAGATCGACCGGCGGCTCATCGACCGGCGCCGGGACGAGTTCCGGGCGTACGAGGCACTCACGCCTCCCCGGGTCTCGACGTCGGACGGCGAGGTGGTCACCGGCGCGTACCGTCGCTCCGGTGGGCCATCCGGCGCGCTGGTCGGCCTGCCGGTGTCCGCCGGGACGGTCGAAGGGAGGGCCCGCGTCATCACCGACATGGCCGAAGCCGATCTCGATCCGGGGGACGTCCTGGTGACCCCCTTCACGGATCCCAGTTGGACACCCGCGTTCGTGGCGATCGCGGGCCTGGTGACCGAGGTGGGGGGCATGATGACCCACGGCGCGGTGATCGCCCGGGAGTACGGCCTGCCGGCCGTCGTGGGCGTGGAGCGGGCCACGAGCATCATCCGCGACGGGCAGCGGATCCGGGTGGACGGAACGAACGGCTTCGTCGAGATCCTGTCGTGACCGGAACCGGAACCGGAACCGATCCCGGCGGCCCACCGAGGTCCGCTCAGCGCGTGCCGTAGGCCTCGACGAAGTCGTCCAGGGTCGCGGTGCACAGGGAGTGCCGGTTGCTCGGGAGCGTGCACGTCTCGATGTAGCTCCCGCTCCTTCCCGCCGTCCCCGGGTGGAACGTCACGACACCGTTGGCCGGGTACGGGCCACCGGAGCCGGCGCCGGAGCCCTTCACCCCCGGCGGATCCAGGAACCCGACGATCCCGTCGCCGATCTGCTCGGACGATTCGCCGGCATAGGGGCCGGGGCAGACCGACGGCGTGCCGGCGTGGTCGACGGCACACTGGCTCGCCGCCGCGGTGAACAGCGGTGTCGTCTGCGCGTAGAGGCAGCTGGCACATGCGCTCGTCTGACCACCGACGACCTGTTCACCGGTGTCGGGGGTGGCACCCGAGGTCGTGGGCTCGGGCTGCCCCTGCGGATAGGCCGCGAGATCGCTCGAACCGTCGGCGCCGATGGTGGCGGCGCACGCCCAGCCGGTCGGCGCCAGGATCTGCATCTGGCCCTGGGCATCGGTGTAGACGGCGATCTGGTCCACCAGGCTCGACGGAATCGACTCCGCCACTGTGGACGGCAGGCTCGGCGTGCCCGTCGGTTGGATCCCGTACGTGGTGGGACAGACGACCTGGGCGAGCCGAGCGGAGACCGTGGGCACCGCGGCGGGTGCGGACGTCGTCGATGCGGTCGTCGTCGAAAGGGGTTCGGTCGTCGTCGTCACCCCCGACCGCACCCTGGTGGTCGTGGTGCTCGAGCTGCTGGCGCCCCCGCACGCCGCCAGAACGAGGGACAGGCCTCCCACTCCCATCGCGATGAAGATGCTCCGTCGCACGGGTGACCCCCTCGCACTTGTCCGGTCAGAGGATTGTGCACCCGATCAGCACCGTGGCCAAGGTCACCCCGTGGCGCCCGCGATCGACAGAGCGGATCGACGGGCGCGGTAGCGCGTCACGGCGGGTCGATGGAGGCCCGACCGGAGTCGGCGACATGCCGGCTCCACGAGCTCCCGTCCCAGTAGCGGTACTCGCAACGACCCGTGGGGTCCACGCACCAGCTCGCCGGGACCGGTGGGTCCGGGTCGGCGGGTGCCGACGGCCTCATCGGCAGGCCCGAGAGGATGACGAGCAGCCCGACGGTGCCGATGCCGGCCAGTCCGCGGACGAGCCCGAACAGCGAGAAGAGCACGAGCATCCCACCGGCCGAGATGGCGGTGACCCCCGGGCCGGTCATGCGGCGGACCAGGCGCACCACGAGGTCGAGGGCGCCGACGACCACAGCCAGAGCCAGGGCGATGCTCACGAGTTCGGCCGAGACATGGTCCCTCTGGGCGAGCGTCTGGGCCGGTGGATGCGTGAAGTACGTGTGGCCGTTCGCCACCAGCCACGGGCTCGACGGCTCGGCGATGTGGTAGTCGAAGTAGAAGGCCACCACCGCTCCGGCCCAGATCCAGGCGGCCGCCAGGAAGGCGGCACGCCACACCATCGACGACACGCGGAGCGAGGGCCTGGTGGGGCGCGTCACGGTGTCGGCTCCGGCGCGGGCCCGGCGGACCCTCCAGGCGGACCGCCGAGGAGCCGGGCGAAGTGGAGCGCCTGGTCGAACAGGGCCGTGGCCGGGGCCCGGTCCCCGTCGAGTTGGGTCAGCATCTCCAGGCCCAGATAGAGGGCGACCACGGCGAACCCCACCGACTCGGCCGGCACGAGGGCTCCGAGCGGCGAGTCCCCCAGGGCTCCGGTGACGGCGTCACGGGCGAACCCCGTCCACGGAGCGATTCGTCGGGCCACCTCCGCGCCGAGGCCGGGAGTCGTGGCGGCGCCGGCGATCATGGCCACGAGCACGGCGACATATCCGGCGTCCAGGTCCTCACGGAACACCGACGCGGCCACGTCCACCAATCCGGCCGGTGTGTCCACGCCGTCCACGGCGGTGCCGTAGCGGACCAGCCGCGCGTCACTGACCGCATCGAGGGCGGCGAGCAGGAGTCCGGTGACGGAGTCGAAGTGGTAGAAGATCAGGCCCTGGTTGATGCCGGCCCGGTCGGCGATGACCCGGGCACTGGCCCCGGCGTAGCCGTGGTCCTTCAGGGTCGCGATAGCGGCGTCGACGAGCTGCCGGCGGGTCGCCTCCCCGCGGGTCGTGCGCACCGCGCCAGCCGTCGTGACTCCTGCCTCCACCATCGGGACACCTCCAACTTGAGCGACTGCTCAACTACTGTACCGCGACATCCGCCTCGTGCACCCCGGACGCGGAAAATCCCGGCGTCCGGGCCCTGGGGGCCGAGAAACCGGGACTTCCGATAACGCTCCGGTGCCACGTACGTGAACACCTGTTGGTGGGGTGTCGGCGTAGGGGTCTGACCTGGACGGTAGCTCCCCGGCGGCCGGCGACTTCCTACGCCAGGGGCCGGATTTTCATACGGAAGGCCAAAAGCCCAATTCAGCGGGTGGTGATGACTCAGTCAGCGGCCGCTGCGAGGCGGGGATACTGCTACGAGTGTCAGTTGACCGGTAAGAGCGTTGCTTGTCCCCCGCTGACCACCAAGAACTCGGCGGCCGGTGGCCCGCCCTTGGACTCGTTCCCGGGCCAGTGCCAGGACCCCGCGTTGCACGGCACGGTGATCAGCTCCGGCTGGCCGGTGACCTCGAGGGCGCAGTGATCGGCGGCCGTATAGGTCTGCGTCGGCGTCCCCTGACCCCACATGATGTTCCAGCCAGGGGGGTCGTTCGGCGTGCCACCTTGGGCGAAAGTCAGGTTCCAGTACCAGGTGAGTCCCGGCGGGGCCGGAGTCGACGGTCCATGGAGGGGGCCGACGACCAGTGCGGCGCAAGCAAATGCCAGGACGGCGACGAGTGCAGCCACGTAACACCTCCGCCCACCGCGCCAAGACGTCTTCTGCTCCGACACGGGTCCAAGTGTCGGCGCGCAGTCCATCGTCACGCTCATGGTCCCCAACTTCTCTCAGCGACCGGAGCCACGTCCGGAGCGGTCGTCATCAGAATCCCGACCCGCTGCGGGTGAAGTAGGACCAAGCCGCATCGACCGGGTCCACGCCGCCGCCGTGATCACTGCCAGATCGCCGAAGGTCATTCGACGAAGGCGGCGGCTCTACCAGCCGCGGTTCCTCAACGTACGGCACGTCCGGCGGCTCGTCCTTCCACGTCTTGCCGTCGTCGCGGACCAGGTAGGTGGGGGTGCCGTCCGAGAACCAACGGTGCTCGTGCCGCCGGAACGGATCGGTGCACCAACCTTCTTCAGACATCCGCCCTCCCGTACAACCCGCCGGCCATCATCATCGAGCGTAGTCCCGTGAGTGCGGAATCGGCAGGGACGACGTGCCTCGTCTGCTCCATGAGCCCCACCGCGTCCGACTGGCGCCCTGTGGCACTCGAGACACCCAGTGCGGCAGAGCTTGAGTCCACCGGCGCCAGCACAGCGGCGCCGGCCTTGCCGCAGCCATCCCGAGTGCGGATCGTCCCATGAACGCGGAACGTCCCGGCCTCCGCAAGGGAACCCGGGACTTCCGTAACTGCATCGCCGCTGCTTTCGCAAACGGCTCATGGTGG
>Ga0182030_10015020_pt1 | contig 15222 bp, 15 predicted proteins | sample 812S3MmetaG_FD_121299 | JGI IMG/M metagenome (GOLD analysis project Ga0182030, IMG submission 121299) | Permafrost microbial communities from Stordalen Mire, Sweden - 812S3M metaG (Illumina Assembly) | ecosystem: Environmental > Terrestrial > Soil > Wetlands > Permafrost | place: Sweden... | reverse complement strand
TGGGGTGTAATGAAATCATTACAACTTTCAAATCCCCTGTGTTTACGGGGCCATCTTGATACTCACCATGAAGAAAGGTAGGCTGTTTCCTAAACTTGTGATCCAGGTTCAATTCCTGGTGGGGTCACCACCTTTCCGGCGGCGGGGGCACGACACCAAAGCGCCGATGAAACCCCCAACCCTCGGCACTTCAGGATTGCGGCAAACGGCAGCCCAATCCATCATGATCGTTGCCTGAACCACCAAATGAGGGAACCAGCCCCATGAGCGTCGAGTTGCATTTCAACCAACGGCAAAGTTGCGCTGTCCCCGGCCTGTCCCTTTTCGACTGCGCCGAGGCGCTTGGCATCAAAGTCCCCACCTCTTGCCGCAAACAGGGCAAATGCAAGGAATGCCTGGTCGAAATCACCCAGGGCATGGAGTGCCTTTCCGCCCGCGAACCGGAGGAAAGCCATCTCCGCGAGAATTTCCGTCTCTCCTGCCGTTGTCGGGTGGTGGCGGATTCCGGCGTCGTCCGCTGCCACACCCTGCGGCGCGGCGACATGCGCATCGAGCGCCACGCCCTGCAACTCCCCACCAGCGGCCCAAAACCGCAACTCGATCCCGCCGTCACCCGCGACGGCGACCGCATTCTCCTCGACGGAGTGGAGATCGCCCGCAGTCTTGCTCCCATTCACGGCCTGGCGATGGATTTGGGCACCACCACTGTTGTCCTCCGTTTGTTGAATCTGGAAACGGGCGAGGTCGTGGCTGATGCCTCCTTTGAAAACCCCCAACGGTTCGGCGGGTCCGACGTCATGTCGCGCATTCAATATGACACCGAGGACGGGACCAAACTTTTGCAACGCACTCTCGCCGGCTACATCACCCACGCCATCGAGGAATTTCCGGTGGACCCGAAGACCATTTATGAATTGGTCGTCGCCGCCAATTCCACCATGCGCGATCTCTTCTTCCGCCTGAGCGTTTATTCCATCGGCCAGAACCCCTACCAATCCATCACCGAACTGGAAATGGCCGAAGGCCGCCGCACCACCACCAGCCTGGCCACTCCCGCCGCGCGGCTGCTGCTGCCGATTCATCCCAAAGCCCGAGTCTATGGCCTGCCGATCATCAGCGGTCACGTCGGCGCCGACGCCGCCGCCTGCCTGTTGGCCGTGGACATGGCCAATGAGGAACGCCTCATCGCCCTCATGGACATCGGCACCAACACCGAGCTTATTCTCGGCAACAAGCACAAGATCCTGGCCGCCTCCTGTCCCGCTGGCCCGGCCTTTGAGGGCGGTAAAATTTCCTGCGGCATGCCGGGCCTGCCCGGCGCCATCGAAAAAGTGGCGATCAACGACGACGGCTCCGTCCGCGTCCAGGTCATTGGCGATGGACCAGCCGAGGGGATTTGCGGCTCCGGCTTGATAGACCTGATGAGCGAACTCCTGCGCACCGGCCGGATGAATTCCCTCGGCCGTTTCGAGGACGGCGGCGATTCCTTCGTCCTCAAGGTTAAGAGCGACCAGCCGGTCTGCCTCACCGAGAGCGATGTCAACGAACTGGCTCAAGCCAAGGGCGCCAACGTCGCGGGACTGCATGTTATGTTTGACAGATACGGCGCCCGTTTTGACGACCTGGACATTTTCTATCTGGCGGGCGGCTTTGGCCGGCATTTGAGCGTGGCGGCTTCCAGGCGCATCGGACTGATTCCTGATATTGACGACGCCGGAATCCTCCAGGTCGGCAACGCCTCCATCGAGGGGGCGTGCCTGGCGCTGCTCTCCCGCGCCAAACGCGCTGAATTGGAGGAAATGGTCAAACGCGTCACCCATTGCCGTCTGGAAACCCATCCGGATTTCTTCCATTACTTTGTCGAAGGCTGCCAGTTCAACCCCGTCACTTCTTTGGAGCCGCAGATTGTGCCGCCCGCGTCCGTCGCCCCGGCTTGAAGAAACTTCGCGATGTTTGAGTTGTTTGACACCCGCCCGGACATTCAAGTCCAGGAGAGCGAATACCAAAGACTGCTCGGCTACCCCAGCCCGCGCGTTTTGGAGGGGCGCCCCCGCGAACTCGCTGACGCCACCCGCCAATGGTACGCGGAAAATGGCCGTCCTTGGATTTATGCGCGACCTGCCGAGACGCTGGACCTCAGTGGCGGCCAGATCAAAATCAATGGCACAGCCTTCGTCTCCCCGCCGCTCCACGAACAGTTCACCACGGCGCAAGTCCACGACGCCCTCCTCGTGGCCGTGAGCGCCGGGCCGGAATGCGAGGAACGCGCCCGAGTCCTCTGGCAGGAAGGCAAGCCGGACGAATATTTCTTCCTGGAAATGTTCGGCTCCGCCGTCGTGGAACATCTGGTCACCCTCGCCAACGGCCGCATCTGCGGCTGGGCCGATCATAATCAAATGGTCGCGCTCCCCCATTACAGCCCGGGCTACTCCGGTTGGGACATCGCGGAGCAGACCAAATTGTGGGACCTCATTCGGCCAACGTCGGGCCGCGATTTTCCCGGCCAACTCGACGTGATGGATTCCGGCATGCTCCGGCCAAAAAAATCCCTGCTCGCCGTCATCGGCCTCACTCGTCATCTCGACCAGGCGCGCGCCTACGCCAAGCTGATTCCATGCGAAAACTGCGCCCTTCCCGGTTGCCAGTATCGCCGCGCTCCCTTCCTGCGTTTCCCTCCGCAAATTGAGGAAGTGGGCCGGCTCCAGCCCGACCACCGCGACGATTCGCTGGACAACTCCGTCAGCGCTTCGGGACTGGATCATCAAGCCCGCTACACCACCAACTTGAAAGCCTTGCGCATATGGTCGCAGGAACGGTTGCGGTTAAAGAATCTTCCGGACGGTTCCATCGCCGCGCGTTTTCGCTACGAAGGCACCACCTGTTCCAACTTGGGCCGCCCGCTCGAGTTCGACTATCACGTCTTGCTCGCGCCTGGCCATGACCGCCATCGAATTCTGGAAGCCGCCTGCGCTCCTGCTCCAGGTGACACCGGTCACGCCCAGCAATGCGATTACCTCCGCGACGCCGCGGCCTTTCTCGCCGCCATCGCCTCGGAAAAGCCATTGCTTGGGCAACCGCTCAATGACGTCCTCACCTGGGAGCGCGCCTATAGCCCCTCCGGCTGTTATTGCGACGCCGACCGCCGCGCCCACAAATGGGGCCTGGTTTTTGAAGTGCTCCATTTCACCCTGGTGCAGCGCGAGAAGGATGCGGCCCGCATTGGACAAACCTCCGCGCCTCTGGCATAGATCACCTACCCTTTATGACAAAACTCTGCGATATTGACCTGTCGGCCAAGGAAAAACTTCCACCCACCTTCCAGGAAAAGTCCGGCATCGGCACCCACTATGCCGACGCCTTCATCAAACCGATGAACGCCAAATTGCCCGACGGCACACGGGTTTCTTGCAAGCGCAAGGGCCTCAAAATCATCCTCGTGGTCGGCGCCAAAAAGGGCGAGGGTCTGATGCGCCGTTTGCAAGTCAGCCGCGATCCTGTCGTCATGCTGCAGGCGGCGCTCCAGGAAGCGGCCAAGGCGGCCGGCATCACTTTGGAAATCACCGACAAGGAGATACTGGTCGCCGCCTGAATCAGAGAACCACCAAGGTGCAAGACTGGCTGCGCGTGTCCGCTTCCAGGCACGTCCGCAGGTAATCCACAATCTGATCGCTCAACGCCTCGCAACGCTGGCTCCAGCGGTCTGTCCCGGCCAGTTGCTTCACACACGGCCGCAACCCGTTAAACCGCACAATCTGCGGCGAATCCCCCAACTGCCGCTTCAGTTCATTGCGCAAATGCGGAAAGAAAAACAGCTCCCCTCCCCCGGCATTTTTCATCACCTCGACCAAATCCGACTCCTTTACCCGCAAAGCGGCGGGTTGCGACTCACTGAGGATGCTCAACCCCAGCGCACTCAACGCCCGCTCCAGCACCGCCGCAAACTCCCCCACCGAAACATATTCCCGCCGCAACTCATGCTTGAAGTAATGCAGCACCGCCGCCGCCGCGCCCCGGATCAACTCCGGGTCCACCAGCGCCGCCGCCTCGCCGATCAATTCCAAAGTCACCCACTCCGCCGAGCAGGGAATCTGCTCGCCGCAATGCGTTTGAAAAATCAAACAATCAGCTTTGAGTTCCATCATGACTGCCTTCCAAATTCTTGACTTCACGCACAAATTCCGTGGCTTCCTCAAACCGCCGGTAAACACTGGCAAACCTCACATACGCCACCGGGTCAATCGTCCGCAAACCCTCCATCACCCGCTCCCCAATCGCCATGCCCGGCACCTCCCGGTCATACTTGTCCGTCACCTCGTCCACAATCTTCTCCACCAATTCCGCGATCACTTTCGGGCTGATCGGCCGTTTCTGGCACGCCTTTTTCAACCCCGACAGCAATTTCTCTTTGGAAAACTCCTCCCGCCGCCCGTCCCTCTTCACCACCATCAACCCTTCATGCTCGATCTCCTCATACGTCGTGAACCGGTGCTCGCACTTCAAACACTGCCGCCGCCGCCGAATAGTCGAGCCTTCGCGCGACGCGCGCGAATCTATCACTTTATCATCCTGATTGCCGCATTTAGGACACCGCATAATTCGGTTGGCACCACCACTGAATGTATTCGCGCACTTTATGACAACAAAGGGTTGTGGCGTCAAGCCGGTTTTGCGCATTTTCGCAAATTCCCGGTTTCTCCGCCAAAAACGCTTCCCGCAGGCGCTTCCCTCGCCTTTCCGCCGACCTTGTCTTCGGATTGTGCTCCAGCGCAATCTCATTCGATTCAAGGCTAAAATCACTCAGTCTAATTCAGTGCCACCCCGCGCCGGATATAGGTCGGCAGATCCAAATCCTCCCCGCCGCGGATCGTTGGCTCGCTCTTTTCGAAGCGGCCCTTGAACACAATTTCCAGCGGCAATTCCTTTTGCAGCCGCGAGAATTTCTTGCGCGAATGGCCCGTCTGCCGCGCATAAATCTGCTCCTTCTTTTCATTCGTCAACTCCGGCGCCGGCGTCACCAGGCGCGTCGCCGGACGCGCGGTTGCCGCCGGATCCAGAAACTGCATCGCCGCTGGGACCGCCGGGGGGGCGGCGGGCCCGCTGTCCGCCGCCCGATGCCGCGACGCAATCAGCGTCACCGACAGGCGTCCCGCCAGCGCCTCGTCAATCACCGCCCCCAGGATCAAATGCGCGTTCTCGCATTGCCGGTGAATCGGCTCCATCACCTTGTTGATTTCGCTCATCGTCAAATCCGGCCCGCCCGCCATGCTCACCAGCACGGCGTCCGATTCAGTGAACACCTGGCCGCCGTCAAGCAGAGGATGCGCCAGCAATTTTTCCACCACCTGCTCCCCCCGCTTTTCGCCCCCGGCCTCGGCCGTGGCGAAGGCGCTGGCCACGTGGCGGCCTTTGGTGACCGAACAGAGGTCCGCGAAATCTATGTTAATCAGTCCGGTTTGGGTCAACAGGCGCCGAATGCCGTCGAGGCCGTCCGCCATGAGTTTGTTGCTGATCTTGAACGCCTCCACGACGCTGGTTTTCTCGTCCAGGAGCTTGAGGAGCTTCTGGTTGGGCAGGCAAATGACGGCGTCGGCGGCGGCTTTGAGCTGGTCCAACCCGGCTTCCGCCTGGCGCTGCCGGCGTCCACCCTCGAAATCAAAGGGCATCGTCGCCATGCCCAAAACCAGTGCGCCCGTTTCGCGGGCGACCCGCGCCAGGACCGGCGCGGCCCCGGTGCCGGTGCCTCCGCCCAGGCCGGTGAGGATGAAAATAATGTCGGCCCCTTCGCAAAAGGCCCGCAGGCGCTCCGTGTCGTCCTCGGCGGCGGCGCGGCCCATTTCCGGGTCGCCGCCTGTGCCCAGCCCGCGCGCCCGCTTTTCCCCCAGAACCCACTTGTCCGGCAGCGTCAAAGCGGCGAGCGCCTGTGCGTCAGTGTTGACAAGGAGGAACTCGACCCCATCCGGCTTGCTTTCCCCGATGAAATCAGCCGCATTGCAACCCGCCCCGCCCACCCCGCAGACCTTGATGCGGATGACCTTCTTGAGCGCGGCGGCATTCGGTGTTTCCACCGGCCCGGCTCCTGGATTTTCGATGGGTGTGCTCATGGGTTACCTCTTGAAAATTTCGGTGAGGGTTTTTTTCAGGCCGTTGGTCAGGCCGCCGTTGGGCTTGCGTTTCTGCTGAAAGGAGCCGAAGCGCACCAAGCCAATGGCCGTGGCGAACTCCGGTTGGTCCAGCGCCGATTTCAATCCGCTGATGGAACAAGTCTTGCCAAGGTAGGCCGGCAGTTGAAAAACATTCTCCGCCAAAATCTGGATTTGCGGGATGCGCGCCCCGCCGCCGCACAAGAAAACCCCCGCCCGCAAATGCTCCAGCCAGCCAAGCTGCGAAACCTCGCGCTCGATCAACTCAAAAATTTCCTCCACCCGCAACGCCATGATCCGGCGCAGATGCTCCAGGTTGACGCTCTTGAACGGCAGCCCCAACTGGCCCGGCAGTTCGATGTTCTGGCCTTTGACCGATGGTTCCACCACCGCCGAACCGTGGTCAACTTTGAGTTGTTCGGCCCGGCCCAGCGGCACTTTCAAGCCATAGGCCAGGTCATTGGAAATATGGTCTCCCCCCACCGCCAGCACCCCGGTGTGCTTGATGATGCCATCGGCGTACACCGCGTAATCCGTCGTGCCGCCGCCGATATCAATCACCAGCGAACCAAGTTCCTTTTGTTCGTTCGAGAGCAGCGCGAGCGAGGAGGCCAACCCGTTGAATACAATTTCCTCCACCTCCAGTTGCAGTCCCTTAACGACCGCGATGGAATTCTTCAACCGGTTGACATGACCGTGCACCACATGCACATCCACCTCCAGCTTTGCCCCAAACATGCCGACCGGGTTGAGAATGCCGGTGTGGTCATCCACCTGGAAATGTTGGCGAATGGCGTGAACGACGCTGTTTTCCACCGGAAGATTGATTGCCTTGGCGTTCTTGACCACATCCTGCACATCCTCCGCCGTGATTTCGCGGTCGGACGAAACCACCGGATGCACTCCGTGATTGCTGAATCCTCGGATATGATTGCCTGTCACCCCAAGATAAACGCTGCGAATTTCCACATTGGCCATCTGTTCGGCCTCGACAATGGCGTTGCGCACGTCCTCCTCCACCAAGGACGGCTCGGCGATCTCCCCTTTGCGCACCCCCCGCGAACGGGCCTGGCCCAGGCCGATGATATTCAGCCCGCTGCCCGCGCCCATTTCACCCACGACGGCGCAAATCTTGGCCGTCCCTATTTCAAGCCCGACAATGATGGAGGAGGAATCAAACATTTTTCCTTTTGGGTTTGATGGCTTTGACGGATTTGTGGAGCAACGGCGGCATCCCGTTGGCGGCGATCCACCGGACCGGCAGGTTGTTGGAAACCGACAGGTCAAGGGAAACGATGGCTTTGCCCCATTGCTGATACTGATCGTAAATTTCCCGCCAGCGTTGCAACTGCAGTTCAAACTGGTTCAGCGAAAAATCAATTTGCGCGCCCTGGCTGGTGGTGGCTTCCAGAATCTCCGGCGCGCCCACATTGATGGTTTGCAATTCCACCATCCCCGCCATGGGGGAGCGGTCCATTTCCACCACCAGGCGCAGCGCCGCGCGAATCTGCGGCAACTCCACCTGCCGCCCCGGCTGCAATTCCACCAGCGGAACCCCCAGCAACACCGGCAGCGCCGCGTTGGTCGGCGCGGGCGTCTGCCGCCAGGCCGGGTCCAGCGGCTGCATGACATACCCGTTCTCGTCAAAATCATAAACCACCGTCGCGACCCCGCCGTCGCGCCGCGCCTGCTGCGCCAGGGTTTGCGCCACCGGCTGCCGCTCGGTGATGAACAACCGGAGCGTGTTCGGCAGGACTCTCTCCACCGCCACCGATTCAATCGGCGGCTGGGCCTCCAGATCCCGTTTGACCCGGAGCAAATCCAGCGAAAGCAAATTCTGCCCGAGTTTGACCATGGACCACTTGCGGATGATTTGCGGGGCGATCACCCCGTCGGTGCTGACTTCGACCCGCTGGATGGCGAAAGCAGGATTGTCATACACCGCCTGATTCAGGAGCCATTCGCCCCCGCGCCAAAAAAAGAGCACCAGGAAAACCAGCGCCAACACCCCGCCAAACCCCAAGACCGCGGCGCGCCAGCGGGCCGCATTCATCTGCCGGGTGCGCAGCTTGACGTCCAGCATATAGGCGCGCTCGCCCGAGCGCCGGTTTTGTTTTCGTTTAAGCCAGTCAAACATGTTCGAGGCGGGGGGAGGTTCGTTTCAGCGCCAAATCCACCATGCACTGGCAGAGTTGGGCGTAATTCAGCCCGGCGGCGGCGGCCGCTTCGGGAAGGATGCTCAGTTCCGTCATGCCCGGCAGGGTGTTGACTTCCAGCACCACCGGCTGGCCGCCGACGGCCACCATCACATCCACCCGCGCGTAGTCCCGTCCGCCGATGGCGTGAAACGCCCCCAGGGCGGCGGCCTGGATGCGCTCGGTGGTGGCGGCGTCGAAGTCGGCGGGACAAATATGTTCCGCCGCCCCGGCGGTGTATTTATGGTGATAATCAAACGCGCCATTTTTGACACGAATCTCCGCCACGGGCAGCGCCCGGTCTTCCAGAATACCCACCGTCGTTTCGCGCCCAAGAATCCTCTCCTCCATCAAAACTTCGGTGTCGTGGCGGAATGCGTCCGCCATTGCCGCCGCCAATTCCTTCGCCGCGTTCACAAATTGCAATCCAATGCTCGACCCCTGCCGGACGGGTTTCAGCACTACCGGCGGTGTCCACCCTGGCGGAAGTTCGGTCACCGGCGCCTGAAAGACCTCGAAGCGCGGCGTGGGAATGCCGGCTTTGAGGCATTCGCGCTTGGTCAAAACTTTGTCGAAGGCGGTGCGGCTGGCTTGCGGGCCGCAACCGGTGTAGGGCACACCCAACTCCTCCAGCCGCTCCTGCACCACGCCGTCCTCGCCGTAAGTCCCGTGCAAGGCCAGAAAAACCACGTCGGTCTTTGCGGGGAGTCTCCAGTCTTCCTTGGCCGGGTCCAGTTCCAGCACCTCATGGCCCAGCCAGCGCAGCGCCTTGGCCGCCGCCGCGCCCGAGCGCAAGGAAACCTCGCGCTCGGCGGAAGGGCCGCCGAGCATCACGCAAATGTTCAATTTCCTGTCCCTCACAATATTCTCCACAGTCAAATTAATCCTCTCCGATGATCTCCACCTCAGTGTGCAAATCCATGCCCCAAGTCGCCTGGACCCGCGACCGGATCAGCTCGATCAAATCCAAAACATCTTTGGCCGTCGCTGTGCCGTCATTGACGATAAAGTTGGCGTGAACCCCGGAAACCACCGCTCCACCGATGCGCGCTCCCTTTAGTCCCGCGTCGTCAATCAATCGGCCCGCGGAAATGGCCCCGGTCGGATTCTTGAAGATGCAACCCGCGCTCGGCTCCTTGGGCTGGGATTGCCAGCGCCGTTCATTGTATTCGGCCGACCGCCGTGCGATCTCCTCCTTGTCCGCCGGCTCGCCGCGAAACGTCGCCCCCAGCGCCACGGATTTCTTGAGGACGGCGCACGAGCGGTATTCCGCGTGCATTTGCGAGGCGCTGCGCTCGTGCAACTCGCCCGTTTCATCCATGAAGCGGACATGGGTCACCACATCAAAAGTCGCCCCGCCCATCGCCCCCGCGTTCATCCGCAAGGCCCCTCCCACGCTGCCGGGAATGCCCTCCATAAACTCCAAGCCCGCCAGCCCGGCTTCGCGGGCTTTGATGGAAACCGCTTTCAGGCGCGCACCGCCCCCGCCCCGCAACTGGCAGCCCAACACCTCAATCGCGGCAAAGGCCGGGTGCGCCAGGCAAATCACCACTCCTCGAATTCCCCCATCCCGGATCAATAAATTGGAGCCTCGCCCCAAAATCAACCGGGGGACGCCGCGCTCGTGGCAAAACCGCAGGACGGCGGCCAGATCCGTTTCCGAGGAAGGCTCGACATAGATGTCCGCCGCCCCGCCCACCCGCAAAGTGGTCCTCTTGGCCAGGGACTCGCCTGCGCGCACCACGGCGCTCGAGATTTGCGCCCGCAGTTCCTCACACATCAACTCTTCATCGGCCATAACATTAGACATTCAGCACCCCCAATTTTGGCGTTTTCGGTTCGGACAGAGCCGGGGAAGGCAGTGCCTCCCGGCCAGTGGTCCCATAAAGCATTTTCTCCGCGATCTCCGCCGCCGCCTCGGGTGAATGCCAGCCGGCCAGTGCTTGTTTCATCGCCGCGCGCCGCTCCGTGCTGCCAAGCAGACGGAGGATTTCGGCGGCGAGTTGGGTGGGTTCCAGGGTGGCTTCGGCCATCATCTGGGCGGCGCCGCTCCGCTCCAGGGCCTGCGCGTTGTAAAATTGGTGGTTGCCCGCCGCCGTCGGATACGGAATCAACACCGCTGGCAGGCGGCAGGCGGCAAACTCCGCCAGGGACGACGCGCCCGCCCGGCTCACCGCCACATCCGCCGCCGCCAGGGCCGGGGCCATTTCCGCGAGAAAAGAGAAAACCAGCGCGGGCCGCTTCCAGGCGGCATAGGCGGCCTGCACTTTCTTCAGATCCGCCACGCCCGTGAGATGAATGAACTGCAGGCGCGGGTCGGCTTGAACAAGATTCGGGAGCGCGGCGGTGATAAGTTCGTTGATGCGGTGGGCGCCCTGGCTGCCGCCCATCACCAGCAGCACCGGGGCGTCCTTCTGCAATCCCAGCAATTCGCGCGCGGCTTCCTGCGCTGGCGGTTGCAGAAACTCCGGGCGCACTGGCATGCCGACGGTTTCGACCTGGCGCGCGCCCAAGCCGCCGCCAGCCGCGTCGAAATAAAGGAAAACGCCATCCACCCACCGGGCCAGCCAGCGGTTGGCCCGGCCGGGGATTGAGTTGGATTCATGCAGAAAAGTCTTCGCCCCGAACCGCTTGCCCGCCAGAACCGGCGGCGCCGCGGTGAATCCGCCCATCGCCAAAACCAAATCTGGCGGGTTCGCCCGAAAAAGTTGGTTTGACAGCCGATACGACTGCCAGAAACTCTTGACGAAACCCAGGATATTCACCCGGGACAAACCGACCCCCGGCAACGCCACCACCCGCATGTCCCCCGCGCCTTGCGCGGCCTGGCGGTCAATTTCCTTGGAGGAGATCAGCAGGGTCACCGCGCAACCGCGCCGGCGCAGTTCCCGGCCCACCGCCAGCCCCGGAAAAAGGTGCCCCCCCGTGCCGCCGCAGGCGATGGCGGCGGACTTGACCGGCGCGGAGGCTGGGGTGGGGCTAGTCATCGGTCAATTCCTGGGCATCCCGGGCCGGGCCGGAGTTGACCGCAATAGGCCCGGCGGCAAAACGGGATATGCTCAGGAGCAGCCCCACACTGACCAGCATCAACAGCAAATTGGAGCCGCCATAGCTGATGAACGGCAGCGGCATCCCCTTGTTCGGCAGCAGGCTGGTGACGACCCCCATGTTGATGAAAGCCTGGATGCCGATCATAAAGGTCAGGCCCGTGCCCAGCAGCAGACCAAATTTGTCCTCCGCCCGCCGCGCGATATAGAGGCCGCAGGCGATGAGCACCATGAACAGCACCACCACCGCCAGCGTGGTGACCAACCCCAATTCCTCCCCAATGATGGAGAATATAAAATCAGTGTGATGTTCCGGGACGAACCCCAGTTTCTGCCGGCTGTTGCCCAGCCCCAAACCAAACCAACCCCCCGAGCCAAGTGCGATCATCGCCTCATAAGCTTGATAGCCCACCCCTTCTTTGCTGCGTTCGGGATGGAGCCACGCCAGGATGCGGTTCAGTCGCATCGGATCGTGAATGAGGGAGAAAACCAACCCCGCCGAGGCCAAGGCCACCGGTGCCGCCAAATAAAGCAGTCGAACCCCGGCAATAATCAAAATGGACCCCGCGACCGCCGCCAAAAGGATGGTGCAGCCTCGATCCGGTTCGACAAAAATCAAACCCAAAATCAGCGCGATAATCGCGCCCGGAATGGCCAAACCCTCTGCGAAGCGGCCCATCTGCCGGTGATAACGCTCCCCATAAGCCGCCAAAAAGAGAATCAAGGATAATTTAGCTAATTCCGAGGGTTGAAAATGCGGCAAATGCGGCAAACCGATCCAGCGATGCGCCCCTTTCGTGGCAAATCCAACCTTGGGCACAAAAACCAAAACCAGCAGAATGGCCGAAACCCCCAAAAGCCACGGGGAGATCTTTTTCCAACGACGATAATCCACCAATGCCGCCGTCACGCAACCGACCAGCCCGAAACCGCACCAGACAAGTTGGGACCGGAGAAAATCAGAACCGACCGTGGATCGGGCCAGCTCCATGTTCATGCTGGCGCTGTAGAGCGTGACCATCCCGAGGCCAAGCAGCAATGCCACGCAGAAAATCAGAATGGTCGTAGCCCGGTTCATAGCGCGAATCGCCTCACTGACAAAACCGCAAAGGCAAAGGGAGCGCCCGAATGAGGCCATCGGACGCTCCCCGGTAGGTCGGGGCCGTTTAGTTCGCCTTGGTCACAGGCATCGAGGAGGCTGCGCCGCTCGCGGAAGCGGTGGTGGTCGTCGCGGAGGCCGGCGTCGTGTCGGCCGACGCTACTTTCATCGGCGGCATCTTGAGGATCTGCCCGGCGCGGATGGAGGCCGTCTTCATGCCGTTCTGGGCTTCGATGGCTTTGACGGTGGTGCCGTGGGTCGAGGCGATCTTGATCAGACGATCACCCGCTTTGACCTTGTAGGTCGTGCCGTCACCCGCCGGAACATCGGCGGCCTCAGCCACCGCGCTGGTGGAGGAACTCGCCTTGGCCACCACCGCGCTGCCAGCGGGGATTTGAATCTTATGCCCGATCTGCAGTTTCTTCGGCTCAATGCCGGGGTTGGCTTCAAGCAGGGCTTTGACCGTCACGCCATTCTTCTTGGCGATGGTGCTGAGCAGGTCGCCCGAGGCGATCACATACTCCGTCGCCGTGCCGGAAGCCACCACCGGAGCGGCCACCGGGGTGGAAACCATCGGCTGCGTCATCGGGGCGGCGGAAAGGTTGCCCGTGCTGGCCACCGGCGTGGGGGTCGTCATGGCCGGCGTTGCGGCCGGGGCGCTTACGACGTTGTTGGACGCCACAGGAGCCGGCGTAAACTCCGGGGTCGTGGACATCGGAGACGTGTTGGTGGCGGCGGCGACCTCAGTGCCGCTTGTGCTGGTGGTGGTGGCCTTGTCCTTGGAGCAACCTTGGAGCAACAGACCGCCGATCACGACCACGTGAATGGCCAAAATCATCAGGATTTTGAAACCGATCTTGGACGTTGCCTTGGAAGGCAGCGAGCCTTGGGGCAGGAGTGGATTGGGAGTGTTCATAATTTTAGGGCGCTTGACTTTGTTATTATTTCTTTTGAGGTTTAATTTTTGTTATTTGCGCCGGGGTTTTCCCTCAAAAAACCCCCGCGCAAAGCGTAAATTCTTCAACAACCGTCGCAATAATCGCTAATACATTGATTTCTGACTTCTTATACTTGCTGCATCTTGTGGCCCTTTGACGGCAACCCACAATAGATTGCGCGTCCCAACCGCCCACCAAATCCAAGCAAGAATTCACCCGGCGGTTGAGGTTCTTGAAAAAATTCAATGCTCCAACGAGCCGGTAAACGAAAATAACAATGCTTCGACCACGGAGACTCCTCCGTTTCTTGGTTCGTTTTTAACAATCCTGAGGAACGCTGGCAAGCAGTAAAACGCAAAAAACCGCGATTGTTTTTGGAGCGGGTAAAAATCATGGGTCAACGGATTTTGAGGGTGCTGAACGCGACCACGGCGCAAAGGACACAGAGGATGTAAAAACGCGTCACAATTTGGGACTCGTACCAGCCCATTTTCTCGAAATGGTGGTGGAGCGGCGCCATGAGGAAGACGCGGCGGCCAACGCCGTAACGACGCTTGGTGTACTTAAACCAGCCGCGCTGAACAATAACGGAGCCGGCCTCGGCCACGAACACGCCTCCGGCAATGACGAGGACGAGGGGTTGGTGGATCAGGACGGCCATCATGCCGAGAACGCCGCCCAGCGCGAGGGATCCGGTGTCGCCCATAAAGACCTGGGCGGGATGGCAGTTGAACCAGAGAAAGCCCAGGCTGGCGCCCAACATGGCGGCGCAAACCACGGTCAACTCGCCGGCGCCGGGGACATGGGGGATTTGCAGATAGGCGGCGGCGCGCGCGTTGCCGGCCAGATAGGTCAGGACCAGGAAAACAAACGTGACGATGACGGTGCAGCCGATGGCCAGGCCGTCCAATCCGTCGGTCAGGTTGACCGCGTTGGAGCTGCCGACAATGGTGGCGGCGGTGAGAACCAGGCCGATGGCGGCCCCGATCCCGCCGGTGGCGACGGGATGTTTATAGAAAGGCACCATGACTTCGCTAATAAGTGTGGTGGTGGAGGGGAGCCGCCAGAGGTAAAACGCGGTGAAGAGGGCGAGGGCGCCCTGCGCCCAGAGCTTGACGAATTCGCGGATGCCGTCGCTGTTCTGCCGCGTTATTTTGGCGTAGTCGTCAATGAATCCGAGTCCGCACAGCACGATGACCGACAGCAGGGCCAAGAGCACCTGGGTGTTCCAGCGCGCCCAGGCCAGGGCGGTTATGTCAAGCACCAGGACAATCAGCAGGCCGCCCATGGTGGGGACGCCTTTCTTGCTCAGGACCCGCGCCTGCAGGCCCCCGGCCTCCTCCGCGCGATCGGTGTAGTCCTGGCCGAACTTGACGCGCTTGAGCCACAAAATCACGGACGGCCCGAGCCACCAGCTCAACACCAGGGCGGTCAGGGCCGCGCCCGCGCACCGGAAGGTGATGTAGCGGAAAAGGCGCAGCGGGGTGAGGAAGCCCTCGACCGCGGAACCCGCGGCCATGTCAAGCAGTTTTTGGCTGAGATAGAAGAACATTTCAGTCGTGGCGCCGGGGGGCGCCGGGTGGGCCGGCCCAAACGCGGCGGGAGGCGGCCATGCGGAACAGGAACCGCGGATAGCCGGCCTCGACCAGCCGCTCGCGTTGTGCGTGGGTTTGCTTGAAGACGGTTTCCCGCGGGCCGGCTTTCAGGATGGCCGGGAACAGGGTTTCCGGCAGTCCCAGCCATTGGCGGGAATGACGCGGGAGTGGGGCGTTTTTGGTCATGGGATCAGGGGGTGGCGGGTTT
>Ga0182030_10015018_pt1 | contig 15223 bp, 12 predicted proteins | sample 812S3MmetaG_FD_121299 | JGI IMG/M metagenome (GOLD analysis project Ga0182030, IMG submission 121299) | Permafrost microbial communities from Stordalen Mire, Sweden - 812S3M metaG (Illumina Assembly) | ecosystem: Environmental > Terrestrial > Soil > Wetlands > Permafrost | place: Sweden... | reverse complement strand
CCTTTGTCGAGCTTTCCCTTTGGCTCAAAGGCATCTTAGAAAAATAGGACAAATAGGACCAAGAGGACCAATAACCAAACACCAGCTCCAAGCGATCAATCTCGACAAAGGTGAGATGCGCCCCCGGGACGGGGCGCATCTTGACACAACCACCATAGGCGCCTCCTCTCCCCGGCCCTCTCCTCCACAAGTGTGTGGAGGAGAGGAGGAGTTGCCGCGCGGGGGCGCAAAGCGCGTGGTGGTGGTTGCAAGATGCGCCCCCGGGACGGCTTTTTCTACAAAGGGCGGGGCTGACTTTTCGTTGCGGCCCGCGCCCTATTGGCTTTTCATGGCACCACTTCGGCGCAAATCAAGGCGGCCTGCTCAAGTACCGTCTGGGTTGCTTTTTCCTGCTTGTCGGGCGGGTAGCCGTATTTGCGCAGGATGCGGCGGACAATTACCCGGATTTGAGCGCGGGAGGTTTCGCGGAGCGTCCAATCAATCGTCACGCTCTTGCGAACTTGGGAAACCAATTCCCGGGCGATAGTCTTCAAAGTCGGCTCGCCGAGCACTTTCACGGCGCTATCGTTGGTTTCCAGGGCATCGTAAAAGGCCACCTCATCGTCCGTGAGGCCAAGCTCTTCGCCGCGTTTCTGGCCTTCGCGCATCTGTTTGGCGAGTTCGATCAATTCCGCGATGACTTGTATCGCTTCGATGGTGCGGTTTTGGTATTTGCGGATGGTGGCTTCCAGCATTTCGGCGAAGGAGCGGGACTGGACGAGATATTTCTTGGAGCGGATTTTTAGTTCGTTGTTGAGCAGCTTTTGCAGCAATTCCACGGCCAGGTTGCGCTGGGGCAAATGCTGGACTTCGGCCAAAAACTCGTCGGACAGGATGGAGATGTCCGGCTTCTTCAAACCAGCGGCGTCGAAGATGTCTATGACCTTGTCCGAAGAAATGGCGCGGGAAACGATTTGCCGGACTGCCAAATCGAGTTCTTCGGGCGACTTGCCGCCGCCTTCGGTGATGCTCTTTGCCAGCACGGACCTGACTTCCTGAAAGAATCCCACTTCGTCGCGAATCGCCAAAGCCGAGTCATGTGGCACGGCCAAGGCAAACGCCTTGGAAAGTTCAGTGACTGCCTGCAAGAATCGTTGCTTGCCGTCTTTTTGTGCCAACACATGCTCGGCGGCAGGCGCTATCATTTTCTTGTAGCGTTCCTTCGCGTTGAGTTTCGCTGCGCTCCGATAATCAAACCCGTGCAACATGGCGCAAACACGCTCATACCTCTCCAGCATCACGGCCACGGCCGCCTCCTGGTCCAGCGTGATGTTGCCTTTGCCTTTGCTGTTGGTGTAATCGGCCAGCGCCTGTTTCAGTTCCTCCGCGAGTCCGAGATAATCCACCACCAAGCCGCCCGGCTTGTCTTTGAAAACGCGGTTGACGCGCGCGATGGCCTGCATGAGGCCGTGACTCCGCATTGGCTTGTCCACATACATCGTGTGAAGGCTTGGTGCGTCGAAGCCGGTCAGCCACATGTCACGTACGATGACTATTCGGAATGGCTTTTTCGGATTCTTGAACGCTTTCGCCAGTTCCTCGCGCCGGGGTTTGTTGCGGATATGTTTCTGCCATTCCAACGTGTCAGAGGTTGACCCGGACATGACAATCTTCATCGTGCCTTTGTCGTCGTCGTCGTGATGCCAGGCCGGGCGCAACTTTTGGATTGCCTTGTAAAGCTCCACGCAGATACGGCGGCTCATGCAAACCACCATTGCCTTGCCTTCCATCGCGGCGTATCGCGCCTCCCAATGTTGCACCAAATCCTCGGCCAGCAGCGCGATGCGCTTTTCCGTTCCGACCATTGCTTCCAATTGCGCCCACTTCCGGCGAAGACTTGCCTTGGTGGATTCCTCCGCGTCTTCCGTCACTTCTTCAAAGTTCGGGTCAATCTTCGGGCGTTCCTCCGGCTTCAAATCAATCTTCGCCAGCCGCGCCTCGTAATAAATCGGCACGGTGGCCTTGTCTTCCTTGGATTGCAGGATGTCGTAAACATCAATGTAATCGCCGAATACGGCCTGCGTGTTCTTGTCGCCGCTTTCAATCGGCGTGCCGGTAAAGCCAATGAAAGAGGCCTTGGGCAGTGCGTCGCGGATGTGCCTGGCGAAACCGTCAATGAAATCGTATTGGCTGCGGTGCGCTTCGTCGGCGATGACGACGATATTGCGCCTGTCTGACAGCAGCGGGTGCTTGGCGCCTTTTTCATTGGGAAAGAATTTCTGAATGGTGGTGAAGACCACGCCGCCGCTGGCGACATTGAGCAACTCGCGCAGATGTTCGCGGCTCTCCGCCTGAACTGGTACTTGCCGCAACAACTCCTTGCAGAACGAGAACGTGTCGAAAAGCTGGTCGTCCAGATCGTTGCGGTCAGTGAGCATGACGATGGTGGGATTCTCCATCGCCGGGTGCTGCACGATTTTCCCGGCATAGAAAACCATCGAAAGACTTTTGCCGCTGCCTTGCGTGTGCCAGATGACGCCCGCTCGTCGGTCACCCGTGGTGCGCGATGCTTCAACGGTGGTAGCGACCGCCTTGTTGACGGCGTGGAATTGATGATAGCCCGCCAGTTTCTTGGTAACCTTTTCGCCGTCGTCCTCGAACACGATGAAGTTGCGGACCAAGTCCAACAAGCGGTGCGTGTCGAACACGCCTTTGAGCAATGTCTCCAGTTGCAACGAACCGGGCGGGACCAGTTCCTTGCCCGTTATGGTGCGCCATGTCATGAACCGCTCCCAATCTGATGTTATGGTTCCAAGCTTGGCTTGGTGGCCGTCGGAAATCACCAGGAGCGCGTTGGAGTGGAAGAGTGACGGGATTTGGGCCTTGTAGGTCTGGAATTGTTCAAAGGCTTTGCGGACGGTGGCTTGCTCATCCGCGATGTTTTTGAGTTCCAACACCGCCAGCGGGATTCCGTTGATGAACACCACCACGTCCGCGCGCCGGTTGAAATGGCCTTCCTCCACCGTGAACTGGTTGACGGCGAGAAATTCGTTGGCTTCGGGATTCGCAAAATCAATCAGCCAGACCTTGTCGTGAACGATTTGACCATCGCGATTGCGAAACTCCACGTCCACGCCTTCCACCAGCAGGCGATGAAAGGCGCGGTTGTTTTCGATGAGGGTGGGATGGGTGATGAGGCGGATTTTGCGCAGGGCTTCCTGCAACCCTTCCAGCGGGATTTTGGGATTCAGGTCCTCCAGCTTAGTTTGCAGCCGGTCGAAAAGAAAAACCTGCTTGTAATCCGGGCGCTCGGCTGACAGTTCGCCCGGAGCAATCGCCGGGCCGGACAAGACTTCGTAGCCCAGGGCAGCCAGCCAGTCGAGCGCGGCATCCTCCACGACTGATTCCACCATTTTAGGCACGGTTTCTCCTTTCGCTTCGCACACGGTAGAGGCGCTCGGTAAAACCGCCTTCTTCGAGGAAGGCTTTTTCCTGGGCGGCTATTTGTTTGTTGAGCAGGTGGCAGGCGAGGTTCAGCAGCGAGAGGGCGGCGTTGGCAACGAGTTGAGCGGAAGACACGGACTCGCACGGACTCACACGGACTTGCACGGACGAGGGCACGGATGCGGGCACGGATGCGGGCACGGATGGCTTTCCAGGCTTTCCTGGTCGTTGTCTGTCCGTGTCAGTCTGTGTCTTTCCACGGCGTTCTTCTTGAACCCAGGCACGCACTTGTTCGAGGGTGGCGCAGCGCTTGGCCTTGAAGCGCACGAGTGCTGGGTGGTCGGGCGCCCATTGCGCCAGGCCGCGCTGCCGCAAGTAGTCCTCATAGTCGAGGCGCAGTTCTTCGAGGCTGGCGCGGGCGACGTTGGTGAGCTTGAGTTCGGTTTTCTTGGAGGTGCCGCTGGCCTGGCTGCCTTCGGCAATGTTCTGCACGCCGGAACGGGCGGCCTGAACCATCTGGTCGTGGGTGCGGCTGCGCTTCTCGATGAAGCGGTCGCAGAAACGGACTGTGACATCGTAGGCGAGTTGGGCGATCTGAAAGCTTTTCAGCTTCCGGTAGCCGCCGTGCAGCGGGATTAGTTTTTCCGGCTCATTGATCGCTGGATTGCTCATGCGGCGGCCTCTGCGAGGTTGGCGGGGAGTGGCAGGCGCAATTCGCCGGAGAGCAGCTTTGGCAGCAGCGCGTCGCGCAGCGCGGCGAGGGTGCGGGATTCAAGATTGTTCGCAATCAGCTTTCCAATGAGCGGCGACATTTGTTTGTCCATCTTTTCCAATTCAGCGGCGGTCGGAACAAATACTTTGGCTTGACTCAAATGATGGCGCTGAATGTGTCCCATCGTTGTCGCCTTGTCGGCGGCGGTGTTTTGGAAGGCCGCAAGGTGGTGGCGCGTCCACAAATAATAGAACCACTTTGGAAATTTTTCGGAAGTCACTTTGAAAAGATGTTGGTTCAATGCACCGCGACCGCCGCACCAAATATCAACCAGCAAACTGCCCGACCACGAAAAGAGCACGTCGCCATCCTCAATGACATATTGAGACGGAAGATTCGTCCCGGCGCGGTCTGCGCCTTCCGTGTGACCGGCGCGCAGTTGGGCAATCTTAATAACGGGCAGCGAATCTTCGCTGTTCGAAGGGAATTTCTGGAGTGCGAGGCCATTGAGGAAGACTGCAATTTCGTCGAGGCCCCGGATTTCCCAGTCTTTGGGGAGGGCGGATTGGGTGGGGTCCACGAACCAGGATTTGAAGAGGGTCTGGGCGAGCGCCTCCAGCGTCTCGTTCATCCGGCGGTTCAACTCAATCTTGTTGGAAAAATTGAAATAAACGTCGCCGATGAATTCTTGCAGGTCGCGCTTTGGAACAGGCAATAGGAGCTTGTTGAAATCGCCTTTCTTGAAATGCGGAATGAGCGTTCCAACGTGTAGCTGCTCAATCTTCTCCTGAACGTCCGGCGAGCGCAGAACCGCGAACAGGTACTTCGGATAAACCTTCTTCGGATTTGCACGAACCGCGACCATGTCTTGAGCAATGCAGAAATCAATCGGATCGGGAACAAGACAGACACGGCCTGGGGTTGCCTTGTTCACGAAGATTATGTCGCCGGGTTGCGGATGCCCTCGAAACCAAGTGTCGTAAGTTTCCTGCGATACGTAGCGCACCTTGTCGTAAGTTGGGTAGAGCAATTCATTGCGGATACAATTCGTCGCAATCAACGGGATGCCACTCTCGGTTGTCGGACAGGTTCTGCCGCGGTTATCTATAACCTCGCCGAGCAGTTCGGAGAATGGAATTCGATCAACCTCCATATCCCAGCTTGTTTAGATTTTGCCGGATCGTTTTCTCCAGCTTTGCGGATTCTGCGAATTGCTCTTCCAATGTCGAGGTGAGGCGTTTCATCTTTTGCTTGAATGGTTCGCCGTCGTTATCCACGTCCGCTGCACCAACGTAACGACCGGGAGTGAGGACGAAATCACTTGTGCGGATTTCTTCGAACTTGGCGGATTTGCAGAAGCCGGGTTCGTCGGCATAAGCGGGCTTCGCGGCTTTGGATTTCCATCCGTGGTAGCAAGCCGCGATCTTTTCGATTTCCTCGATCGTCAATTCCCGGTGGATGCGGTCAACCAGCACGCCCATTTTCCGGGCATCAATGAAGAGGGTTTCGCCGCGACGGTCACGGCGTTTGGAGTTCTTTTTGTCGCGGGCAAGAAACCAGAGGCAGACAGGGATTTGCGTTGTGAAAAACAACTGGCCGGGCATCGCGACCATGCAGTCCACGAGATCGGCTTCCACCAACGCCTTGCGAATGTCGCCTTCGCTGCCGGTTTGGGTGGACATGGAACCGTTGGCCATGACGAATCCAGCCAGGCCCACTGGTGAGAGGTGATGGATGAAGTGTTGAATCCAGGCGTAGTTGGCATTGTTGACCGGGGGCATGCCGTATTTCCAGCGGACGTCCTGGCGCAGGTTTTCGCCGCCCCAATCGCTCATGTTGAACGGCGGGTTGGCGAGAATGAAGTCGGCCTTGAGGTCGGGGTGCAAGTCGGCGCGGAAGCTGTCGGCGTTGCGGAGGCCGAGATCGGCGTCAATGCCGCGAATGGCGAGGTTCATGCGCGCCAGTTTCCAGGTGGTGTAGTTGGATTCCTGTCCCCGGATGGCGATGTCGCCGACGCGGCCGCCGTGTTCTTCGACGAATTTTTCCGACTGCACGAACATGCCGCCGGAACCGCAACAGGGGTCGAAGACGCGGCCTTTGTACGGCTCGAGCATGGAGACGAGCAGTTGCACGACGCATTGCGGAGTGTAGAACTCGCCGCCGCCCTTGCCTTCGGCGCTGGCGAATCTTTTCAGAAAGTATTCATAGACGCGCCCGAGAACGTCCTTGGAGTTCGCTTTCGATTCGTTGAAGCCGATGTTGCTGATGATGTCCACGAGTCCGCCGAGCTGGACTTTGTCGAGGCTGGGGCGGGCGTAATCGCGCGGGAGCACGCCTTTGAGGGCGGGGTTCTCGCGCTCGATTGCGCCCATCGCATCGTCAATCAGTTTGCCGATGTCCGGGGACTTCGCTTTGGCCTTGATGGTTTGCCAGCGGGCTTCGGGCGGGAGCCAGAAGACATTCGCAGCCGTGTATTCGTCGCGGCTCTCGGCGGCTTCGGTGCGTTGCGGTGCGTCCTTGATGAACCATTCGCTTTTGGGATCGGAGAAGCCGAACAGGAGTTGCTCGCGCTTTTCCTCGAAGGCGTCGGAGATATATTTGAGGAAAATGAGGCCGAGGCAGACGTGCTTGTATTCGGAGGCGTCCATGTGCCCGCGCATCTTGTCGGCAGCGGCCCAAAGATGAGCCTCGAAGTCCAGCCCGCCGCGTGAATTGCCGGAGTATTTAATGTTGCCGGTGTTCGCCATGCGGGTGGTTATAGAGCACAAGGGATTTTGAGACAAGGAAAAGGCGGGAATGGTGGAGGGAATTGCGAAGGGCGATCTCGGCCATTTGCAGTGGCGAATAGAGGCTCTCGCAGAGGGCCATGTTCCAAAGGTAGCGCGCCAGGGTCGTCACCGGAGGAACGCCGTCCTGGCGGTAGGCATCCAGCCGCTCCGAGGTGAGGATTCCCTCAATCTGCTGGAAAAAAATCTGGTTCATGCTTGCTGCCGGTGAAAATCCGGTGTAGTGTTCGAATGTTGACCTCGGAATACCTTCCTCGGCCGCTTGCGGCGGACAGGAGCCGGGGTTTCTTTTTGGGCGCGGTCAGAGGCCATAGCCCAGTCTTTCCAGCTCCTGGCGGATCGCCTTCTCCAACTTCGCCGATTCCGTAAATTGTGCTTCCAACGTTACAGTGAGGCGTTTGATCTTTTGGCCGAAAGGCTCGCCATCGTCTTCAATTTCTTCTGCCCCGACATAACGTCCAGGCGTGAGGACGTAATCATGCGTTTTGATTTCTTCGAGTTTTACGGATTTGCAGAAGCCGGGTTCATCGGCATAAGCGGGCTTCGCGGCTTTGGATTTCCAGGCGTGGTAGCAGTCCGCGATTTTTTCAATTTCCTCAGTCGTCAATTCCTGGTGGATGCGGTCAATCAGGACGCCCATTTTGTGGGCATCAATGAAGAGGGTTTCGCCGCGGCGGTCGCGGCGTTTGGAATTCTTTTTGTCGCGGGCGAGAAACCAGAGGCAGACGGGGATTTGGGTGGTGAAGAACAACTGGCCGGGGACCCGAGTGCGCAGTTCAAGGACGTACCGCTGCTGATCATGGTGGGCGTGAACGATACGTTGATAGCGACCCCGCGCCGCATAGACGAGCAACTCAAGTCAGAGAACATCGCGCACGATTACAAGGAAATGCCCGGACTGGATCACGGCGGCATCATCATGGGCGGCATGCCGGACGTGTTCAAATTCTTCGGCCAGCACAACAAACCGTAGCCATGCCGGCCGATTCCACCCCTGAGTTTTCAGAACGGCGGTGTCAACGCGGTCATGTTCCATCGCTTCCGCTCCTTCCGACGATGACCCCTGTCCCGAACGGGGGTCTCCCCACACCTCATTCGGAGGCTCGAAGAAGCATCCTGCTGAACTCTATGAACTGACAAATCATGAAGAACAAGGTTCAGCTTATTGCTTATGTTGATCGCTTGTCGGCTGGCGGGTTCAGCGAATTGAACCGTCTGCTTAGCGGAACACGGCGCGGTCTCCGGTGTGATCCTGTTCTTCACTTGCACCGCCGCCGCTCTTGGCCCCCTGGCCATGGGCGCAATCAGCGATGCCTTTGGTCAACCCAAATATGGCTTCGTCCTGGCCACAATTTTCGCGGCGCTGCGTTTTGCAGGGCTGATTGATAACTGGATGTATGACCCGGCTCGGGAACGTTTGAGCACACTCGATTCCAGCGAATACCATGCTGCTGGATCTTAAGGCCCCGGAAGCATGGCGTGGCCAATCGTTCCGGAGCAAATCACTGAGCGCCTGTTTGAAATCGGCGATTGAAATTCGCGGCGAAGCTGCCAAAATCAAATTCCATGAAAGACTCCGTTTCACGCCGCCAATTCCTCAAGCGGGCAACCCTTGCTGCGGGGGCCGGCTTGACCGCTCCGTGGTTGCAATCCTGCACGTCATTCAGCGGCTCCTCTTCGGGCAAACCCATGACCGGCCCCTTTGCGCCGACCTGGGAATCACTGGCCGGCAATTATCGTTGTCCGGAATGGTTCCGCGACGCGAAGTTTGGGATGTGGGCGCATTGGTCGGCGCAGTGCGTGCCGGAGCAGGGTGATTGGTATGCGCGCCAGATGTATATCCAGGGCAACGGCCAGTATAATTATCATGTTCGCACCTACGGCCATCCTTCGAAAGTTGGGTTCATGGAACTGGACAATCTTTGGAAGGCCGATAAGTGGAAGCCGGAAGAATTGATGGAGCTTTATGTCCGGGCGGGAGCGAAGTACTTCGTCTCGCTAGCGAACCACCACGACAATTTCGACAACTACAACTCCAGGCATCACGCCTGGAACTCAGTCAACGTGGGCCCAAAGAAAGACATCGTCGGCACCTGGGCCAGGGTCGCCCGCAAACACGGCCTGCGCTTCGGCGTCAGCAACCACTCCGCCCATTCCTGGCATTGGTTCCAAACGGCCTATGGCTACGATGCTGATGGCCCGCGGGCCGGGGTTCGCTACGACGCCTTCACTTTGAAAAAGGCCGATGGCCAGGGCAAATGGTGGGAAGGCCTCGACCCGCAGGAGCTTTACACCGGGCCGAACATGGTCATGCCCGATGGCCTCACCACCGCCCAGGCCATTTCCCGCTGGCACGAGCAAAACGACCGCCGTTGGACCGAAGAGCCGCCGGCGAACAATCCTGAGTTTACCCGGAAATGGTTCCTGCGATGCCAGGATCTGCTGGATCAATACCAGCCTGACCTGCTCTACTTTGACAACATCGGCAACCTGCCCCTTGGCCAGGCCGGACTGGATATCACCGCGCATTTCTACAACGCGAGCCTGCGCTGGCATCACGGGCACCTCGAAGCGGTCCTCAATGTCAAGGGCATCGGCAACCCGCGGCGGGCCGCCATTGTCGAAGATTACGAGCGCGGCGCGAGTAACGTCATTGAGCCTGCGCCGTGGCAAACGGACACCTGCATTGGCGATTGGCACTACAATCGCCGCCTGTTCGACCAGCATCGCTACAAATCGGTGGCCCAGGTGGCCAGGATGCTAATCAATATAGTGAGCAAGAACGGCAATCTCTTGCTCAGCATCCCCGTCCGCGGCGACGGCACCATTGATCCGGACGAAGTCGCTTTCCTCGAGGGCATGGCCAAATGGATTGGAGTGAATGGCGAAGGCATCTACAGCACGCGGCCGTGGAAGATCCCCGGCGAAGGCCCCAGCCGGTCCGGCGGCGGCATGTTCAATGAAGGCAGCAACAATTACACAGCCGCCGATATCCGCTTCACCACGAAGGCAGACACGCTCTATGCATTCCTGATGGGATGGCCCGGTCAGGATCCGACGGTCATCAAGGCGCTGGCCACCAATTCGCCGCAACTCCAGGGACAGAGAATTGCCCAGGTCGCCTTGCTCGGACACAACGGGAGTCTGGATTGGAAGCAGGACGAGAATGGTCTGACGGTGAAGATGCCGCCTCAGCCCCCGTGCGAGCACGCGTTCGCGCTAAAGATTTCGGGGCTGAAATTGGGCTGACCCGCAACGATTCCCTCCGACCGCTGAGCCACGCTGATCGAAGCGGGCGAAGGTGCGTGCTCGTGCGAATTTACCTTGTCTTTCGAGGAAATGCGCGCTGCCTCGGTGGCGTCCCGCCGGTCGGCCTTAACCGCGGCGCGGAGGAAAGTTGGTTGGAGATCGGTAACGATCTTCGCAATGCCGTTCGCCCCGTGTCCGCTGGCAAAAGGAATCCTTCGATCAAACTAAAGGACATGGTTTCTTACCCATGGAAGGTGTTGGTCACAAACGCGGGACCGGCTGGCTGCAAGAATTTGATGTGCCGCCTCCAGTTGCCATCCATTGTCCTCAACTCATCGCACAATCCGGCAATCCTCATACGGCACATTTTTTCAAGATGGATTGAACAAAAAGACGACGAACAGCATCATATACTTTGTATTGCAAAGTGAATGTCGCCACGCAAACCCGGTGAACCGTATTCGCCGGCATGGAATCGGCGATGAACGATTGAGATATTATGAACCGAAGAACGGAACTTGCCCTTGACGGGTCCCAGGAGGGCAGCGATTATCGTGGTCATCCTCCGCGTGATGCTGCCGCTCTTGAACAAACTGCTGAGGTTTGATTTATGAAATCCAACTTGAAGGTGCGGGTGAAGAAAGCGGGCCTCGCCCTTGCCGCATTCACGTTGGCGGCGGCGATTTGGCTCCCGTGTTTGCACCTGTTCTTTCGCGAACCCTTGGCCGAATTTTATCAGGAAAAGGGCGTCTCCCCAAAAGCGCGCCAATTGGCCGCCCGTCACCTGCAACTTTGGACAGAGCCTTCGCTCCGGCAGATCGAGCTACGGAAAATGCGCGCCAGCAACGCGGAATGGGATTTCATGGGCCGCACCTTTTTGGTCTGGTCGCTCGTGAACATGGGCCTGCGCGAACCGGCGATAAAAGCACAATATCTTCCCGTCATTGACCAGATCATCCAGGAAACCGTCAAGATCGAGAAACAGGACGGGATCTACGCCTTCCTCATGCCCTACGCCAAGGCGCACCCTTACCAGGTCAGCCCCGCCCGCAGCTTGTTCCTGGACGGGGAGATTGCGCTGATGATGGGCGCACGGCGAATGCTCCAGGAGGAACCCGCCTACAAGCAGCCGATGACGGAGCGATTGAATGCCATCGAGCAACGGATGCGCTCCAATCCGCTGATGGCGATGGAGAGTTATCCTGATGAGTGCTGGACTTACGATCACGCCGTTGCGCTGGTGGCGTTCAAGGTCGCAGACCGCCTCGACGGCACAGATCACACCGCGCTGTGCCAACAGTGGGTGGCCATCGCGAAGGAACATCTGGTGGATAAGACTACCGGCCTGCTCCTTTCGAGCTATCAAATAAACGGAGCGCCATTGTATGGCCCGGAAGGCTCGACGATATGGATGGTTGCCCATTGCCTGCAAGTGGTGGACGAACCGTTCGCGCGCGACCAGTATGACCGGGCGCGAAAGGAACTGGGCCGGATCACTCTGGGTTTTGGTTACGGCCTGGAATGGTCCGCGTCGTGGCAGGGACCGATGGATGTTGATTCCGGCATGGTCGTCCCGGGGCTGGGGGTGAGCGCTGGCTCCAGCGGGATGGCCTTCATCGCGGCGTCCAGCTTCCACGATTGGAATTTTCTCCAGGCTTTGACAGCGACCCTCGACATGGCGGCCTTCCCTTCGCGCCAAAACGGACGCTTGAAATACTGCGCCAGCAACCAGGTTGGTGACGCCGCGCTCCTTTACGCGTCGGTTCTCGGACCCCTTTGGGAGAGCATTCGCAAACCATGAAAGCAATCTTCGGACTGTTACGACGCCTGTGGAAGGCTGAGGCCTTTTCTCCCGGGGCGTTTGTGCTGCGCGCCACCTTTCTGGCCGCGCTGTATGCGGTCTCGCGTATCGCCGGTCTTCAAGAATACGCCACGTTTCTCAGCGGCACATCTCCCAACGTCAATCTGAGCTGGCAAACGGCCTCTGCTCTTGGACTGATTCATTTGCTGCTCTATTTCTCCTTCATCCTGCTGGTTCCGATTTTATTGATCACAGCGGGCCTCCTCGCGGCATGGAATGTCTGTTTTTCACGGTATGCAAAACCGCAAGGAGGGTCCGATGCCGCCTGAGTTGGCCAACGCCGCCCTTCTGCGCAAATTACGCATCGTGCTTGGGGTTTTCATGCTTGCCCTCGTTCTGAGCGGCCTTACTGCCTTTCCTTTGGAGCGGGAGCTTTCGATGGTGTGCTCCGCGCGCGGGATCGAGCAGTTGCACCCGTCGGATGTTCATAACGGCTTGGATTCATGGCTTCTTACCGTTCGCGATGGTCTTGGGGAAATGTATGCAAAGCATCCCTGGATCGCCTACGGCACGGATTGGCTGGCGTTTGCCCACATCATCATTGCTATATTTTTCATCGGCGCCTATGTGAACCCGGTGCGCAACGTCTGGGTTCTCGAGGCTGGACTTGTTGCCTGCGCTCTGGTGGTGCCCTTGGCGCTGATTTGCGGCCATATCCGCCAGATACCATTGGGCTGGCGCCTGATTGACTGTTCCTTTGGGGTTGTCGGGGCAGTCCCATTGTGGATCTGCCTGCGCTGGGCGCGCGAATTGGAGCGATCCGGCCATCCCCAAAGCCCATGCGGGACGAATGCCGTTGCGCCATGATCCGGAAAATCATCCTGGCCAATGCGATCATCGCCGCTTCGCTGGCAGCGGCGCTTTTGGTTTATCCAGCCTTGCGCGCAATCCTGAACATCCAAGATCCGGCGTTGAAAGGGCCGGGAATCCCCAAAGCCGCGTGGCGGCTGCAGCGCAACCTCACGCCTCGCTATGCCGCGTGGGCACGGGAGCGGGTGGCGGGTGGACAAGCCGCCGGACTTTCAAAGTCTGACATCTCGGGCACTGAATGGCCGCTCTTCGGTTCTGTCTTTTACCTTTGGGCAATCGAGAACCTGCAAACTGCCTGGGAGGCAGGAGACCATACCCCTGCGGCGGAGCCGAAGATCTTCTGCAAAGACGCCATCATGGCGGCCTCTGATCTCGTGATTGATCCCAAGCACGCCAGTTGGGTTGAGAAGCATTGGGGGACGAACTACCTGCACCGAGAAAATGTGTTTTACAGGATGCTGGTCATTTCCGCGCTGACGAGCCGCGAAAAGCTGCTGCACGATGGCGCTCATCTCGGTCTATTGCGCGACCAGGTTGAAACTTTTTCCAAGGAGTTGAACGAGTCCAAAAGCGGTTTGCTGAATGACTATCCGGGCGAATGTTATCCGGGCGACGTGATGGCCGCCATCATGTGCATCCGCCGCGCCGATGCGGTTCTCGGCACGGATCATTCCGCTTTCATCAACCGGTCGCTGCGGGGCTTCGTTGGACCGGCAAGCACGCGCCTGCATTTGCCCCCCTATAGCGCGGAGGCGGAGACTGGAGTGCCGCTCTCCGAGTCCCGTGGCTGCGGAAATTCCTATTTTTGCCTGACGTCACCGGAACTGTGGCCTGGTTCCGCCAAGACGTGGTTTCAGCTTTACGAGAACTCCTTTTGGCAGCAACGGCTCGGTTTTGCCGGCTTCCGCGAGTTTCCGGGCGACGTTCCGAATACCGATTGGACCGCTGACGTGGACGCAGGCCCTGTGATCGCCGGCTTCGGCGTGGCGGCCAACGCTTTCGGGGTTGGCGCAGCTCGCAAGAACGGCCGGTTCGACCTGGCATACCCATTATCGGCCGAGATGCTGACCACGGTGTGGGAGTTGCCGAACGGGACTCTGGCCGCCCCCCGGTTACTCTCCAATTTGAGTGATGCCCCGATGCTCGGAGAAGCCGCGATTTTGTGGTTTATGAGCGTTCAACCCGAAAAAGGTTTTCCGGTCAAAGCAGGCGGCAGTGTGGCCCCATTCGTTTACATCGTTCTCACGGGGGCGCTGTTGTTCGGGATTTGGCGAATCGCCGCAGCCGTCAAAGTCTTCAGATCATCCCTCCGGCAACCAGAGCCGGCAGTGTCGGCTCCAAGGCTACAGGCCGTCCTTTGGGCAGGCTTGGTCATTGGAGCCGTCGCCACGTCAAGTCTCGGTTGCACATTGCCCGGACTCGCTCTCCTTCTCGCCGCCTTGCTTCTGCCAAGAACAAAGAAGCCCGCAGACGACGCAAATGCGACGGCATCGGAAAGGATTTCCTGGAATTCAATTCCGGGACGCAGGCCGTGATTGGGATTGCGGAGCCTAAAGGATTGCTCGTTCAATGAAGGAAAAATGAAAACCGTGGAACGCATCGAACTGACTCGCACCGATATCACACGGCTTGAAGTTGAAGCCATTGTGAATGCGGCAAATACCTCCCTGCTCGGCGGCGGGGGCGTGGATGGCGCAATCCACCGGGCCGCCGGCCCGGAGTTGCTGGCGGAATGCCGCACATTGAAAGGCTGTGGCACTGGCGAGGCGAAAATCACTCGCGGCTATGGACTTCCTGCAAAGTTTGTGATCCACACAGTTGGACCGGTCTGGCGAGGCGGCCAAAACCGGGAACCGGAGTTGTTGGCTTCCTGCTACCGCGCCTGTTTTGACCTCGCCCGGTCCAAGGGCGTGAAATCAATCGCTTTCCCCGCCATCAGTTGTGGCGTTTATGGGTATCCGATTCCCAATGCCGTCCAAATCGCGTTGGGGGAAACCCGGGCTGCCCTGAAAACCATGCCGGAGTTGGAGCGCGTCCTGTTTGTTTGTTTCACTGAAGACGTGTTCGCTGAATACAGATTGGCCATGGAAAGGAAACATTAATGACAAGCCTCAATGGAAGCCTTGACAAACCCGCGCTTAAAGTCTGATCTGAGGCGTGCAATAGCTCCATGCGCAGGAACGTCGCATCAACTAATCCGAATATATGAATTCTATTTCAATAAATAAATATTGAAATATTTTCAAAAAGTAGTTGACGACATGTGAGGTGGACCCCTAAAATTAGACCACGGGTTAATTTCGATTTTTGCCGGTTTGCTGTAGATAAGAAAGGACAGACTTATGAAAGCAAAACGGAAACGACACAGTGCGGCCTTCAAGG
>Ga0182030_10015016_pt1 | contig 15224 bp, 16 predicted proteins | sample 812S3MmetaG_FD_121299 | JGI IMG/M metagenome (GOLD analysis project Ga0182030, IMG submission 121299) | Permafrost microbial communities from Stordalen Mire, Sweden - 812S3M metaG (Illumina Assembly) | ecosystem: Environmental > Terrestrial > Soil > Wetlands > Permafrost | place: Sweden... | reverse complement strand
GCGTATTTCGCGAAAGGCCAGAAATGAAATACGCCTTTATTTACCGGAACCGGCGTGTGTGGCCGATCAGTGTGCAGTGCCGGGTTTTGCGCGTGAGCGTGGCGGGCTACTATGAACACTTTGGCCGCTCTGGATCAATCGGGGTCTTGATTCATCAGCGCACCTGCGTCAGCATCAAGACCTTCGCAAACCTAATGTACCGGCTCAAAATACCCCTCGGGTGCGTATTATTCGGCGACCCCCTGGTTCGATCTGATCTCTCGCCAGTCGAGCTGAGTGAGATTAAAGAGCAACCATGCTACCGTAAGGCGACAGATGTCAGAAGAGAGATGCAGCGGGCGCTGGTGTCTTCTCCTGCTATTAGCCTCATTGATCTTGCCCGTCAGCTCGGATACAAGAAGACGACGCGACTCTACCAGATAGACCCCGATTTAAGCAGGCGGATCAGCGCTAGGTTCAGAGCTGCCCCGGCCGACGCAAAAAGCTCCAACAAGGCAGTCAAACCACGGTTGAAAGCGTCGCAATTAGAGGCGTGGCTTAAGAGCAATCTGCGCCGTAGGAAGCCATTGCCGATTCATTCAATTGCTCCGACGACAAGAAAGAAACGCCGCCTCCGAAGAATGTTCCCGGAACTATGTTCAGGTACGGACGCAAAAATCGCAGAGCTCGCGAAGCTTAAAAAACAAGAAGTCATTCGCGAGTTGAAGCGTGCTGCACGGTCGATCCCGCCAACGTCATTCGACGAAGTAGTTCGAAGAACGGGGGTATCCATTAAGAAATTGCGCTCACTGGCCCCGCTACAGGCGGAGCAACTGGCTAATGTGACGCGTCGGTTCCGGCAAAAGTTACTCTCGAAGCAAGCGGAAAGCCTGAGGAGATTTCTGATGGATTGGCCGCCTACCTCGATTATTCGCATAGCCAGTAGACTGAACACAACCGAGGACTGGCTGAGTCGGAACCATCCAAAATTGATCAGCAAGTTATCCTCCCGCCGAAAGCAATATCTCCAAGAGCTCAAGAAGCAGCGTGAACAAAGTCTCGATCGTGAGGTCCGAGCCATAGTGGAGAGACTTCAGTCGCAGGAAATTCCGGTAACGATCGCGCGAGTCAATGCGGAACTGAAGGGGAAACACCGCTGGGAAGATCCCAAGATTCGCCGTGCTCTAAATGCTGCATTGGAAATATCCAAGACCTCGCCTGACCAGAGCGCAAACCGTCGCAAAGCGGCCTAGCAGTTCTCTTCCTTGTGCCAGAGTTAAGGATAGGTGAGCATCAAGCCGAAGCCGTTCGCAAGGCGGCAACTGCGTTCCCACCTCTAATCGTGGACGATGTACCTAGTAATTTGAGACAGGGGCAAAGAGAAGCAACTGATCGCCCGAAATTCGGGTCGAGTGCCAAACGACGATACAGAGGTCGCGAGACAGGGGGTTTCCACCCCAAATGGTGCAATGTCTCAAAATCAAGTAAGCTACTGAATCAGGCGGAATCATTAGAGGAAAGGTGCAGGCGAGGCGAGGTCTACTGTAGAGTAGCTCGGGGAGTTGGATGCGTTAACGCCACAGTTTTGCCGAAACGGCAAAACCTGTCCGATAACCACAATCGATACCGGCCTTCGCGTATGATGGAGCGATGAACATTACTTCGCAGGTTCAGAAAGACATGGTCGTGGCGATGAAGGCCCGGCAGGAGCTGCGCCTCTCCACTCTTCGCATGGTCAAGAGCGCACTCAAGAATAAGGAAATCGACAAGCGCGCCCCGCTCGACGAAAAGGAAGAGATGCAGATACTCTCCACCCTGATCAAGCAGCGACACGACGCTGCCGAGCAGTTTACCAAGGGCAACCGCCCCGAACTTGCAGCCAAGGAACTGGAGGAGATCGTCTTCATCGAAGGCTACCTTCCCAAGGCCGTGGGCCCAGCCGAAATCGCCGCCGCCGTGCAATCGGTAATTGCAGAAATGGGCTCGCCCACCGCCAAGGAGATGGGCACCATCATGAAGAATGTGATGGCCAGGTTCGCCGGCGCGCGTATCGATGGCAAACTGGTGAGCGAAGCGGTGAAGAAGGCGCTGGCGGGCTAAGGAATTTTCCCGCTCGCAAAAGAAAAGCGCAAACCCATTGGGGCTCCCGCTTTTCTGCTTCTAGTGGAACCGGGTCAGCGAGCCCGGCGTACCACCACAAACACTCCATCGGGAAACTTCTCGCCGGTAAACTCCACCACGCCCCCGCTGACAAAGCCGCGCAGCTCCTTGATCTCCTCGCGCGCAACCGGTGGCTTGGCGTAGGCGTCGGCCTTACTGGCGCTCACGCGTCCCATGCCGCGATCCATCGCATCATTGGCCAGCCGGTCGGCGTCTTTGTTCAGGTGCCGCAGCACATGGCGGATCTCGAAGCGGTCGAGCTTGCGGATCAGCGCCTTGGCCTCGCCATAGATCGCCAGCAACGCCTCGCTGCGAACCTTGTACTGACCCTTCATCTGCTTTACCAGCAGCTCGGAATCGCTGACGGCCTTCACCGTGCCGAAGCCGTGCTCGACGGCATATTCCAGGGCTGCGATCAATCCTGAGTATTCGGCGAAGTTGTTGGTCTGCACGCCGAGAAATTCACCCAGCTCCGCTATTCGGCGGCCTTCGCCATCGGTGATGTATGCGCCATATCCCGCAGGCCCCGGATTGCCGCGCGAGCCGCCATCGACGTGCGCGATCATTACCTTGCTGCCCGGAGCAGGAGCAGCCCCGGCTTCGTCGCCAAAAAGTCCGTCTGTTTTTCCAAATGACATAGCGCGAGTGTACCGCAAAGCATGGTGTGGAGAAGTTGAGGAAAAAGCCGGACGCTTCCGGGGCGGAGCAGTCCTAGCGCCCGTCCGCCAGCCGCAAGGCCAGCATCTCCGGCAGCCCTGCCTGCAGGATGCGCTCCTGGGCGAGGCCGATGTCATAGGGCACGCGGTAGAAGAGAATCTCGCCCTTCTGACTGTCATAGAGCGCGAAGGCGGCGCGCCGGTCGTAGTCGCGAGGCTGCCCGACCGAACCTGGATTTACCAGGTATCTTGCGGTGGGGTCCAGCTTCAGCCGCGAAACCTGGAGACGGCTTGCACTCTTCATCCGCTCCAGCGGAAGCGCTTCCGTGCCCTGCAACAGCCGCGCAAAGGCGCACTGAATGTGAGTGTGGCCGAAAAAAGTAAGGTGAAAGGGAGAGATCGCCAGCACCGCGCTTGCGCTGAACACCGAGGTGATATAGGCGTCCTCGTCCAAGGGTGAACCGTGAACAAACTGCACCCCCTCCCAAGCTGCGTTGCGCAATGGGCCGCAGAGTATTGCGCGGAGCCAGTCCAGGCTGCTATTGCTTAGTTCGGCGCGCGTCCATCGCATCGCTGCGGCGGCCACGGGATTGAAGTTGGAGGCTTCATCCATCTCGAAGCAGGAGCGGTCATGGTTGCCGCGCACACTGATTGGCTGGATGCCGCGCAGCAACTCGATCACCTGGTTAGGACTTGCGCCGTAGCCGACGACATCGCCGAGGTTGGCAACGCCATCGTGCTCGGGAGCCGCATCAAGACAGGCTTCCAGGGCTTCGAGGTTGCCATGAATGTCGCTGAAGAGGAGTAACCGCACCAGCCAAATTATAAATGCTCGCCGCTTCTGCAAGGCCGGAGCAGAGAAGTTCTTCCCCGCTGGGCGCAAAAAGCGGATACATTACCGCTATGCGTCCCGTTCTGATATCCGTGTTCCGCGGCGTTGCCATCTGTCTGCTGGTCGCCCTGCCGCTGCTGGCGCAGTCCGCCCCGCCGCCTACCGCCCCGCCGTTCGGTGATCCAGCGGCTTTCCTGGCGCAACAGTTTGGACCCTCCTTCAAGTTGGACCCCAGTATTCCTCCCATGTTCGGCGATCTGGATGGAGATGGCAAAGAGGATGTTGTACTGGTTGGAACCAGCAACACACCCTTGCTGTCGCAGGAGCAGTTCAGCTTCAAGGTCGAAGACCCCTATGATGCCTACTTCGGCACCGGAGATCCCCATATCACCTCGCAATTTACGCTTCACTTTGACGGCTCCTCACGCTGCCTCCTGATCGTCTTCGGATGGCGTTCGCCGCAGGCCAAATCCAAGCTGCCGGCCAAGTTTGTTCTCATCAACACGCCCTTTGAAAGCGCGAAGCTGGTGCCCCTCCGTTTCAAGAATAGGAATATTCAGGCCATAGAAGTCGTCGATCGCAGCACTCTGCACTCGCTCCTGTTCTGGACCGGCAAACGATGGATTTGGGCCGCACAGGGGATGGAAGGCGACGATACTATGTTCAAAATGCCGTCGCCAAACTAATCCTTGGCTCCGGGCAACACTCTCTGGCTATAATTGCCGATCATGAATATCGAGCAGAAGCTGGCAAAACTAAAGAAGCGCGACGAACTTGCCGAAGCAGGCGGCGGCGAAGAGCGGCGTGCGCGCGAGCACAAGCTCGGCAAGATGACCGCCCGCGAGCGCATCGACTTCCTGCTTGATGAGGGAACCTTCGAGGAGACCGACAAGTTTGTAACTCATCGCACCACAGAGTTCGGCATGGGCGAGCAGATCATTCTTGGCGACGGCTTCGTAACCGGCTACGGACGCATTGAAGGACGCCTGGTGTTCGTCTTTGCGCAGGACTTCACCGTCTTTGGCGGCTCGCTCTCGGAGACGAACGCAGCCAAGATCGTCAAGATCATGGATACTGCCGCCCGCGTCGGCGCGCCCGTCATTGGCCTCAATGATTCCGGTGGTGCGCGGATACAGGAAGGCGTCCGCTCGCTTGCCGGTTATGCCGACATCTTCCTTCGCAATGTTCTCTCTTCGGGCGTGATTCCGCAGATTTCGGCGATCATGGGACCATGTGCCGGCGGCGCGGTATATTCTCCGGCGATAACCGACTTCATCCTCATGGTGGATAAGACCGCCTACATGTTTATCACCGGCCCCGAGGTCATCAAGGCGGTGACCCACGAAGAGGTCAGCAAGGACGAACTTGGCGGAGCAACCACCCACAACACCAAGTCCGGTGTTGCGCACTTTCTGGCCCACGATGACGCCGAATGTCTTTCGATGGTGCGGGAGCTGTTCAGCTTCATCCCTTCGAACAATCTCGAGGAGCCGCCGCGCAAACCCACGGTGGACCCCATAGACCGCTCTGACGCCCAGCTCGATACCGTGATTCCCGCCGAGAGCAACCTGCCCTACGACATCAAGGATGTCATCACGCGCGTCGTCGATGACTCCTACTTTTTTGAAGTGCAGGAGCACTATGCGAAGAATATCGTCATCGGATTCGCGCGCTTCAACGGGCGTCCGGTGGGCATCGTCGCCAACCAGCCCAACTTCCTGGCCGGCGTGCTGGACATCAACTCCTCGATCAAGGCCGCGCGCTTCGTCCGTTTCTGCGATTGCTTCAACATTCCGCTGGTGACCTTTGAAGACGTTCCCGGCTTCCTGCCCGGCATTCAGCAGGAGCACGGCGGCATCATCATGCACGGCGCCAAGCTGCTCTACGCCTTTGCCGAAGCTACGGTTCCGAAGATCACCATCATCACCCGCAAAGCCTACGGCGGAGCCTACTGCGTGATGAGTTCCAAGCACATTCGTTCGGACGTGAACTACGCATGGCCCACCGCGGAGATCGCCGTGATGGGACCGGAAGGCGCGGTCAACATCGTCTACCGTCGCGAACTCGACCGCGCCGCCAAGGACGGCGTCGACGGACTGACGGGCGTGGCTGCCTTCAACAAAGTGCGCGCCGAAAAAATCGAGGAGTTCCGCGAGAGCTTCGCCAACCCCTACGTTGCCGCCGAGCGCGGCTACATCGACGCCGTGATCCGTCCGCGCGATACCCGCAAGAAAATCATCCAGGCGCTGGATATGCTCGATGGAAAGCGAGATAAGAATCCTGCGAAAAAGCACGGGAATATACCACTGTAGCTTTTGGGGATATAAAAAGCACGAATTGCAGACCCCACCTTCTGTTTAGGATTACGTTCCGGGATAGTCGGACCATACAAAGTATCCAACCTTCTTTGGAACTAAACCGCTATGACAACGATCACCGGATTAGGGGAAGCCACCAGCCCTAGTTGACATGCGTTGTCAGATATGACAACTTTAAGTACATTAGGAAAGACCAATCCCAATGATGCGAAAGACGCGGCCCGTTTCATGGGTTAAGGCGGCACTAAGGGAGTTCGAAAGCTTTCCGGAAGGGGCAAGGGCGATCTGCCTTGCTGCCCTGACAATTGCAGCCGAGGGCGCTAAGGCCGACGTTGCCAAGCCCATGGCAAGTCTTGGGTCGGGCATTTTCGAGATTGTGTTGCCGTTTAAGGGAGATGCGTTTCGCGTGGTCTACGCGGTGCAGATCGGCGATGATCTCTGGGTTGTGCATGCGTTCCAAAAGAAATCGACGCAGGGTATTAAGACACCGCAACGCGAGATCGACCTGATCAAGGATCGTTTGAAGAGATTGAAGGAGATGCTGCGATGAAAAACTCAGAGCTGGAAGTTGTGCGGGGAAGCGGCAATGCCTTCCGTGACCTGGGAAGTGAGAACGCCGATGTCGAACAATTCAAGGCGATTCTCGCGGCTGAAATCATCAAGGCGCTTGACCGGGAACACCTCACGGTTCGTGCCGCGCACGATCGCACGGGCATTGCGGCGGCAGATTTCTCGCGCATCCGCAATGCGGCCCTCGGGCGCTTCACCGTGGATCGCCTCATGTCGATCATCAACCGGCTTGGGTCCCGCGTGGAGGTAAAGGTGCGGGTACGGCGCGCTGAACCGGCACAACGCGCTATCACGGCCTGAGACGGCATGTTGCAAACAGGGAATATCCCTCCGACTTCCGCTGCTCTATCTCATCTAATTCAGCATGCCCTCGCAACCGATGCTCGTCTTTGACGGAGAGTGCGCCTTCTGCCATCGGGCGGTGCAGTTCATCCTGGCTCACGAGCGCCGCTCCGATCTGCTCTTTGTCCGCCGCGACTCCGCCCTCGGCGCTTCCCTGCGCGAGCAGCACAAGTTGCAGCGCGTGGAATCCCTGCTGTGGATCGAGAATGACAGGGCGTTCATCGAGTGGGCTGCCGTGGCGCGCACGGCAGCCTATGTGGGAGGGCCGTACGCATGGCTGGCTTCGGCGGCGGGGTTGATTCCGCGGCCGCTGCTGAACTGGGGCTATCGCGTCGTAGCCCGGCTTCGCAAAAGCTTTGGCGGGCGTCCGCGGCATTGTCTTCTGCTCACCGTGACGCAACAGCGGCGCTTTCTGGAATAAGCCGCTACTACCTCTGCTGCGCTGTACAATCGATGCTGTATGCATAGCCTTCCGCTACCGCTGGCGGCGTTTTTTGCCGGAGTTCTCTCCTTCCTCTCGCCCTGCGTTTTGCCGCTGGTCCCTGGGTATATCTCCCTGATTTCAGGCGCCAGTGTGGAGACCTTGCAGGCGGCCGACCGCAAGCTGCTGCGCACCGTCATGCTGAACTCGATCTGCTTCATACTGGGTTTCAGCGTGGTCTTCATTTCTCTGGGTGCGGTGGCCACCAGCTTTGGACAGCTTACGCATCAGTATCATCGTCCACTGGCGATCTTCGCCGGTGTCGTCATCATCATCTTTGGACTGCATCTTACCGGCATCTTCAAAATCAACGCGCTCTATTCGGACAAACGCCTGCACAACGTCAAGGGAGGGTCGAGTCCGCTTGGCTCCTTCCTCATCGGCTTTGCGTTCGCTTTTGGCTGGACCCCGTGCATCGGCCCCATCCTGGCCGGAATCCTTTTCCTGGCGGGCTCAGAGGACACGGTGTGGAAGGGAATTGTGCTGCTCGCCGTCTACTCGGCGGGGCTGGCGGTTCCGTTTCTGCTCACCTCGCTGGGAGTCAATCGATTCCTGGGCTTCTACACCCGCTTCCGCCGCCACCTGCACACAGTCGAGGTGATCAGCGGTGCGTTGCTCATCGTCTTCGGACTGCTGATCGCCTTGGGGCGCTTCACCATCCTCTCCGGCTACCTCGGCTTCCTGAATCGCTTCTCTCTGTAAAGCATCAGAACTAGGGTAGCGGAGTACGAAACGGGAGTGTTTGAGTGAAGCGCAAGATCGTCGTCTTTGCCGTGATGGTCGTAGTGGTTGCGGGCCTGCTGATGCTGGCCAGGTTTCAGGGGAAGTTTCCCGGTGGCCACCGCGCGCCAGCAGGAGTGGCCGCGAAGGGCCACGAAGCGCCGGACTTCGTTCTGACCGATCTGCAGGGACACGCCTTGAAGCTAAGCGATCTGCGCGGCAAGGCCGTGGTGCTCAACTTCTGGGCCACTTGGTGCCCTCCCTGCAAAGAGGAGATCCCGTGGTTTGTCGAGCTGCAGCGGCGCTATGGCGCCGAGGGATTGCAGATCGTCGGCGTCTCCATGGATGACGATAGCGACCAGAAGGACGTGGCAAAGTTTGCCACCGAGCACTCGATCAACTACCCGGTGCTGTTCGGTAAAGAGAGCGTTGCCGGAGCCTACGGCGGTATCGACTACCTCCCCACGACTTTTTATATTGACCGCAATGGCATGGTGCTGGATCGCGTCTTCGGCCAGCCGGGGCGCAATGAGATTGAACAGAACATCCAGCGCGCCCTTGCCAGCAAGCCGCGCAGCTAGCGGGCCGCGCAAGTGCGTTTGCGCGGCAAAGGAATCTGAAATCCACTAGACTAAAACCTTGTCATGAAGCTTTCCTACTTCACAGCTCTTACTCTGCTCGCAGTCTCCGCTCCGCTCACGGCACTGGCGCAAGGTTCTTCACCGGCGCTGACGGTTGCGCCTATCGACACCGTTGTGGTCACCCGCGGCGGCAAAGTTCCGCTCAAAATCGAGCTGCAGGTCAACAAAGGCTTCCACGTAAACTCCAATAAGCCGAACGATGAACTTCTGCTGCCCACGGTGGTTCACCTCAACCCTCCGCAGGGAATCATGATCGTGAACATCCAGTATCCGGAGGGCGAGCAACTCTCGCTGCCCTTCATGGGCAATGACAAGCTCAGCGTGTACACGGGGAGCTTCGCCGTCACCGCCGCGGTGCGGGTTCCGAAATCGGCCATGCCGGGCACCCTTCGGGTTCACGGCGAAGTGAAATACCAGGCCTGCGACAATCGTCAGTGCTTCCCGCCCAAGACAACGCCACTGGAGTTCGACGTGCGAGTGGTGAAGCCGGTGGTGAAAAAATCCACCTACACTGCCGCAAGCCCGCACATTCACTAGCGCCCGGCCATCCGTGCCGGCGTTAAAGTTCGATGCGTGTCCCCAAGACCTTCAGGAACTCCGCGAGCCATGCCGGATGCGCCGGCCACGCAGGTGCGGTCACCAGGTTTCCATCCACGTACGCGCCGTCGATGGCGATGTCCGCGTAGCTGCCGCCAGCTTCGGTCAGCTCCGGCCCCACCGCAGGATAGCAACTGCACTTGCGGCCTTTGACCACCCCGGCTGCGGAGAGAATCTGCGCGCCGTGGCAGATGGCGGCGATCGGTTTGGTCGCGGCGTCAAAGTGGCGCACGATCTCCAGCAACCGTGGGTTCAACCGAAGATACTCCGGTGCGCGCCCGCCCGGAATCACCAATGCGTCGTATTCCTCCGGCTTCACGCCGGCAAAATCCGCGTTCAAGGTAAAGTTATGGCCGCGTTTTTCGCTGTAGGTCTGGTCGCCCTCGAAATCGTGGATCGCCGTGCGCACGCTCTCGCCGGCTTTCTTTCCCGGACAGACCGCATGTACCGCGTGGCCCACCATCAGCAACGCCTGGAAGGGCACCATTACCTCGTAATCCTCCACATAATCGCCAACCAGCATCAGGATCTTTTTCTTTGCCATCGGATTGCACCTTGCCTTTCAGAGCCGACTGCTTTCGCCTAATAGCTTAGTCCCAGGACGATGCGGAATCCACCAGAAGCGTGGGGCAGAGCTGCCTCTCGTTTTCATCCCGCCGGGCTCTGCTAACATCTTTACCTATGGAGAAGCAGTCGATTCCAGGCGCGGTGCGAGTTCGCTTTGCCCCGTCGCCCACCGGTCAGGTTCACGTCGGCAATGCGCGTACCGCGCTTTTCAACTGGCTCTTCGCCCGGCAGCAGGCGGGCGTCTTCGTTCTCCGCATCGAAGACACGGATCTGGAGCGCAGCGAAGTGCGCTATGAAGCGCAGCTCATCGAGGATTGCAAGTGGCTGGGCCTCGACTGGGATGAGGGGCCCGACGTCGGCGGTCCCTATCCGCCCTATCGCCAGAGCGACAAGTGGCAGGTCTATCGCGACTATGCCGAGCGGCTTGTCGGCGAAGGCAAGGCCTACCGATGCTTCTGCACCCTGGAGGCGCTCGACCGGCAGCGCGAGCAGGCGATGGCACAGCATCTTCAGCTCAACTATCCCGGCACCTGCCGTGGACTTGCGCCCGCAGAGGCGGAGCGCCGCCGCGCCGCCGGCGAGCCATGCGCGATCCGGTTGAAGATTCCCGAAAAACCGATACGCTTCCACGACATCGTGCGCGGCTGGGTCGAGTTTTCCAGCGACGTGGTGAGCGATCTGATCATCGTCCGCTCCAGCGGCGTCCCGGTTTACAACTACGTGGTCGTGGTCGATGACGCGGAGATGAAGATCACGCACGTCATCCGCGGCGACGATCATCTCTCGAACACGCCGAAGCAGGTCGCGCTCTATGAAGCGCTCGGCTGGGCGGTGCCCGAGTTCGCCCACCTGTCGACGATTCTCGGCCCTGACAAGGAGCGTCTCTCCAAGCGCCACGGGGCAACTTCTCTGGCGAATTTCCGCGAGATGGGCGTGCTGCCCGAGGCGCTCATGAACTACATGGCCCTGCTCGGCTGGGCTCCCACGGGGGGCGACCGCGAAATTTTCTCGGCCAATGAGCTGGTGCAGGAGTTCGAGTTGGCGCGCGTCACTCCGTCGCCGGCGGTCTTCGACTTCGAGAAGCTCTATTGGCTCAATCGCCATTACATCAAGGAAGCAGCGCCCGAGCGCATTGCCGCGCTGGCCGAGCCCTTCTATCAGCGCGCCCTCGGAGTGGATGAGCTTGCGCCGGAGGCCAAAGCATGGCTGGCGCGGATTACCGCGTCGCTGGTGTCGGCGGTCAGCAAGCTTGACGAGCTGCCCGAGCGCGCCGCACCGGTGCTGCACTTTGACGCGACCGCGGCTCTCAACGCTCCGGAGAACGCCGAAGCGCTGAATGCATCAACCACGCCGAATGTGCTGGACGCATTCGCCGCGAAGATTGCAGCCGAGGCCGAGCCGATCTCAGCCGAACGCTTCAAGGCTCTGATCAAGGAAGTGCAGAAGGAGAGTGGCGTCAAAGGTCCGGCGCTCTTCCATCCGATTCGCATTCTGCTCACCGGTGTGCCGTCAGGCCCGGAGTTCGACAAGCTTGTGCCGCTGATGGAAGAGGGCGCGCGGCTCGCCCTGCCGAGGCCGATTCTGAGCGTGAAGCAGCGGGTTGAGGCCTGGCAGCGGGCGGCAAACACCCAGGGCTAACGTGCTACGCCGCACTCTTGTACACATCCTGCAGAGTGCGAACCAGCTCATGCGCGGCAAAGACGCTCTCGGCTTGCCGTTCAATGACGGATTGCACATCGGCGGGAAGGCCGGCATGCAGCGCTTCCTGGTAGTCGTTTCTGGCGTTGTGCTCTCCATTCTCCACCGATTCAAGAACACGGACATCACCGCCGCCCATCTTGTGCCTGAGTTCGATCCAGGCGCGGTGCAGCTTGCCCGCCACGCTGGGGCTGCGTTCGGAGTCCGTCCAGCCGAGATTCCGCGCTACGCTCTCCAGCTCTGCCGCAAATTTTCCGCGCTGCAATGACTGGCGGGAAAAGAAAGCCTTCAGCTCGGAATTTCCGGTGTGTTCAGCGGCTTCCAGCAACCCAGCCTGGCCGTCGCGGCAAGTCTCGATCAGCTTTTCAATCACCGTGATCGTGTAATCTCTCATTTCAGCACTCATCCTTCGCTCGCGCTCAATCCACGAAGCTAGTTGGATGGCCGTCGCGGCGCAGAGTTTGCCGCCTCCTCACGCAAATCCTGTGGTTGAATATGGTGATGAGCAAGACCAACGCCTGCCGTATCCTGGATTCACTCGGCATCCACTACGAACTGCGTGAGTACAAGGTCGATCCCGGCGATCTCTCCGCGGAAAGCGTCGCCGCAAAGGTCGGTTTTCCGTCTAGTCAGGTCTTCAAGACCCTGGCCGTCAAGGGCGACCGCCGCGGCGTGGCCGTCGCGGTGATCCCCGGAAATTACGAGCTCGACCTCAAAGCCCTGGCGCAGCTCAGCGGAGACCGCAAGGTGGAAATGCTTCCACTGAAGGATGTGCAGAGCGTGACCGGATATATCCGGGGCGGAGTCACTGCTCTTGGGATGAAGAAGGACTATCCAGTTTTTGCCGACGAGACCCTGGAGCTATGGGATGCGGTGTGCGTCTCCGCCGGACAGCGCGGATTGCAGATCGTGATTGCGCCCGCCGATTATCTGCGTGCGACTGCGGCCCGTGGGAGAGATTTCACGCGAGAAGCTGTGAGAAGGCTGCACGATCATGGAAAGGAAACTCCGTTCGATCGAGCTTGAGCGGGGTTGTTGCAGCGCGGGCGCCAGCCGCGTGGTGCGGCTGAGTCCACAGAGCCTGGCGAGTTGGGAGACCGTTAGCATACGGGCTTCTCTACTCTCAACCCGTCAGTTGTTGACAGGTCAATTAGAATTTTCACTGCGTCCGCGCACGCAGCAATTCCCGCAGAGCGGGCTCCAACTCCTGATCTTCAAATATGAAGCCCGCTTCCAGCAAACGCTTTGGAATTACCCGCTGACTAGCAAGCAGCGTTGCTTCCGCCATCTCTCCGCCAATCGCTCGCAGGGCAAAGGCGGGAAGCGTGAGCAGAGCAGGCCGGTGCAGCAGGTGGGCCAGCGTGCGGGTGAACTCCGCGTTTGTCACCGCGTGCGGAGCTGCCAGATTCAACGCGCCGCGTACCTGTTCATTCTCCACGGCAAACGCGAAGGCGCGCGCCGCATCGCGCAGGCTGACCCAGCTCCACCACTGGCGTCCGCTGCCGAGTTTTCCAGCCACTCCGAAGCGGAAAGAGGGAAGCATTTTGGCGAGCGCGCCGCCTCCGGCATCCAGCACCAGTGAGGTTCGCAGATGGACCACTCGAAGCCCGGCTGCCGACGCCGGTTGCGCGGCGCTCTCCCAGTCGCGGCAGAGCTCGGCGAGAAATCCCAGCCCGGCTTCGCTCTCCTCTGTCAATTCTTCGCCGCCGCGGCTGCCGTAGTAGCCGATGGCCGAGCTGCAGATAAGGGCACGCGGTTTTCCGCCCTGCTGGAATGCCTCCGCCGCTGCCCTTGCGATTGTTGCCGTTCCCTCGATCCGGCTGGCGCGGATCTCTGCCTTGGCCTTATGGGTCCACAGCGCCGTCACCGGCTTTCCCGCCAGATGGACGATCACATCGAAGCCGGCAATCCGCGCGGCCTCCAGGTGTGAAGCGGGCTGCCACGCCACGTCGCCAGGGCGTAGCTTCACCGGGTCGCGAACCAGGCGGCGAACCTCGTGCCCGCGCCCGCTCAACAGAGAGGACAATTCCTGTCCGATCAATCCGCTGGCTCCGCTGATGAGCACTCTCATTGCGTCTTTCCGCTCCGGAATCATTCTGCGTCCACGCCGCATCGGATGCAACAGGAGACACTTGCAACCTATCGTGCTTGGCGCTACAGCGAGGTTACAGGCTAAAATCAGATATGGCGAGCTTCCACGAGCAGGCCGCGACGAATGTTCTGACCGCGACGCGGTTTCGCGATCTTCTGGAGATTGCCCGCTCCAACCGCCCCAGCGACGACCTCGACATCATCCGCCGCGCCTACGAACTTTCTCTCGAGCACCATAGCGGACAGCAGCGCGCATCCGGCGAGCCGTACCTCGTGCATCCGCTGGAGGTGGCGATTCTACTGGCGGAGATGAAGCTGGACACGACGGCCATCGCCGCCGGACTTCTGCATGATTCCGTCGAGGACACCTCGGTCACTACCGAGGAGATTAAGGAAAAATTTGGCGAGCAAGTCGCGCACATCGTCGAGGGCGTGACAAAAATCAGCAAGATCGACTTTGCCTCACGCGAAGAGGCACAGGCGGAAAACGTGCGCAAGATGATGCTGGCCATGGTGGACGACATCCGCGTGGTGCTCATCAAACTGGCCGATCGCCTGCACAATATGCGCACCTTGCAGCATCTCTCGCCCGAGCGCCAGCAGAAAATTGCCAAGGAGACGCTGGAAATATACGCGCCGCTGGCGCACCGCCTCGGCATGGGCAAGGTTCGCGGCGAGCTTGAGGATCTCTCGTTCCCTTATGTCGATCCGGTCGGATACAAGTTGGCCTGCGAGCAGGTGGAGGCGCTGCGTAAGGATGGCGAACGCGCGCTGGCGCAAATGGCCGACACCATCCGGCTGAAGCTTCGCGAAGCCGACATCAACGTAGTCCGGGTCGATTCACGCATCAAGCGAATGTACTCGATCTATCAGAAGGTGGTGAAACAGAAGATCACCGCCGACCAGATGTACGACCTGCTGGCGCTGAGGATCATCACCTATTCGGTGACTGACTGTTACGCGGTCTTGGGAATCATTCACAACGCATGGCGTCCGGTGCCGGGGCGGATCAAGGACTTCATTGCCATGCCGCGCCCCAACCTCTACCAGTCGCTGCACACCACCGTGATTGCCGAGGATGGCCATCCCTTCGAAGTGCAGATCCGCACCGAAGAGATGCACAAGATGGCCGAAGAGGGCATTGCGGCGCATTGGAAATACAAGGACGGCCCGATCTCGGCGCGCGATGAGCAGCGGCTGGCCTGGCTGCGGCAGGTTGTAGAGTGGCAGCGCGAGATGGCCGATCCAAGCGAGTTCCTCTCCACGCTGAAGATCGATCTTTATCCGGAGGAGGTGTATACCTTCACCCCGAAGGGCAAGGTTGTCATTCTGCCGCGCGATGCCACGCCAATCGATTTTGCCTACACGGTGCATACCGAGGTCGGGCACTCCTGCGTCGGTGCCAAGGTCAACGGACGCATCATTCCGCTGCGCTCCAAGCTGCGCTCGGGAGACATTGTCGAGATCATGACGCAGGCCGGCCACAAACCCAGCCGCGACTGGCTGGGCATTGTCAAGAGCTCGCGGGCGCGCCAGAAGATCAAGCACTGGCTCAACATTCACCAGCGCGAG
>Ga0182030_10015015_pt1 | contig 15224 bp, 3 predicted proteins | sample 812S3MmetaG_FD_121299 | JGI IMG/M metagenome (GOLD analysis project Ga0182030, IMG submission 121299) | Permafrost microbial communities from Stordalen Mire, Sweden - 812S3M metaG (Illumina Assembly) | ecosystem: Environmental > Terrestrial > Soil > Wetlands > Permafrost | place: Sweden... | reverse complement strand
GGCTACTACAACTGTTGCAAGTGGCGTATACAGCCTGACAGTAACTTATACCGGAGCGGGTTGCACCAGTGCCAGGGCAACCACAGCGGCAGAGACGGTGAATCCTCTGCCTGCTCCGATAACCGGATTGCCCAGTTTGTGCGTAGGCCTGACAACATCTTTAAGTGATGCTACAACAGGTGGCGTGTGGACAAGCAACAATACATCTATTGCTACTATTGGCTCAACTTCAGGGACTGCTACCGGTATTATTGCCGGCCTGGACACTATTGCCTATACATTGTCTACAGGCTGTTTTGTAACGCAGCCTGTAACCGTTAGCCTGCCGCCTAGTCCTATTACTGCACCATCGGGTGTATGTATTGGATCTACTATTATAGTGAGCGATCCTTCCGGTGGTGGTACCTGGAGCAGCAGTAATACTTTAAATGCAACGGTAGGCTCGATTTCAGGAGTTGTTACGGGCATCGCAGCTCCCACAAGTGTTACAATATTTTATTCTTTAGGAGCTAGCTGCACTATCTCTGCGGTTTTATCAGTGAATCCGTTACCCTCAGCAATTGGAGGTGTGGCTACAGTATGTGCCGGCGCAACTACTACATTTACAGATGGAGGCGGTGGCACATGGAGTAGCAGCGATAATTCCAAAGCCACCATTGATGGATCTGGCAACATAACAGGAGTAGCAGCAGGTACTTCTAACATAACTTATACTTTACCTACCGGCTGTATTACTACGAAGGTGGTAACGGTTAACATAGCTCCTACGCCGATACTGGGTGCGTTGAGTATCTGCTCGGGTTCGACCACAATCCTTGGTGATGCAACTACTACCGGTACCTGGACCAGCAGCGTTCCATCAGTGGCCGCAATCGGCTCAGGTACGGGCGTGGTTACCGGAGGTGCAACGATCAGTACTTCGACCATTACCTATACGTTATTATCTGACGGTTGCTCAGTAACTGCAGTTGTGACAAATAATGCATTGCCAGCTACAATCACCGGGACCACTCACGTATGTGTCGGCCTTTCTTCTACATTAATTGAAACTACTTCAGGGGGGACATGGAGCAGCAGTAATACTTCCGTTGCGTCTGTAAATGGCAGCGGTAGCGTACTTGGCGTTGCGCCGGGTACATCTACCATTACTTATACAACAGCAGCAGGGTGTATTGCATCGACTCCATTTACAGTTAACGCATTGCCTCCGACTATTACGGGTATTACTAACATTTGTGCCGGATCAACAACAGCTTTGGCAGATGCTACAACGGGTGGTACATGGAGTAGCAGCGCTACGACCATTGCCAGTGTGAATTCAACTTCAGGACTTGTTACCGGCGGTGCGACTCCCGGTGGCGTTGCCAGCATTACCTACACTTTGTTACCTAGTGGATGTTCTATTGCAACAACGATTACAGTTAACCCAACACCGGCAGTTGTGACCGGAATAAACCATGTCTGTGCGAGCCTGACTACATCTCTGACAGATGCCACGACAGGCGGTACTTGGAGTAGCGGTACTACTTCATTAGCAACAGTGGGCAGCACGGGAATTGTTTCAGGTATTGCTCCAGGATCTCTAAATATCGTTTACACGCTTCCGGCAGGGTGCTCAACCAGTTACCCGATAACGGTAAATCCATTGCCTGCTGCTATCACAGGTACAATGAGCGTATGCTCTGGCCTGACTACTTTATTGGAAGATGGCGTCAGCGGTGGTACGTGGAGCAGCAGCAATATTACACAGGCGAACGTTGGCTCAGCATCTGGTATTGTTACCGGTGGAACAGGGGGGACGAACCCTGTTATCACGTATACCTTACCTACTGGCTGCCTGATAACAGCAACCCTTACAGTTAACCTGTTACCGGGCACTTTTGCAGTGACCGGAACTGGATCTTTATGTGCTGGTGGCGCAGGTGTGCACGTGTTCCTGGGCGGGTCTGTCGGTGGCATCAACTATCAATTATTCAATGGGGCTACTTCAGTTGGCAGCCCAATGGCCGGGACAGGGCTACCGCTTGATTTTGGTCCCCAAACTACGGGAGGTACTTACACTGTGGTGGCGACAAATGTGGCAACAGGTTGTACTGCAAATATGACAGGAAGTGCCGTAATCACTGTGAACCCATTACCTATTGAATATCCGGTAACAGGTAGCGGCAGCTATTGCTCCGGAGGCGTAGGTATCGTGATCGGTGTAACTAATTCACAGACCGGGGTAACTTACCAGTTATTCAACGGTGGCCCGATAGGTGCTACCGTTGCGGGGTCAACAGGAAGTGCTATCACTTTCGCTCCGCAAACAACTGCAGGTACATATACCGTGTTAGCCACAGTGAATGCAACTTCCTGTACAAATTCAATGGGCGGCAGCGCTACTATCACTGTTAACCCTCCTCCTACAGTTTATGCAATGACCGGTGGCGGTGTTTATTGTGCCGGCGGTACAGGGGTGTTAGTAGGTTTATCAGGATCTACCGCTGGTGTGAATTACCAATTGGTACTCAGTGGGCCAGTCGGCAGTCCTGTAGCAGGAACTGGCAGCTCCATAAGCTTTGGATTACAAGCTACGGTTGGCACTTATACGGTTGTAGCTACAAATGTCGCAACCAGTTGCACAGTAAACATGAGTGGGACTGCGGTTGTAACCGTCAATCCTTTACCAATAGCATTTGCAGTGTCAGGCGGCGGTATTTATTGTACCGGTGGCGTGACCGTAAATTTAAGCGGGTCTCAGGCTGGAAAACGTTATCAGTTATACAATGGTGGAACCCCAGTTGGCAGTCCTATTAACGGCACAGGCAGCGCACTTGTCTTCGCTCCGGTGACATCAACAGGTACAATTACAATTCTGGCCACAGATACTACGACACTGTGTACCAATAATATGACCGGCAGCGCTACGGTTGCAGCAAATCCATTGCCTACGGTATATAATGTAACCGGAAGTGGGGCTTATTGCGCAGGCGGAACCGGTGAACACATTTTCCTTAGTTTCTCCGATATAGGTATTGACTACCAATTATACTTAGGTGCTACCCCTGTAGGGGGCTATTTGCCCGGAGCTGCTTCAGGACTCGACTTTGGTGCACAAACAGTTTTAGGCACTTATACAGTTATTGCTACTAATCCGATTACCGGGTGTACCAGTAATATGTCTGGCAGCGTAGTCGTTACTACTAATCCGTTACCGGCGATCGATACAGTGACCGGCGGTGGCGCATATTGTGCGGGTGGTATCGGAGTTCACGTGGGTCTTAACACTTCCTCTACAGGCATTAGCTATCAGCTATATAATGGAGCAGCAGCAGCTGGCGCTCCATTAGCTGGTACGGGAGCTCCTCTCGATTTCGGACTCCATGTATTGGCAGGCACACGAATCGTGGTAGCTACAAATACTGCCACGGGCTGCTACGATACCATGGCGGGAGGCGCGGTAGTAACCATAACACCTTTGCCTCCGGCAATAACCGGCATTACCAGCGTTTGCCCGGGCAGCACCACTTTACTTGCTGATGCCACAACAGGTGGAACATGGAGCAGCAGCAATTCAGCCACAGCAACAATAGCTCCTACCGGGATTGTTTCTGGAATTGCATTAGGAACTACGACCATTACTTATACATCACCGGCAACATGTACTATAACAACTACTGTGACTGTAAATTCAACTCCGCCGGCCATATCCGGTGTTACGGGTGTTTGCTTAGGCGCTACCAGTGCACTGACTGATATTTCAGGAGGAGGTACTTGGAGCAGCGGTACAACCTCAGTTGCAACAATAGGCACAACCAGTGGCTTAGTTACCAGCGTCAGCGCCGGAACTACAACTATTACTTATACTACAGGAGCCGGTTGTGCTACTACCTCTGTGGTAACAGTCAACCCTTTACCGCAGGCTGTAACCGGAACCCCTGCCGTTTGTACCGGTTTAACTATTGCGCTATCAGATACCGGAAGCGGTACCTGGAATAGCAGTAATCTCGTTGTGGCAACGGTGGGTGTTTCCTCAGGTAGCGTTTCAGGGATTAATCCGGGCACGGCTATTATTACTTATACAGCAGTTACTGGTTGCACGGCGGCTATAACAGTTACTGTGAGCCAGACTCCAGGCGCTATCACCGGCCCGGGCGTTGTTTGTGTATCATCCACGATAACACTGGCTGACGGTACATCCGGCGGCTCATGGAGCAGCAGTAATCCCACTATGGCAACTGTAGGTTCTACTACCGGAATAGTAACCGGTGCAGGAGCCGGATCTCCTAATATTATTTATACGATGCCTTCAGGCTGTACTGCGGTAACCACTATTACAGTTAATCCACTACCAGCGGTAATCACAGGTGTTGTCGGCGTATGTACAGGATTTACGACTACCCTGGCTGATGCCACCAGCGGTGGCGTGTGGAGCAGCAGCAATACTGCCCAGGCTACGGCTGCATCTGCAACGGGCGTTGTAAGCGGTATCACACCAGGCATACCCGTTATAATATATACATTGCCCACAGGCTGCGTTGCAACCGTCCCGCTAACTGTTAATTTGACTCCTGCAGCGATCTCAGGTGTTACCAATGTTTGTTCCGGTGGTACTATTACATTAAGCGATGCCACTACAGGCGGTTCCTGGAGCAGCAGTAACACAACTAACGCCCTTGTAGGTTCTGGCAGCGGTGTTGTTATAGGTGGTTTCGCCGGACCGGTCATCATATCATATACTATGCCGTCAGGCTGCAGTACTTCTTTACAGATCACAGTGAATCCTTCGCCTGGAGCGATTGGTGGTGTAGCTACCGTGTGTACCGGCTTTACAACTGCATTGACTGACGCTGTTACCGGCGGTGTATGGAGCAGCAGCAATACTACCCTTGCCACTGTAAATGCAGCTAGCGGGATAGTTTTGGGCTCTGCAGCGGGTACCCCAATTATTTCTTATACTTTAGGAACGTGCGCTACTACAATTCCTGTAGTTGTAAATCCTACGCCGACGACGATTTCTGGTCCCGCATCTGTATGCACAGGCTCCACAATAACTTTGACCGATGCTACATCAGGTGGAACCTGGGCCACAAGTGATATCACCCGGGCAACGGTAGGCTCTGCTTCCGGCATTGTAACCGGCGTGGCACTGGGCGTACCAAATATCTCCTATGTTATGCCCACTGGCTGCTACGTTTTAGCGGCCTTAAGTGTGAACACAACGCCGGCCCTGATAACAGGTATTACTACGGTCTGTACCGGGGTTACTACTGCATTAACTGATGCGACCACAGGTGGCACATGGAGTACCAATAACAGCTCACTTGCCACTGTATCACCGGCCTCTGGCGTTGTTACCGGCGTGTCCGCAGGATCTCCTGTTATCCGTTATACAGTTGCAACAGGCTGTTTTGTGACAATTCCTGTGACTGTTAATACATCTCCACTACCAATTGGTGGAAGCGCAAATATTTGCCTGGGTTCGACGAATGCGCTTTCTGACGCATCAGGCACTGGCTTATGGACAAGCAATAACACAACTATAGCAACTGTTGACATAGCTATGGGGATAGCCGGAGGCGCCTCAATAGGTACTACTACTATTACTTATACGCTGCCGTCAGGCTGTACCGCAATATTGCCGGTCACTGTAAATCCACAACCCGGCCTGATATCAGGAATCAGTACCCTGTGTAACGGTCAAACAACTACGCTGAGCGATGCGACTACCGGTGGCTTATGGAGCAGCAGCAATTCCTCTTTTGCAACCGTTGGCTCAACCTCAGGAACGGTTACGTCTGTCGCTCCCGGCACAGTTCAGATCAATTATACACTCGCGGCTGGCTGCTCTTCCTCCCTGCTAATGACCATCAATCCTACACCTGTGGCAATATCAGGTTCAAACCAGGTATGTGTTGGATCTACAGCTAGTTTGAGCGACGGATCATTTGGCGGCACGTGGAGCAGCAGCAGCACTGCGCTGGCTACAGTTGGCTCCTCTACGGGCACTGTAACAGGCGTTTTTTCGGGTACTACGACTATAACTTATTCATTACCTGCGGGCTGCACTACAACTCTGCAAATGACCGTTAATCCATTGCCTACGACAATTACCGGGGCCTATGTGGTTTGCGCAGGTTCGGTGACGAACTTAAATTCTACGCCAGCAGGGGGTACCTGGAGCAGCAGCAATACATCGCTGGCAACTGTGGGTTCTACCGGAATTGTGACCGGAGTTTTAGCAGGTACAGTAACAGTTACTTATGTGCTACCTACGGGTTGCCTGATAACGGCTCCAATCACCGTTAATCCTTTGCCTGCTGTTTTTTCTGTTACAGGAGGAGGCTCGTATTGTGCGGGCGGTGCAGGGCTACCCGTTGGGCTTAGCGGGTCAGCAACAGGTATCAGCTACCAATTATACAGCTTGACAGGAACAGCTGGGGCTGCAGTTGCCGGTACAGGCGCTGCGATTAGTTTTGGCCTGCATACAACAGCAGGTACCCGGTTTGCTGTCGCAATAAATACAACTACGGGTTGCAGCGATACCATGGCTGTAAGGCCTCTAATAATTGTTAACCCAACGCCTACAGCTTACTTTGTAACCGGCGGCGGTAGTTATTGCGCTGGCGGCAGCGGTGATTCTATTGGAGTGTTTAGCTCCAACACTGGCGTGACTTATCAATTATACAATGGAGCTTCAGCAGTAGGCACTCCGGTAGTTGGCACCGGATCGGCGATTAGCTTTGGCCGGGAAACGCTAGCGGGCACATATACTGTAATTGGCACTAATTCGGTTACGGCATGTTCTGCAAGTATGTCTGGCAGCGTAAGCATATCTATCAATCCGTTACCGCCAACTCATAATGTGACCGGTGGTGGTATCTATTGTACGGGTACAACTGGTGTAACAATCGGCCTTGACGGCTCTAATCCCGGAATCAACTATCAAATATATTTTGGAGCTGCTCCGGGAGCAATTTTGGCAGGGACAGGGTCTGCACTTAGTTTCGGTTTATTCACAACAAACGGCAGTTACACTATAGTGGCAACTAATCCGGCTACAGGATGCTCCAGCAATATGGTTGGCACGGCAATCGTGGGTAGCACCGCTCCACCACCATTATTTACTGTATCAGGTGGTGGGGGGGCGTATTGCTATGGCACAACAGCGCCTTCTATTCTTATGTCTGGCTCTACTTCCGGTGTTAATTACCAGTTGTTCGTTGGTACATTGCCTATAAGCGGCCTTTTTGCAGGTACAGGTTTCCCGATAAACTTTGGCTCACAGCCCGACCCAGGTACTTATACCGTAACGGCTACCAGCACTATCACGGGTTGTGTCAGCACAATGACCGGCTCCCCATCGGTAACTGTTAATCCACTGCCAGCGGCTTTTGTCGTAACAGGTGGTGGCGGCTACTGCGCAGGCGGTACTGGTGTTAGCGTTGGTTTAAGTGGCTCGGCTACAGGCGTATCTTACAAAGTATTCGTTGGCGGGTCTGTACTCGCAGGTACCCTTGCAGGTACGGGCATCGCACTTAATTTTGGTTTGCAAACTACAGCGGGTACTTATACTGTTATTGCAACGAATACAGTTACTGCCTGCCCTGCCACTATGAGTGGTAGCGTTGCCGTTGTGATCAATCCGTTGCCCACTGCTTATACTGTAACAGGCGGAGGGGCCTATTGCGCAGGTGCTGCCGGGTTGCATGTGGGTTTGAGCAATTCAGACATAACCAATACTTATCAATTATACATTGCAGGAGTACCCACTGGGGTTCCTATGACAGGCACTGGTGGGCCACTAGATTTTGGTTTACAAACCATAGCAGGGACTTATACTATCATTCCTACCAATATAGCTACGCTTTGTACCAATCCTGTATCGAGCAGTGTAACTATTACTATCAATCCGCTACCGGCAATTTATACTGTTACAGGCGGTGGCAGCTATTGTGCAGGCGGTACGGGAGTAACAATTGGCCTAAGCGGATCATCTACAAGTATCAGATACCAATTATATAATGGACTATTACCTATGGGTGCTTCGACAGCAGGTACAGGCTCCGCGCTTACCTTCATTGGACTATATACCTCTTCAGGAACTTATACCGTAGTAGCAACCAATACAGTTACTGGTTGTACAAACACTATGGCGGGCAGCGCTCTCGTCGTAATAAATCCATTGCCAACGGCATTTAGTGTCACCGGTGGTGGCAGCTATTGCGTAGGCGGAACAGGAGTGCATGTTGGATTAAACGGATCCTTGGCCGGCAGCACTTACCAGTTGTACGCTAATGGCATTGCCACAGGCCCTGTTTTTGCTGCTACTGGCAGTCCGCTTGATTTTGGCGCACAAACGGTTGCAGGCACTTATAGCGTGATTGCTACCAGCACTACTACTCCATGCACAAACACTATGACCGGAAGCGTTACTGTAAGTATTAATCCGCTGCCAACCGTGTATAATGTGACAGGCGGTGGGGGCTACTGTGCGGGTGGGGCTGGCATACATGTTGGGCTCAACGGATCCAGCTCAGCTGTCCAATACCAATTACTCATTGGCGGTACACCGGTAGGTGCAACTGTTCCCGGTACGGGATCATCGCTTGACTTTGGTTTACAAACAGTGCCCGGTGTTTACAGCGTTTCCGCGATGAATATTGCTACTACTTGTACTGATAACATGTCTGGAAGCGTTACTGTATCTATCAATGCAACACCTGCGGTTTATACATTGACAGGTGGTGGCAGCTACTGCGCAGGTGGTACTGGTGCGGATATAGGTTTGAGCGGCTCAGGCTCAGGTGTTAGCTACCAATTATTTGATGGTAGCATAGCGTCTGGCGCAGCGCTTGCGGGCACAGGTGGATCACTTGATTTCGGATTACGTACCGGGGCTGGCTCCTATAGGATTGTGGCCACTAACTTGACTTCAGCATGCACCAGCAATATGTCAGATACCATTACAATAGTTGTTAATCCTTTGCCCAATGTTTATACAGTTACAGGCGGAGGAAGCTATTGCCCCGGAGGCGCTGGTGCTGACGTTACTATGAGCGGGTCCGATGCAGGTATCAGTTACCAATTGTTAATTGGCGGTTTGCCGGTTGGCGTACCGGTAACTGGAACCGGGTCCGCTCTTGACTTCGGTCTGGAACCAGCCGCACCGGGCACCTATACTGCTGTAGCAACTAATACAGTAACCGGTTGTACCCGCACTATGACTGGGGGCGCTACCGTATCTACTTTTGCGCTTCCAAATGCATATACCATATTAGGTGGCGGCAATTACTGTGCAGGTTTAACCGGTGTCGATGTTTCTTTGAGCGGTTCAGACCTTGGGGTTAATTATCAGTTATCCATCGGTGGGTCACCAATTGGTAGCCCGGTACCAGGTACTGGCGCAGGCATTGATTTTGGATTGGATACAGGTGCAGGCACTTATACGGTGGTTGCGACAAACGTTACAACCACATGTACGAATAATATGACAGGCAGTGCTTCAATAACTATTACTTCTCTGCCTGTAGTGTACAGTGTAACAGGCGGTGGTGGTTACTGCACAGGAGGTACCGGTTCGGATGTTGCGTTGAGTGGTTCCGCTACAGGAGTTAATTACCAGTTATTCAGGGGTGCATCACCTATTGGCAGCGCAGTACCGGGCACAGGTTCGGCTCTTGATTTCGGTCTGCAAACTGTAGCTGGCACCTACACCGTTCTCGCGGCAAATGCGATTGCCGGTTGTCAAAGCGCTATGTTTAGCAGTGCGGTAGTATCGATTAACGCATTACCTATAGTCTATACCGTTACGGGCGGTGGCAGTTTTTGTGCAGGCGGCACCGGAGCTCATGTAGGATTGAGTGGCTCAAATATGGGTATCCATTATCAATTACTTTATGACATGGTCCCAATGGGCAGTGCTGTTTCTGGAACCGGCTCAGCTCTTGACTTTGGCATCTTTACAGGCGCAGGCACTTACACAGTTGTTGCTACAAATGTATCGACGTCATGTACGAACAGCATGACAGGTGCAGCATCAATTACCATCAATCCTTTACCAACAGTTTATATGGTAACAGGTAGTGGTAGCTATTGCTCTGGTGGCACCGGTGTTCATATATATATCAATAGTTCAGACACCGGGGTGAATTACCAGTTGTTCAGAGGCTTGTCTGAAATTGGCAGCCCAATGAGCGGTACCGGGGCTTCTATCGATTTTGGTGCGCAAACAACTGCAGGTGAATACACTGTTGTAGCTACTAATGCTACGACAACCTGTACCAGCAATATGACAGACAGCGCTCTCGTTACAATCACAGCGTTGCCCACAGTTTACACTGTAACTGGTGGTGGCGGCTACTGCACAGGCAGTGTAGGAGCACTTGTTTCCATAACAGGTTCGCAGACAGGGGTTAACTACCAGGTATTTCATGGGTCATTGCCAGTGGGTACGCCCCAGGCAGGCACCGGTTACCTGCTCAATCTTGGCTTCGAAGCTTTACCTGGGACATACACGGTGGTGGCCACAAATACAATTACCGGCTGCACCAGCAATATGACCGGAACTGCTACGGTATCTGTGAACCCGGCCCCTGCTTTATATACTGTTGCAGGTGGTGGTAGCTATTGTGCAGGTGGTGCAGGAGCAGATGTTGCTATAAGCGGATCAAACACTGATATCAATTACTTGCTGTATAATGGTTCTAGTCTGGTAGGCAGTGGGGTTGCGGGTACAGGATCGGCTATTGATTTTGGTATGCAAACCGCAGCCGGTACTTATACCGTAGTGGCAGTTAATGCTTCCACTTTATGTAGCAGTGACATGCCGGGTGACGCACCGATCTCGATCAATGCTTTGCCCTTAGTCTATACAGTGTCAGGCGGCGGAAGCTACTGCGCGGGTGGAACAGGTGAGCTTGTTGGATTGACAGGATCAGATACGGGTGTCGAATATCAATTGTACCATGGCACTTCAACAATCGGTAGCCTCGTAACCGGCATAGGTGCTGCACTTAATTTTGGCTTGCAAACGGCTGGCGGCACCTATACGGTGGTTGCCACTAATAGTACCACGGCTTGCACTATTAACATGGCAGGAAGTGCTTCAATAACTGTCAATTCCCTGCCGGCTGTATATGCAGTGATAGGTGGCGGCAGTTATTGTGCAGGTGGCACGGGTTACCATATCGGTTTAAGCGAATCTGGTTTAGGCATCCAGTACCAGCTCTGGAAAGATGGAGTAACGTTCGGGACGCCAGTTAGCGGTACAGGTTCTTCACTTGATTTTGGTGTAGAAACCGTGGCAGGTCTTTATACGGTGACTGCGGTTAACATCGCTACTTCGTGCAGCAGTAACATGTCAGGCAGTGCAACAATTGCAGTTAACCCTCTTCCAACGGTTTATACTGTGACAGGTGGTGGTAGTTATTGCGCAGGTGGTGCAGGCGTGCACGTTGGCTTGAGTGGGTCTGACAATACTGTTAACTATCAGTTATTCAATGGCACTACACCAATTGGCGGGTTAGTGGCAGGTACAGGTACTACACTTGGATTTGGCCTGGAAACATTATCCGGTACCTACACCATTGTGGCTACAAACGGAACTACCGCTTGCACCAGCAATATGACTGGCAGCGCTTCTATTACAATTACTCCTACGGTTACTCCATCGGTTAGCGTTTCATCCACAATGGGTGATACAGTTTGTGCCGGTACTGTAGCCACATTTACAGCGTCCGTTGTCAATGGTGGTTCAACGCCGTCTTTCGCATGGTATGTGAATGGGTTACTTGAAGCGTCTACATCAACATACAGTTATGTGCCAACTAATGGCAATGTAGTTAGTGTAACGGTTACAAGCAGTGCTGTATGTCCATTACTTGATACTGCAACCAGCGCGTTAACAATGACCGTGTTACCAAACCTGACTCCATCTGTTACTATCTCGGTAACACCGGGCGATACAGTGTGCCAGGGTACCGGAGTTACGTTTGCTGCCACAGCGGTAAATGGCGGCACTGCTCCAGGCTATACATGGAGGTTAAATGGCGCTACAGTAGTTGGTACATCACCGACCTATAGTTTTGTGCCAGACAGCGGTGATGTGGTAGTTTGCCTGTTGTCCAGCAACTACCAGTGCAGAACAGATACTATAGTGCTCAGCAACAGTGTATCTATGACTGTAGAAACCAATACTTTGCCAACTGTAAGCATTACAGTTAAGGAAACCTTCGTAGCAAACGGATTCGCTTATATTGATACGCTTATGGCCGTAGTGACAAATGGCGGCTTTGCACCTACTTACCAGTGGGCTGTAAATGGTGTAAATGTACCAGGGGCAACAATGGCTATGTTCCTGCCTGATAGCTTAGCTGCTAACGACATGGTAAGCTGCGCTGTAGTCAATAATAGTGCATGCGGTTCTCTGCCGGCATCTGCCCAAACGATCATCACGCTCAGCAATGAGGGTGTTGGTACTGTTACGGCTGGTATCAGCGATGTAAAGCTGGTTCCGAATCCGAACAAGGGTATATTTGCCGTTAAGGGTACACTGGGGTCAACAGGTGACCAGGAGGTATCTTTCGAGATTACAGACATGCTCGGACAGGTGATCTATAAGGATAAGGTAATGACGCATGGTGGAGTATTAAATGAAAAGATACAGCTCAGCAATACTATTGCGAATGGCATGTATATCATGAGTCTTCGTTCAGGCGCAGAGAATGTGATATTCCACATGGTTATTGAACAATAGCCATTTTCAGACTCTAAACATTACAAGCGGGGATCTGAAAAGGTCCCCGCTTTTTTGCGCACTTTATTATGCTGAGACTCCTTGAAAACATTATATCACCCGCTATTATTTGATCAAAATAATTAGTAATTTTCTGTCGTGAAAGTTAATAGCTGTATCTAAGCATGCAGGCAAATACCCGTGAAGATGAGAAAGAATGTATTGTTGCTGCTTTGCCTGGTTATGCTAAAAAGTGCTGACGCTAAGCTCTATATAGCTACCCAAAACCTGCCGGTTAGAAAAAATAAAAGGCCCCATTCCTTAGTTGTAGGCTTTATTGGTAACGGTGCTGCTGTTGATGTGACCAATATTAAAGGCAACTGGGGTAAGGTAAAATACCAGGACAAGTACGGATATATTCAAACCGGGCATTTAAAAGCGGCGCCACCGGTTACCTCTAAGCCCGAAAATGAACCGGAGAGTGAAACTCCTTCGTCTGGTACAACTTTAGTATGGATAGCAGGTCTTGCCGGATTTGCGCTCGTGATTAGGATATTGTTTTTTGCTAAAAAGAATTATTCTGGCAAAACCATTAAATCAAAAAAGAATGCTGCAATAGGTAATACCCTTTCATTTGTTTATTGGTACCAATGTAAGCATTGCAGTGCAGTAGTAAAAAAGAGTGACCACCCATCCCATGATGGCTGCATAAGTGCAAAACTGCATCATTGGACACAACTTGCAGAAGTCGGGCTCGATAAATATATGTGCAGGCATTGTCTTACAACCATTCAGACAACAACATTCCCCGCAACCAGTGGATGCCCTGGCGCTGAATTTCATGTTTGGAACAAACTTTAGCCTTTCTTATGTCTCTCGATTGAATAACCAGGTTACGGTTAAATGGGGGGCTTTTATTTATTATTTTTCTTCCGGCTGTTTATCTCATCGCGGATGTTAATAGCGCGCACATAGTCTTCCTGCTCCAGTACTTTTTGCAGCAGTTTTTGCAAATCTTCCAGGTTCATGTTTTTCATGTCTGTATCAATCAGCGATTTGTTGCTTACAGGCACTTTATTTGCTTTTGTTTCGGTAGATGGTTCCACAGTGCCTTCGGTCTGCTCCAGGTACAAGCCGGCGGTTTCCAGGATATTTTCGTATGTATATATTTTGCAGTTGGCGCGCACAGCCATGGCAAGCGCGTCGGACGTGCGGGAGTCTATTTCTATACTGTCGCCATCATGACGGCAGATGAGCTTGGAGAAGAATATGCCTTCCTCCAGTTTATAAATGATCACTTCATTGAGCTCTATCCCAAAGGTGGTCATGAAATTTGCAAAAAGATCGTGAGTCAGCGGCCTGCTGGGCTGCATGCGTTCAAGGGCCACAGCAATAGCTTGCGCTTCAAAACCACCAATGACTATTGGCAGGCGGCGTAGTCCGTCTACCTCACCTAATACTACTGCGTAAGAATGAGTTTGGGTAATACTGTGAGACAATGCTACAATTTCAAGTTCTATCTTTTTCATTTATATATGCGCTCCTCTAACATTCATGTGTGAAGGTAATAATTTTTATAAAAATTCGTGCCTTCAGAATGGATAACCAACTAACTTTTCTATTTGTCTGGTGTGGATCCCAGCTATTTCTATTGTTTCTGGGTCGAAAACCGATATTCCGATGGTTTAATGGTTTTATTAGCAGAAAATCTAGTCATTTTAAGTAAAAATGATGCCCGCGAAGGGTTTGTAATCATTGAGCGTCTAAATACTAATATAGGAAAACTAAAACTTTTAACGCATGAGGATTAAATTGTCAATAACGGTGTTGGCACTTAGCATTTGTATGGTAGTGAAGGCCCAGCATAACAATTTGTGGATACTGGATACCATTTCTGGTACAACGTTTAACCTTTCGCTGAAGGATACCTTTGTACAATTTCTTCCCGGAGACCAAACCATAACCGCCGGAATTAACGGAGCCTTCTGGGGCCCTACGCTCATTTTTCGAAAAGGGGATACGGTACATATGAATGTGCAAAACAACCTGAATGACTCCACGACACTGCACTGGCATGGTATGCACTTACCTGCCGTAATGGACGGCGGCCCCTACCAGTTAATACCCATTGGCACACTTTGGCAACCTTACTGGCTCGTAACAAATAATGCGTCTACCTTCTGGTATCATCCGCACCTTCATAGAGAAACTGAGGCACAGCTAACCTCAGGTTTAGGTGGGTTTATCATTGTCCGGGACTCTACAGAGGCAACGCTTCCGCTGCCACGCACCTATGGTGTGGAGGATATACCTCTTGTCCTGACCAGCAGAAGCTTCGATGCAAGCAATGCATTTACTACTGCAAGCGCTTACGGGGATCATATGCTTACAAATGGTACCTTAAACGCCCAGGTGAGCCTGCCAAAACAATATGTACGGTTGAGAATACTGAATGCAGAAATAGAAAGAGGATATAACCTTGGATTTAGTGACAACCGAACATTCT
>Ga0182030_10015014_pt1 | contig 15224 bp, 12 predicted proteins | sample 812S3MmetaG_FD_121299 | JGI IMG/M metagenome (GOLD analysis project Ga0182030, IMG submission 121299) | Permafrost microbial communities from Stordalen Mire, Sweden - 812S3M metaG (Illumina Assembly) | ecosystem: Environmental > Terrestrial > Soil > Wetlands > Permafrost | place: Sweden... | reverse complement strand
TCGCCGCCATGACCGGCGCCGTGGCCTACGAGACCACCGTGCGTTCCAGCGGCACGGGCTACAGCGTCACGCCGGCGGACTATGGCCCGCAATACGGGTCGGCGGCGCGCCTCCGCTCCGTCATGAACATGGGGATGCTGGATAACTATCCGCTGGATGTAAACGCGGTGGTGCCGCAGCGTGCCGCGGCTCAGGATACTCCGCTGACCGTGCTGGGGCACGAGTCCGGCCACCTGTTTCTGGCCTACGCCAGCATTCCCGATCCGTCGGACCCCACGGCGAAGCCCATGCTCGGCTACGGCGGCGTGCACTGGAGTTTTGTGTTCAACTCCGAAGCCTCGCTGGATGAAGGGGAGCAGATCAACGACCTCGGCGGCGGACAATTCATCACCGGAACCGTCACCCAGGGCTTCGCGCCCCTCGATCGATATCTGATGGGCTTCGCGCCGTCCACCGACGTTCCCGACACCTTCGTGGTGTTGAACCCCAGCGCTTCGCCGCTTGGCCATCCCGCGAGCGGCTATTTCTTTACCGGGAACCGCATGAATATCGGCGTCAACGACGTGATCCGGACCATGGGCCGGCGCACCCCGGACTACACCGTGGCGCAGCGCCGCTTCCGTTTCGCGTTCATTCTGGTGGTGCCCGAAGGCGCGCAGGATGCCGTGATCGCCCCCAACGTGCAGCAGGTGGAGACCTACCGGCAGAAGTTCGTGGCGGCGTATTCCAATTTCTCCAACAATCTGGGCGCGGCTGATACCACGTTGAACCGCAGCCTGCGGCTGTCGCTGTTCCCCGCCGCCGGCGTGGTGGCGGGCGGCAGCGCCACCGCCAGCATTTCCCTGCAAACGCCACCCACTTCGGATCTCGCCGTGAAGCTGACCGTGCCATCCGACGGCTTCGCGCAAGTGCCGGCTCTGGTCACGATTCCCGCCGGCGCCACCAGCGCGAGCTTTACCATCTCGGGGAAAAACGCCGGGGTGGAGGAACTCCTGGCCACTCCGGCGGATTCCAGTTACGAGGTTGCCTTCGCGCGCGTGCAGGTGGCCGCGCCCTCGCAACTCACGCTGCGGACAGCACTCAGCAATCCCTTTTCAGGAAACGTAGCGGTGCAGTTGACCGACGTCAACGGACTGCCGTACCCCGGGGCGCGCATTCTGGCGGCTGCCACGAGCGGCAGCGTGACGCCCACTACCACCACCACCGATGCTGCCGGTCTTGCCACTTTCCAATGGACGCCCGGTACGGACAGCGTCAATCAGCTCACCCTTTCGCTGGTGGGGGCGCCCTCCGTCACCCTGACGCTGAAAGCGGGCAGCGCGGTGCCGGTGATTTCCTCTGTGGTGAACGCCGCTTCGTTTGTCGCGGGCGTGTCCCCCGGCTCGCTGGCCACACTCTTCGGCGTGAATCTGGCACTTGCCAGCGTGCTGCTCAACGGCCTGGTGGTGCAGTCTTCTTTCGCGAGCGATACGCAGGTCAACTTCTACGTGCCGGCGGAAACGCCTGTCGGACCGGCTGTCATCGCTGTGAACCTTCCCTTCGGTTTGCAGGTCTCCTCCAATATCAACCTTGTCACCGCGCAGCCCGGCATTTTCGCCGGAGCGATAGTGCACGCCAACACCGTAGTGAGCGCGCTCACCACACCGGTGACGGCCGGCGACTACATCGAGATCTATTGCACGGGGCTGGGGCCCACGCGCGCATCCAACGGCCTCTCCGTCACCACCGTCACGCCGGTAGTCTACCTGGGCGCCACCGCGGTGACACCTTCATACAGCGGTCTCGCGCCCGGCTTCCCGGGGCTTTATCAGGTGGACGTGCGAATTCCCGCCGGACTCCCTTCCGGCACGCTGCCCGTGGTGATGACCAGCGGCGCCGCCTACAGCAACCAAGTCAACATCGCGGTGCAATGATGCTCTCCTGGCTCTTTTCCGATCCTCTCCCGGTGGGCGATCTCGCGCCCGAGTTCTCCGTCCCCGACGATAGCGGCCGCACCGTGACGCTCTCCGCGCTGCGTGGCCGAAACGTGGTACTGGTCTTCTACCCGGGCGACGACACGCCCGGCTGCACCAAACAACTCTGCCAGTTCCGCGACGATTGGAGCCAGGCGGAGGCTCGCGGTGTGGCGGTGTTCGGCGTCAATCCGCAGAACGCCCGGCATCACGCCAATTTCCGCAAGAAATTCCAGTTTCCCTTCCCCCTGCTGGTGGACGAGCGGAAAAAGGTGGCGGAGGCTTACCACGCCAACGGGCTGATCGTGAAACGCACCGTCTACCTGATCGGCCCCGACGGCAGGATTCTCTTCGCGCGCCGCGGCATGCCGGGCCCCGCCGAGGTGTTGGCGGCGGCGAAATAATAAACTTGCCAAACCGGGTGTGAGGTAGTGTCTGAATAGTGTGTTGAAGAAAAACAACGACCGCTTGCCCGCGCCGGGTGCGGCCGGCGATCTCATCAAGCTGCAGTGCATGACACCATCTGCGGTGCTCGGCAGCAAAGGCGGCAGCGCCGCGGTAGCAACGCTCGGGCCGGATTACTTCAGTGCCCGATCCGCCAAATTTCTCCGGCGTATTGGATCGGGCCGTGGTCGGTAGCCGCTCGTTTTCTCGCGAAAGGACCGGACAGTATGAAGCGCCAGCCAGCGCTATAATCATAGCTGGAGGACGCCCATGCTGAATGAATCCCAAGTAAACCGGGTGTGGGAGAACATGTTGGCAGCAGAAGCGCGTGCCTTATATTTTGCCGATTTGGCGTCTCGCTATACTCGCCAGAAGCAAATCATTACCGGGTTGTCTTTTTTTCTTTCTTCCGGAGCGGCTGCAACTGTGATAGCCAAGTCTCCGACATGGGTCCCTGTCGTATTGGCGGTGGCCTCTGCCGCAGCCAGTGCCTATTCGATGGCCGTTGGCCTTGACCGTAAGGTTGGGACGATGGCGAAGCTGCATTCCACATGGAACCGCATCGCCACAGAGTATGATCGCCTGTGGAACCATGCCTACGATGAAGATGCCGAAGGCCAACTGGACAGCATTATTCAGCGCGAAAAAGAGCCGTCTGAACTGGCCGCCACGGAAGCTCCGAACGATCAAAGGCTTTTGGGTAAATGGCAGGATCACGTCTTCAGCATGTACCACCTGACGGGTCAGCATGGGTAACCCAACCCTGCCCGAGCACTTCCACAAGAACTGGCCGCCTATGCCGAAGCCGGTACCGCCGCCTCCCCGCCCTCCGCCTCCGCCGCCTCCACCAAAGAAGCCCTAAGACGGCAGGTATCACAATCATCGTTTGGAAGCTAAAGGATCTGCTGGCGTGATATCCTTGACCGGTGCCAGATGATTTGACAGCAGGGCAGAAGGCCGCCCTAACGAGGAAGCGGCGCGCGGCAGCATCAAAAGCCGTGCAGACGCGCAGGCGCAGGAGCGCATGGGAACAGGCGCATGCTTCCGAAGGCGCAAGCAAAGATCCTCTGAAAGCCTACTGCGAGAAACATGGCTGGAAAATCGCATTCTTTGAAGGCAAGACCGGCGCTCCGCGAACCGGCATTATTGACGCCATTGCTTTCCGGCTCGGGCGAAAGGATTCCGATCTCTTGGACGTTCGTCTGATCCAGTTGAAAGGTGGTAATGCAGGCGTGACGGGCCGTGAGATTGCACGGCTGAAAAAGGCGGCATCCGGTGCCATGGTCAACTGGCTGATCGCCGAGTTTGATGGTGAGCTACTGCACCTGCTCCCGAGCGATTCAAAGATCTGAAAAACGTAGCACAACGCAATTTTTAGGCGCCACCGCCCTTAACCGAGCACCGCCCCACCCCCCCTGGTATCATATTTCAATCAGCTAATAATGAGGCTTCCCCGGGTCTATCCGATTCTCGATACGGAATCGCTCGACGCTCGCGCTATCGCACTGGAAACCGCCGCCGCCGCTTTCCTGGATGGCGGCGCCGGCATTCTCCAGATCCGCCACAAGCGGCACTGGAGCCGCGCTTTCTTCGCTTCCGCGCGCACCGTGGCCCGCCTCTGCCGCGAGGCCGGCGCCACCCTGGTGGTCAACGACCGCGCCGATTTCGCCTTGCTGCTAGGAGCCGGCCTCCACGTCGGCCAGGACGATCTGCCGCCGCGCGATGCGCGCCAGTTGATGGGCAACGATGCCCTCATCGGTTTCTCCAGCCACAACGTGGCGCAACTCTGCGCCGCCGGCGGCGAACCGGTGGATTACGTGGCCCTCGGCCCGGTCTTTGCCACCGCCTCCAAACTCAATCCGGACCCCGTCACCGGAATCGAGGAGCTCCGGCGATGCCGGTCCCTCGTCGAAAAGCCGCTGGTTGCCATCGGCGGCATCACCCAAGAGAACGCACTTGATGTACTCCGAGCCGGCGCCGATTCCGTGGCGGTGATCGCCGGCCTGCTGCCTGCTTCCGCCACGGCTCACTCCCTGCGGGAACGGATGGAACAATGGCAACAACTCGTGACAACGGCCTGATCAAAGGACTCGGCCTCATCGACTCCACCACGCTGGTGATGGGCTCCATGATCGGTTCCGGCGTCTTCATCGTGGCCGCCGATATTTCGCGCCAGGTGCAATCGCCCGGCCTGATGATGATGACCTGGTTCGCCACCGCGGCGCTCACCCTCATCGCCGCCCTCAGCTACGGCGAACTGGCGGCCGCCATGCCCCACGCCGGCGGCCAGTACGTCTATTTGCGGGAAGCCTTCGGCCCGCTCGCCGGATTCCTCTTCGGCTGGACCATGTTCGCGGTCATTCAGACCGGCACCATCGCCGCCGTGGCGGTGGCCTTCGCCAAGTACACCGGCATCTTTTTCCCCGGCATCAGCGACCGGAATTTCCTGGTGGCACTGAACAACCCGGCGACTGGTTGGAAGATCGGCATCACCACGCAGCAGGCGCTGGGTATCGTCGTCATCGTCTTCCTCACCTGGGCCAACACCTACGGCATCCGCACCGGCGCCGTGGTGCAGAACGTGTTCACCTTCGCCAAGGTCGGCACGCTCCTGGGATTGGTGGCCGCCGGCTTCCTGGTGGGCCGCAACCCCGCCGCCGTGGCCGCCAACTTCACCGGTTTCTGGCGCCACGCCGGATGGAACTTCGATTCCGTCCGCCTCGTGGGCGTCGCCATGGTGGGTTCCCTCTTTAGCTCCGACTCCTGGAACAACGTCACCTTCACGGCCGGCGAGGTGCGCAATCCCAAGCGCAATCTGCCGCTCTCCCTCGCCCTCGGCGTAGCCATCGTCAGCGCGCTCTACATCGGCTCTAACCTGGTCTACCTCAACGTGCTCACCTTCGACGCCATCCAGCACGCCGAGAACGACCGCGTCGCCGCCGCCGCCGCGGCCAGCATGTTCGGCCCCGTCGCGGTAAAGATCATGGCCGCCGCCATCATGGTCTCCACCTTCGGCTGCATCAACGGCCTCACCCTCTCCGGCGCGCGCGTGTACTACGCCATGGCGAAGGACAAACTCTTCTTCCGCCAGGCCGAAACCCTCAACCCCAAAACCCATGCGCCGGTGTTCTCGCTGAAGATGCAATGCCTCTGGGCCTCGCTGCTCACATTAAGCGGGCGTTACAACGATCTGCTCGACTATGTTATCTTTGCTGTGCTGCTCTTCTACATTTTGACCATCGCCGGCCTCTTCGTGCTACGTCGCACCCGCCCGGATATGGAGCGTCCGTACAAGGCCTTCGGGTACCCCGTGCTGCCCGCGATCTACATGCTGGCGGCGGGCCTGATCGAAGTATTGCTGTTGCTGTACAAACCGAACTACACGTGGCCGGGCCTCATCATCGTGCTTTTGGGCCTGCCCGTTTACTTTATTTGGCGAAAGAAGGCATCCGTATGAGTAGTAATCTGTTTGGGACGAAATCGCTGGCCCGGATCATTGCCGAATCCGAGAGCGGTGAGCATCATCTGAAGAAGACGCTGGGCCCGGTCAACCTGGTGGCGCTGGGCATCGGCGCCATCATCGGCGCGGGATTGTTCTCTTTGACGGGCATCGCCGCCGCCGATAACGCGGGCCCCGCCGTGGTGCTCTCCTTCGTCGTGGCGGCCATCGGCTGCGCCTTCGCCGGCATGTGCTACAGCGAATTCTCCACCATGATCCCCATCGCCGGCAGCGCCTACACCTACGCCTACGCTACCATGGGCGAGCTGTTGGCGTGGATCATCGGCTGGGATCTGGTGCTGGAATACGCCGTGGGCGCGGCCACCGTCTCGGTGAGCTGGTCCAGCTACGTCGTCAAGCTGCTGCATTCCTTCAGCATCGAATTGCCGACCAGCCTGATTCACTGCCCCTGGGACGAAGTGCCCGGCATCATCAACCTGCCGGCCATCATCGTGGTCTGCGCCATCTCCGTGCTGTTGATGATCGGCATTTCGGAATCGGCCAGGGTCAACGCCGTGATCGTGGTGATCAAAGTCACCATCGTCATTGTCGTGATCGCCGTGGGCTACGCGTATATCAAGCCGGAAAACTACACGCCCTTCATTCCGCCGAATACCGGCGTGTTCGGCGAATTCGGTTTCAGCGGCGTGATGCGCGCCGCGGCGGTGATTTTCTTCGCCTACATCGGCTTTGACGCCGTCTCCACGGCCGCGCAGGAAGCCAAGAAGCCGCAGCGCGACATGCCCATCGGCATCATCGGTTCGCTGATTGTGTGCACTATCCTGTATATTCTGTTCGCCCACGTCCTCACCGGCATGGTGAGCTACAAAGTTTTCCACGGCGACGCCTCGCCCGTGGCCACCGTGATCCATCTCTTCCCGTCCGTGGCCCTACAGACCGCGATCGTCATCGGCATCATCGCCGGATACACCTCGGTGATCCTGGTCATGCTGCTGGGCCAATCGCGCGTCTTCTTCTCCATGTCCAAGGACGGCCTGTTGCCCCCTGTGTTCTCCGACATCCACCCCAAGTGGCAGACGCCCTATCGCTGCAACATGATTTTCATGGTCTTCGTTTCGCTGTTCTCCGGCTTCCTGCCGATTTCCAAGCTGGGGCACATGACCAGCATCGGCACCCTGCTGGCGTTCGTCATCGTGTGCATCGGCATCATCTGGATGCGCAAGACCAATCCCAATGCGCCGCGGCCGTACCGCACACCGTTCGTGCCGGTGGTGCCGATACTCGGCGTGCTGGTCTGTTTTGCCATGATGGCGTCGCTGGGCTACGAAACCTGGGTCCGCCTCGTGGTCTGGCTGGTGATCGGGCTGACCATCTACTTCACCTACGGCGTGAAGAACAGCCACCTGCGCAAGGCCCCGCTTGATAAACGCTAGAACGAAGGTGACACCGAACATTGGAGATGGTGGGGCGGACGTCCCCGTCCGAGCGCGACCCCCTGGTCGCGCTCTTGCCGGCTTTTTGTTCGCCTGCTTCCTCGCCCTGCCCGCCGCCCGCGCGCAGCAGTCGCAAAACCCGTCGCCCATGGTGGAGCACACCCGGGCGCATCCGCGCCTGCAAGAGCAATCGCCCCCCGGCCGCCGCGAGACTCTCTCCTTGGGCACGCTGTTCCTGCCCGCCGGAATGAAGGCCGGCAACCGCGCGCCCATCCTCTTTTTCTTTCACGGCGGCACCTGGCTGCCGGAAGTGGCGGCCGCCGGCAACAAGGTGGCGGTGGTCAGCGTGCAAGCCGGTTCCGGTTCCGGCACCTACGTCCGCCTGTTCGAAGATCCGGCGCGCTTCCCCGCCCTACTGAAGGAAGCGGAAGGCAAAGCCGGCGTGCGTTTCGGCCGCGTCATGCTGGGCGGCTGGAGCGCCGGCTGCGGCGCCATCCGGCAGATCCTGAAAGCGCCCGCTTCTTACGCCCGCGTGGATGCCGCGCTCATGATCGACGGCATACACACCGACTACGTGGAGGGCAAACCCGGTCCGCTGGAATCCAAGATCGGCGTCGAAAACCTGGCAATCTGGCAGCAACTGGCGCGCGACGCCATCGCCGGCCGCAAGCGCGCTATCGTGACCCATTCGGAAATCTTCCCCGGCACCTTCGCCAGCACCACCGAGACCGCCGACTACCTGTTGCAGCAGTTGAACCTCACCCGCCATCCGGTGCTGAAGTGGGGCCCCATGGGCCTGCAACAGCTCAGCGAAGCGCGCGCCGGCAGGTTCCTCCTGATTGGCTACGCCGGCAACTCGGCCCCCGATCATGTGGACCAGTTGCACAGCCTGCCGGTCTACCTGAAGTGGCTCCGCTAGCCACGTCCACGTTATAATTCCAGAAGACCGTGCGGATGTGGCGAAACTGGCAGACGCGCTGGATTTAGGTTCCAGTTCCCGCGAGGGAGTGTAGGTTCAAGTCCTATCATCCGCACCAATAACTTACGAGGAATCCTGAGAGAAGACAAGCAGCCATCGGTGGACTATCGGTGGACTTTTTGAAAAGTGGTGTTCAGTACCGTTCGGACCAGTGTGGAGAGCCTTGCACTCGCCAATCTGGTGTCCTACCGACCGGCGACTCCGAACACCGACAGCGAATACGCCGCTGAACGCACAGAACGCTCACAGTGCGTTCGCCGCCGCCCGGTAGACCCACAGCAGACCGGCACGGCCCACAGCGCCCCTACTCGCCGGTACCGCTCTCTCTGATCTTCGCCGCCGCCGAACGCATCGCCACCACGTATTCATCTGTGGCTCGAAGCCGATTTCCGGTTTCTCTCGATCCGCACAGCCAAACTTTCCTTGCTAAGAGACACAACTGTGGAAATGGCCTGGAAGAGCCGTAGGCAGTAAGCCCGATCCCATGTGGCAGGATCGCTCTTTCCATGGAGAATCAGGTGCCGATGTAGCTTGGTTGGCGACCCTTTCCTTCCAAAAACACTGTCGGTGAAACCCTGAACCGATCTCCATTTGTACTCTTTGATCGATCCCGAAGCAGCCGCACTGAGTTTCCGCTCGAAGAACACCCGACGGGTTTTCGGATTTTCAAATGTTACACCCCACGGCTTCGCAATGGACCCTTCGAGAATGAGCAAGAGACTCGGAACACACAGCGCAAAGTCGCCTTTCTCAAATGCCCTGACACATTGTCGGACGAGAAGCTTCCAGAAATCGAGTTGGCGGGACGAAAGCAGCCCGCCCGCCAAGCGCTTGAACCCTGACGCATTGTCTTCAGTGTAGTAGGTGACGAACCACTGATTCACCCGCTCCACGGTCAAATCATCCTCCATGGCAAGGGCTTGGAATTCCGGCCACGACATTTCCATGGGCATCGTCCAGCCGAGTTCTCCTAGCAACTTGACCCGAAGCAGTGTGCGCTTCACCGCTTCTGCGACACCTTGACTCGTCCGGTTCCATTGCTCCTTCCATTGCTCTTCAAACTCTGCCTGGACGGAGGCGACCTGTTTGAAACGTTCCACCATCTCCTGTTCCGAGTTCCTTGCGGCCTCAATGATGTGCTTCCACACTGATGGATAGATTTCTGAGGGTACCACGAAAGGCACCCGGAAGTTTGCCGTCGATTGGCGTAAATGATTGTTGGACTCGTCGGGTTTTCCCATAAAGCACACTTATAGCACGGAAACCGACCAATACCGTGGCGACACATTGCTAGATCAATTCTAGTGCGCTGCGACGGGAGCCTTGCGACACCCGTAGTTGCCGATCATTGTCACGGTCTGCGGCTCCGCAGTAGCTTGGCGGCTCTTTCAATTCATCGGGCGTGACGGTTGCCTGAGTCAGAATCGAACTTCTTAACTAACTTCCCCGAACGAAAATCTAAGATCCACACTTCTTCGACCAAGACGGGAAGGTAATACAGGTGGTTCACGAATTCTTTCGGCCAATCGATGCTTGGTTCGCCGTGGGTTAGATCCGTATAGACGCCTGGTGCATTTTGCACGCAACGCACAGCCACCCGAAGGAACGGCTTAACCAGCCTTGCCTCCTCCACCGTCATAGGCCATGTAAACGTCGGATGCTCCTGCGACAGCATTCCATTATTGTCAAGGGCTAGACCGAATTCGTCAAACTCCTTGAAGGAGATAGTTTTATTCACACCGAACGCATTCGATCCAAGGTATTGACGGCTGCTGAGAAGCCGTCGTTTTACTTCGACTTGGAAATGTGGCGGGTTTTCTTTGGAAGTGTTGTCAGAGCGTACCAGCCATTGCATGACGCCCCACAGGTCAGCCGCCATTGTTTGCTGGTCTGCATCATACTTGAAACTGACAACATCGCCGTCTTCTTCACCCACAGGCAGCAAAAAGAGAAGTTGATTCCGATCTAGTGCAAGCGACACCCGCTTCTCATATTGTTCTGTGGTCTCAAACTCTGACTTTGGTCGTGTTGCACCCGAAGCGATCAACCGCTTGATTACGCTCTCTATATCCTGTCCAATGGGCTGCGGTGTAGATGGTTTCTTCGGCGGTTGCGCAAATACGCCAACGTTGACCAGCGACAGCCCCATCAACACAGCGGTGATGGAGCGGCGACTGGTCGGTGTCTCGTTGAACCGTTTATTCACGCCCAAGAGTCTACCACCATTCGGGCTTGCGAATGGCACCTCCACGTTCGAAGAACAGCCATCGTTCTCCACTCCCTACCCAACAAGTCAACATGAAGATCAAACCGATGTTAAGGCGGGTCAGTTATACTACTTTGCTCACGCTTTAGCTTGACCCTCATGACAATTGCACTTCTAGCGGGCGGGTGCTCTTGGTTTTTTAGAGATGTTTCCGTAGCCCGCAGTAACAGCAGTAAAGAAGTCGGCACAAGCACTGAGGAATACGCCAGCGGCGTTAGCGAACGGTAGCAGTCCATCACCATTGATGGGGCCGTCCTTCTCAGGCAGTACATTATGCCAACTAGCTTCTATCACTTCTATCTCGTGACGAAAGTTGTCCCTAGTGGAGTCTGCGACGAACGGTGAGCTATCCCTCAGTGCTTTAGCAGCGTCAATTAGCTCGATAACAGCCGTCCTGTACACCCCAAACTGCTCAGTCGTGAATGTCAGCGTAGATCCGCCACCCTCTCTTGGTTCTGCATTTGCTACGACTATAGCGCTGAATTGAGAACTCGCTTTTTGAAACTCCGTGGACCCAACCATGAGACGTTTGCAAGCATCCTGCGTCCGCTCTATCTTCGATATATCATCCGACTGGGTTCCCGATGCATCCACGATTCTCCGGGACTGAGGACTCAACGTCATCTGAAACGCCACCCATGAGTTTACGAAAACATCTGCTGATCTTGGGTTCGAGCAGATGTACCGCACATCCAAACCATCGGAAGTCGTAATCAGTAACGTGCCATAGTGTGCCACCGGGATCTGGTAATTATCACGAAAGCGCCGATCCGGGCTTCCGTCCTTGTTGCATTTTGCCCAAGTGCGTCCGACAATCTGCGAATCGGAAGGAACGGGGTCCGTCTCCGTGAATTGCGTCGATACAAAACGGAGTTGCACATCACGGGAATCAATGAGGGCGAAGGCTTGTTTGGAAGCCCGGTAAAGGATGAAGCCGGGATAGATGTACATCTCACCGCCTGTCCGGTTCGGCAGATGGGGCACCTTCTGTTCCCATTGGATCAGGTCGCAGGAATTGAGGGAGAACGAAAGAGGAGTACGGGTGACGGCAGTGTTGGCGTTGGAACGTTCCGCAACCCTGTCGATGGCCTTTTCCGTCAGGACGTTCCAAACCTTCTGGCATTCCGAGAGTGCGGCGAAGGTATCCCGCATCCGGTAGTACGGTTCCGCTTGCTCTCGGTCAACGGTAATCTCGGTTGCGATGGTCGTCAACCGAAGCTGTTCCTGCAATTCTTCGAGTTTGGCGGCGGCAGTCTCAGCGCTTTCCTTCCTGGCTGCGAACGATTGCTTGAACAGGCGCTTCATGAGGAAGCCACGTTCCCAACTCTGGTAGCGCCTCGTGGCGGTATTTGCTTCGCTGGTGGCGCTCGAAACCTCCCTCGTTAGTTCATCACGCTCGTTGTAGGCGTCCGTCAGCAGGTGTCGTAGCTGTTCCAGGCTTTCGCTGGTGAGCAGTTCTGTACTGGCGCTGTGTATTTCCGTGCCCGGTTGTGGTGAGACCGGGAATGAGGGCGGCACAGGCGAAATGGACGGAACGCCGGGTCCATCTGCGGAAGGCAGTTGACCACTGGACGGCTGCGACGAAGGGCCACCGATCCGCTGCCGGTCCCATATGCCGGTGCCAGGGATGGATACGTTTCTGTAGACGCCTCTCGGTCCAACGTTGATGCTGAACGGCGCTGCACCAAACGTTGCGCTCAGACCACGGGCAGTCAGATTCAGCTTCACGCCGGGTATGACCTTGAACGACTTGCGAAAACGCCAACTCATTGTGATCCTTTCTTGCCCTTTCGCTCCGGTGCTTCCACGAGCTTTCTGGTTATGGCGTCATCGGCATCGCCACTTTCTTCTTCGCTGCCTTCACCGGAGCCTTCTTCACCGCCGCCCGTTTAACAGCGGCCCTTTTTGTGGCGACTGGTTTCACTTTCGACTTTGCCGCCTTCTTCGCCGCCCACCGTTTCTTCAAAGCGGCGACGATTGCGACCCTGCCAGCTTTGCTCAGTCTTCGTTTGGGCTTTGACGGCTCCGACTTGACCGGCGCTGGCGGCTCAGATTCGCCCCGGATCTTAGCCCACCGACGTTGTTGCGCCTCTTTCATGCGCCTTCGAGCGCCAGCGGAGAATTTCTTGCGCTTGCCGGTGGGCGCTTCCGGCGTGGCGGCGATTTCATTGGAGCCACCGGAAAGCATGGCCCGGAGTTCTGCGATCTTGCCGTCAATGCTGGTCTTCTGGAACTCGAAACCCTGAATGGCGGCGGTGATGATTTCGGCGGTGAGCTTTTGTGTTGGCATGTTTGGCCTCTCGCAACAATTCACGGTAGCGCATTTTCGCCGTCCTATGACATGTAGCATCGCCGTGACCGCCACGAGTCGCCTAAAGACCTCGGCAGGGGCGTTTCCAGCCCCGCAGAGCGATTCTTCAGCACCGGGTGGTTTACGGGTGCCAGCGCCAGTCGCACGCTCCGTGAAGGCCAGATTGCCGTGTGGATCTCAGATCAGGGAATCCTTTGGGGGAGTCACACGGGAAGTTTAGGGCAGGGGTGTCCAATCGAAATGTTTGCCGGGAATCATTTTGCCGGTTCTGGCAACGATGGAACCGTTCCGAATTTTGGGCCATCAGAAAATTCTCGGATTCCTTGTCCTGGGAATCTTAACGGAAGTACCTTAACGGAATTTCGTCAGACTCCGTGGCTACGGGCGGTCGGCTGTAATACACTTTTCCTGGGAGTCACAGCCCGAAAAAACACTGGTAAAAGTTTTCTGATCGGCCTTCGGCTCCACGCTTCCAGTTCGCCGCAGCATCCGTCGCCTTTCCTGCCGGTGCCGGGGATCGAACAGAACGCCACGCCTCGGCGCACAGGACGCTCCAGGGTCGTTCCGCCCCGCCCGGTGGACCACGGCACCCCGTCGACGGCAAAGTGCCCCTACGGCCAACCCCCAGTGCCGCTCTCTAGGCGGCAAATGGAGGTACTATGGAGCCGAATGGCCGTTGCACGCTGCCAAACCTGTGGAAGACCGGAGCGCACGAAACGGTTTGATTACGTTTTCGTTGCTGAACCAGTAGATTATCCTGATCCCAAGATCCGGTGTGGCAAAAAGAGTTGCCAGAATCCCGCAAGAATCTGGCTTTACGTGATAGATGCAATGATGTACAAGAACCGAAAGCAGCGCAACTTTCAGTTACCGTTTCACCCGGCCAAAACCGTAACGCTGAAGGATGGCGGTTATTTTGTTCCCGACAAGCGATACATTGACCCTTTGCCGCAGAGTGAGCGGATGAAAGGAATGAACGACTATCTCACCAGACGGATCGCAGAACTGAAACGGCAGTATCCAGATAGCACCGGGTACATTGAATCGAAGCTACAAGACTACTTACAAGAAGACGGGCCACCTGCTGACGATGAGTTCTATTTTCTACTGAAAAGGCCCCTCGAAATCGACCACCCGCAACCATTGAAACAGAAGCGCTCCCGTAGAGAGCAACGTGCTCCGGGAAGAACGAGCCGCCGATGATTCAAGATTTACGGCTTCAGGTTTTCTCCGGGCATACGACGCCCACTGCCGACGATGGCGGCGGTGATGATTTCGGCGGTGAGCTTTTCGCACCAACAACGGTAGCGCAATTCTTCCAGTTTGGGGCGATTTAACTGGCTACGAATTACCTATTACGTCCGAACATCATCCCGCCTTCGCAAATCGACGGCTCCGAACGACTGCTGACAGGGGCACACGAAACAGCCTATAATACGACACAGTGATCCTGAATCCACGTTCCACCAGCGTTGGGAAGGAGTGCTGAATTGCTGAAGTTGTCGTTCGCATCGTTGCTGATCGTGCCCATCGCATTTGGACAGAATACCTTCACCACGGCTGAGATCGCAAAGAAGGTTTCGCCTTCCGTTGTCGTCATTCAAGGGAAGACCGAATCGGGCCAAGTCTTGGGAAGCGGTTTCGTCGTCTCTAAAGACGGAAAGATCGTCACCAATCTTCACGTTATCAGGGACATGAAAACCGCCACCGTCCAGTTGGCGAACGGCGATGTTTTTGATTCGGTGGCCCTCCTTGCGATTGACGAACGCCGTGACCTTGCCATTGTGAAAGTTGCTGGTTTCGATCTTCCGGTCTTGGAGTTGGGGAACTCTGATGTCCTGGCGGTTGGGGAACAACTGGTCATCGTAGGGAGTCCACGTGGTCTCGAAGGAACCGTAACTGCTGGAATTCTGAGTTCGGTACGGGATAGCGGCGGTGGCTTCAAAGTTCTACAAACCGATGCCTCCGTTAATCCGGGTAACAGTGGAGGACCGCTTGTCAACAACAAAGCCGAAGCCATCGGCGTGGTCTCATTCAAGCTCCGCTCAGCCGAAGGCTTGAATTTTGCAGTTCCGATCAACTATGTACGTGGACTGCTGAACAATCTTCACGAGCCGATTACGTTGGAGCAGATGCAGAAGGACTTGTTGAGTTCGGCTGCTACACTACCTCAGAGCAACGGTGGCCAAACACTCAGGGAAACCTTGGATTGGTTAAGCGAAAAACTACCGCTTGGAATCGTCAGGTTTTCTTATTCCGCTCTGAGCGAGAATCTGACAGAGTGGGCATATTACGCAGCTTTCACAATTCGCCGTACGGCGACAAGTTCGAGGTTGCTGACCGCAAGCCGCTTGGCCTTGAGCAACAGGTAACGGAGAT
>Ga0182030_10015013_pt1 | contig 15225 bp, 19 predicted proteins | sample 812S3MmetaG_FD_121299 | JGI IMG/M metagenome (GOLD analysis project Ga0182030, IMG submission 121299) | Permafrost microbial communities from Stordalen Mire, Sweden - 812S3M metaG (Illumina Assembly) | ecosystem: Environmental > Terrestrial > Soil > Wetlands > Permafrost | place: Sweden... | reverse complement strand
ACGTAGATCCCTTGGCCGAAGCCCTGGAGCGTGAGAATCGGTAACGGTGTAATCCCAATCGACTCGATTGCCAGCTTCGAGGTGGTATCACCAATCGAGCCGACCGCCGCAAGTGTGATCCGTTGCGGGGCGATATCAGCTGACGGTGCGGGAGCGGCGACTCCGGTAGCCATACGAACGGCCTCCTAGCAGTACTGAGTGCAGGCGATTTCCACCCCGGCGGGTCCAATCCCCGTTGGCGGCGGCACGCCCGGATTCGTCAAGGACGAGTAACAATCGGTCGGGGTAAGTCATCTGCGTCAGTGCCAAATCGTAACGAAAATTCATTGCAGAAGCCTCGCCGGAGCGTTATTATGAATCGAAAAGTGGCACGGCAATGTGATCCTAAGGATCACATGTCTACCATACGGAGCCGATACCGGGTGTGGCCATGACAACTCAAGAACCCAAGCCCGCAGGTCCCCCGCCCCCGGCCGTCCCCAATTTTCGCGAGGACGACCGGATTCAGGCACGTTACAAGTCGATGCTCGAGCGACGCGTCAAAGACTTCGCTTCGGATCTCGGTAATTCGGTGCGCCGTAACGCCTCTACGAAGCGCGACGAACTGGGCGAAGAACTGGAAGAGGCTAACGCCGAGTGGAACCGGCGCACCGAGGCGGCGGAAACCGCTCGCGAAGCCTACCGCAAAGTCTATCCGCTTCACGTCAAGAAAACGCGGCTCGTCGAGCCGTCGGGCATGGAGAACCTGCGCAGCCTCGGCGCCGCGAACAAACTCTATCATGCCGCCCAAGAAGCGTGGCGCGCGGCCGAAAATGCGGCGAGCAACATCCGCCGCATCGAACACAACGAGAATCAAGTCGACATCGAATTGGAGAAAGCGCTCGAGCGTTCGCCGCAGGTCGTGAAGGAGGTCACCGAATCGGAAAAGTGGCTGGCCGAAATTCATGCGGATGAAGAACTGGGGAGCGTGAAAGCCAAGGTCGACGAAATCGTTGCCGAGCGCGAAAGCTATGCGACGCGACTCGCGGCCGGCAAAGTATCCAACGAGGAACTTCGGCTCCGCACCTTCGGCGAAGAGGATGTCAAGAAGTTCCAGTTGCCGATGAGCCAGATCATGTTTCTGCGCATCGAACAATATGGTCCCGACGCGTACCTCATTATGCGCGACACACGCAAGCAGTTGTTCGCACTCCCCTACGACCGGCGCTTGGAGCCGATTCTCGACGGAATCTTCGACTTCACGCGCGCGGGCAAAGAGTTCGAACTTCGCAAGAGCTTGCAGAACAACAGCCCGATGCCGTACACGCTGCTCGATCACTTCAAAAAATGCAGCGAAAACGATGAAGCGGCCCAAGAGGCCTATCGTCAGCATCAAGAATTCGTACGCGAAAAGCGTATGCTCGCGACGGTACCGGTGAATGAATTCGACGCTGTCGAAACGACGGCGATCGATCTGCTCGCAAAGTTTGCCGCCGAAAAATCTCAGTAAAGGACTGATATGAAGGTCTTCGCCGCCATCGTCGCAGCGTTCTGGTGCGCGATGTGCGCGTCTCCGGCATTCGCCGACGACAGCCGGATCGTCGGAAGCTGGAAAGCGGTCTCGCTCATCTACGAAGACCCGCAGACCAAAGAGCAGATCTTGCCGTTCGGGCAGCATCCCAAAGGTCGCATGGTGATCCTCCCGACCGGCCAGTGGATCATCATCTCGACGGCCGAAGATCGCAAGCCGCCGCAAACGGAAGCCGAACGCGCCGCCGCGCTATCGACGATGACGTCATACACGGGCCGATATCACTTCGAGGGCGACAAGATCGTTACGCGGGTCGAAGCGTCCTGGAACGAGGCCCAAGTGGGAACCGATGTGACGCGCTCGTTCCTGATCGACGGCAACCACCTGATCCTTACCTCACCGGCTGTGCCGAATCCGAACCTCGGCAATCGCATCGTCCGGTCGATCGTGACCTGGGAGCGCGAGAACTAGACGCGGAAGCGGTGGCCATGCACGCACGGTCATCCCTAGTTGCAGTGTGGGCGCTCTCGGTGCTCGTCGGAAACCTGGCCGATCGGACGACGGGACAGCCCTTGTCCGGAGTAGCCGTGACGCTCGGCAACGCACACGCGACCTCGCACGCCGACGGCAGCTTCCGCTTGACCGGCCTCAAGCCCGGGCGCGCGACGTTATCGGTCAGCTCCGACGACGTCCCCCCGCAGCAATTCTCCGTGACGGTCGGCAGTACGACGTCGCGCGTCAGCCTGCGCGTCTGCAGCACAACCCTCGACTACAACTGCGGCCCACCGCAATAACATCCCCGGCGGTCATGGCGCTTTTCAATGGAGATGCGATGCAATGGACGGTCGAAACCGCCGCCATTTAGGCGAAGCGGCGGATGGCGGTGGTCAGCTCGGCCGTAAGTGCGGCCGCGTCGACCCACCGCGTGCCATCGGATTCCGACACGATTTCGATGCGAAAGGCATGTTCGTCCCACTGACGTTCTCGCAAGCGGCGGATCACCCCGGTGGCCTCGATCTCGTCGTGATCGGCATCGCCTGTGGCAGCTCGCACGCTCCGCACGTTAACGGCGACCGATGCTTCATATGCGGGCTCGGCCCGTCGCGCGACGATGCGAATCGAGCCGGAGTCAATGAACGTAGCGTGGACCAGCGGGATCGCTTCGTCAACCACACCGGCATCAAAGAAGTGTGCGTTCAATACCGTGAGAATTTGACGGCGGAGCGTTTCGAGAGTTTCGCCGATTGGACGCATGCTGCATGACGTGGCCGGCGTCGCGGGCGCCGGTTCGGATAACGCCTGCGAGAGTGGGTCGTCCATATGAACGTGATACCCGCGCCGCGGCTTTGCAACCCGGCCAGATGTCCAGCGCTTTCATGGGCGAGGTTCTATCCAGCAGGGGCTCGCTCGATGCGCGGCAGTAGGCCGGCGAGCAAGCCGATGGCCGGCAAGAACGCGCAGATCCGGTAGACGGTCTCGATGCCGGTGTGATCGGCAAGAACGCCGAGGACTGCAGCTCCGAGGCCCGCCATGCCGAACGCGAAGCCGAAGAACATTCCCGAGACGGCGCCAACTTTGCCCGGCACGAGTTCTTGTGCGTACACGACGATCGCCGGAAATGCTGAGGCGAGGATCAGGCCGATGGCGATCGTGAGCGGCCCCGTCCAGAAGAGATTCGCATACGGAAGAATCAACGCGAACGGCAACGTTCCGAGAATCGAAAACCAGATGATGTACTTGCGCCCGAAACGATCGCCGAGTGGACCGCCGGCAATCGTGCCGACGGCAATAGCGGCGACGAACATGAAAAGATGGAGCTGCGAGGTCTGCACCGAGACGCCGAAGCGGTCGATCAAGTAGAACGTCAAGTAGTTCGTCAGACTTACCTGATAGAAGTACTTGGAGAAGATCAACACCAGCAAAATCGTTATGCCGGCGACGACCTTCGGGCGCGCAATCTCGCCGCCGCTCGTGAGGTGACGCGTCGCCGCTTTGAGCCGCGCGATTCCTTCGTGGCGATACCAGCGCGCGATGAACCACAGCACTGCAGTTGAGAATAACGCGAACAGGGCAAAGAATACGAGACTCGTTTGCCCCGAACGCACGACGATCAATGCCGCCGCGAGCGGACCGAGCGCCGAGCCCAGATTTCCGCCAACCTGGAAGACCGATTGCGCGAGTCCCGGCTTGCCGCCCGATGCCATGCGCGCAACGCGTGAGGCTTCGGGATGGAATATCGAAGAAGCGACGCCGAGCAAGCACGCGCCGCCGATCAGCGTCGCGTAGTTGTGGCTGACCGCCAATACGCAAAGGCCGGCCATCGCGAAGAGCGTTCCGAGCGGCAGGGCCATCGGCGTGGGCCGCTTATCGGCGAACAATCCGACGGCTGGCTGCAAGAGCGACGCCGTAATTTGATACGCTAGCGTGACGAATCCGATTTGGGCGAACGTGAGGCCGAGCGCGAGCTTGAGATTGGGATAGATCGCGGGTAAAAGCGACTGCAGCAAATCGTTGCTGAAATGACAGAAACTGATTGCGATGAGCACGCCGAAGGCGGTCGCAGCCGGAGCGCGTGGACTGAAGGCGCCTGCCTGAAGCGCTTGCTGGCTCACATCCCTATTGTCCGCCCTCGCAGGCGCCCGGAGAAAGGGCAAAAGTCGCTGGCCGCCCTAAGATTCCGGCATGGATGTTCTCGACCGCCTCGACGAAGTCGTCGACGAGTATGTCAAGGGGAACCGCTTTTACGCCGCCTACCCGACACCGGAAATGGCGAAAATGTGGATCAAGCAGCATCGCCTGAACACCCGCATCCGCAACTCGGTGATGAAGCTCGCCGTCGCCACGAACTGCCCGCACTGGGATATTCGCATGAAGATCATCGGTGCGTCGGCCGAAGAGCTGATCGCCGATCACGAGCACGGTGAGGGCAAAGCGCACTGGCAAATCATCGAGGAGCTCGGCGTCGCAATCGGGATGTCGATCGACGAGATCCGCAACGCACAGCCGATCCGCACGACGCGCATCGCGTGGCTCGCTTGGGAAACGTTGTGCCGCAATCGCCATTGGCTCGAAGGCTTATTGGCAAACACCTGCGCCGAACGCGCGAACGTGCCGGGATATGGAACTGGGCTCTTTCGTGAAGCCGGACACTCCGGCGTGCGCCGCATGCAATACGCCGAGGCGTTTGGTTTGCGTGACGATCAGCTTGCATTTTTCAAAGTGCACTCGATCGCCGATGTCGAGCACTCGAATCTCGGCTGGCAAACCGTCGGCAAGTACGCGAAAGAATTGAAGATGGAAGATGAGGTTGTCGAGGCGTGCCGCGTGAACCTCGACGTGTGGAAGATGTACTGGGAGGGAATCCTCGACGCTGCCCATCCCGAACGTGCGGCGGCGTGACTTCGCCGGTTCGCTTGCAGCGCTCGCCGTAGCGCGTGCGGCGACGCGGCCGCTGAACGCGCAGACGCCTCCGTTCGCGTTGCAACTGGGATCGAACGCCGCCGACGACGTGACGCCCGTTTTGTGGGCGCAGCACAGCGGCATGTTCGCAAAGGCCGGACTCGCGGTCGAGATCCAAAAATTCACCGCCGGGTCCGCCGTCACGGCGGCCGTTATCGGCGGCGCGCTCGACATCGGCAAGTCGAGCTTACTGCCGCTGATTAGCGCGCGCGCTCACGGCGTGCCGATAAAGCTGATCGCGCCGGGCGAGCTGTGGTTGAGCGAAGAGCCGATCTCCGGCATGGTGGTGCTCAAAGATTCGCCGATCACGAGTGCCAAGGACCTCAATGGGAAAACGCTCCCCACGCCATCTCTGCGCGATATCGTCGAGACGTCGTCGCGCGCGTGGATCGACGCGAACGGTGGCGACTCCAAAACCGTGCACTTCGTCGAACTGCCCAGTGCCGCGGTCCTCGCGGCGTTGCTCGACGGCCGCGTCGCTGCGGCGACGTTGAGCAACCCGTACTTCGGCAACGTCGCAGCGACCGGAAAAGTCCGTTTGCTAAGCCGTCCGGAAGACGCGATCGCGAAGCGCTTCATGATCACGGCCTGGTTCGCGACCGAAACGTACATCGAGAAGAATCGCGATCCGCTGACCCGATTCGTGCAGACGATCCAACAAGCGGCGACGTACACGAACGCGCATCACGCGGAAACGGTGCCGGTTACGGCGCCGTTCTGGGGTCTCGAGCCGGCGGTACTCGCCGGTATGACGCGTGCGTTCGTCGGGCCGGTCGTCGACCCGAAAGATATTCAGCCGGTCATCGATGCCGCGGTAAAATACGGCATCATCGACAAGCCGATGGACGCGCAGCTCATGATCAGTTCCGTTGCTTTGCGAGCTCGCTGAGCCCGAAACTCTCGAGCAGCTTTCCTTGGATCGGCGCGACGGCGTCGTTAATCGCACTAACCACCGGATTATCCGGCACGGGCGTGCGCAAGGGCCGCGTCCCCGCTGGAAGGTTGGCCAGGCGGAGAATCACCTTCGCGACGTCGTTCGGGTCGCGCCCGACCGTCGATGCCTCGATCCCCGCAACGCGCGCTTCGGCGAGCTTCGCGACGTCGCCGTATGATGCCACGCGGGCCGTATCGTCAGCGCTCGAGACGACCGTTAAAATATTGGTCTCAAACGCGCCGGGCTCGACGATCGCAACATCGACGTCGAAGGGAGCGAGCTCGTACGATGACGTTTCCGCGAGCGCTTCAAGTGCCCACTTCGAAGCCGTATAGATGCCGCCGAACGGTACGATGAAGCGCCCCACGCCGGAAGAAATATAGACGACGAGACCGCCGCGGCGTTCGCGCATGGCGGGCAGAAAGGCGCGATTGACCCGCAACGGCCCGAACACATTGGTTGCAAACTGACGCTCCACGGCGGCCGGCGTGAAGGCTTCCTGAATCCCGAAGAACGCGGTGCCGGCATTGTTGACGAGCACGTCCACCGCGCCGGCTTCACCAAGGATCGTTTTAGCTGCAGCTTCGACCGACGCATCATCCGTAACGTCGAGTTCGGCTATCCCGATGCCCAATGTCCGCAGTTCACCGGCAACGCCGGCATTGCGGCCGGCGGCGTCGCGCATGGTCGCGTACACGCGCCAGCCGGCGGCGGCGAACGCTTTGGCGGTGAGAAGTCCAAATCCGGAACTGGCCCCGGTAATGACGGCCGTACGTTTCTCGGTCATGGAAGCTGTAACTCCCGCGCGCCGCGTTGGGTGACACTCAGGGCGCGGCTGTCGATATCTTGCTCGACCCAGCGTTTCCGGAGCGCGAGATCGAGCAGTGCCGCGCCGACGGCGCCGCCGATGTGCGGACGGCGCTCGCTCCAGTCCACACACGCGTAGGCAAAGCGCCGCCGCATCAAGCGGGTCGAGGTGACATCGACGCCGAGCGCCTCCAGGGCCTTGGTGCCTTTCGCCGTCACGTCGTAGGCGCTGCCGTCGTCCGCATCAGCGGTCAGCCAACCGAGCGCGAGAAGGCGATCGTGCAACGCGACGGCGATGCCGCCGGCCATGTGGTCGTAACATGTCCGCGCGGCGCGCAAGCGGTTCGGGGTGGTCGCCACAAACGTGCTGCCGCCCGCGCCGGCGAGCACGGCGAGACCCTCGAGAACGCGCGCCACGGGTCGCCCGTAAAGCTGGTAGTAGCGGTGCTTGCCCTGGACCATGACCTTGATCAGACGCTCGGTCATGAGCCGGTTGAGGTGGCTGCTAGCCGTAGACGGACTGACGCCGGCGACGATCGCCAGCTCCGTGCTCGTGCGCGCATGACCGTCCATCAAACAGTAGAGCATGCGCGCCCGCGCGGGTTCACCGATCGCGGCCGCAATATTCGACGCCGCGAGGTCGGCGTGATCCTCGACATTCACTATTCGATCGTAGTCGAAGCGTCTGCGTAGCGCAATCCCCATACTCTGCGCATGGCCATCACGTGCATCATCCGCTACCAGATCGATCCGTTTCAGCGCGACGAGTTTCGCGCGTACGCCGCAGCGTGGGGGAGCATCATCCCGCGCTGCGGCGGAGGACTGGTCGGCTATTATCTCCCGCACGAAGGAACGAACGACGTCGCGTGGGCGCTGATTTCTTTCGATAGCTTGGCATCGTACGAAACGTACCGCGCAACCTTAAAGAGTGATCCCGAGGCACGCGCAAATTTCAAGCGCGCCGAAACGAAGCGTCTTATCTTACGCGAAGAGCGAAGCTTCGTCGAAAACGTCGAGTAGGTTGGCTTACGACCGGGAAGGTGTGTACTGACGCGGAAAAGGCTCCCGTATGCGCCGTCGTGATGCCCTTGGATTGACCCTCGCCGCGATTGCGGCTGCCCCGTCCGCCGCCCGCGGACAGGCACTCACGACGGTGAAGGTCGGAACGCCGCCGTTCGAAGCCGGGGCCGAGGTCTATTATGCGAAGGACCAGGGCTATTTCACGAAGGCCGGCCTCGACGTGCAGATCGTGCCGATCGTGAATTCATCCGCGATCGCCGAAGCGGTGGCGACGGGAACCGTAGACATCGGCTTTAGCGCGGTGCTGTCGATTGCGATCGCGCACGCGCGCGGAATTCCGTTCGTCATGATCGCTCCGGGCAACGTGCACGATCCGGCGGCGCCGAGCGCGCTGCTCGTCGTCCCAACCGCCTCGCCGATTCACGTTGCGAAGGATCTCACCGGAAAGACGATCGGAATTCCCGCATTGAAGACGATTTCTGAGTACGCGCCGCGCATCTGGATCGACCGCAACGGCGGCGACTCGACGACGGTGAAGTTTCTCGAGCTGCCGTTTGGTGCGATGACCGATGCGCTCGCAGCAGGTCGCATCGACGCTGCATGGCTGACCGAACCGTTCATTTCCAGCAACAAACGCACGACGCGCGTGCTCGCCTATGCGTTCGATACGATCGCCCATTCGTTTCTGATCAGCGCCTGGTTCTCGACGATTGCTTGGGCTCGCGCGCATGCCGACGTCGTCGCGCGCTATTCGACGGCGGTTCGCGCTGCCGGTGCGTGGGCAACCGCGAATCCCGCCGCCAGCGCCGGGATTCTCACCCGCGACATGAAACTCGATCCGACGGCATTGGCGTCAATGGTGCGCACGCGTTTCGCCGACCAGCTCACGCCGTCCGCAATCCAACCGCAGATCGACGTCGCCGCGCATTACGGCCTCTTCACCGTGTTTCCCGCGAGCGAATTGCTGCTCCCCACGTCGCGCTAAGGAAAGCCTCAAGTATGCGCCGTTGCGATGCCCTCGGATTGACCCTGGCCGCGATCGCGGCTGCTCCCTCGGCCGCGTGCGCGCAGGCGCCCACGACGGTTCGGGTCGGAACGCCGCCCTTCGAATCTGCCTCGGAGGTCTATTTTGCAAAGGAACAAGGCTACTTCGCAAAATCGGGGCTCGACGTTCAGATCGTGCCGATCGGGAACTCGTCGGCCATCGCCGAGGCGGTCGCTTCCGGCAGCGTCGACGTCGGCTTCGGCGCGGTGCTCTCGATTGCGATCGCGCACGCGCGGGGCATTCCGTTCGTGCTCGTTGCGCCCGGCGACGTGCACGTGCCGGAGGCACAAGTCAGCGCGCTCGTCGTTCCGACGGCGTCGACGATCCGCACGGCGAAGGACCTCACCGGCAAGACGATCGGAATTCCCGTGCTCAAGACGATCTCCGAATACGCGCCGCGTATCTGGATCGACCACAACGGCGGCGATTCGACGGGTGTGAAGTTTCTCGAGCTGCCGTTTCCGGCGATGCCCGACGCGCTCGCGGCCGGACGCATCGACGCGGCGTGGTTGACGGAGCCGTTCATTTCTAGTAACAAGCGCACGACTCGCGTGCTCGCCTACGCCTATGATGCGATCGCTAAAACGTTCATGGTCAGCGCCTTTTTCTCTACGGTGGCGTGGGCGCGTGCGCATGCCGACATCGTGGCCCGATTCTCGACGGCGATCCGCGCCTCGGGGGTCTGGGCGACGCAGAATCCCGCGCTAAGCGCCGATATCCTCACCCGCGATATGAAGCTCGATCCGGTAACGTTGGCGGCCATGGTGCGCTCGCGTTTCGCCGACCAACTCGTGCCCGCCGCAATTCAGCCGCAGATCGACGTCGCCGCGCACTACGGCCTGTTCGCGGCCTTCCCAGCGAGCGATTTACTGATAAGCCCCGCGCGCTGAAACGCAACTAGCCGCGGTCGAGCGCGAAGCCCATGCGCACGGCCGATTCGAAGAGTCCGTCGGAGAGCAAACGGCGCATCGTTGTAAAGGCAACCGCTTCGCTCGTCACGAGCGTGCGCAGCGGTGGATGCGTTTTCGCGACGATTTTTGCAACGGCGCGCGCGACGACCTCGGGCGACGGAGCTTTCGCCTCGAAACCCTTCATCGTTCGCAGCGCGCGATCGCGCCACGGCGTGTAGGCGTCCATTTTCGCGGCTTGCGGTTGCGCGAACAATGATGTCCCGATCGCACCCGGTTCGACCATCGAGACGGAGATGCCGAATGGCTTAAGTTCGGCGCGCAACGTTTCGCTATAGCCTTCGACGGCGAATTTGCTCGCGTTGTAGTAGCCCCAGAAGGGTACCGGCACCATTCCCGCCAGCGAACTGATCGTCACGATTTTTCCGCTGCGCTGCTTGCGCATCTGCGGGAGCGCCGCGAGCACCGTGCGCGCCATACCAAAAAAGTTGGTTTCGAACTGCGAGCGCGCCTGATCGGGCGTGAGCTCCTCAATTGCGCCGGCGATGAGTTGGCCGGCGCTGTTCACCAGCACGTCGAGCCGGCCGGTGCGATTCACGATCGTGTCCACGCACGCGCGCACCGATTCATCGGAGCACACGTCGAGTGAGAGCGCCTCGACGCCGGCGGGACTTTCGGCGCGGCGGCTGCCGCCGAACACGAGATAGCCGTCGCGCACCAATTGCGCCGCGATTGCGGCACCGATGCCGCTGGACGAACCCGTGACAAGGGCAACCGCTTGAATCGCCATAAAAGCAGTCTAGGGACTAAACTCTCAAAACGGAAGTACTTACCTTTTTGTTAGTTAGGAGATCGCGTTGACGCTCATCGACGAGGCTCCGCCGCAGGCGGACATCTACGATCGCCGCTGTCCATCGCGAAACGTGCTCGGGCACGTGACCGGCCGTTGGGGCGGGCTCGTCATCACCGCGCTCCTCGGCGGGACGTTACGCTATTCGGAGCTGCGCGCGCGCGTCGACGGCATCTCGGAGAAGATGCTCGCGCAAACGCTTCGCGAGTTGCTCCTCGACGGACTGATCACGCGGACGAGTCACCCCGTTGTGCCGCCGCGCACGGAGTATGCGCTGACGCCGTCGGGGCGAGAAGTGGCCGGACTCGTACGCGCGCTCGTGACGTGGATCGAAGATCACGTTCACGACGTCCTCGCGTCCCGCGCGTGCGTTGATGCGGAGAACGTTACGTAACCCCGCAACGTATCGAGGCGCTGACCCACCAAGCCAAGTTGAGCGGCGGTCAATGTTGCCATGGCACCCCTTATCTATCGAACCTGAAGGAACCATAAGGCGCTCCGGGTAGCCCTACGTATGCAACGACCTTTCTTTATCGCTTTTTTAATGAGCGTTCTTGGCCTAAGCAGCGCTCTTGCGATGGGATCGCCGCCCGCGACCGCCGCGCCGGCCGGCGTGAAGATCGCCATCGTAACCAATCTCGGTACGATTGAGGCCGTTCTCGACCCGGTTCATGCGCCGGTAACCGTGAAGAACTTCATGCACTACGTCAATACGAAATTTTACGACGGCGGGACGTTCTTCCGGGCCATCCCGAACTTCGTCATTCAAGGCGGCGACAAGCCACGCGAGCAGCAGAGCGACCCGATGATTCCGCTCGAGACGCCGCTGAAGACGGGGCTGTTCAACGTCGACGGAGCGCTGTCGATGGCCCGCACCCCCGATCCGAACTCGGCCACCTCGGAGTTTTTCATCTGCGACGGCGCCCAAGCGCGACTCGATGGTTCGATGACGGAACCTGGCTACGCCGTTTTCGGTCACGTCACGAAAAATATGGAACTCGTGCGTCAGATCGCGCGGCTGCCCGCCCAAGGACAAATGTTGCTCGCGCCGATCCAGATCATCCGGATTCGGCGCCTGCCGTAATCCTTAACCCGGTCTAGTGGGCTTGGTACATCATGTCGGTCGCGGGGAACGTCGCCGGAAGCGCGCCGTACTTCGCGGTCACATCGATGACCGGTTGGATGGCTGAGGCTTCGAGGCGCTCCGGATAGACGGCGCGGTACATTTTCGCGGCGATATCGGGGTTCATCTTTGATTCGCGCGCGAGGATCACGGCGCTCAATTGCGGGTTCTTGTTGGCCCATATCGCGGTGTCGCGAATCGCTGCCTGGAACTTGCGCACGAGGTCGGGATGCGCGGCAGCCCACGACGTGGTCGCGAAGTATGCGCCGATCATGTAACTCGAACCGATGCCGTCGTAGCAGTTGGAGAGAAAGCGCGACTGGCCCTTACTTTCGGTCATCGTCGGTTCGGCCATCACGGCCGCGTCGATGCGCCCCTGCGTCAGTGCGCCGGCCATATCGGGAAACGGCATCTCGACAAATTTCACGGTCGATGAGTCGCCGCCGTTTTTATCGATCCACGCGCGCGGGGCGAACTCGCCGATGTTCTTCAAACCGTTGGTCGCGAAGATTTTGCCGTTGAGATCCTTGGCCGATTTGATCGGCGAGTTCAGCGCTACGACGCACGTCGTTGTCGGCGCTTTCGTGCTGTACATTCCGGCCGCCGCGATCAGCGTGATCGGTACACCCTTCTTGAACGCGATCGCCAGCGAGACGAGATTGGAGAACCCAACGTCGACCGCACCCGAAGCGACCGCCGCCGCAATCGCCGGCCCGTTCGTGATGCGCTCGATCGACACGTCGAGTCCGTTCTTTTTGAAAAAACCTTGATCGAGCGCATAGAACGCTTCCGCACCCGTATCGATCGGAATCGTCGCGACCTTCATGGTGGCATCTTGTGCCCGCCCGGCATACGGCACGCCGGCCAGGACGACGGCTAGTAGAGCGGCGCTAACGCGGAGCAAGGACGAACTCAAGGCGCTCATGCGCCGAAATTCGCGCTGAGGTAGTCGAGCACCGTCTTGGCGTCATCCGGCGTCAGCGCGGCGCCGAGATAGACCATCCGGTTGACGATGCCGGTCCATTGGAAGCGCGTGCGCTTCGTCGCAACGACGCGGTCGATCCCGTGGCAGAGGCTGCAGCGCGCATCTACAATGGCCTGGCCGTTTCCGCTGGGCAGTGCGATGTGAGCGGGTGCCGGGCCGGGGAACGGAATGCCGGGACCAAAGTGCGACGCGAGGTAACCGACGACGACATCGATCTCGCTCGGCGAAACTTGCGCGCCGCGTTCGACCATGTCGTACACCTGATGGCGCCACGCGGCGCGCCCCTCGCGGAGTTGAAGGACGGCGTTGATGCTGTGACATTGCGAGCAGGTGGCAGCGACGATGTCGCGACCCTCGCCGGGCGGGAGACCGTTGTCCTGTTGCGCGCGCAGCGGCATCGCTGCCGCGCCGAGCGCCAGTGCCAGTGCGAAGACAAACAACGCCGGCTCGCGTAAACGCATTATCGTTCTCCGTGTTTCTTAGACGTTGCGCGTGCGCAGTGCGGCAACCGAGAAGGGCGGATACCAAGTCGAGCCGGCGCCGACGCCGTCGCGCTGGACGTGGATGTCGAGTAAGTACGGCCGGCCTTCGACGTTGGCGCGCTTGGCGCGAGCCAATGCCGGCTTGATCTGCGCGGGCTCCTTGACGGTCTCGGCTTCAACGCCGAAGGCCTGCGATGTCTTAGCAAAATCGACGTCCGGCGAGCCGTTGTAGCACGTCATGTCGAGGCCCGACTTGAACTGTTGCCCCGAGATGAACGTCCAGATGCGGTTGCGTTCGTTGTTGTAACTGAGATTGTTTAGCACGATGTTCGTGACCGGGATGTTGTAGCGCGCCTGACTCCAGAGCGGTTGCGGACCACCGAAGAGAAATGCGCCGTCGCCGAGGATCGCTACGACCGGCCGGTCCGGTTGCGCGAGCTTGACGCCGGCGCCGGCCGACATGCCCCAGCCGAGAATGTTTGGACCGTTGGCGACGTACGTCTTGTCCGCGCCGCCGAAGGACATGTGCGGGTCCATCTTCTTGCCGGAATCGATGTCGTTGACGTAGATCGTGTCGCGATCGAGACCGTTTTCGAGTTCGAACGCGAGCCGCTCGAGCGTGATCGGGCCGGCGCTGGCGCTGGGGAAGTCCTTCTGCATCGCTTCGCGCAGTTTTGCCATGCCCAGCGTGTAGTCGTGGACGCGTCCGCTGCGGTCCGCAGCGATCTGCCGCAAACGCTCCGGCGTCGCCATGCTCTTGACTGCGGCGACGAGATCCGCCGCCGCGAGCTTCGAATCGGCCACGAGGGCGACATCCACCGGTGAGACGCGGCCGAGACTCGTCGGATCGCGCCGGATCGAAACGAGCTTCGCACCCGGCGAATAGACTTCGCCGTACTGGTTGCCGATGTTGAGGCGCAGATCGACGTCGCCCGGGAAACGCATGTTGCGGAGCACCGGACCGAGATAGAGCGGGTTTTTGGTCGGGAACGGTTTCGACCACACGCCGAACTCGCCGCCGCCCGCGACGGGAAGACCCAGCAACTCGGCGAGTTCGACGACTTCTTTCTCGCCGTGGCACATCGTGATCTCATCGCCGACCGAGAGCAGCGGGTTCTTGGCCTCGATCAGCATCCGGGCGACCTTCTCGATGCTGTCTTGATCCGGCCGGATCTTCATCGGGATATCGAACAGCGTCTGATCGACGATGTCGGCGCTGCCGACTTGGCTGAGATAATCGTCGGGAATCGAGAGAAACACCGGTCCGCCCGGCGGCGTGGATGCGAACTTGAGCGCGCGGCGCACGGTCTCCGGGATGACCGCCGTGGATTCCGCCATCCAATACCACTTGGTGATCGGCGAAACCATGTTTTCTTGATGATCGTAATCTTGCGGGCCGTCGCGGCCGGCTTGCTGCGATCCGAACGATGCGATCACCAGCAGCAACGGGATGCGGTCCTTGTAGGTGTTGACGAGTTGCGTCAAGCCGTTCGGCAACCCGACGTTGGCGACGCTGCAGACGCCCGTCTTCCCCGACATGCGCGCGTAGCCGTCGGCCATGCCGACGACGACGCCTTCTTGCACGCCCTTGATCAGCTGGATGCTCGGCTCGTTCGCGATCGCGTTGAAGATCGCCGCGTCGCCGGTCGACGGGTTGAAGAAGTAGTACTTCACGCCGGCCGCTTTGAGCTGTTGCACGAACAGCGTGCCGCCCGTGTCGCGGAGGTTGCGCACCGCTCCGGCAGCATCGGCAGCTTGCACGCTTATGGGTGCCAGAGATTCAGCAATAGCGCTCGCGGCGACGGCGCTCATGCCGACCGCGCTCAACCCTTGGAGCAGCTGGCCTCGCGTAATGCCTCGATCGAGATATTGCTTGAACAGCTCTTGCATAGAAGGGCTCCCTTTCACCGGAAAATTTTTCTTTCCGCGGGGGTCGTTACCCACCTGCGAGCGGTACGATGGTCAACGCTGGACGACCATCGCCATGTCGAAAGACATCACGGACGGCCCGCAGTCAGCGCGCACGTTATTGCCCTCAAATATGTGGAGCGTTTACCGGCGCAACCGCTCACGGCGTACGAGCCGCTGAAACCAGGGTCGGT
>Ga0182030_10015012_pt1 | contig 15225 bp, 14 predicted proteins | sample 812S3MmetaG_FD_121299 | JGI IMG/M metagenome (GOLD analysis project Ga0182030, IMG submission 121299) | Permafrost microbial communities from Stordalen Mire, Sweden - 812S3M metaG (Illumina Assembly) | ecosystem: Environmental > Terrestrial > Soil > Wetlands > Permafrost | place: Sweden... | reverse complement strand
CGCGTTGGGGAAGTTCCACGGCGTGATCGCCGCCGCGACGCCGATCGGCTGCTTGAGGACGAGGATGCGCTTGTCGGCGAGGTGGCCGGGAATCACGTCGCCGTAGACCCGCCGCGCCTCCTGGGCGAACCATTCGACGAAGCTCGCGCCATAGAGGATCTCGCCCCGCGCCTCGGCGAACGGCTTGCCCATCTCGGCGGTCAGGATGCGCGCGAGATCGTCGGCGTTGGCGAGCATTAGGCGGTTCCATTCGAGCAAAATCGCCGAGCGCTCGCGCGCGGTCTTGGCCGACCAGGCGGGAAACGCCGCCGCGGCGGCGTCGATCGCCGCCCGCGCGCCGGCGACGCCGACGTCGGCGACCTCGGTAATCAGCGCGCCGTTGGCCGGATTATGGACCGGCTTGCGATTCGCCGCCTCGGTCCAGACGCCGCCGATGTAGGCGCGGTCGCGCAACAGCGACGGGTCGTTGAGCTTCAGCATCGTTTCGCCTTTCGTCTGGGGGATTGCGGGACCTCGCCGGCCCACGCGCGCCCGCCCGCCCCGGCGCGCCGCGGCAAGCGGCGAGCGGCGGGGCGGCGCGTCGAAGCCTGGGCCGAGCAGCCGGACAAAGCCGTGAACGCGCAATGGGGCGCAGTGCGCGACGGCTGTCAATCCCGCCCGCCGCGCAACTCGGCGTCAGCTTGGCGGGGAATGACTCTGCGATGCGCAGAAAGCTCGCCGCTCAGCGCCGACATCCACAACAACGTCCAGACGGTGACGGCGCGCGTCGGCTGGACGTTCCGAACCCGAGTCCCTATCGGGCGCCGCCGTCCGACGCGACCTCGCCTCAGCGGCGCGCGCCTTGCGGCAGACGGCCGGTCGCGCGCGACAGCTCGTCGTCGCTCCAGCCCAATTGATCGTAGCCGCCGCGCCAGTAGACGAGCGCGCCGCCGCCGGCGCTCGTCGCGGCGCGCTTGACGCGGCCGATGACGATCGCGTGGGTGTGGCGTTCGACGACGGCTTCGACGTCGCATTCGAACGTGGCCAGCGCATCCGACAACAGCGGCGCGCCGCTCGGCGGGATCAGCCAGCGGCCCTCGCGAAAGCGCTCGACGCCCTCTTCGCCGGTCCGGCCGGCGAAACGCTCGGCGAGCTCGCGATGATCGGCGCCGAGCACGCTGACGCCGAGAGCAACGCCGGGCGCGAGGCCCGCGTAAGTCGACGAAGCGCGATTGAGACAGACGATCAGCGTCGGCGGAACAAGCGACAGCGACGCGATCGCGGTCGCGGTCATGCCGGCAGGCGCGCCGCCGACGCTGTGGGCGACGAGGCAAACGCCGCTCGCGAACTGACGCATGGCGGCGCGAAACGCGTCGACGTCAGTCTCGGCTGGCGCCGAACCGCTTGGAGAAGGTCGGCGAAAAGCGTCGATGGCCGCCATCACCGTCATGCAAAGCTCCTCGTCGTTCGTCTGCGGGCCTGGCGCGCTTGGCGACGTCACGCCTGCGGCGGATGGAAGACGCGCTCGCGCAATTCGCGCTCGTAGTCTTCCGGCGACTGAGGCTCGGGATCTCGCAGCGCGGCGACGATTTTCCCGCCCCAGGCGCCGAATCGCCGCCATGCCGCGGCGCGCGCGCGGGAGATTCGCCCGATCGTCAGCGAGACGGCTCCGAAGCTTCGTGTCATGTGCGCCTCGAATTTGCTAGTTGACAATTTTTATAGATATACTGCATTAATGGTCACGAGGCAAGCGCCGAATGGCCGGGCCACTTGAAATACAAGGGGTTTACGATGAATCGGCGAGAGTTTCTGATCGCGTCCGCCTCGCTGGCGGTCGCAGGCGCGACGCCGGCCCGCGCCGACGCGCCGCGCGAACTCAGGATCGGCTACCAGAAGACCGCCATCCCGCTGGTGGTGAAAGCGCAAAAACGCCTCGAGCAGCGCTTCGAGCCGCAGGGCGTGACGGTCAAATGGGTCGAATTCGCCTTCGGCCCGCCGCTGCTGGAAGCGGTCAACGCCGGCGCCGTCGATTACGGCTACACCGGCGACGCGCCGCCGATCTTCGCCCAGGCCGCGCGCGCCGCCATTGTCTATGTCGCCGTCATTCCGGCGCGCGGCTACGGCCAGGCGATCGTCGTCCCCGCCGATTCCCCGGCCCAGACTCTCGCCGATCTCAAGGGCAAGAAGATCGGCGTCGCCAAGGGCTCGAGCGCGCACAATCTGCTCGTCTCGGCGCTCGAAAGCGCGAACATACCGTGGGCCGACATCGAGCCCGTCTATCTCGCGCCGGCCGACGCCGCCTCGGCGTTCTCGCGCGGCGCGATCGACGCTTGGTCGATCTGGGACCCGTTCTACGCTATCGCCGAGTTGAGGCAGAAGGCGCGGCCGCTGCCGATCGACCCCAAGGCGACGACGCAAAACAGCTTCTTCCTCGCCAACCGCGATTTCCTCGCCAAGCACGCCGACGTCGTCGCCGCCGTCAACGAAGAGATCGCCAAGGCGACCGCGTGGGCGGGCGATCATCGCGACGAGACCGCGGCGCTTTGGGCGGAGGCGAGCGGCGTCGACATCGCGGCGCAGAAGCGCTCGGTCGACCGCGCCGAATTCAGTTTCGGGCCGCTGACTGACGCGGTGATCGCTCAGCAGCAGGCGGTCGCCGACCGCTTCCAGAGGCTTGGCCTGATCCCGGCGCCGATCGTCGTGCGCGACATCGTCTGGTTCTGGAAACAGAGCGCCTGAACGCCCACGAGACACGCGAGGTCCGATCATGAGCGAATCGAACAAGCCACTGGACGTCTTCTGGTTCATTCCCGTCAGCGGCGACGGCGCCTATCTCGGCAGCGACAGAGGCGCGCGGCCGGCGGACTTCTCCTATCTCAAGCAGATCGCCCAGGCGGCCGACCGCCTCGGCTTCGGCGGCGCGCTGATTCCGGTCGGCTCGCATTGCGAGGACCCGTGGATCGTCGCCGCCGCGCTCGCTTCCCACACCGAGCGGCTGCGTTTCCTCGCCGCGTTGCGGCCCGGCCTCGCGACTCCAACCCATTTCGCCCGCCAGACCGCGGCGCTCGACCGCATCAGCAACGGCCGGTTCCTGGTCAACGTCGTCGCCGGCGGCGACCCTAGGGAACTCGCCAGCGAAGGCATCTTCCTTTCTCATGACGACCGCTACGCCCATGCGGCCGAATTCCTGACTGTCTATCGCCGACTGCTCGCCGGCGAGACGGTCGACTATTCGGGCCGTTACGTGCAGGTGAAGGGCGCGCGGCTGTTGTTCCCGACCGTGCAGCCCAAACTGCCGATCTGGTTTGGCGGGTCGTCCGAGCCAGCGCTCGATCTCGCCGCCGATCAGGTCGACGTCTACCTGACCTGGGGCGAACCGCCGGCTGAGGTCGCCGAAAAGATCGAGGCGGTGCGGACGCGGGCGGCAGCGCGCGGCCGCACGGTCAAGTTCGGCATCCGTCTTCATCTCATCGTGCGCGAAACCGAGGCGGACGCCTGGGCCGTCGCTGACAAGCTGATCGCCAACCTCTCCAACGAGGCGATCGCCGCAGCGCAGAAGAAATTCGCCGAAGACTCCGATTCGGTCGGGCAGCGGCGGATGACCGCGCTCCACCACAGCGGCCGGCGCGACGGGCTCGAGATCGCGCCCAATCTGTGGGCCGGCATCGGCCTCGTTCGCCGCGGCGCCGGCACGGCACTGGTCGGCGACCCCAAGACGGTCGCGGCGCGCCTGCGCGAATATCAAGCGCTCGGAATCGAGACCGTCATCGCCTCCGGCTACCCCCATCTCGAAGAAGCCTACAAGGTCGGCGAGCTCCTGTTTCCGGAACTCGGGATCGGCGAAGCGAATCGCTTCAACCACGGCACGGCGCCCGGCGAGTTCGGCGTCGGCGCGTTCAAGCCGGCGATCGCCGCCGAGTAATCCTGAGCGTCGGCGGCCGTCGCGCGCCTCCTGCGGCGGCCGAGATCCTCTCGACCAAGTGCGGAACGACCCCATGGCCGACGCCGTCACCAGCCTGCGGCGACCGTTGCGAATGGCGCGGATCGCGCCTCGCCTCGACCTCAGGCGTCCTCTCGCTCCGGCAATCGGCTGGATCGCTCCGGCGCTGCTCGTCGTCATCTGGCAGGCCAGCGCGTCGCTCGGCTGGCTGCCGGATTCGCTGCTGCCCTCGCCGATCGCCGTTCTCGCCGCAGGCTGGCGCCTCACGCTGTCGGGCGAGCTGCCGCGCAATGTCGAGGTCAGTTTCCTGCGCGCCTTCGCCGGGCTCGTCGTCGGCGGCGCGATCGGCTTCGGCTTTGGGCTCGCCAACGGCCTCACGCGGGTGAGCGACCGCCTGACCGACACGACCCTGCAGATGGCGCGCAACATCCCTCACCTCGCACTGATTCCCCTCGTCATCGTCTGGTTCGGCATCGACGAGGCGGCGAAGCTGTTCCTCGTCGCGCTCGGGGTGTTCTTCCCCATTTACGCCAACACGCTGCACGGCGTGCGTTCGGTCGACCCGCAGCTGGTCGAGATGGCGAAGAGCTACGGCATGCGGCCTTTCGAGCTGTTCCGCCGCGTCATCCTCCCCGGCGCCCTGCCCTCGATTTTCGTCGGCCTGCGCTACGCGCTCGGCGTCATGTGGCTGACCCTGATCGTCGCCGAGACCATCGCGGCGCAGTCGGGGGTCGGCTACATGGCGATGCAGGCGCGCGAATTCATGCAGATCGACGTCGTCGTGCTGGCGATCGCGATCTACGCGCTGCTCGGCAAGCTCGCCGACGCGATCGTGCGCGCGCTCGAGCGCGCCTGCCTCGCCTGGCGGCCGACCCTGCACGGAGATTGACGCTCATGACGCCTGCTGAAGCCGCTTCCTCCCGCGGCGCTGCCGTCAGCGCGCCGGCCGCGCCGCTCACGTTGCGCGGAATCGTCAAGGCGTTCGGCGACAAGAAGGTGCTGCGCGGGCTCGACTTCGACGTCGCCGCCGGCGCGTTCGTCGCCATCATCGGCCGCAGCGGCTGCGGCAAGAGCACGCTGCTACGTCTGATCGCCGGGCTCGACGCGCCCGACGCCGGCGCGATCGACTTCGAGGGCGGCGCGACCGTCGTTCCGCGCGTGATGTTCCAGGAGCCGCGGCTGCTGCCGTGGGCGAACGTCATCGCCAACGTCGAAGTCGGCCTCGGCACGCGACGGCGCGAGCCGAACGCGCGGCGGCGGGCGCTCGACGCGCTCGCGGCGGTCGGCCTCGCCGACCGCGCCGTCGACTGGCCGGCCACTCTGTCGGGCGGCCAGAGGCAGCGCGTCGCTCTGGCGCGGGCCTTGGTCAGCCGACCGCGCTTCCTCGCGCTCGACGAACCGCTCGGCGCGCTCGACGCGCTGACGCGGATCGAGATGCAGTCGCTGCTCGAAGCGGCGTGGCGGCGCGAGGGTTTTGCCGCCTTGCTGGTCACCCACGACGTCGCCGAGGCGGTCACGCTCGCCGATCGCATCGTGCTGATCGAAGACGGCGCCGTCGCGCTGGACCTCGACGTCGCCCTGCCACGGCCGCGCCTGCGCGGCTCGCCCGCGTTCGGCCGGCTGGAAGAAACGATCCTCGACCGCCTGCTCGACCCGTCGCGAAGCGCCTAGGGCGGCGAAACGCCGGTCCTCAGCCGGGCGAGGCCTCGCCGCCAAGCCCGCCTGACGCGGTCGGCGCGCCAAACGCGCCGCGCCCCCGCCAGATCGGCCCGACAGACGCCCTTCCAACGCGCGCCGCGCCGAACGCGGGGTCTGGTCTCTTTTCTAACGCATTGAATTGGCGTCATAATATCGCCGCGGCAAGCGCATCCGCGCCCTGCGGCGCCTTGCCCCGCCGGGTCGGAAATCCCGATCTTGCCGGCGCGCGGCGGCGGCGCTACATTTGTTGGGAAAAGCTTTTCCCAAATGACTGGGAGGCTTTTTTCGAGAGCGAACCGTCCTCGAATTTTCCCGGGAGAAACGCCATGACCAAGCGGTCTACCTGCGCCGCGCTCGCCGCACTCTTGTTGGGGAGTGTGGCCTTCGCCTCCAGCGCTTTCGCCGACAATCTGACCATGTGGGTGCGCGCCAGCGGCACCAACGCCGCCGCCCACCTGGTCGACCTCTGGAATTCGACCCATGCCGACAAGATCGAGCTGACCACGATCCCCGACACTCAGATGGTCACCAAGCTCGCCACCGGCGTTCAGGCGAACGAGGTTCCCGACCTGGTGTCCTTCGACCTCATCTACATGCCGGATTTCATGAAGGCCGGCTTCCTCGAAGACCTCACCGCCGAATTGAAGGCCGATCCGAACTTCGCTTCCGTCGCCAAGGCCTATGTCGACATCGCCACCTACCAGGGCAAGCTCTACGGCGCCGGCTTCACCCCCGACGTCTCGATCCTGGTGTGGAACAAGGACCTGTTCAAGCAGGCCGGCCTCGACCCGGACAAGCCGCCGCGCACGATCGGCGAGATCCATGACGACGCGAAGAAGATCCGCGCGCTCGGCCCCGACATCTACGGCTTCTATTTCTCCGGCGCCTGCCCCGGCTGCAACATCTTCACCACCTCGCCGATGATGGTGGCGGCGGGCTCCAAAATTCTGCCCGCCAGCGGCGACGACGACGCGCTGACCGGCGACGGCGTCAAGCAAGTGCTCGAACAGTTCAAAGAGATGTGGAACGAAGGGCTGATCCCCAAGAGCGCCCAGGCCGACAGCGGCGCGAATTTCGCTTCGATCTTCAAGACCGGCAAGATCGGCATCCAGGGCACCGGCGGCTTCCTGCTTGCCGAGCTCAAGCACGACGCGCCGAACATGAGCTTCGGCGTGACCTTCCTGCCCGGCGTGAAGGAAGGCCAAGTGTCCTCGTTCGTCGGCGGCGACGTCGTCGCGATCCCCAAGGGCTCAAAGCACCTCGCTATCGCCAAGGCGTTCATCGCCTGGGAGCTGACCGACGAAGCCCAACTCGAGGGCCTGGCCAAGAACAGCATCCTGCCGTCGCGTCCGGCGCTCGCCGACAACAAATATTTTGCCGCCGATCCGCGCGTCGTCGTCACCGCCAAGGCGATCGGCGTCGGCTACGTGCCGTGGGTCTATCATTTCGCCGACATGGTCAACTCCGACTCTAGCCCCTGGATCAACATGTTGCAGCGCGCTATTTTCGACGGCGACGTCGACGGCGCGATCAAAGAGGCGCGCCAAAAGATGAAGGACATCGCCAGCGAGTGAGCGTCGGGTCAACGCTCCAAAGAGGCGACGGATCATGCGAGCGCAACGCTCGAGGCGATTGCAGGGCTGGCTCTTCATCGGGCCCGCCCTGCTGTTCGTCGCCGTATTCGTGCTCATTCCGCTCGGTCAGCTCGCATTCACGTCGCTGACCGACCGGTCGCTGCTCGGCGGCGGTCGCTTCGTCGGCTTCGAGAACTATCTGCGTATCTGGCGCGACTCCAGTTTCTGGCGCGCGCTGGCGTTCACCGTCCAATACACGATCGTCCTCACCCCGATCCTGATGGGCCTCGGCTATGCGCTGGCGCTGCTGACATTCGACAACACGCCGCTCAAACGCCTGACGCGCACGATCGTGTTCGTGCCGGTGATCATCGGCCTGTCGAGCTCGAGCCTGCTGTGGTTCTGGCTGCTCGACGAGCAGGTCGGGCTGTTCAACAAGCTGCTGGTCGATCTCCATGTGCTCAAGGAGCCGATCGTCTGGTTCGTCTCCGCCGATCTCGCCTTCTGGGCCGTTGTGATCTCGATTACCTGGAAGGTCGTCGGCTTCGGCATGGTGCTGTTCGTGTCGGGGATCCAGGCGATCAACCCCGACATCGTCGAGGCCGCGATCATGGACGGCGCCAGCTACTGGAGCCGGGTTCGCCTGGTCATTCTGCCGCTGACGCGGCGGATCCTGTTGCTGACGACGCTGGTCAGCGCGATCGGCTCGATGCTCGCCTTCGACCAGTTCTACATCATGACGTCCGGCGCGCCGCGCGGACAGACCTTCACCGCGGTGTACTGGATCTATCAGAACTCGTTCGTGTCGTTCAAACTCGGCTACAGCTCGGCGCTGTCGGTCGTGTTGACCTTGGTCATCCTTGTCTTGTCGGCGCTGCAGATCGCGCTGACCGTGCGCAGCGAGGCGGCATGAGCGCGGCGGCGATCGCCTCCGAGATCGGCGCGCTCGCGCCGCGCCGCAGGCGGCGCACGCCGCCGTCGGCCTATCTCGCCGTCGCGGCGTGCGTCGCGGTCATGGCGATCATGGCCGCGCCGCTGGTGTTCTCCTTCTTCGCCTCGATCGAAACGCCGACCGAGGCCTCGTCGGCGCCCCATTACCTGCCGCAAACCTTCAGCCTGCAGAACTATCTCAAGGTCGCCGGCTATCAGGCGGGTCTGGCGACCTATGTCGCCAATTCGACCCTGGTGGCGCTGATGACGATCCTCGCCTGCGTCGCACTGGCGGCCCCGGCGGGCTACGGGCTCGCCCGTTTCTCGACCTACGGCAAGGAGATCGCGTTCCTCTTTCTGCTGGCGCCGATGATGATCCCCTATCAGGCGCTTCTGACCCCGCTCTATCTCGATTTCGCCAAGTTCGGGCTGGTCGACAGCCGCATCGGGCTGGCGATCGTCCACACGATCCTGCAGCTGCCGTTTTCGGTCTATCTGATGCGCAACGCCTTCGAGGCCGTTCCGCGCGAGATCGAAGAGGCGGCGATGATCGACGGCTGCTCCGCCTCGCGGCGACTCACTTATATTTTCCTGCCGCTCGCCGTCCCGGGCCTGGTCACCGTCGCGCTGTTCGCCTTCATCAATTCGTGGAACGAGTTCCTCGCCGCGCTGGTCTTCATGAACCGCGAATTCTCTTTCACCGTGCCGATTCTGCTGGTCAGCGTGCGGACAGGCGATCACGGCGCGGTCGACTGGGGGGCGCTGCAGGCGAGCATCGTCCTGTCGATCATCCCATGCCTCGTCGTCTATCTCGCGCTGCAGCGCTATTACATCTCCGGTCTGCTTTCGGGCGCCGTCAAATGAACGATCTGCCCCCCGACGACACGCCTGCGCCCGGCGCGCGAACCCTTCGCGACGTTGCGCGGCTCGCCGGCGTGTCGGTCGGCACGGCCTCCAAGGCGATGAACGCCGGCGGCCGCCTCAGCGCCGAGACGCGGGCCAAGGTGCTCAGCGCCGCCAAGACGCTCGACTATCGCCCGAACGATCTCGCCCAGAGCCTGCATCGCGCGCGCTCGATGACGGTCGGCATCCTGTCGACCGACAGTTTCGGCCGCTTCACCTTTCCGATCGTCGAGGCGCTCGAGCGGCGTCTGTTCGATCACGGCATCGCCGTCTTCATGTGCAACGCGACCGACGATCCCGCGCGAGAGCGTCGGCACATCGAACAGCTGCTCGGCAAGCGGGTCGACGGACTGATCGTCACCGCTCGGCGCGTCGACAAGCGCGCGCCGATCGTCCCCGCCGTGCGCGGCCTCCCCGTCGTCTACGTGTTTTCCCATGTCGACGATCCGGACGCGCTCTGCCTGCTGCCCGACGACGAAGGCGGCGCGAAACTCGCCGCCGGCCACCTCGCCAAGCTCGGCCGCCGGCGCATCGCCCACATCACCGGTCCGAGGCATTTCGAAGCGGTGCTGCTGCGCGAGAAAGGCTGGCGCGCGGGTTTGAACGAAGCGGGACTTCCGGCCGAGGACGCTGACTGTCTCTCGGGCCGCTGGTCGGAGGGCTGGGGACGCGAAGCGGTCGAGACGCTGTTCGCCCACGGCCGCCGCGCGCCGGACGCCCTCTTCTGCGGCAACGACCAGATCGCCCGCGGCGCGGTCGAGGCGCTGAGGGAAAAGGGCCTCCGCGTGCCCGACGACGTCGCGATCGTCGGCTTCGACAACTGGAACGTGATGACCGACGCGACGCGCCCGCCGCTCACCAGCGTCGACATGAACCTCGGCGCGCTCGGCGGGGAAGCGGGCGCCGCGCTCATCGAGATGATCGCCGGCGGCGCGCTCGCCGGGGTGCGCCGCTTGCCCTGCTCGCTGGTCGTTCGCGCTTCCTGCGGAGCGCGCGGACCCGCCGCCGCCTGAGAGGAGCCCATGACCGACCGATCCTATTCGCCGCTCCCCTTCGCCGATGTGGCGATGACCGGCCCGTTCTGGCGCGAGCGGCTCGACACCGTGCTCACGCGCACGATTCCGAGCCAGCACGCCAAGCTCAAGGAGACCGGCATCCTCGCCTCGCTAAAGCTCCCCAAGCCCGTTCCGCCGCTGACGATCCCGCGCAATAAGCACAATTTCACCACGCAGATCTTCTGGGACTCCGACGTCGGCAAATGGATCGAGGCGGCGAGCTATGCGCTGTCGCATCGCCGCGACGCCGACATCGAGGCGAAGATCGACGCGATCGTCGACGACCTCGCGCGCGCCCAGTCGTCCGACGGCTATCTCAACTGCTGGTACAACGGGCGCGAGCCCGACAAGCGCTGGACCAATCTGCGCGACAACCACGAGCTCTACAACGCCGGCCATCTGCTCGAAGGCGCGATCGCTTACTTCCGCGCCACCGGCCGGCGGCGCTTCCTCGACGTCATGGAGCGCTACCTCGACCACATCGCCGCGACCTTCGGGCGGAGCCCCGGCCAGAAGCGCGGCTATGACGGCCACCAGGAAATCGAGCTGGCGCTCGTCAAGCTCTATCGGCTGACCGGCGACCGCCGCCGCCTCGATCTCGCCGCCTATTTCATCGACGAGCGTGGCCGTCAGCCGCATTATTTCACCGAGGAAGCGATCGCGCGCGGCGAAGACCCGGCCGCCTTTTGGGCGGGAACCTACGAATACAACCAGTCGCACCTGCCGGTGCGCGAGCAGACCAAGATGGTCGGCCACGCGGTGCGCGCGATGTATATGGCCTCGGCGATGGCCGATCTCGCGCTCGAGCTCGGCGACGCCGGCCTCAAGCGCGCCTGCGAAGCGCTGTGGCGCGACGTGACGACGGCGCAGATGTACGTGACCGCCGGGCTCGGACCGAAGGAGAGCAACGAAGGCTTCACCGAGCCCTACGACCTGCCCAACGAAACCGCCTACGCCGAGACCTGCGCTTCGGTCGCGCTCGTCTTCTGGGCGCAGCGGATGCTGCATCTCGATCTCGACGGCGCCTATGCCGACGTGATGGAGCGCGCGCTCTACAACGGGGCGCTGAGCGGCCTGTCGCGCGAGGGGACCGATTATTTCTACGCCAATCCGCTCGAGAGCCGCGGCCAGCATCGGCGCTGGGCGTGGCACATCTGCCCGTGCTGCACGATGAACGTCTCGCGGCTGGTGGCCTCGATCGGCGGCTATTTCGTCTCGAGCTCGGACGCCGGCGTCGCCGTCCACCTCTACGGCGGCTTTTCCGCTTCGCCGACGATCCAGGGCAAGCGCGTCACGATCAAAGAGGCCAGCGATTATCCGTGGTCGGGCGATATCCGCATCGCGGTCGATCCGGAGGCGCCGACGACGTTCGAACTGAGGCTGCGCATCCCCGGATGGGCGAAGCGGGCGAGCGCGACGGTCAACGGCGAACCGATCGCGCTGCGCCCCGAGCGCGGCTACGCGGCCATCTCCAGGCGATGGAGCGCCGGCGACGTCGTCGCGCTCGATCTGCCGATGCCGCCGGAACGGCTCTACGCGCACCCCAACGTGCGCATGAACGTCGGCCGCGTCGCGCTGAGGCGCGGCCCGCTCATTTATTGCGTCGAGGAGGCCGACAATCCCGGTGGGCCGGCGCAACGGCTGACGCTGCCGCGTGAGGCGCCGCTCAAGGCCGAGCGGGCCGATCTGTTCGGCGGCGTGACGATGCTGAAGGCGCCGGCGAAGGCGCTCGCGCCCTCGGACGGCGCCGCGCTCTATTCGACGACGACGCCGGCGACGCGCGATGCGACGCTCGCCGCCATCCCCTACTTCCTCTGGGCCAATCGCGAGCCCGCCTCGATGCAGGTCTGGATCGCCGAAGCGCCGACGTGAACGGAGCGCGGCGACGCCGCCCAACTGTCAGTTGGCCCGCCTGCCGTCGCCGTCGAAGCGATGCACGCGGTCTTCGCGCGGGGTGACGAAGATGTCCTGGCCGGCGACAAGCGCGTTCTCGCCAGGCAGACGCAGGGTCAGCGCGCCGATCCCTTCGGCCTCGGCGTGAACCAGCGTGTCGGAGCCGAGATGTTCGGCGAGCCGGATCTTCGCCCGCCATTCGCCTGCGGTCGTCGAGACGTCGGCGTGCTCGGGCCGAATGCCGATCGTCGTCGCGCCGCGCTTGGCCGCCGGCTCGCCGCGGATCAGGTTCATCATCGGCGAGCCGATGAAGCCGGCGACGAACAGCCCGTTCGGCCGGTTGTAGAGCTCAAGCGGCGAGCCGACCTGCATCACCGAACCCCTGTCGAGCACGACGATTTTGTTGGCCATGGTCATCGCCTCGACCTGGTCGTGGGTGACGTAGATCATCGTCGTCTTGAGCGTGTTGTGCAGTTCGCCGATCTCGACCCGCATCTGCACGCGCAGCGCCGCGTCGAGGTTGGAGAGCGGCTCGTCGAACAGGAACGCCTTGGGCTCGCGCACGATCGCCCGGCCGATGGCGACGCGTTGGCGCTGGCCGCCGGAGAGCTGGCGCGGCTTGCGGTCGAGATAGTCGGTGAGGTTGAGCGTCGCGGCGGCCTTGCCGACCTTGCCTGCGATCACGTCGGGCTTGTCGCCCGCCATCTTCAGCGCGAAGCCGATGTTGGCGCGCACGCTCATGTGCGGATAGAGCGCGTAGGACTGGAACACCATCGCCAGCCCGCGCTGGGCCGGGCCAACATCGCTGACATCCTTGCCGTCGATGAGAACCCGCCCCGCGGTCAGATCCTCGAGCCCGGCGATCAGCCGCAACAACGTCGACTTGCCGCAGCCCGAAGGCCCGACGAAGACGGCGAACTCGCCGTCCTTGATGTCGAGATCGACGTTATTGATGACGTTCACCGCGCCGAACGCCTTGCCCACCGCTTGCAACTGGATGGCGCCCATCGTCGCTTGACCTCCCTGTCGGCCTGTTCCGCCCTTTTCTTGAGCGCCGTCCCCAATCGCGCAACCCGGCACGGCGGGCAGGCCGAGCCATTTCGTAGCGCAACGAGGAGGTCGAAAACAGAGGGATCGCGCGATCGACGCGGCGCGCGGACGAACGGGAAGGCGGCTGGTTACGAACACTTCGCCACGCGCGCGGTCGGATCGCGCAGAACTCGTGGATTCTCACCTTAACTCAAATAGTTATCTAATTCGGAGAACTGACCCTAGCCGTGCAAACACGCCCGGCCCGACTTTCCCGTGTCCGGCTGTTGGCGACGAACGCGCGCCACGAAGACACGAACGCGGGTATTCGACCGAGGTGCGAGCCGTCCAAACTGAAATGGTGAGCGCGGTGGGACTCGAACCCACGACCCCCTGATTAAAAGTGAGCTTCGGCTGTCGGCCATAAGACGCCATGACACGACATACCTGCCTGCGGGCCCCTTGAGTGGCTTGCTTTTCTGGACTTTTCACTTACACCTCCTGACTCGTGTCCTTTTATGGCGGCCATGGCGGGACATTCGCTGGGGCCCGGAGAGGGCCCGCGGGCCCCGCAGAGGAGTGGTCGTGAAAGCGAATATTACACAACACCTGCTCGAGGGGCTGGAGTGCCCCGATGGCAAGGAGGTCACGGTCTACGACACCGAACAGCGCGGACTCCTACTGCGCGCCTTCCCTGGCGGCTCGAAGACCTTTTGGTGTCGCTACAGCGTCGGTGGCCGTAAGACGAAATTCCGACTTGGCGACGCTTCGGCGATCAGCATCAAGGCTGCGCGCGACGCTGTCAGAAAGACAATGGGCGAGCTTGCCCAAGGTCGCGACCCGGCGGGCGAGCGGAAAGAGAAGCGCGAGGCCGCTCAGAGGAAGGCCGATGACGACGCCTTCACCTTGCGCGTCCTGATCGACACCTGGGCCGACGACGGCTTGAAAGACGCTCGCCCCAGCTATCAAACCGAAGCACGGCGCGCGCTCAAAGTCGCCTTTGCTGACAGGCTCGACCGGGCTGCCGCCGACCTAACCGACAAGGCGATCGTCAGGCACAAGGCCGAACTCCTCGCTGCCAAAAAGGATGCGACCGCATCTGCTCTGCTCCGCTATGGCCACGCCGCGTTCGCGTGGGCAGTCAGCGAGCTTCACCTTGCAGACAACCCCTTCGCTGGCATCAAAAAGCCAACCGTCGCGAGCCGCGATCGGGTGCTGACAGTTGACGAGCTGCGCGCGATCTGGAGCGCCACGAGCGGTCCCGGATCGTTCAATGCGATCGTCCGCATGCTCATGATCACAGGCCAACGCCGCGAAGAAATCGCGGGCATGCAGTGGAGTGAGCTGTCCGACGACCTATCGACGTTCACAATCCCTGCGGCGCGAGCCAAGAACGGCGTCGCGAGCCTTGTCCCCCTGCCCTCGCAGGCGCGCCAGATCGTCGACAAAGCGCTTCGCCGGAAGGGCGTCGACCTCGTCTTTCCCGGCGAGGGCGGCATCTTCTCAAACTGGGGACATGCGAAAGGCCGCCTCGACGCCGAACTTCTCAACGCCGCGCGCAAGGCAGCAGCCGTGCGCGGCGATGACCCCGCCAAGCTCAAGAAGCTCGACCCGTGGCGGTTGCACGATTTGCGTCGCACCGTCGCGACGAACCTGCAAAAGCTCGGCGTCCGCCTCGAGGTGACAGAGGCCGTGCTTAATCACGTGTCAGGAAGCCGCGGCGGCATTCGCGGGGTCTACCAGCAGCACGATTGGGCGGACGAGAAGCGCGCGGCGTTGACGGCGTGGGGCGAAAAGCTCGCCGCTATTGTCGAGGGACGCGCGCCCGCCGACAATGTTCACGAATTCAAGCGCACGAGCGCCTGACGAAGATCAGGCCAGCTTAGGGCCGGCCTGAGCATGGGGGAGAATTGCAAATGCAAGCATTCGAATTCGACAATGATCCGACGATCGCCCGCTTAGTGGAACGGGTGCTGATCCCTGCGGCGGGCGAGATCCGCGAACCCGACGACCTCGCCGATTTTTGCTACGCGCAAGCCGACCTTTGGGAGAAGGACGGCGACCCGGGCGATGAGAAGATCGCGGTGTTCCTGAACCACATCGGCGACGGGCTCGCGACCCCTGAGGGCAACGCGAAGGCGCTCGAAAAGATCATGGCCGCTTTCGCCGCCTAACAATAGAGGCCGACACGAAAACGTGTCGAACACTTAAAGGTCCCGCGAAT
>Ga0182030_10015008_pt1 | contig 15226 bp, 22 predicted proteins | sample 812S3MmetaG_FD_121299 | JGI IMG/M metagenome (GOLD analysis project Ga0182030, IMG submission 121299) | Permafrost microbial communities from Stordalen Mire, Sweden - 812S3M metaG (Illumina Assembly) | ecosystem: Environmental > Terrestrial > Soil > Wetlands > Permafrost | place: Sweden... | reverse complement strand
GGCTTTGGGCGGCGGTTGGTGGAATCGTCCGGCTGAGGTCGTCGCGGCGAAATAGCATCACGGGATACCGGATCGGGCGACGGGCCATCGAGTCGTTCGAAACGTTGGATGGCGGAGAGAGTGTCTGCCATTTACGGGTCTATACGGGTCTAGCCGGTTGTCGGAAGCCTTGCAAAACATGGAGTTATATACGGAAGAAAATCTACCAAGGTCTATCCGGACCCCATTGCATCCAGCGCTCCCTTGGGGGTAGATTTGGGGGTAGAGACCTTGGGGGTAGAACGCGTGGGCAAGCTGTCAGCGGTCATGGTGAAATCGCTTCGGTTACCACCGGACAAGACCCGTCCAATGAGGTTCGGGGATGGCGAGGGCCTGTATCTCCAGGTGGCGTCCGGCAATGCAAAATCCTGGCTGTTTCGATACACGCTGCGCGGCAAGGCGCGGGAGATGGGCCTGGGTTCAGCGGGAGACCCGCCTGACGGGGTGCCCCTGGCGAAGGCCCGAATCCTGGCTGGGGAGGTGCGGGCAAGACTGAGGGCTGGTGTCGATCCAATCACCGACCGAAACGCGGAGCGCGCGGCGCTGGTCCGTGCTGAAGCAGAGGCAGCCGAGCGCACATTCAAGGCTGCGGCAACTGCCCTGGTGGAAAGCAAGAAAGCCGGATGGCGCAATGCGAAGCATGCGGCGCAATGGTTGGCCACGCTCGAAGCGCATGCCTTTCCGGTGATAGGCGATCTGCCCGTGACCACGATTGCCACCGATGACGTGCTGCGGGTGCTGCGCCCGATCTGGGAACGGATACCCGAGACCGCTTCACGGTTGCGTCAACGCATCGAAGCGGTGCTTGATGCGGCCCGGGTGAAGGGGTGGCGCGCCGGAGAGAACCCGGCCCGATGGAAAGGGCACCTCGCCGGAGAGTTGCCACAGCCGAGGAAGGTTAAACGCGTCCGGCACCGGCCGGCCCTGGCATGGCAGGATATAGGAACATTCATGGCGGCGTTGACCAAGCGCGACGGTATTTCAGCCCAGGCGCTGCGCTTCACGATCTTGACCGCCGCCCGGACAGGGGAGGTGCGTGGGATGCGCTGGCGGGAGGTAGACCTGGAGACGAAGGTCTGGACCGTGCCCGGTGACAGGATGAAAGCGGCAAGGATGCACAGGGTTCCGCTTTCTCCCGCATCCTTGGCAGTGTTGGCCGAGGTCCGACCCCTGATGGCGAAGCCCGCTGATCTGGTGTTTCCGAGCGTGCGGAAAAATGTCGCGCTGTCCGATATGGCGTTGTCGGAAGTGGTCCGCCGGATGAACGAAGGGGCCGAGGATGGCGCGCCGCCGCGCTGGCACGATGCCGAGGGCCGCGGGGTGGTCCCGCATGGGTTCAGGTCCAGCTTTCGCGACTGGGCCGGTGAGACCCGCCCGGAGGGCAGGGAGGTAGTCGAGGCAGCGCTGGCCCATACGATCAAGGACAAGGCAGAGGCGGCATACGCCCGCTCCGATTTGCTGGAAAAGCGGCGTCCGTTGATGGATGCGTGGGGCGAGCAATGTTTACGTCCGCCGGCCGACGTCGTGTCTTTGGTCGGCAGATTACGTCAGGCCGGCGAGAAATGAGTTTTGGGCCCCTGGTTAGCTGAAGCCATGCCACATCCCGATGAAAATTTAACCCTGCCGGCCCGCGATTTCATGGAAGCAGCAGAGGCAATTTCCTGGATTGGATATGGAAGGGCGCTGCGGAAACATCAATGGTGTGCGGACCTTATTGGACTATCCCGAGATTGGGATTTTCACGACGGTATCGGCATCAGCACCACAGACTTGATGGGATTCGATTTTGGTGAACCATGGTATTTCGGTGCCGGCGAACTGCTCGCAACATTCAAGGCGCGAGCTTCCGGCTCTGACTGGCCCAGGCTTTCTCGGATCAAAACAGAGGAGGAAGGGCCTAAGTTCGCGGATCAGTATTTGGCGCGCTATCGCATTAGCGACTCGTCGGGTTGGACAGCACTTTATCACCAACTTAGGGCCGATATCGAGCGGCGCAATGAGTTCCTGGCGGAACTGACGGCGGCGGCCGGCAGGCTGCGTCGTGAACTCTATAAGGCCACCTTAATAGCGTGGGGTCGCAAATATCTTGGCCAATTCAAGTCTGGAGCTCGTCGCCAAAAACTTATCCCTGAAGAGTTTTCTCCCGGGGTCCAGATCGACTTTGATGGGTATGTAAGAGAACAGGGGAGCGGTGCACGCGCTCTCTGGGAATCCCTCTCGTTTGACACGGAAGAGGTCTTGGCGACCTGGCCGCCTTCGCTCTTTCAGTCCGCAACCAGCACGATGTTCGGCGACGGACCGCAGAGTCTTTCGACGAGTGATGGAGTTCTCGGATGGCTATTGAACTTTGCTCGCTCAGAGATGGCGCGCGTGGGAGCGCCGCCGAAGCGAGATGAGACACTCAAGGCCTGTCAAAATGGAACGGGCTGCACTTACCGTGAGGCACGCACCGCTTGGGATTCGCTCCCTGCCGACTTAAAGCGAAAGCCTCGGTCGATAAAGCCACTCATCGGAACCCGCTGAGCGGACAACATACGCTCTCCAATAAGCCTTGGGTGGCATCGATCAGGTTGGACAACGCCGGCCTGGGGGTCGTCGTCGCCGATACCAAACCTTACCCTCGGTGCCCCTGTGCCGTCACCGGGGCTTCCCGCGACTCCAATCGGGTGGATAGATTGTCAGTCGGCGGGGCTAGGTTTGGCCGCCGAACGCTCGGAACTCCGACCGGGCTGCCCCACCATTCCATTATCGGAGCGCGCTTCGGGGTGCGCACCTATGTTTGTTCCCAAAGGCTACCTTGCCTTTCGTACCGCTGTCTTTGTAATGGACGATGAATCCAAGGGCTATGATTGGACACTGGAACGTCTTGGCTGTGCCCTGGCCGGCGGAGACCTCGTCGCTCATGGCGTCGTGGTCGGCTTTCTTGAATACGATGAAGATCCCCAGGAAATGGGCGAAATTCGCCCCATTCGGCCTGAAATTTGGCGGACGCCGAGGACACGAGAGGCTGTAGCCGGCCCAATTACATCCGAGCGACTTTATCAAGACGGATTTATTCTGGTTCCAATCATTCACGAGGCGGAACTCTTCACATGGGACAAAGCTGACCGTGAAGGTCGTCAAACAGCGATAGCGAAATCCTCCCGTGGGACCGACGATGTTCCGGGGCTGTCTTATGGCGTCCACGCAATACCGGCGGGTTATGTGGCGTTTGACCGCATAACCAGTGTCGCCCGTGCGTGGGCAAAAAGCGGTAATATTGACCCTGAACTAATGCTTCTTCTTGATCCGCCGGACACCGACTCAATGACTGAGGCGCTCGCGAGTGGTTCGTTGCGTACGTTTGGCATCAGCAAGCGTACTGGCGCGATCGTATCATTGCCGCCCTCCATTTGGAGGATGGAGGTGAGTGGCGCGCCTCAATCGATCTGGGCAATTGGCGGGAACGATGTTTTGGCCGGTCCCGATGGCGACCCTTGCCTGCCGGTTATCACCCGCGCCGACCTTGCCCGAAGCTTTCAGGCCAAAGAAATCCCCCCGGACCCCGATGAACTTCCTGAGGGCTGGCAAGCGGCGGTTCCCTTGGTGCGCCAGAGTTCCGACGGTCGCGGCGATATCGCGGTCGAATCGTGGATGCGTGGCCTCGCGCAAGGCTACAAGCTTCTGGGAAACACCCTGAAGCGGGATGATGCGGTCAAGGCCGCGATGACCCATCTGCGCTGTAAGAGTCGACAGGCTGAAGCCGCCTTTGAGGCGCTGCCGTATCCCGAACTCCGGAACCCGCCTCGCACGCCGGCCGCCTAGCGGGCGCAGTGTTGCCCGCTGCCCGCTAGGCGTTGCCCGCTGCCCGCTTGTTCCATGCGGCCTGAAACGGTGTAGATGACCTTGCATCACCATGAATTTGGAGGTGCCAACATGGAACTTTCCACATCGTCCGTGCCCGACAACAGGCGGGTCCGTCGCAGTCGCAAGCCTGAGTATGTCCCCGACGATCCACTTCTGACCGCTGCCGAGGCCGCCGCCGAGCGAGGCCAAGCGCTTTCGACTTTCTGGCGCGATGTCGCGGCGGGCCGCGTTCCGCCAGCTTACTACGTCAGTCCGCGATGCCCACGCTGGCGTCGGTCGGAAATCCGAACTGCACTGGAAGCCTGTCGCGCACCCGCGAAAGTGATGGCGTGAAGCGCATCGATCCCGATCTGGCTGAACTGCTGCTGCTTCTCGCGCTCGCCGGGTGGCTGCGGTGGGCCAGCGGTCTTGGTTGATCAGCGACCAACCGGGAAAGAGCCGGTTCAGCGCTGAGCTGGATAGTAGGACCCTCGCATGCACATTGGCCTCACACGAACACCGCGTGGCACACGGTCGATCCTCCCCAGGGTAAGGGTCAACCTCGCGGTTCAACCAGAAAGAGCGGGCAAGCTGATCCTGGGGGTGGAGCGTAAGGCCGCCATCGCTGACTACCTTCCCCGGCGATTGGCCGCGCTGCTGTTGGCGGGGCCGGTCACCGTATGACCGAGCCAATCCGTTTCGTTACGACCACAGCGATCCGTCAAGCCGTCAATGGTCGCGAGGCCGACGTGCTGGACGCCATCGGCGTACATTGGCGGGACGGTCGGCCTCACATCAATTGCCCATACCGAGACCACGCGGATGACAACGCATCCTGGCGCTGGGACTCGAAGCGCGCCAAGGCCCAGTGCACGTGTTCGAAGGGCGAGAGCATCTTCGATGTGGTGATAAAGGTTCTGGGTGGCGACTTCGAAGCCGCGAAGATCCGTGTGGCCGAATTGCTGCACCGGCACGACTTGATCCGGACCAAGGGGGCCGGCGGGAGCGATGGCCGGCGGTACCAGGCGACCGACGCGGCCAGTCTTCTGGGTGCGGCGGCTGAATGCCGCGATGATGCATTGCCCAGGGCTTACCTCGCCCAACGCCTGTGCATCGCCATGGATGGCGTGCCCATCCCGCGCACCGCCATGATCGGCCTGAAGGCGCTGGGTTACTACGACCCGCCGCCGCAGGGGTCGAAGGCGAAGCCGAAACTGGCCGGCGAGTTTCCTTGCGCGGTGTTCGGCATGGTCGCCGCAGACGATGGGACCCACGCGCATCGTATCTATCTGGCGCCAGCGGGCGCGGGTAAGGCGGACCTCGGTGTTGGTCCGGACGGTCGGCCACGCGAACCGAAAAAATCAGCGAAGCTGGTTGGCGACGATAACGTCGCTGGCCGCTCCGTCGTGTGGGGCGATCCAGGTCGGGCAGCCCATCTTATGGTGACTGAGGGTATCGAAACCGGCGCGGCCGTCGCGCTGGCATTCGCTGTTGAAATAACGGCTGGCGAGATCGCGGTGGCCGCCGCCATCTCGGCGAACGGCGTTGAGGCATTCCAACCATATCTCGCAACAATGCGCGTTACCGTCGCCGGCGATCGGGACGAAGCCTCCAAGGCGAACGGCAATCCAGGTTCGCGGCGCGGCGAACGCGCGGCGCGAACCTTTGGCGTGAAGCATTATGCAAAGTTGCAGATCGGGATCGCGATGCCCGGCAATGCCGGCGAATCCACGGACTGGCTCGATGTTCTGGTGAGCGGCGGCATCGACGCGATGCGCGTGGGCCTTCTGGCCGCGGTTCCGTTCGTGCCGACACAGACCGAGTTGGAGGAGGTCAGCCAACGTCAGGGCCGCTCGAAGGAGTTACGGGAGATCACCGCCAAATACCCGTTGCCGGCGATGGACAATTTGGAGCTGCTCTACAAGTACACCGGCGGCGGTAAGGTAAAGGTCCACAAAGTAATTGGCTCAAAGAAGGACCCAGAGACCGGCCTGGATGTCCCGGAGATGGTTCCGATCGCCTCGCCCTTCGGAGTCCTGGCCCGGTTGCGTCATGCCGATCAAGCGGACTCTTATGGCTTGCGCTGTGTTGTGCAGGACATGAACGGTGATCCCCGCGCGGTCGATTTCGATCGGGCAATGCTCCCACGGATGGGGGCGGCGGACATCCGGGCGCAGTTGTTCGCCGCCGGTTTGCGCACCGAAGATGATGGCGAGCTGATCGCGGTGCAGTGCCTGAAAGCGGCCGATCCAGAACTCGAAGTCATCATTGTCCGCCGGCCCGGCTGGCATGAGATCGCGGGGCGCCCCGATCCAATCTTCGTCACACCGGGCGGACTGGTGATCGGCGCCCCGGACGAACTTCGCGTGGAATTGACGGTGATGGCGAAAATGCCGCCGGACGTGGCGATGTCCGGAACAATGGACGGATGGTACAAGGCCGTCGAGGCGGCGGTTGCCGTCACTGGCTGTGAACACTGGACACTCGGTGTGCTCGCGGGTTTCGCTGGGTTGATTGTGTCTCTCGTCGGCCTCGATACCTGCGGCATAGATCTATCCGGCAGGAGCACGTCGGGGAAAAGCACGGCGCAGCGCCTGGCGGCGTCGGCCTGGTCAACCCCGGATATCAGGCGGCCCGGTTTGTTCCAGTCCGCGCGCGCGACCGATAATGCTGTTGAGGCGCTGGCCCAGCGCGCGAACGGAACCGTCCTCGCGCTTGACGAACTCGCCCACCTCAATGGCAAGGAGGCCGCCAAAACGATTTACACCATATGCGGCGGCGTCGGGAAAAAACGCATGACCGCCGATGCTCAGGCTCGCGCGACTTACACCTGGGCAACATTCGCCATCCTGTCGGGTGAGATAAGCCTGGAAGAGAAAATTCGCGGTGACGGCGGCGAATGGTTGGCCGGCATGGCAGTGCGCATTCCTGATATCGACGTGACCGGCGTCAATCGCAACGTCGCTTCGACCACGCTGCGCGATATTGGCCAGATCGAATCGCACTTCGGTCACGCTGGTCCGGCATTCGTCAAAGCGCTGTGCGAGCATGGGTTGCACCGCCAGGCGGAAGGCCTGCGCGACCGCGTGCTTAGGGCCGCGAAAAAGCTAGCGGGCGGGGACGACGCGGACAGCGCCCTGGTGCGCGCGGCGACACCGCTGGCGTTGCTGATGATCGCGGGCGAGCTCGCGAAGAAGTTTGGACTGATTCCTTCAACCACCGCTGTCCAGAACGCGGTAAACTGGGGATGGACCCAGTTCCGTCAATCCTCTGACGCCGCGGTGCTGGATCCCGAAGTAAAAGTCATCGGATCAATCCGAGGATGGCTCGCCGAGCGCTGGAATGTGACGGTAAAGCCCGTGGATGCCGACAGCGGAATAAATAATCGGGAGACGATCGCCTGGTACGATAACGACGTCGTTTACATTCCCAAGACCCGGCTGCGTGAAGCCGCCGGAGACGGCCTCCGGGAGTCTCAGATAGCGTCGATACTGGACCGTCGCGGGATGCTGGCGAAACGGACCGAGGCGGACCGCCTCTACGTGCGTTTCATTCCGAAGGTTGGCAGAGTTCACGCCTACGCTTTGCGCCGGACTGAATTCGGGCGCTCTGACCAAATATCGGATCCAGATGCCCTCAAAGTCCACGTCGTAGGTGGCCGAAATGACTGATCTGTTAGCGTTGCTTGACCAGGCCATAGACGGGCTGACGCCGGTCGGCAGTTCCCGTTGTTCCCGTTCGGGGTTAAGCGAGAAACCACCAACGGGAACGGCTAAACCATTGGAAATAGACACTGTTCCCGTTGTTCCCGTTGTGCCCGGCCAAAATGGACAAATCCACGAGAACGACGCTCATTCTTCTGAATCTTCTTGCCTTAATTTTTTTCCGTCAGAAAAGGACGCGCGCGAAAGTACTATTCAAAAAACACCGGGAACAATGGGAACAACGGGAACAAGCCCGGAAAATCAGGCCTTATCTGTTCCCAAAACTTCTTTCGAAGATGGGAACAACGGGAACAACTCCAAACGCCCGCATCTGGTTCTTCTTGACGGTTATATGCGGGCGGCATTGCAACGGCCTCCCAGTTGGTCCGATCCGGCCGCGCTGCCCTCGCGTGGATGCTTCTGCAGTTGTTGTAAGGGGCAGCGGTGGTGGCGTGAGCGTGAGATGCCCAAGGGCTGGCGTTGCTCGACCTGTTATCCGCCAGACCACTTACCCGCCAATGCAGTCATGGAAGTGAGAACATGAAAAGTGCCACGGTGACACGACAGCGCTCTCAAGCGAGTGCGGCGATGTCGTCTGCCAAAGGCGTTGCGATGAACGACCCGGATCGCGTGCCATTCACCTTGCGCGCCCGGAAGTTCGATGTTCCTCCGGTCGCCGGTGACTTGATTGCGGCGTCCAAGGGCTCCGGAGTCTTTCGCATCGTTCATGTCACCAGCGTCCGCACCGCAGGCGATCCGAAAAGTCACCGCTTCCGGGTGATCTGCGAGCGGCTGACACCGGCCGAAGTACCGGAGGGGGCGGTGATCCTTCCCTGGCCGCGGGACCGCCTCCCGCCACCGCCGAGACGCCGTAAAGCCTTGGGGTCGCGACCGTCCGCCGATCCCGGCCCGCCGGAACTGGCCGGCGCCCGGCTTGACCGTATCCGGGCCAAGGCGCCGCTTCATCTGGCCATGCTGACCGACGGCATCCGCGCTGGCCGGCTCGCCGGAGAACAGGCCCAGATCGCCCGCGTCGCCCGCGTCGGTCAGGATGACAGGGTCCAGCATGGCCCGGACTATGGGCCTGGCATCCGGTTGCGGCCAATACGCACGCGCGGTCACCGCACCACGTTGCGGCCAGCCGACGTCGAGATGGAGGAAGGGCCCGACCCGAAACTTCCAAACAAAACCGTGCGGCGCGCGCGCCGAAACGATCCGTTGACCGCTTTGCTGAAGGCCGGGACCATCACCGGGCGGCAGTTCGACGCCGCCGAAAAGTTACGTGGGCATCTTGAAGCATCCGAGGCCGCGTTGACCGGCGCCGCCCAATCGGAAATTCACGTGGCCCCACACCAGCGCACAGGTCAGAGCGTCCGCCAGTTGGATAACCGCACGGAAGCCCGCAAGGCGATCAAGGCCATCACGCCGTGCAATCTGGAAATGGTGATGTGGATCGTCGGCGGCGGCACCATCACGGGCTACGCAGCCCATGCCCACACGCACCACACCAAAGTCGCCGCGAAACTAAAAGCCGGCCTCGGCGAACTGGCCCGTCATTACCGCCTGCCCGGTGATGACGGACCGCCACCGCCACCACCACCACAGGAGAAAACCAGCCATGCCGAGAGCCCCCAAAACGCCGTCGCTTGACGTCCAGATGATGGAGACGCATCTGGTGATCCCCTACCGCGGCAACCCCCGCAAGAACGACGCCGCAATTGCGAAAGTCGCCAAGCTGATTGAAGAATTCGGTTGGCAGCAACCGATCGTCGTTGACCGCCATAACGTGATCATCGTCGGCGATACAAGGTTCAAGGCGGGCCGGCTGCTGGGCCATCAGAAAGTGCCTGTCGTGGTAGCGAAACACCTGACCGCGAAACAGGCCAAGGCCTACAGGCTGGCGGACAACCGGGCGGGCGAAGAAGCCGAGTGGGATCCGAAGCTGTTGGCTGTCGAGGTGGAGGAATTGAGGGTCGCGGCGTTCAACCTTGAACTGACCGCGTTCGACCCGGCCGAGCTTGGCAAGTTGCGGCTCGACGACGGCGGCGAGGACGAGCAGGCCAAAGAGCGCAAGCTGTCTGACAATCTGATGTTTCAGGTCGTGGTCGACTGCAAGGATGAAACCGATCAGGCGGCGTTGATGGCCCGGCTGAAAGCGGAGGACCGCAAATGCCGCCCATTGACGTTGTAATCGAGACCGCGATCTCCACCAGCATCCGTGCGCAACAGCTTTCGTCGATGTTCGACGTGCCGGCGGAGGATCGCGCCCGGCTTGAATGGCACGGCGAGTTTCCAATCGAAACGAAACCGTGGCACGTTGGTCTGATCGTCGGGCCGTCTGGCGCCGGCAAGACCACCATTCTCCGCCGCACATTCGCCGATCCAATCGATCTGACCTGGGGTGGCGCCTCGGTAATCGATGACTTTTCACCAGGCCTTTCGGTCGATGCCATCTCGCAGGCCTGCATGGCGGTGGGGTTCAACACGATTCCGGCCTGGCTTCGCCCGTATGGCGTGTTGAGCAACGGGGAGAAGTTCCGCGTGGACCTCGCTCGCCGACTGCTTGAGGGCGGCGATCTGATCGCTGTTGACGAATTCACCTCGGTTGTCGATCGGCAGGTGGCGAAGATCGGCAGTCACGCGGTGCAGAAATGGGCACGTGGCAAGGGCCGCCAGTTCGTCGCGGCGACCTGTCACTACGATCTGGAAGATTGGTTGCAACCGGACTGGGTACTTGAGCCGGCGACCATGACTTTCAGATGGAGGGCGGTTCAGCGGCGGCCGGAACTCGCCTGCACGATCGCCCGCGTCCCGTACTCGACGTGGAAAATCTTCTCTCGCTTTCACTATCTGACCGCCGAGATGCACCCGACCGCGCGGTGCTTCGCCTTGTTCGTTGACGATCAGCCCGCCGCCTTCTCGGGCATGCTGTACCGGCCGCACCCCAAAGCGGACGACATTTACGGCCTGTCGCGAACAGTGGTGTTGCCTGACTTTCAGGGGCTCGGCTTGGTGTTCGCGCTCAATGACCGGCTTGGCGCGGTCTACAAGGCCAAGGGGTTCCGCATGCACACTTACCCGGCGCACCCGGGTTTCATTCGATCGTTTGACCGATCGCCGGTCTGGCGGATGATTCGCCCGCCCGGCCTCGTCAACAACGCCAACCGGCACAACCGTGACGAAATCGGCCAGTTCGGCGGCAGGCCTTGCGCGGTGTTCGCCTATGTTGGGCCGGCGGCAACGAAGGCCGAGGCGGCGATGTTGCTCGACTGACCCGCAGCGGAATTTAGCACTCTGTCACGCTGTCGATCTCTGGCGTGTCGCCTTCGCCCGCGTAGGCGAAGTGCCATTCGACCTTGTCGTTCGCCGCCATCTCCAGCGCGGCCTTGCCGGCGGCGGTGGGGTTCCTGGCGGTCACCTCGACGATGGTGTCGAGGGTATCGCTGACCTCTCGGGTCAACCGGACGCGATAACGAGGCATGATCAACCGACTCCGTCAGCGGCGCAGGTCGGACAAATCTCGCGGCCGTCCGGGCAACCGATCACGGTCTCGGTCTCGGCGCCGCATGCGTCGCACGTAACGATCGCGGGATCCGTCGTCTCAGCCGTGTAGTGCGACGTGCCGTTGCTCAGTGCGTCATTGAACGACAGGCCCTCGCGGTCGCACCAGTGCATCAGGTCACAGAGCAGATCGGCCAGAGCATCGTCATAGTCGGTTCCGGTCGTGCACTGAAAATGCCGCAACGCGCTGGCCGCCCATTCGGCGCGGTCGGCGTTCTGCCCGTCCGGGTCCGGTCTCACGATGGGCGTCGCGGCGGGTTCCTCGGTCCCCGGCAACGGTTCCACGAGGCGGATTTTGCTAAGCTGGCGTTGGATCGCCGTGTAACGCGCCGCCCGCTCGTTGCTGCCGGTGTCGTTCAGTCCCCAACCGATGAGCGTACGCAGCTCCTCGATCTCCGGCGCGGTCAGGTTCAGGCAGAAGGTCTCTTGCATTGTGAGGTCTCCAGGCACGCGGAGCGAGATTGCTCGCGCGTCATGGCCTTGTCGGGCGCATGGAGAGAGCGCGCGGGTCGCGCGCTCCCCATGGGTCAGGTCAGGCGGTTTCCCTGATTTTGGCGAGCAGGCCGCGCGCCCATTCCATTTCCTCGGGCTTGATCGCGTAGGTCGTCAGCCCGATCGGTCCGGCGAGGCTGGCGGCGTTCGTCAGGAGTTGCAGCCGGCGCAGATCGTCGCCGGTCAGCGTGACGGCGTACTCCTTTCGATACGACGTCGGATGAAACAGATTGCGCAGCACCGCCCTTTGTTTCGGGGTTCCGCCCTCGCCGAGCGCGAATTCAAGGTCTCGCACGGCGTCGGCCAGATCGCCGTCCTCCCACGCCTGGAGAACGGCCCTGGCAGCGGCGCGCAGCGTCTTTTGCCCGGCCTTCGGTTCCGCCGCGGCACGCGCCACGGGAGCCGCGGGCACGATGGGCATGGGCCGCGTCAACGGTTTCGATGGCGCGGGCCGGGCCGGGGCCATGGGACGCGATGATGACGGCACGAGGGCCGTCGTTTCCGCCGGTCTGGATGGCACCGGCGCGGCGATCGGTGCGACGAACCGGCCTCGCTTCGCGGGCGAGGCCAGTCGAGGCGGAACGCGTGCCGGGGTCAGGCCGGTCGCCTCGGGCTGGCTGGACGATTTGGCGGGCGAGGCCTTGGCCTTCGCCGCCTTGCGTTCCGCCTTACGAGCGATCTCGCGGTCCCACAGTTCAGCTATGCTTGGGGTTGGCATGGGAATTTCCCTTGTGTCGTTCGCGGAGCGAGATTGCTCACGGCATGGTCCGGTCGGACGCATGGAGAGAGCGCGCGGGTGCGCGCTCCCCATGGGTCAGGCGGTCTTTCGTTTGGTCCGCGTCACCGTCATCAGTTTCAGGCGGGCCGGCGTCAGGTCCAGCACGAGCGGTTCGTTCGGTCCCTGGTCGGCGAGCGCGGCCTCGATGTCGCTGGCCGCGAGATAATCGCAACCATCGTCGCCGCCGAACGCCATCCGCTTGTTCGCGTACCAGACGTCAAACGCCATCCTGGTCGGGTCGATCTCACGGGCATAGACCACGAAACGACGTTCCGGGTGGGCGGGATCGATCGGTTCTGGCATCAGATCGGGGCGGCCGTTGGACATCAGATAGACGCCCTGGTCGCCGACGATCCACAGGCCGGGCAACACCGGCTCCCCGCTGGCGTTTTGCTCATAGTTGGGGCTGTGTTCCGTCGCCACCTTGGTGTGGGCCAGGAGTTTCCTGACGCCGCCGATATCGAAGTGAAGTCGCATGTGGGGTTGCCTCGTGGCATGCGGAGCGAGATTGCTCGCGCGTCATGGTCCGGTCGGACGCATGGAGAGAGCGCACGCACCGCGCGCGCTCCCCATGGGTCAGAAGTCGAAAATTCGCTCGATGTCGTTGATTGCGGCCTGTAACAGGCGGCTGTTGGGACCGGCGGTCATTTTGGTCCAGATCAACTTGAACAATTCCTCGGCGTCGCCATGGCCCAGGTCGAAATCCTTGTGAATTTGCTCGCGCAAATCCTCGCAGATCAGTGCAAGGCTTTTGATCATCACACTTCCTCGATTGGCTCGTCCGCCTCATAGGACGGGTCGGCGAATATCTCAGGTCGGAACTCAGCCTTCCGCCGCCGCTCGCAGACGTCACAAACGAACGCGCAAAAGATGCCGCGCGCGTCTGTCAGTTCGCGGCGGGGTTTTCCCGAGCCGCAACCGCAAAGTTTCATCGTTTCAATGCTCCGATGGCAGCAGCAGGGTTTCGTTGCCCTCGAAATAAAGCTGGAAGTCATCAAGCGGGAAATCGGTATATTCGATGTCCTGCCGAATGATCGCCTCGTCGGTGTCGCCGTTGGTCATGATGACGGAACAGCCGCCGGCGGGTGTCTTTTTGACGGTCCAGACCTGGAAGTCCTCGGCCTTCGCCTTCGGGTCGGTTTGATGCGAGAAGATCACATCAAGCAACCAATAGGCGCCGCCGCGTTCCGCCACGAAACGAACGCCCTCGGTGTACAGCTTCTGAAACAGCGGATGACGATAAATCGTCTCGCTGCCGATGAAGCCGGCGAGGTCGCCCTTCGTCAGAGGTTTGGTCTTGTGGTCTGTCATGTGACTTGCCTCGATCGTCGCGGAGCGGGATCGCTCGCGCGTCATGGCCCTGTCGGGCACATGGAGAGAGCGCACGCACCGGGCGCGCTCCCCATGGGTCAGGTCAGAGTGATACCGATCACGGCGCACATCGTGCCCTTGCCGTATAACGCGGCCACGGCGGGGGCGACCGCCTTGCGGCGTTCGAACGATACGACCACGCCGCTTAGCCGTGTCCGGGTGTAGCCCAGTGCCAAAGTCACGGGACGTCCGATGAAGCACGAGTCTTCGTTCCAGCGCGGCCCATAAAGCCGCCACTCATGCCCCTTGCCGCCGTCGCGAAAGGCGATGAACCATTCGCGGCGAAGCGGAATCCACAGCGGTTTAGACAGATCACGCGACACGTTGTTCGTCCAGCCGATTGAAGTGGCGCCGGGCGGCCTTGCGAATGCCGATCGGGATGTTTTGCCACCGGATCGGGGAGTCCGGTCCGTGCGCCCTGCCGCCGTAGCTGCAAAGCATGACCTTCGGCGCGGCGGGTTCGCGGCGTATCGCGAAGACTGCCCCGCCATTGATCACCTGGAAATAGTCGCGTGCCAGGCACGTGATCTGGAAAGGGGAATCCGCCATTTTGGTTTCCTTTTCGTGTTTAATCGCGGGGACGATCGGTCCTCGCGTCATGCACCGGTCGGGCACATGGAGAGAGAGCGCCAAGCCGGCACTCTCTCCATGGGTCAGACGAAGGTTGCAGCCTCCTGGTTCATTTTGACGCACTCGGCCTGTGTGACCGGGTGCCAAATGCCTTCGATGGTCGAAAACGGCACGTAATTATCGCGTGCCCATTTCTGGAAAGCGGCGGTTTTCTCGGGCGTCAGCCTTTTGAATTCCATGATCAGGCCGCCACCGGTTCCGGCACCTTCACCAGCCCGATCTCCAGGTCCCAGCGATAGTTGATGGGATCCGTGGTCTCGACAACGCGGGTATCGGTTACCAGCGTCCAGCGCATCATGAGGTTGTGCACGTTGGCTTCGGCCTCCGCCTTGGTGGCGAAACGAAGCGCGTTGCCGGCCCATTTGCCGCTGGAGTCGGCAATTACCTCCGGTGCCCAGCTTGTCGCCAGCACCGGGACTTCGGTCGTTTCGGTTTGCATAAGGACTGCCTTGTCTCAATCGCGGAGCGAATTTGCTCGCGCGTCATGGTCCGATCGGACGCATGGAGAGAGCGCGCGGATGCGCGCTCCCCATGGGTCAGATCACGCCGCCTTGCGGTCGGCGAGTTCCTCGGCAAGCGTCCACAAAGCGCGGTTGAGCCGCTGATCCTGGTCGATCCCGTTGATCGGCCGCGTGTGCACCCGGCGCGCGTGGCCGGGGTTCGAACGGTCGATGCCGGTCAGGCCACCGTGAATCACGTTCTCTTGCACTTATGTGGAGTCCGAACTTATGTGGATTCCGGCGAAAGAGGCCATGTAAACCGGACTTCCCCCGCCGGATCGCTCAACATAATTCAGAGGCGGCGCAGCCAGTCCGACAAGCCGCCG
>Ga0182030_10015007_pt1 | contig 15227 bp, 15 predicted proteins | sample 812S3MmetaG_FD_121299 | JGI IMG/M metagenome (GOLD analysis project Ga0182030, IMG submission 121299) | Permafrost microbial communities from Stordalen Mire, Sweden - 812S3M metaG (Illumina Assembly) | ecosystem: Environmental > Terrestrial > Soil > Wetlands > Permafrost | place: Sweden... | reverse complement strand
CGAAATTCTGATCGCGGTCCCACACGCACGAACCTACATCATCGAGGACTTGCGCAACGGCGGCGATCCGAAGAAACCGCACGGCGTGGTGGAAATTCAGTACGCCAATGGCATCATGCGCCGACGCGGCCTTGCCACAACCCTTCCACAATTGCGAGCCATGGGCCGGCGCACGTGGCTCCAGCAGCATCCTTATCCGACCTACTTCATCGTGGGAAAAGAGAAAGGCAAGCTCAGCTACTACTGGAAACACGTTTATGGCAAGGCGGCGCGAAGCAGCCGGGACCATGCAGGCAGTGTCGTCAACATCGACACATACCAGCCCGTAGCGAAGGCTTCCAATGGCGTTCTCGTCGAAGACGACTTTGATGAGCGCCGGAAGCATTCTGAGACGGTAGAACTCAGCAGAGGCGGAACGAAGCTGTATTCGCCTCTCTGGTCCGCCGATCGCTCACGAATCCAGCGCATGGCTCCCATGGATTACATGGGCCGGTACATGCTCGACTTCTTCGACTTCTCCATCGCCGACGAGGTTCATCAGCTCGCGGGCTAATGAGCAGGAATAAATAATGTGAAGGAAAGGCACGGCGTCGGTGTGCAGGAATGTGAAATTGCTGGGCTGCCAGTCGATGGAATCCTGCCTACCTTCACATTATTTTCTGACTTAGAGTGAATCTAGCCAGTCCAGCAGTTCCGGTTCTCGCCGCCAGCGAGGCGGTTTGCCAGGCCGGTTCTTCACTGTCTCGAGCGCGCGCCGTTTCGTTTCCAGATTTGCTTGCGCATAGTGGTTTGTGGTGTTCAGGTCGGCATGTCCGAGCAGGCTCCGAATCACCGTAATATCCACTCCTGCGGCAACCAGATGAACAGCTGTCGAGTGCCTGAACAGGTGCGGAGTGACGTGCTTGTCAGCAAGGGAAGGAATCTCTTTGGCCGCAGCTTTCACATATTTGCGAAGCTTGAAGCGTACCCCGGAGGCGCCCAGTGGGTTCCCGTAGCGGTTCACGAAGATGCGGTCTTGATCCCCTTTGGGCTGGCGTTTCAGAAGCGACTTCAGGATAGCGACGGTTTCTGGCCATAGAGGGCAGATTCGTTCTTTCTGGCCCTTACCCATTACACGAATCTGCGCAGGTGACGTCAGTCGAATTTCTTTGGGCGATAAGTTTAGCGTCTCCTGAATGCGCGTGCCTGTGTTGTACAGCAAAGCAAGAAAGGCATGATCGCGTTGTCCTTCCAGTGTGTTGCCATTCGGTTGCGACAGGATGGCTTCCACCTCCTCGGGTTCTAGAGAGCGCAGTGCGCGACGCGGCGCCCGTTTGGTCGGAATGCGCAAGACTTCGGCACATTGAGCGGCAAGCAAAGGTTCACGGGCTGCCACAAAGGCGAAAAAACTGCGTAACGCGGCCAAGCGGCAGTTCCGAGTCCCGGTCGAAACCCTCCGCTCATGTTCACAGTACTGCAGGAAGGCAAGGACCTCTGTAGCTGTGATTTGTTCCACAATGAGTTTGGCGACTGGCCGCTTCCGCCGCTCCGCCACGAATCGAAGGAAAAGACGCCATGTATCACGATAAGACATGATGGTGTGGGGAGAGATGTTGCGTTGTCCTACCATCCAGTCGTGAAAGAAGCTGTGCAATAGCCGAGGCAGAGTAGCGGTCATTGGCATGCATCCCCTCCTTCTGCCGAGCGGAGCACGTGTGCTCCGTAGGAACGGAATCGCTCAGAGGCTTGCTGCATGAGTTCTTCGGTAACGGTGATATAGACCAGGGTGGAATGGATATCTTTGTGACCCAGATACGTGGCCAAGTATGGCAATCGTGCTTGCGCATTCACGCCTTCTCGGTACCAAGCCACGATACGATTGACAACGAAGGCATGACGCAAATCATGAATGCGCGGACCAACCCGACCGGACAAAGGTTTCAACCCTGCCTTACGGATCACTTGGAGCAGCAAGGCGCGGATCGTCACATAACCATACGCGCGTTCGACACTTCGACACCAGAACAGCGGTGCCGATGAATCGGCCGGAGCATCTTCCTGGCTCCTTGCTACCAGATAAGCCCGGAGAGATGCCGCTACCGAATGAGTAAATGGAAGGCGGCGCGACTTGAAAAACTTAGTTTCTCGAATCTCGATCGTCTGAGCGTCAAGGTTGAGATCTCCAACGGTCAGGCGTACGATCTCCCCAATCCGAAGCCCCATGCAGTAAGCCAGCACCAATATCGTGTACAGCATTAAGGGACGGATTGGTGTCTCCGGCGAGGGAAAAGACCGTGCCGCGTTCAGCAGAGAACCGATCTCAGCCTCGGAGTAAATGTGAGGGCGGCGTTGACAGCGCCGAACCTGTTGATTCAGGCGTTGATCCAGTGCGGGAACAACAACAGTATCATTTTCGCGCTGTATGGCTCTGGCCACCATTCTCCCAACTTGGGCGCATTCCACGAGATGCTGAGGAACCGGATTCTTTTCACCCCACTCTCGAATGAGCGCGAAGACCGATTGCCCGGTCGCATCAGGACGTTCTTGCAAAAATCGGTCGAAACGCAGTAACTGCAGTTCTTGCGTGATATAGCGAAGCCCCAAAGATCGCATGAGTAGAACATGACTTTGCATCAGCGGACCGAGATGACTTGCGAAGCGCGGGGCGGGCCGGAGAGCCGCCAAAGCCTTTTCACTGTCCGAGCTGAGCAGTGCCCGAACGATGGCGGCAGTGTTTCTCGTACCTAGTTCTCTTCGTAAGTCCGCAAGCGGATTGGAACTGATCAGCTGACGGTTGACCAGCCAGTCGAGAAAACGATCGATGGGTCCAATCCTTTGCAAAATCGTATCCGCGGATGAAAAACTCGCCCGGTGGCGAAGCCAGCTTTCGAAGATCTGCCGCGACACGAACCGCTCAGGAGAATGGGCAACTACGTAATCTTGAAACTGCTCAAGCATCGGTTGGTATGTTCTTGCACTACTCGGACGCAAATGGAGTTGCTGTAAATACTGACGGGTGATCACGCCATGTCTGTCAGGCCATGTCGTCATTGGCTCACCTCCACAGGGATCTCGAGCCCCACGGCCCGTAACTCCGATGTGGCAAGCTTTAGGTAAACCGCTGTCGCCGCCGTAGACCTGTGTCCAAGCACGTCGCCGATAGACTTCATTTGCACTCCCGCGGCAAGCAAGCTGACTGCACGGGCATGACGAAACGCATGAGGGCCATGCTTTCGTTCCAACACTATCCCTGCTCTCTGCAAGCGATGCTCGACGAGGTGGTAGAGGCTCGATCCCGATTGTAAGGGTTGAAATGGTGCCCTGGAACGAAGAAAAACTACGCCTACGTCCGTTGCCGGCCGGCCCATTTGCAGATACCTCACAATAGCTTCGCCAACTGGAGCCAACAACGGCAGAAAAGACTCGCTGCCTGTCTTCGAATGCCGAATGTGCAACTGGTCTTTGCGCCAGTCGATATCGTTGAACTGCAATGCGGTTACTTCGCCTGCCCGCAACCCATAGGTGGATAACAACAGGAGAATGGCGTAATCACGCAGCCCCTTGGGTGTGCGATCTTTTCTTGTTGCCCTCAGCAGTGCATCGATATGTTCGGCACGCAGCACTGGAGGAATGCCCTCGAACGCATAGCGACGCGAACCGACGAGAGTACATGCCAAATCGCGCTTGATGATTGTTTGTCCGTAAAGATAGCGAAGGAATCCACGCAGGCAAACGACCAAGCGCTGGCGTGTAACTCTTCGCAGTTGTGGAGCCCGGCAGTTGATGTAATGGTCGAGATCAGCAACCGTGGTGCCTGAAAGCGAACTGCTGTGACCTCTTTTTCCCAGAGATTCAAGGAAACGTTTAGCCTCCGCGCGACGATTGGATATCGTCGTGGGTGCCAGCCCACGCACCTCCGTGAGCCACTTTGCGTAGGCATCACAGAGTTCCCGGTGAAAGGCTTCTTGCCGAGTCGCAGGCTCTGAAACAGGTGGCCACTGCCCTTGAACCAGACGCAGAACCATGTGAATGCCGTGGGTGTGACCCCATCGCCAAGCACTTACATCATCCGGTAGACCGCCATGGCGTTCACAGTACCTCTTAAGTTTGTAATCGAGAAAGCCTTCCTCGTGCGCGACTGTGGCGGCTTCCGGTGCGATGGCTGTCTCCCGTAGGTAAAACAGAAACTGGCGTGCAACAGGCATGCGCTTCGTCGTGGCGGATGTGCTGTATGAGCTGTTCTTGAGATGTTGAGCGAGTTGTTTTAGGTAGGTTTCATTCGATGGTTGTTGTGCTGACAAGTGTGCACCTCCTTGGTGACCCGTCAAACATCGCACATCGAAAAATTATGCGCAGTAACTATGATCGACGCCCCTGCCACGCCCGACGGCCAGAGCTTTCCTTCACATTATTTTGTCCTGCTCATTAGCCAGCTAATCGTGAGCTTGCGATTAGCGGGCGACACCGCCCAGGGCAACGGTTTGGCGGTGCTGGCAAGGATCGCGAAGAAGGTCATTACGTTAACCGGCACGATGATGGGCGGCTACGCCGACGACCTCTATAACGTGCTGTACCGCATTGATGCCCCCCAGATGGTTCGCGAGGGCTTCGAGTGGGGCGGTGCAGGACGCGAGATGTTTCAGCGCAAGTATGGCGTAATCGAGACCGTGGAAAGGATCACGGAGAGCGTCAACGCGTGCTCCCGCAATCCTAAGAAGTCGGTTCAGATTCTGCGCCGTCCAGGCTGCTCGCCTATGCTGTTTGGCAATCACCTGATGGACTCCACGGCCTTTGTTTCCTTGGAGGACATCGCAGATGCGCTCCCGTCTTACGCCGAGACCGTTATCGAGGTGCATGCCGGCAACACATTGCGGGACGCCTACGACGATCTTGCTGAACAGATCAAGAAGACCATCAACCAATATCCCAAGGACAAGGGCCTGCGGAGCATCATGCTCAACACGCTGCTCTGCTACCCCGACCATCCCTTCGGCTTCGAGACGATCTACCGGAAGATGTGGGATCGAAAAACACGCGAGTACACGATCATCAAAGTCGCGGAACCCGCGATTCTCGACCACGAGGTCATCTATCCGAAAGAACGTGAACTGATTGATGACATTCGCGCCGAGCTGGCTCAGGGTCGTAAATGCCAGGTCTTTGCCACCTACACCGGGAAGCATGATGTGGTTGGACGGCTCGACACGGTACTGCGCAGTGCGGGTTTCCGGGTTGCTGTGCTCCGCCCCTCAGTTGCGACTGACAAGCGCGAAGCCTGGTACGAGCGCCAGTTGTCGCTGGGCGTGGATGTTGTCATTTGCCATCCACGGCTTGTGGAGACTGGTCTCGATCTCCTGTCCTTCCCCACCATCTACTTCTACGAAACGGGATATTCCACTTACACCTTGCGTCAGGCCAGCCGTCGTTCCTGGCGAATTGGCCAGCGACGCGATGTGCGAGTGAAATTCTTCTCCTATGCGAACACGATGCAGAGCAACTGCATTCGCCTCATGGGCCGGAAGGTTCTCGTTTCAATGATGATGGAGGGCAAGTTCAGCGGCGAAGGCCTCGCCGGTATTGAAGAGGATACCGACATGATGTCTGCCATGGCTCGCGAGTTGGTCGAACAGGGAGGTGTTGGAGAGACTGCCGACGACGTTTGGCGGCAGGTCAACCAGCAGCGCCAGGTGCAATTTGGCTCCGTCCAGCCCGCTTTTGCTTTACCCGCTGAAGTCGGGGAAATATTCGCCGAAGAAGAACCACTTCTGGTTGCAGCTATGTCAGCGGAGGTTCCTCCCGCAGCGGCCACTTCCACAGCCAGTGCCCAGCCGTCATTCATCGGCTTTGCCATGACCGCCGTTTCAAAACGGAGGAAGAAGTTGTCTGAACCCATTGACAGCGGGCAACTCCTGCTCTTCGCGGCATAGATGATCATTTCAACTGCCTAGGCATTGTCAGAAAACCTGCTGACCGTGCACGCTTGTTCTGCCCCTTTGAGGTTGTTCCTGTCGGATCAACCTCATGGCAACGGGGGTGGTTTCGTGGTCTCTCCCGCCCGAAAACACCCCGTTGCTTTCGTTTTCCACTCACTCCGCCTTTTCAGGAATCCTTCTTATGGCTCGTAAAGTTCTCACGTTTCATCCCACTTCCAGTCGCCTGGTGATTGATACAGGCTGTTCTGTCTTTGACAGCCAGTGCTCGCATCTCACCAGCGGAAATCATTGGGGCAACTGCCAATTCAGCACCTTCGTCCGCCCGATTTCCGAGACCAAGTGCAACGGGCGTACGGTTCCCGCTGGCGAGTTGTTTGAGTTCGACATGAAGGCATTCACGGCGATGTCTGACTATGTTCGCGAGGCGATCAGCGCCATGAACCGCACCGTCGTCGTCTCTGAGATCCGGCATCACATCCGCTCTCACGGACAGGAGCGCAAGATCGTTCATGGCTACATCGTGACCGACACCGCAGAACGTCTGATCCGGGTATTTCAGACAACCGATGGACCAATATCGGAGCGCATACTATCCGCGGTCCTCCCGTATGTTGCAGATCTCGATACGGCGCAGCAGGCAGCTTAGGCGCACAAGTAGATCTCAGAGACATATCGTACTTGGCGGATGCCCATGATTCAGCGTCGGCTTGTGCCCAGGAAAGACTCGAACGAAGTCAGAAATTCTGGGTCATACGATCCCCTCACGTGATCAGTATTCCAAAGACCAGAATAGCGAATTGTGTCCTCCTCCGAGAACCGTCCGAGCCATGTGGGAGAGGGCGGATCGATACATTCTCTTTCAAAATTGCTAAGGAGTGCGATACAGTTTCTCTCCAGAATTCCCCGCGAACTCGCCTTCCCAGGCGAGTCGTCCACTGATAGCCATAGAAAGGGCATACTCCCCATCTGCAAACTTACTGTGCGCTCCAAAGCCGCCTCACCCTCACGAACGACGCGCGGGGCTGTTTGTCCTTGCCCCCAAGTCGCGCAGACGTTTGGCTTACCCGTTTGCGCAGACTGGTTGAGAATGGCTTGACCAATTCGCTTTCGAAAAATCGACCCCCGATGATTGCCGCGCCCGTCCAACTGTCCCTTGTGGGTACGAAGGCGACTCCAAAGCGTCGTACGCGAGGTATCCGTCAATGCATGAGTCCCAACCCGCACGACTCGTAACGAGTGCGCATCCTCCCTGCGCTCGCCTTCTTCGAAGAAGAAATACAATCCTCGCTCCGGCCAACCAGTGCTACCTGTGCAGCCGCGGAGATAGCGAAAACCTCCTTCGTTTTGCTTTATTTGCTCAAGTGCTTCATAGAAACGGTCTATGTCAGTTTTCCTGCTCATGGCTTCTCCTTGCTAGAAACTCAGTCTGAATGAACGCCTGCATCAGAGCGATCGCCATTCTTGCCTGCGTTTCATCGACGCCTGTTTGGGCGACAGCGCGAGAGAGTATCGTTACCTGCGGATCGGTCGCGGCATTCGCCATCAGTTTCTGTAGGGCGATGCTTTCACTTCCTTCATCAAGCGCGCCGCCGACCACAAAGCGTCGGCTGATCCACTCTTCAAATGCGACAGGATCAATCGCATCCATCAAGTCCATTTTGCTTCCCCTTTAGAGCTTTCGTCTTCACTTTTCAGCACGCTAACTATCCTTTGCCTCGCTCAGAATTTTGTTAACGGTGGTAGAGGTGGAATCGCTGAGAAGGTCCTCCCATTGCTTGGGATGGGAGGTGAGCCCTTTCGCCAACAACTCGAAGATGCGGCCTTTGATTCCCGTTATTGGTGCTTCTCCGTAACGGTCAACCTCTTCTGGGCCTGCGGGGATGCACACAATGTCGCGATCAGACGACGATGGGCGTTCGTCGGCTCTACCGAAATAAATGAACTTCTGCCCGTGAGCTGGGTCTAAGGGCATATCCAGGCTGGTGAGATATTCTTTGCCAAGCAGAAAGAACACGACCTCGTACCCAGAAAGAAGTGCGCGGGTCTTTCCGGGGATCTGCAAAGCTTCCCTACGTTCACGTATCCAGGGATTGCCTTTTCCTTTGAACGTTATGTTGTATGGGGCGATCTTCTTCTCTTCGGATATCAATCCATAGCCTGCCGAGACAATGGCGACATCGAAGGTGGCCGGCGAAAAATCGGCTCGAAGTTGCGCTACCCCACGCATCATCAGGGTATGCTGCAGTCCTTTGTACATTTTCCCAGCAGGCCTGAGCCATCCCTTTACAGACTGCTCGGCCCGCGAAAGGCTTGCCGCAGTCTCAAAGTCCGCCAATTTCAATTTGACCTCTTCAGGGTAGCCCTTGTCGTCTTTCCTTCCGGTACAACTTCCGATTACAAGACATCTTGTTTGAGACATTTGAAATTCCTCTCTCCTCGAAATAATTGCGAATCGTCAAAAAGGAGCGGGCAGGAGGGGTACTCCAACTCCTGCCCCCGCCCTGGAAGGCTCGCCAGGGCGGTACACCAAGCAACAGCGGTTAGGAAACGGTGTTCTGCTCCAGCAAATTAATGAGACTGAGGATATAGCTCGAGTTGAAGGTCGGTACCGAGGCACGGGGTATTCGCTCCGCCTTGTAGTCCTCCCAGACATCGGCAACAGCCTCGAAATTTGCCCTGGTGATCCGGCGAAGGCCACCAGTAGTTGCGCGCACCTCGACGGCACCATTGCTGACATCCACGATGCTAAATGCCTGACATTGACTCTTGCGGGAGCGCGCGTAGTACGGCACGCTCTGCCCCGGCGCGATTTTTCTGACAACATTCAGCCATGTAACCATTGCTGCCCTCCTGGAACTCTGCCGCTCCAGAAGAGAATGTCAAACAAAGAAGTGTGTGTCAATATAAATTATTTAGAATCAATCACTTGCAGTATCAGCTGATATATCAGCTGATACTCCTCACCGGGATTTATCTATCGCGTTTTACTACACATACGCAGACGCGTGTTCGCGATTTGGCTCACCAGTTTTCCCGCCGCCGACACGCGGATTTCAGTTGCTCGTACACTCCTATCCAAATCGAGGTGCCTCTCATGTACACGTTTTTCACCGCTTCCGAGTTTGTGCCTACCAAGTGGAGTACCGCCGACGAAAAGGCAGCTTTCGGCAACGCTCTCCTGCATTTCATGCTGACTGGCTTCCTGGCCGGACGGTTCACCGAGAAGCTCTACACGCGGCTGTCCATGTGTTTCGGCCACATCGCCTGCTTCGATCGTAATGGCTTCTCCGAAGTATGGTTTGACAGCCCCGAAAGCATCGCGTCTTTTGTGAATCACTTAATGCAATGGCCCTGCCACGGTGATGCCGGCTACACCTTTTCCGACGTAGAACGGGCGATCCAGCGTGAAGCCGCCAGGCTCAACCTCGTGGCGAAGGTCAACGAGGCGGCGGCGAGTTCCACACTACAGCGCGAGCTCGACTTGCTGACCGCGCTTGAAAACAAGTACCGCACGGGCACCGTCATCCCAATGCCGCATCCACCGAATCCCGCGGAACGCGAAGAGCCCACTGAACAGCTTCCGCTCATCGCATAGGCACCGCCCAGACGCCGCATCACCCCGTCTCCACTTTCACACCCAGGAGCATTCCCATGGAATTTGTCGTCAAGAAGTCGGATCTCTTTCGCGAACTCTCTGCCGTTCAGTCCGCGACTGAGCGCAAAACCACCATTCCCATTCTCACCAACGTCCTGTTCAAGGCTGAAAACGGATTGCTGCACATCGCTGCTACCGACCTGGACTGCAGTCTGCGGACCACCTGTCCGGCAGCCATTACCAAAGAAGGGACGATCACCCTGCCGGCAAGGAAGCTTTACGACTACCTCAAGCTGGTCCCCGAGGGCGACGTGTTCTTCTCTCTGGCCGAGAACAATTGGGTGAACATCAGAGCCGGCCGCAGCAAGACGAAGATGATCGGAATGGCAGCATCAAACTTCCCGGCCCTGCCCGCGTTTCCAGCGTCCGGGATCGAGGTGCCAATTCCCATCTTCAGCGCGCTCATTCAGAAGACCATCTTCGCGGTCTCAGACCAAGAGAGCCGCTACACCTTGGGCGGTACCCAGTTTGAAATCTGCCCGGAAGGCGTCGCAATGGTTGCCACGGACGGGCACCGTCTTGGCTATCTGAAGATCGACAAGCCGCTGCCGGGGATCACCGCAGCAACCAAACTGCTGATTCCGAAGAAGGCTCTTGGTACGCTCCTGGCCCTGCTCACACCGTATGAGGACGGCATGGTGACGTTTGCTCATGACAACAACAGCCTGTTCTTCAGGGTTGCAAACAAAACCCTGACCGCGCGCAAGATGACTGGGAACTTTCCCAACTATGCGGCCGTGCTCCCGAAAGATCAGACCATTTCGGTTGTGCTCGACAGTAATGCGCTTCGCAACTCTCTGCAGCGCGTTGCCCAATTTGCCGACGAGCGAATGATGAGCGTCAAAATGCACTTCGAAGCCAACTCGCTGGTCCTGTCGGCTCATAATGCCGAAAACGGCGAGACGGAGGAGACGCTCGATGTCGAGTATGTGGCGGAACCTCTTACGACCGCTTTCAACGCCAACTTCATTCGCGACATTCTCCGGTCGATTCCCGAAAGCGACCGCGTACGGCTCATCCTGAAGGACAAAAACTCGGCGGCAGAATTCCAGCCGGTCACCGGTATGGATTTGACCTTGAACCGTCAGATCGTGATGCCGTGCCGATGAAAGTTGAAGCAGCTTAACGATACGCATGGGCGCGATGAACGCAGCGCTCATGCGAGAGGAATTTGAAATGAGCATGGAAGAAGTTTTCGGGGAGGTAATTGCCTCCTACTCGCGCACCCAGGCAATCGAGGACGGCGTACTCGTCAGCCTCAACGATCCATCCTTTACCTTCCGTCCCGGCCTCAACATCTGCGCCGAGGCTGGGATCAAATTCCCGGTGGCTATGACCATCGCCGCGTTTGCTAAGACGGTGTCGGAATTGGATACGCCGCTGCCGCCGTGCCAAGACATCTCGGGCAGGTTGTGGGACGTGCTCACTATGTTCCGGTTGGCGGCTAAGCGGGGAGGCTCGGAGATTCGCTTTCCCGTGAGCGTGATCAATTGGGTGTGCGTGGGCGGTAAGCGGATCAACCGGACAAAGCGGGAGACGGTGATTCTGAAAGCTCTCTGCGGGCCGGGCGACAATGGCGAGCCGGCGATCACGATCCTTCTTTAATGCGGTGCACTGCATTACAGCAGTAATGCTGAGTCTATTGTTATGCGGAGGCTGTCGTTAGCAGCCCCCGCGTCAGGCTATTTCGAGGATTTTTCGCTCCGCATAATGGGGGCGGCTTTTAGCAATGCGATCAGTTTGTCCGTTGCCTTGAACCGCCCCGAGCGCAGTTTTGGAGCAATGACAGATTCAAGCGCCTCGAGCTTCACTGTGGTGTCGGCGCGGGTATAGATTTCCGTTGTTTGCATGTTGGAATGCCCGAGCCAAAGAGATACCTTCCGCAGGTCTTTGGTGGCTTGCAAGATGGTCATCGCACAGGTATGGCGCAGCACGTGCGGGGAAACTCGCTTGGTTGAAAGCGATGGGCAATGTTTCTCGGCTGCTTTAGTGTGCTTGGCCAGAATGTATTCGAAACCGGAGCGGGTCAGGGACGCGTTGCGCGCATTGAGGAATAGCTCTGGAGTCAAGACGTCACCCCTGACCGATAGCCAAGCCCGTAATGCAGACGCCGTCTCCTTCCACAGCGGCAGGCAGCGCTCTTTTCTGCCCTTGCCGTGAATCAGAACGCTGGCTTGGGGATGAACTGTGATATCGCCGATGCGGAGTTCGACCAGTTCAGAGACCCTTAATCCTCCGGCGAAGCAAAGATGAAGCATGGCGCGGTCACGGATGCCATCCCGCACAGTAGGGTTAGGGGAATCTAGGATCGATTGCATTTCCTGAGACGTGAGGTGCCGGACCAGGCGGGTATCGGTTTTCTTTGAGGGGATAGCCAGAATGCGACGGATCTGCTCCAGAGCGGACGGCGCTCGATACTCCATGTAGCGCATAAAGGACTTGATGGCCGCGAGCCGGGTGTTTCTGGAACCAGCGCTATTTCCACGGGTTGTCTCCAGATGATTCAGGAAGTTCACGATCAACGAAGCGTCGATATGCTCGAACTGCAGTTGCGATGGTGGAATGTTCATAGATCTGCTGGAGTATTCAAAGAGAAGCCGGAAAGAGTCGGCGTAGGAGTCGCAGGTGTTGGGGCTGGCACTTCGCTCGATGGGCAGGCGCTGTTGAAGAAAAGCCGTGATGTACGGTGCGATGAGAATCATGGCCGTTCTCCCGTAAAGAAGCTTTGGGTCGAGTCCGCTATGGACCTCATCAAGTCGGGTGTTGCTTGCAAATACCAGTACGTGTTGGCGACATTGCTGTGCCCGAGGTAGGTCGAGAGTGCCAACATATGCTTTGTGATTCGGTCACGGCCACCAGGGCAGTTTTCCAAAGCTCTAACAGCAAACGTGTGGCGCAACGAGTGAATTGTAGGGCGAGGAAGTCTCGGCCCGCGCGGGATTCCTATCTTTTCAATTACGGTTTGGAAGGCGGTTTGGGCGTCCCTCTTAAGCAATGGGCGCCTACGCAACGAGACAAACAAGTGATCGTCGAACGGAGCATAAGGTCGCCTCCTCTGGAGATAGCGTTCCAATCCGACTTGGGCGGTTTCGTGCAAGGGGACAAGGCGGCTTTTGCGGAACTTGGAACGTCTAATTACCAGACCGTCTGAAGTGATGTCTTGAAAACAGAGCCCGATTGCTTCCGATAAACGAAGTCCAGTACACGCCAGCAGCGCGAAAAACGCACTGTAGGTATGGCCCCGAAAAGTGTCTCGACGACCCAACTGGGCTGCGGTTTGGACAAGACGCTGGATGTTGTCCTTGGAAAAGATGTAAGGGACAGGGCGCGGGCCTTTCTCGCCGCCAAAGGCTCTTGGTGGCAACTCGTGGCGTTGGTCCTCCGCATGGATGAAACGCGCAAATCTAATCACCTCACCCAATCGGCGAGCTCGCTGGTTAAGCGACCGCGCCGCGCCGGCCCACTCAATGGCAGTTTCAGAACTGACGTATTGTTTGCCGACCGCGTTTGAGTACGCTGCGAACCCCTGTAACAAACTACCTTGGGACTTGAACTCTAATCCGGTGGCGCGACGCACCGCCAGGTACGATTCCACAGCCTCAGTTAGCATGGTTCCACCTCCGGCCAAGACTGAGCAATCTGTCGCAGAGCGATGACATCTACCTTTGCATAGATCTCCGTAGTTCTGATGGAACGGTGCCGGAGAATGGCCGCAATCTCCTGCAGTGATGCTCCGTGTCGCAACATGGAGCTGGCCGCTGAATGGCGTAGAACATGGGCCGCACCGCGGCTGGGACAAGTGACGCCAGCACGGCGCATCGCGTGCGCGACGAGTACCGAGACTGCACTGTGGTCGCGAAATGCACGAAAGGGAGCACGGACTCGGACAAACAAAGCGTCGCTTTCAGACTGAGGCCGTCCGTCTTTGATGTAGCTGGCGATCGCGTTGCCAATCTCCTGAGTCAGCGGAAGCCGCGTCTGACGCCGCCCCTTCCCGGAGACGCTTATCCAGGCCTCCTCCCAGTCGACATCGCTCAGTCGAAGCTGAACGATATCTCCCGCCCTAAGCCCCATGCGTGCAAGCAGGAGCAGAATCGCGCGATCTCTCCGTCCAACTTGGGTAGCTGGATCACATGAGGCAATGACCAGTTCGACCTCATTCGCCTGCAAGTACCGCGGCAACGATGAGAGACGCCAATGCCTCCACGCGGGAATGGCTGCATCCAAACCGATAGTGCACTTGCCGTCAGCGATCAAGAAACGCAGGAACATCCGGACAGCCGAGTTGCACCTTTTTGCAGCCCCCCATCCGAGCCGTTGACTCCTCTCCAAGACGAACTTTCGCAAGCTCTGGGCTTCAAAACTGGCCGGTTCTTCTCCCAGGCAATTTAGGAGGGCGCGAAGGTCACGGGCATAGTTACACAAAGTGCTATCGCAAGTTCCACGTTGCTGACGCATCCACTTGCAGAACGAAACGAGCAAGACTGGGGCCTGGGCGGTTGGTTCAGCGATTGAGGTTGCGAGACCACCGGCGCGTCGGAGGTAGCCGACAAATAAGCGCGCACTATTTTGCAGGTCTTGCCTCAGAGTGCTGTTATACCCTGGGCATCGGCACCGATTCAGATGGTGAGCAAAAGCTTCAACTACCCGCTCGTCCAAGGAACTGATCTGCGTACCTTCCTGATCTGTCCAATAGATAAGGTGTTCGGCCGCTCGGATGTGTCTGCGAGCCGTTCTCTCTGCGTAGCCCGCATGGAACATCTCTCGGGCAAATCCTTCAATTAGGCGACCACCAGGGCCGTCGCGAAGTTCCTGAATCCGTATAGGCGAATCGAAAAACTCTGCAAACATGACGTCCTCTTTCGATAGATAGTTTGAGGTAGCGTCACAATATTATGCGGAGTGTCAATCGCTGCATGTCAGCCAGAAGCGCATGAAAGAACGAGGTTTCCGCCGCTACTACGATTCTCCTTCAGCATAACAATAGACTCAGCATTACTTCTTCCCGACGAAGATTAGACGGAGACTGACCATTAAAGAAAACGAGAGAGCGCAAAAGCAGATCGAATCCCTTCACAACATAGCTGAGGTGTAATTTGAAACACGCAACTGAATTGAAGTTGGCCGGCGGGCTCAATCACCGCGAGTGCGCTACCGTGCTGGCGGCTCTGCGCAATTGGCAGTTGACTCTGACGAACCTTGGCCTGAGCGATCGCTCCAGTAAGGAGGTCGCGAGCGCTCTGGCGAAAGACATGCCGAGCTTTGAACATTTTGAGGACGGCACGAAGCCTCTCACCGTGGGGCAGGTCGATGTTCTCTGCGAGCGCATCAATCTTGGCCCGAAGGCGCGCATCGTGAGCATCAATCTCGATCCGAGCAGACCACTGTCCACCACTGATTCCGCCATCCTCGACCAGATTGACGACCTCTTGGGGAATGAGTTTGGCGAAGACGAGCGCTCGGAGATCATGCCGGACGCATGCTATGAGTTGCTCCGTCACATCGCCGATGACCTGTTGGACACGCGCAGACACCCGGAGGAAATTCCCGAGGTCTGCGAGTGCGACAACACGCATCAGCAGCACGGTACCGTTTGCGGCCGCTGCTGGCAGGACAAGGTGAAGCCCTACATTCAGCGCGGCGGTGTTGCCTGCCCGTTT
>Ga0182030_10015005_pt1 | contig 15227 bp, 12 predicted proteins | sample 812S3MmetaG_FD_121299 | JGI IMG/M metagenome (GOLD analysis project Ga0182030, IMG submission 121299) | Permafrost microbial communities from Stordalen Mire, Sweden - 812S3M metaG (Illumina Assembly) | ecosystem: Environmental > Terrestrial > Soil > Wetlands > Permafrost | place: Sweden... | reverse complement strand
TGCTCTAAGTTGTTGATTTTATTTGGTGGACGCGGTAGGAATCGAACCTACAACCTGTCGGTTAAGAGCCGAATGCTCTGCCAGTTGAGCTACGCGTCCATTTAATCGAATTGCACCGCGCCGCGGAGGCAGATGCGCACGGCTTGGACAGGCAGAAAAACGCTGCTGCCACTTGAAGAATATAGCACACTCTGGAGAGGATTCCAATGAAGCCGCAATGCCACTCAGCCTGTTTCCTCTGAGCCCAGGAAGCAGCACGGTCCAGACAAAACGGCGGAAAGAATGCCTCAGAAGGTGAAGGCCAGGCCGCCGCTGATGCCGCGCTGATCCTGAGCAAAGACCAGCATGGAACCATCGCTCAGGATATAAGGCCGGTAGCCTTGGGCAAGCAGGTTGCGCAGGTTCAGCAGCGCCTCAATACCCCCCTCGCCATCGCGGCTTTGATGAATGGGCCGGCGGAATTGCAGATTCAGGTAGGGGTCGGCAGCGCCCTGGGAGAACGAAGCGACCGAAGTCACCGTGTCCTCCGGCTGCCAGCGATAAGTAGCCCGCCAACGGGTTCCACTGCCGTCCAGAGTACCGGACAGCGAAATGGAACAGCTCTGCGCGCGGCGTGCGTGGGCTGAGGCGAGCAGTTGCGCAAGCCCCACCGGCTGCACGGACGCCGGCAGCATCAAGGCGCCGCCGTTGGCATAGCTCACCCGCACCTGGTTTCCCCTGGGAAGCTTGTGTTCCACATTTGCAACAATTCCCGTCGTGGAGAATCGTGGACCGGCAGCCCGGACAATACCACTGGCGGGGTCGTAGAGCAGCTGACCACCTAGAGCGGGCAACGCAGCGCCGCCCGCAGCCATTCGCTGCATAGCCTCCATCACCGGGTTGTCGATGCTGTCGGCGAACAACAGCACAGCCACGTCCGAGTTATCGGTGCGGCGCTCCCATCCCATTTCCTGGTGAAGTCCGTGCTCCAGTTGTAGTTGTCCATCCCGGACCCCGTTTCGGACCGAAAGCCGCGGAAGCCAGGTCTGCGCCGCCGCATCGTCTCCGTCCTGCGAGGACGGGATCGCCGTGGCCATGCGATAGCGAACCGTATTGTCGCCATTTCGCCAGCCCACCATCGCAAATGGCAGCGCCGTCAAAATCGTATTTGGAGAATTCTCGGCAAACCGCGCAAGTATCTGCGTGGAACCGGCCTCAATCTCCCACTCGTCGCCCAGATTGATCGTTTCCGAAGAGCGGAAGGCCGCTTCGTCAAGCCCCGCACTCCCGGCAGTCTCGATCTCTGGATGAATTGCCAAAGCGGCTAAGGACTCGACGGAACCGGCAAATCCAAGATCCTGGCGGAAACCCAGCGTCGATTCCATGCCCGCATCCGATTCGGGATCGAAATCGACCTGTGCCAGCAGTTCCCTGCTATTGGCCGGTGTGTCCTCCAAGGCGGCGGAAACGCGCTCTCCGCTCTCGCCAAAGGCTCCCTGCTGCCCGGTTGCCACCAGGCGCGCCTTCAGCTTCGGCGATCCGCCAGCCCCGTCGGAAACCACTACCAGCGGCCCATCTTCCAGCCACCGCAGCAAAGGACGATTGGCAGCCGACCGCAGCGTCCACTTCCAGTCGTCAGGCTGCGCATTCCCGCGCCGAGGTTCCGATGGCAGCCATTGCACCACTTCGTAGAGGGTATTCAGCGTCAGATTGACGACTGTGCTGGTGCGAACCCGTACATCCTCCCGCAGCGAAGGAAGGAAAGAGGACCCCAGCGCCTTGACCGCGTAACGGCCCGGCTGCACGGAAGCAATCACAAAACGGCCTGAGGTGTTGGTATAGACGCTGGCAATCACCGTTAGATCGGGCCGCAGCAACTCAACTTCCGCACCAATCTGCGGCGCGCCCGACGAATCGCGCACCACTCCGCTGATCGACGCGGGCGCAAGTCCGTACAGCGGAACGCCGCCTAGAGCGATCAGCACTGCAAAAACAACGAGTTGGGGCCTGCGCATGATCACATTGGGTGACTTGGAGGCGTCTTTGGCTGAACTCGCGGAAGCTGAATGGTGCAATTTGAGCCCGCACGGGCTTCCAGATCTGCTGTCCGGTAGCCCTTTTGCGGGTGATACATCCTATTCCACGACAAAAGGTGCCGATTGCGCAATCTCTTGTTTCGAGATTGTGTCATTTATTTTGATCGTCACCTTGTATTTTCCTGGTTGCAAGCCAGCCATCGGTAGAGTTTTCTCCACGGTCAACTGGTCGCTATGTGCTCCCAAGTCCTTTGATTCCAATTGCTTTTCGAATACCACGACATTGGTCGCGGTATCGATAATCTGGTAAACCACCGTTGCCTGGTTGCTCTTGGTGGTTTCATCGATGCCAAGATTGTAAACCTGCATCCAGAAGTTAAGTTGCTGGCTGCGCTTGAAATTCACCGGCGTGGCACGATTCGCGGTCACGCGCGGGCAAATATGCGTGTTGCCGATGACGCAGCTGCCTGCGCCAATCTCCCGCGACGAAACCGTGTTCATCTCGTCCGCCAGAATCAGCGACGAGGTGGCAAGTTTCTCGTCGTGGAAGGTTGGAACCTCGAGGCTGGTGCCGTAGAGACCCACATGGTCCGCGTTGTTCACGTCCTTGATGGCGATATCCAGGCGGTAGAGACCGGGAAGCAAAGGCAAAGCCTTCCAATAGACTGACTTGCGGTCTTGCGCCTTCTGTAGCAGTTCCGCCGGCTCTTCCACCTGCACTGTGCTTTCGTCGCTCTGCACCGTCTTATGCGTGAGCGTGGTCACCTTGATCAGGATGTTTACGAATCCCTTGGACACCCCGTCCTTGGTCACAAAAGTGATGTCGCGATTCTTCAATTGCACCGTAATCGGAACCAGCACCGTGCTATCGGTAACCTTGACGAAGTCGGTGCGAACGTCAAAGGGAAAAACCGGGCCCGTCAACAGCTTGTGCTCGGAGATGAAATTGTCCAGGTCGGAGAACTTGATGGGCGGAGGCGCAAAAATCTTGGCAGCGAGTTCGATGCGATCGAACTCCTTTGACGACTGCCCGGAGGACATCGGGCCTGCGCCCAGGGTTTCAAACCCTCCCTTGAAGCGGTCGGCCTTCTTGGCCTGCCCCATCTCTTCAAACTGCGTCAAACCGGCGCCGGGAACCTTCGCAAGCGCATCCTTTTCGCCGCGGTCGATGGTGAAGTGAAAGTCACCGCACTGGCAGGTATCCACAAACTCCAGGTCGATGTTGTCGCCGACCCCCTCCAGGTAGCGATAGTGCCACGTCTCGAACGGGAAAGTCGACGTCTCGCCGCCGCCCTCGTCCATGGGCCGCTGGTAGTTGCCGCCCGAGGGGTGCGCGTCGATAGAGTCGGGTTTGCCGAAAGAAATGTAGATATGACCGCGGTCGGTCTTCCACCCAGGTTTGCCCGCTGCAAAATGCTCGTTGGCGTAAGCAATGCGCCGATAGTGCTCCTCGCGGAACTCATTTTCAGGCGAATCGGGAGCGGGGTTGCGCCGCAGCCAGAACTGTTCGATGAAGGCATCTCGCTCCTCATCGTTGCTCAACTGTTTGAAGGCCCTGGACTCTTCATCGGTGATGATCCAGACCACATCCTGAGTGAGCCAGGTCTTGTAAGCGCCTTTCAACTCCTGCCGGACCGCCTTCTGCGCGGCAAATTTCTCTTTGTCTGACCGCTCGCGCTTGAGAGGATCGGGTTCCTGGGGTTGGCCCTGACCCTGGGCCTGATTTTGTCCGGCTGCCGGCTGGGCCTGCTGTGCCGGAGGCGTCGCGCCTTGAGCCCGGAGGCCGATTGGGGGTGTCATCACCAGGCCACAACCCAGCGCGATAAACAGATACGAACGACTGTTGAGCGTCATTGCCTTCAAAACTCCTGCGATTCTCTATTCTACGGGTCCCAGCAAGGCTGGGCAAGATTCCGTTCGGAGTCGGCTACGGATTGGACGGGGAACTGCCGCGAATGTCACCCCAGAAGGCATCGAAAACGCCGTAATCGACTGAGAATTGCGGGAATAGCGTCTGTTCTATAGACTCGAATCGTAGAGTCGGGTGAGGATTATGAGAATGAGAAAAAGCAAGTTGGAAACGGCGGAAAGTCTGGCGAAGGGGCACTTTCGTGTCGAGCCGAACCTCAAACACATTCATCTCATCGAGCCAATGGATGAACAGGATCCGAACGACCCCATCCGTCTTCTGGAAGTTGTCGAAGGCACACTCGCAATAGGAATCGAACCGATCGGGTTCACTGCCGATCCCGCGCACGGCATCGACTACCCTTCCATGATCGTGGAGATTTCCCCCGAGGAGTACAAGTCCGTCCGGACCGGCACAATTCGTTTTGCTGACCGCGATTGGACCATCGGCAGGGAATTGCTTGCAAATACAGTGACTGCATGATTCCCTAATGGGCGGAATGTAGCGCCCGACTCCATACCGACTGGTATGCGGGCGTCTCCGCCCATACTTGGCCAAGTCCAGTAACCAAATCACGCAGTCTAAACACGAGCCGAGAAACGAGCAATCATGCCACCGGCGAGCGAACAATGGGCAAGAGGCTATGCTCGACAAGCGCTCTCCGACCTTAGCGCCCGTGAAGCACTTGTGAAAGCAGAGAAGTGCCATCGTCTTCATTTTCTCCAGATGGCGGCGGAGAAAACATGCAAGGCCCATCTAATCGCCGCGAACGGGCACGATCATGTTAGAAGGAGCCACGCCTATATCGCGCACCACCTTCCTCAAATCGCGCGGCATTTTTACGGGAAGCTCAATGACAACAATGAGATAAGTCATTGGGAACTTTCTGAAATAAAGCGCCTTGCACGCGAGATCGAGATGCTGGCGCCGGCCTGTAAGGGAGGGGATGTTCGCGAAGACAATAGCGAATATCCGTGGGAAGACGGCCGGGGAAATATCTGCATCCCGTGCGAGTACAGTTTCCCCAATCTCGACGATGAAAACAGAACCATCATTCGATTGATCAACCTGATTCGGGCTGCCGCCAAATCCTACTGTCAATGAGCGCTGCGGGGTCTCCGTAGCCGCACTGCGCCGCTTTAGGGTTACCTTTCAATTCGGCATCTGAGTCCTGAAAGGCCGCTGAGCCGTCCAAAAAACAAGCGCAATCATTTTCCAAGCGGCCCGCTGGGTCGATGCGGTGCTTTATGCGCTGCTCCCACAGGCCATGCAATCCGGATTCTCTCTGGGAAACGGGCTATCCACCCCTGGACGAGTGTCCCACGGGCGATTTAAGGCTCCTCGGTGCAGATTTCGGCGTTGCAGGGAACCATAGCGGCAACAATTGCGTAAACTGAAACTAAAGAGACTTGGAGTACGGACTTCACATGAAAAAGATCCTCTTGATTGTCCTGGGTGTAGTGGTGGCCGCTGGGCTTGTGGCCTTGTTCGTTTACAGGCAGCAGGCCGGCTACACCAAGGTGTTGACCGCCAAAATCGTGAAGCAGGACCTGGCCACGGTTGTCAGCGGAACCGGCCAGATCAAAGCCAAGTACTACGTCAACCTTGGCGCTACCGCTATGGGCCGCATCACCCACCTCTACGTCAAGGAGGGGGAAAATGTGAAGAAGGGCCAGACCGTAGCCACCATCGAGCACGTCCAGCAGGAAGCGAGTGTCGAAGGCCAGCAGGCTGCCATCGCTGCCGCCAAGACCGACATCTCCTCCTATATTGCCGCTGAAAAGACCGCGGAGGCCAACGTCGAGCACGCCAAGGCCGACCTCGAGCAGAAGAAACTCGACTGGGATCGCGCCCAGGCCCTCTATAAAGACGGCATCATGGCCAAACAGGACTACGACGCCAAAAAGGCCGCCTACGACCTCGATGTCGCCTCTGTGGCTCAGGCCGTCGCGGGCGTCAACCAAGCCAAGGCACAGACCGACTCGGCCCGTGGACATCTGGGGACCGCCGTGGCCACCTTGCGCGGCCAGCAGAACATGCTCGAACTCACCAGCGCCATCGCCCCCTTTGACGGCATCGTGACCAACGAACCGCTCCGTGAAGGCGAAACTGTAGTCGAGGGAATTCAGAATACCGAAGGCTCGACCATCATGACCATCGCCGATATGAGCGTCGTCACTGCCGAGGTCAAGGTGGATGAGACCGACATCGTCAATATTCAAATGGGTCAGCCGGCCGACGTCACTGTCGACGCCATTCCCGGCAAGGTCTTCAAGGGCCACGTAACCTTGGTCGGCGATCAGGCGCTTCTTCGTTCCACCGGCGTCGCCACATCGCAGTCCACCACAGGAACTGAAGAGGCCAAAGACTTCAAGGTGGTTGTCACGCTCGACAATCCTTCGAACGAATTGCGCCCCGGCCTCTCCACGACTGCGAAGATCACCACTGCCCAAAAGCCCAGTGTGCTTTCGCTGCCCATCCAGGCACTCACCATGCACAATCCGGACGACGACAAGCCCAAGGGAGGCGTGCAGGCCGCAACCACTGCGCCGGCGGTCAAGACTCCGCCAATCCAGGGCGTCTATGTAATAGACAAAGACAAGAGCGGCAAGCTCCGCGTCAAATTCGTGCCCGTAACCACCGGCATCACCGGCGCCACCGACATCGAAGTCTTGACCGGGCTGACCGAAGGCCAGGAGATCGTCACCGGCCCATTCAAGACCTTGCGCACTTTGAAGAGCGGATCTCTGGTAAAGCGGGACACCGCACCAGTAACCCCGCCAACGTCAACCTCGTCCTCGTAATGTGAATTTTTATCGGGCTCCGTCAATCTTCAAGTCCGGGTGCCCCAGGTCTCGCTTTTGAGACCTGGGAGACCACCAATCCAAAGGCCGCACACCAACCGAGCCCTTTACGTGCGGGCTTCGTCAATCAATGGGGCATCCAGCGCCGCTTAGCCTCCGCTGGATGGGTAAAGGATAGGATTCGGATGGCTCTGGAAAGCATCGGCAGCGAAACACTCGCGCAATCGGCCGCCAGCAAGCAAGGCGACGTTATCGTCGTCGAAGACCTCTGGCGCACCTACGACATGGGCATGGAGCAGCAGGTGCAAGCCCTGCGCGGCATCTCCATGCGCATCAAGCACAACGAGTATGTCGCCATCATGGGTCCTTCGGGCTCCGGCAAGTCCACACTCATGAACCTCATCGGCTGCCTGGACACGCCTTCCAAGGGAAAATACTGGCTCAACGGCCAGTTGGTCAGCGAATTGGACGACGACCAGCTCGCCCGCATCCGCAACAAGGAAATCGGTTTCGTTTTCCAGACCTTCAACCTGCTCGCCCGCGCCACTTCGCTCCATAATGTAGAGCTGCCGCTGATCTATAACGGCACTCCCGCGGCCGCCCGCATCCTGCGCGCCAGGCAATCCCTCGCCGACGTGGGCCTGGAAAACCGCATGAACCACAAGCCCAACGAGCTCTCGGGCGGCCAGCGCCAACGCGTAGCCATCGCCCGCGCCCTGGTCAACAGCCCCTCCATTATCCTGGCCGATGAGCCCACCGGCAACCTCGACTCCAAAACCGGTGTCGAAATCATGTCTCTCTTTGACACACTCCACGCCAAGGGCAACACCATTGTGCTGGTCACCCACGAGCCGGATATCGCCGACTACGCCCATCGTGTCGTCCACATCCGCGACGGTCAGATCTACTCCGATGAGCCTTCCAAGCGCTTTCGCTAGACGACCCGCACCAAATTAGTCAACTTTACCCCTCAAGCGGAGAGATTTCCCCATCTCTCCGCTTCATGTTTTCCCCCTCCATGCCGATAAGACTTCTGTTGGCCCATTACCACCGATCCAGGCCAAGGAGGCGAGGCACGTTGAGAACCATGCAGAGCGCCGCTCAGTACCAGCCACAGCTCTCCGGCCCCGGTCCTACGCTTGTAGAGGTAAACTCATCCCCTTCCCAGCAGTTCGCCGGTGTAAGTGCCGCCTGGCGGAAGCTGCTCATGCAGGCAGACATGGCTGCTCCCCATGTGCAGGTGGCTGCTATCGAGGGCGAGCACGGCTCCGGCAAGCAAACGCTGGCCCGTTACCTTTTCAGCCGGTCTCCTCTTGCCAGCTCCAGTTTTCAGCGCCGCGATGCGAGGGAATGGCTGGTCACCGATGCCGATCCCGCCACCCTTGCCGGCTTCACTTATCTTGACCGTGTCGACCTGTTAGCCCCTCCGGGCCAGGGCCTGTTACTGAGCGTTCTCAAGGCCATGCAAGACCGCCCGCCCGGCCGCGCCGTGGTGCTTGCTTCCTCGCAAATCCCGCTGCGCCAGATGGCTGGCCAGGGCCTGCTTTTGCCCGACCTTGCTTTCCGCCTCAGCGCCGTCCGCTTCGCCATTCCGCCCCTGCGCCAGCGCCGCGAAGACATCGCTTCCCTCGCGCAGTCCCTGCTCGACCAGATCTGCAACCGTTATCAGCAACGCCCCGTGTCTCTCGGCCCCGGCGCGCTTGCCCGCCTCCTGCAGCACACCTGGCCGGGCAATATCCGCGAACTGGCCTCCGTCCTCGAAACCGCTCTCCTTGAAGCAGTCAACGGCGTCATCCGGGCGGAAGACCTTTCCCTCCCCACCGCTCAGGACACCCCTGCCCAGTTGGTTCCGGCGCCCAGCCGTTCCGACAACCTCTCACTAGACGCCATGATTCGCAATCATGTCGACTATGTCCTCGAGCTCAACCGCGGCAACAAGCTTCGCGCCGCCCGCCAGCTCCAGATCAGCCGCTCCACCCTCTACCGCATCCTCAGCCACGAAGGTTTCCTGAGTCATTAATCCGGCTCAGGAAAGCCAAGTGCGCGAACTTGTAGGCCTAGTCCCTAATCCGTAATCCTAATCTCTATCCCTCTTCCCAATTCCCTCGTCTAAACTCAGTCTTGCAAGCATCCACTGATTACGAGGTCCAACTCCGTTGAGAACTCCGCATCTTCCCCTCCTGACCCTCTCCACGCTCCTGCTTCTCGTCTCTCCCGCTGCTCTGCACCCGCAAGCCCCGGCAGCTACCGTTGAGGCCAACCGCAAAGCCCTCAATCAGGTCTTTGAAGACTACTGGCAGGACGGTCTCGCCCACTCCCCTGAGTTCGCTTCCACGCTTGGCGACAAGCGCTACAACGACAAGATCTCCGACTACTCCGTCAAGGCCTTTAACGAAGGCCTCGCCCGCGAGCAGGGCTTTCTGATGCGCTTGGCGGCCATCGATCCCACCGGATTCACTGACCAGGAGAAGATAAGCAGGGAGTTGCTTCTGCGCGACATTACCGACGACCAGGAAGGCGCGGAGTTCAAGGAGTGGGAGATGCCCATCAATCAAATGGGTGGCATCCACACCACCTACCCTCAAATCGTGGCCCAGCTCAGCTTCACCACCGTCAAGGACTACGACGACTGGATCGCCCGCCTCCATGCGATTCCTCATGCCTTCGACCAGGTCACGACCAACATGTCCATCGGCATAGAAGACCATCGCCTGCCGCCGAAGTATTTGTTGCAGAAAGCTCTGGACCAGGTGAAGGAGTTGGCAAATCAGAAGCCGGAAGAATCACCGCTGGCGATGCCCCTCAAGAACTTTCCCGCCGGAATCAAACCGGCTGAGCAGGAGCGCATCAAGGCAGAGATGCTCGACACCATTTCCAAGGAGGTGCTGCCTGCCTATTTGCGTTTCGCGCGCTTCCTTGAGGTCACCTATATTCCCGTCGCCCGCACCGACCCAGGCCTGTCTTCGCTTTCCGACGGCGCAAAGTACTATCAGTTCCTCATCCGCCGCACCACCACGACCAACTTGACCGCTGAGCAGATTCACCAGATCGGCCTCGACGAGGTGAAGCGCGACGAGGCCGAGATGCTGGCCATCGCGCAAAAACTCGGATCACCCGATCTACCCAGCTTTCGCGCCAGCCTCAAAGCCAATCCAAAACTGAAGGCCGCGTCCCGCGACGCATTGCTGGACGCATATCGCAGCTACCTCACGCCGATGCAAGCACGCCTGCCGCAGCTCTTTGGGCGCTTGCCCAAGGCGAAATTCGAGGTTGCCGCCGTCCCGGATTACCTCGAAAAAACCTCCTCGGAAGCGTATTACGAGCAGGGCGCGCCCGACGGCAGCCGCCCCGGACGCATTCGTGTCGACACCTATAACGCCACCGATCGCAACCTCTACGACGTCGAGTCCACCGCCTATCACGAAGGCCTTCCTGGCCATCACCTGCAAATCTCTATCGCGCAGGAACTCGATGCCGTGCCCACCTTCCGCAAGTTCGAGTCCTACACGGCATATACCGAAGGCTGGGGCCTCTACGCCGAGCGCCTCGGCAAAGACGTGGGCCTCTACCAGGACCCCTACTCCGACTACGGCCGCCTCGAAAACGATATCTGGCGCGCCATCCGCCTCGTCGTCGACACCGGCGTCCACTCCCAACACTGGACCCGCGAGCAAATGGTCCAGTATTTCCACGATCACTCAAACGTCGACGAAACGAACGTCCAATCGGAAGTCGACCGATATATTGCATGGCCCAGCCAGGCCCTCGCCTACAAAGTGGGCCAGCTTAAGATTCTCGAGGTCCGCGACCGCGCCAAGAAAGCTCTCGGCGACAAGTTCGACCTCCGCGCCTTCCACGACCAGGTCCTCGACTCCGGCGCACTACCGCTAGACGTCCTGAGCGACCGCATCGACGCCTGGATCGCGGGTCAAAAATAGGGCGGGTTCCACGGTTTCGGTGACTTCTTCCAACCCAGTTGAGGGTGCCGCCGGTCCCTCGCATTTGGGGACCGGTGCGGGAAGCCGTATGCCGCGGTCTCCAAAAGCGAGAGACCGCGCGCACCCAGTCCTAATGGTCAGGAAACGCGCCCCCTACTCCAACCTGAGCGAGTATCCTTGTTAGTTGAACCTCATTCATTCAAAACAAGAAAAGGAAAAACATGGCGGAAATAGCCGTTGAGGCCACTCAAGTACCCGCGCAATTGCCCCACGTTCGCGTAGCTGTTCTGGGCGCAGGCAAAATGGGCGGCATCCTGCTGCAGGCATTTCTGAAGCAGAACCTGTTTGCACCCGATCAGATTCACGCCACCGTCGGCCATGCCGAGAAGGCCATCGCGCTCAGCGTCCAGTGGGGCGTGGACGTCAGCACCGACAATCTTGAAGCCGTGCGCCAGGCCGACCTGATCCTGATCGGCGTAAAGCCCTTTCAGGTGCCTGACCTGATCGCGGAGATTCGTCCCGCGCTCACTCCGTCCAAGACCATCGTCTCTTTCGCCGCGTCCGTGAAAACGCGCGCCATTGAAGAAGCCTCAGGCCTTGAGATTGCTGTAATTCGCGCCATGCCCAACACGCCGTCGGCGCTCGGCGCTGGCGCAGCCGGCCTCTGCCGTGGTCGCTTCGTCTCCCCAGCGCAGATGGAGTTGGCGCAGCGCATATTCGAGACTGTAGGCCGCACCGTCGTAGTCGACGAGAAGCACATGGACGCCGTCACCGGCCTTTCCGCCAGTGGCCCCGCCTACATCTACATCATCATCGAAGCCCTCGCCGAAGCCGGCGTAAAGGTAGGCCTGCCCCGCGACACAGCCACTCAGTTAGCCGCGCAGACTACCTTCGGCGCCGCCAAGATGGTGTTAGAAACCGGCTATCATCCCGCTTTGTTGAAAGATGCAGTAACTACTCCGGCAGGCTGCACCATCGACGGCATCCTGGAATTAGAAGAGGGCGGCTTGCGAGTTACCCTGATCAAAGCCGTAATGCGCGCCACGCAAAGAGCCAAAGAGCTAGCCGCGGGCTAAGGGTGCGAGTAACTACCCAGGCTTGGGTGCCCCATGTCTCGCTTTTGAGACATGGGTATCCATCAAATCTAACTCACCAACGCACTAACTCCGCTGACTTGCTGACTCGCTAACTCGCTGACTTGCCAATCCAACGCCCAACCTGGCTGCCCAGTTACATCCCCGAGTTACAGGGCCTGCGCGGCCTCGCTGTTTTATCGGTCGTCTTCTATCACTGTCATCCGCGTCTCGAAGGCACCTGGGTCCACTACGCCAGCCTGTGGGGATGGGCAGGCGTCAATCTCTTCTTTGTCCTATCTGGCTTTCTCATCACGTCCATCCTCCTCGAATCCCGCAGCAAGGAGAAATACTTCCGCAATTTCTATGGCCGCCGCGCCCTCCGCATCTGGCCCGTATACGTGCTTGTCCTCGTGGTCGTTTATCTGAATGCGCCGTGGTTCGTCGGCCCGAGCATCGCAGACGCTATCAAGACCGCTCCCTGGCTGGCGTATATCTTTTTCGTCCAGAACCTGTTTCATCTCGCTCTGCCGCCATCCATCGGTCCCACATGGTCGCTGGCGATCGAGGAACAGTATTACTTCGTCTGGGCTCCCATGGTCCGCTTCCTGCGCCGCCCGTGGATGCTGGCAGTTATGCTCGCTCTTGCACTAACAGGATCGGCCGTGCTGAGGCTCACATCCGAGCAGTGGCTCACGAAAACCCACACCCTCATCCACCTCGACGGCATCGCCCTCGGCAGCCTTCTCGCACTCGGGCTATACACGCTAACCCTCAACCGCCGCATTTGGCTGTATACAGGCCTAGCCGCCATGGTCTTCGGCTTCTGGGCGACTGCCACCATCGCCGGCGGAACTGCATTTCTCGATTCAGCGTTAGCTTTGGCTTTCGCCGGCGCGGTACTGGCTGCGATCGCCTCGACCGGCGCGCGCAACCCAATCAACGCCACGCTACGCCGCGGCCCGCTGGCATTTTATGGCCGCATCAGCTACGGCCTCTACATGATTCACATCATGATCTTCATTTACTTCGGCTGGTTCGACGCGCGCATGGATCGCAACGGAATTCCCGGCAATCTTGCAGTCGTCGTCTTCCGCTTCGCCGCATCGACAGCGGCCGCCACAGCGCTCTGGTACGGCTTCGAGTCGCAAATCCTCAAGCTCAAGCGCTATTTTTGACGAGAGGCTCCCCTACGACCAGTGACCGATCAGAACGAAGAGCGTGAGAAGAAACAACGCCGTCACCGGAGCTGCTGGTTCTTTGCGGCTAACGCGATAGATGCATATGGAAAGCGTCAGGAGTGCGAGCCCCGTAGCCGCGAGAACAGGAAGAACATCTGGCTGCCAGGCGTTGAATGGCACAAATAATGCCACCGCTCCGGCAATTTCCAGCAGGGCTATTGCCAAGGACCACCCTTGGGGAAGTTCAGTGGTTCTCCAACCCGGTGCTGTCTGCACCGCCCGCGTCTTCCGTCCAAAGTAAACAATCCGGCTGATGCCGGCGAACAGAAACAAAGCTGCCATCAGAATTTGCGCAATCCAGTCAAGCCTGTTCATAGAAACACTTCCCCCTTTGGGTTCAGCCCGGCATCCATTCGAAAAGCGCGGTTGTAGGTGGTAGCAAGCGAAAAAACTCGCGCGAGATGATGAAAATATAAGGATTATATGAAGTAAAAGTCAAGGGCGATCCAGGATTGACCCGGCACAAGCGCACCGATGCGCAGACTTCGCGCGCGAGAAAACTCCATTTTCGTTATTGGGAAAGCCTTGTCTTCTTTGTGCTGCGGACGACCCGCCGAGCACAGGATCAACAACTTGCGCGGCTCACCGAGGCCATCTGCCGACAATCACAAACAGCGCCAGCAAGAATAGCGACACGCTTGGCGCGGCCGACTCCTGCCTTCGAATGTGATAGATGCCGGCTGCCACCATCAGCAGCGCCAGCCCAGCCGCCGCCAGCCGCAGGAAGATGTACGGGGGCCATAGGTCCATCGGCACGAGCACAGCAGCTGCGCCCAGGATTTCAACCAGCCCCACAAGAGCAGCCTGCACCCTCGTCATGCCGATCCGACCAGCCTTGGACCTTGCCTCCACCACTTTCACAACCTGTCCGTAGGCAAATATTTTTGAAAATCCGGTAAAAAGAAAAACTCCCGCCAAAATAATCTGCGCAATCCAAAGCAGAGTATTCATCTCAACGCCTGCCTTCCCTGCCCTTTGCTGGGCGTCTTGCTGCGCACGCCCAGGCTTTTTCCACCAGCAACCGATTGAAGCCCGGAATAGCGGCAACTGTCAAGATCGATGCGGTACAGAACCGAATGGAGCCCATGGCATCCAATGAAGAAGTGCTTCACAAATCCCATTAGATGGGCGAACGTATCACCTCCTTGTGACACGAGTCACCCATAACTGTAGCCTTCGCCTGCTAGCCTTTAATCGGGCAGCAAGAACCCCAATTGCGAGGTGCAATGTGAGCGAACAATCAGCGAGCAATGGCCCCCTGAGCCCGGAATTACTTGCCAAAATGGACGCGTACTGGCGCGCCGCAAACTATCTTTCCGTCGGCCAGATCTACCTGAAAGACAATCCCCTGCTGGAGCGGCCATTGACCCTCGAAGACGTGAAGCCGCGTCTGCTGGGTCACTGGGGCACAACTCCCGGACTCAACTTCCTCTACGTTCACTGGAACCGCCTCATTCGCGAGCGCGGCCTCAACATGATCTACCTCATCGGCCCCGGCCACGGGGGCCCCGGCCTGGTTGCCAACACTTACCTTGAAGGCTCCTACTCCGAGATTTATCCCCACATTGAGCAAAACAGCGACGGCATCAAGCGCCTCTTCCGCCAATTCAGTTGGCCGTACGGCATTCCCAGCCACGTGGCTCCGGAAACTCCCGGCTCTATCCACGAAGGCGGCGAACTAGGCTACTCCCTGGTACACGCGTATGGCGCGGCATTCGACAATCCAAACCTGATCGTTGCCTGTGTTGTCGGCGACGGCGAGGCGGAGACGGGTCCGCTTGCCACCAGTTGGCACTCCAACAAATTTCTTAACCCCGCCACTGACGGCGCGGTTCTGCCCATCCTCCACCTGAACGGCTACAAAATCGCCAACCCCACTATTCTGGCGCGCATACCCCATGCTGAGTTGGAAGATCTGATGCGCGGCTACGGCTATGAGCCCTTCACCTTGGAAGGCGACGACCCACTCGTGATGCACCAGCAGGCCGCCGCGGTCTTCGATACCATGCTCGACCGGATTGCCGCTATTCAAAAAGCGGCGCGCGAAGACGGATCGACAGCGCGGCCCGCATGGCCCATGCTGATCATGCGCACTCCCAAGGGCTGGACTGGCCCCAAATTCGTTGACGGCAAGCCTGTCGAAAACACCTGGCGCGCTCACCAGGTTCCGCTCGATGGGATTTTCGAGAAGCCGGAGCATCTCCATCAACTCGACGAGTGGATGCGCAGCTACAAGCCCCATGAGCT
>Ga0182030_10015004_pt1 | contig 15228 bp, 16 predicted proteins | sample 812S3MmetaG_FD_121299 | JGI IMG/M metagenome (GOLD analysis project Ga0182030, IMG submission 121299) | Permafrost microbial communities from Stordalen Mire, Sweden - 812S3M metaG (Illumina Assembly) | ecosystem: Environmental > Terrestrial > Soil > Wetlands > Permafrost | place: Sweden... | reverse complement strand
TGGGGCTCGGGTGCCCGAGGTACCCGATCCAGAGGGAGGTGAGCCGCTCGTGCGGCCATACGAAGCAATGGTTATTTTCGATACCGGTGCCGATGAGGCCGCGGTCAACGGGGTCCTCGACCGCGGCCTCGACGCCCTGAAGGCCAAGGGTGGAAACCCCGGCCGGGTGGAGCGCTGGGGCAGGCGGACCTTCGCCTACGAGCTCCAGCACAAGCGCGAGGGCTACTACGTGGTCATCGAGCTCACCGCCGAGCCGCCCGCCGTGGCCGACATGGAGCGGGTCTTCGTGCTGGCCGACGAGGTGCTCCGCCACAAGGTGATGAGGATTCCGGACAAGGTGGCGGGCCGACGGGCCGAAGCCGCCGCGGCAAGTACGAAGGAGGCCTGACCATGGCCAACGGCAACGTGGTGACCCTGGTGGGCAACATCACCCGCGATCCCGAGCTGCGCTTCACCAACACCGGCCAGGCCACGTCGAGCTTCGGCCTGGCCGTCAACCGGCGGTGGCAGAACCGCCAGACCCAGGAGTGGGAGGAGGCCACCTCGTTCTTCGACGTGGTGTGCTGGAGGGAGATGGCCGAGAACGCCGCTGAGAGCCTGAGCAAAGGCTCCCGGGTGATCGTGACCGGTCGACTCGACCAACGCAGTTGGGAGACTCCCGAAGGCGACAAGCGTTCCAAGGTCGAAGTGGTGGCCGACGAGATCGGCCCGAGCATCCGGTGGGCCACGGCCCAGGTCACCAAGAACGAACGCCGCGGACCCGGTGAAGGCGGCCCGACCGGTGGCGGTCCAGGTGGGGGGTCCGGACCGTCCGGCGAACCCCAAGGGTACGGACACAGTGAGGAGCCCTTCTAGTCATGGCGCGCAATAACGATCGTGGAGGCACCACCCGTCGGTCCCCCAAGGACACCGGGCGGAGAATCAAGAAGAAGCCCTGCGCCCTGTGCAAGGACCGGGTGGAGTGGGTCGACTACAAAGACGTGGGCATGCTCCGCAAGTACATGAGCGACCGGGGCAAGATCCGCGCCCGTCGGGTATCGGGCAACTGCACCCAACACCAGCGGGACGTGGCCATCGCCATCAAGACCGCCCGTGAACTGGTGCTGCTCCCCTACACCCAGCGCACCACCACCGAACGGCCCGGAGGCCGGGGTGGCGGTCGCGGGGGCCGGGACGGAGGCGGCTACTCCGGACAGGGCTCGGGCGGTCGTGGGCGGCGGGATGAGGAGCGTTCGCTGTCGGCCGACGCCACGTCGACCGCGGTGCCCGAGGGCACACCGCCGGCCGAGGTGGCCGTGGAGGTCATCGAAGAGGTCCTGGATGTCACGGGCCACGGTGATGGCACGGTGACCGAGACCGTGGCGGGCGAGATCATCGTCGAAAGCGACGAGGGTTGAGATGAAGGTTCTGCTGCGAAGCGATATCGACGGGGTGGGAAAGCGCGGCGACATCATCGATGTCTCCGGCGGCTTCGCCCGCAACCACCTGCTGCCGGCCGGGAAGGCCATCGTGGCCTCTCCCGGGTTGGAGGGACAGGCTGCGGCCATGCGACGGTCGAGAGACCTGCGTGACGCCCGCGACCACGAGTCGTCCGAGACCGTGGCCCGCACGCTGGTGGGCAATGTCATCCACGTGACCGCCCGGGCCACCGGCGACCGGCTGTTCGGCTCGGTTTCTGCAGCCGACGTCGTCCGTCACGTCGAGGAGCAGACCGGAGCGGTGATCGACCGGAAGGACCTGATCCTCGATGAGCCGATCAAGACCGTGGGCGAGCACAACATCCGGGTCGAGCTGATCGGCGGCGTGGTGTTCGAGCTGACCGTGGACGTGGCGGCCGAAGCCTGACGCCTCAGCCGGTCGCCGGACCGGCGCCTGCTTCAGGCCGGCGGGAGTCGGCGAAGACCACTGCAGCAAAGGTTGCGGATCCGGGGCATCCCCTGGGCTGTCACACCCCCCTGGGATGATGACGTCATGGTGCGACGCGTCCGCAGGCCCATCTCTCTTCTCCACGGTTCGTCCACACCCCTGAGCCGGTATTTCCCCAGGAAGAGACCCTTACGTTCCACAGGCATACTCGGCGAGGGTTGAGGAATCATGGTTCAGGCATTAGACGACACGCGTCCTCGGCACCTCATGGCTCCCATGGGAGGCGGCGGGGCCTCGGCCGGACGGATCCCGCCCCACAACATCGAGGCCGAGGAGTCACTGCTCGGGGCCATGCTGCTGTCACGCGACGCCATCGCCAGCGCCATGGAGATCTGCAAACCCGAGGACTTCTACAAGTCCTCGCACGGGCACATCTTCTCGGCCATCACCTCGCTGTTCAGCCAGGGCGAGCCGGCTGACTGGGTCACGGTCACCGACGAGCTACGCCGACGGGGTTTGCTGGAGTCCATCGGTGACCCGTCGGTGTTCGTCTCCCTTCAGGCCAACACGCCGTCCATCGGCAATGCCGAGTACTACGCCAAGATCATCGAGGAGCTGGCCCTGTTGCGGAGGCTGGTCTCGGTGGCCGGAGAGATCACCGAACTGGGCTACAGCCTTCCCGATGATGTCTCGGACGTGCTGGACCGGGCCGAAAGCCTGGTGTTCGAGGTTTCCCAGCGTCGGGTGGTTGACTCGATGACCCCACTGCGCGACCTCCTCGGCCAGAGCCTCGACCATCTCGAGCAGCTCTTCACCAGGGGAGACTCCATCACCGGCCTGGCCACCGGCTACGCCGACCTCGACGAGCAGCTGGCCGGGTTGCAACCTTCCAACCTCGTCGTGGTGGGAGCCCGACCGGCCATGGGCAAGACCAGCTTCGCCCTGGGGATGGTGGCCCATGCCGGCATCAAATTGAACAAGCCCGTGCTGTTGTTCTCGCTGGAGATGAGCCACCTGGAGCTGACCCAGCGGCTCCTGTGCTCGGAGGCCAGGGTCGATGCCAACCGGATGCGCACCGGCAAGCTGCTGGAGGGCGACTGGACGAAGATCGGTAACGCCATCAGCCGGATGAGCGAGGCACCCATCTTCATCGACGACAATCCCAACCTCACGGTCATGGACATCCGTGCCCGCGCCCGGCGACTGAAGAGTCGGGAAGGGCTGGGTCTGGTGGTGGTCGACTACCTCCAGCTGATGACCGGGAGGCACGGGGCGGAGAACCGACAGGTCGAAGTATCCGAGATCAGCCGGGGCCTCAAGATCCTGGCCCGCGAGCTCGAGGTTCCGGTGGTCGCCCTCTCCCAGCTGTCCCGAGGTTTGGAGATGCGCCAGGACAAGCGCCCGATGCTGGCCGACCTGAGGGAGTCGGGCTCCATCGAGCAGGACTCGGACGTGGTGCTGTTCATCTACCGGGACGAGATCTACAACCCCGAGTCGAGCGAGAGCGCGGGAACGGCGGAGATCATCGTGGCCAAGCACCGCAACGGTCCGACCGGGGTCACCCGGCTGGCTTTCATCGGCCACCACACGCGGTTCGACAACATGGCCAGGATGTAGCCGGACCGACCACGCTGGTGCCGCCGATCGGTGATGATGGACGGGTGGTCGAGTATGAGATTCCGCGCATACCGGCATCAGCCGGTGCCCTGATCCGCCATGCCGACGGCCGGGTTCTCATCCTCAAGCCCACCTACAAAGCGGGGTGGACCGTTCCCGGGGGGCAGGTGGAAGCCGACGGCGAGTCACCGTGGGACGGATGTCGACGCGAGGTCCTCGAGGAGACCGGGCTGGTGGTGACCTCGGGCCGGTTGGCCTGTGTGGACTTCCTCCGCCCGAAGAGCCGTCGACCCGGAGGGCTCCGGTTCCTGTTCGACTGTGGCTCCATCACCGACTTGGCCTCGGACACCATCGTCTTGCAGGTCGAAGAGATCAGCGAGTACCGCTGGGTCGGAGCCCGAGAGGCCCCCGAACTGTTGAGCGGTCCGGTGGGGCGGCGGGTGGGCCGGGCGCTGGCCACCACCACCGGCACGGTCTACCTCGAGGAGGGCGTAGCGGTGGCTGGTGTGACCGATGGTTGGTCGGATCCGGACCGAAGGTAGCGGGGCGCGGGGGCTGGACGCGGCGGGAGGGCGGGAGTCAGCCCTCGCCGGGTGGGGAGAGCAGCCCGAGGAAGTTGTTGAGCGGTTCACGTCCCAGATCGACGGCCCGGGTGCAGGCGAACCAGGGCTCAGCCGGTGCCACGGTGGCGACCGGGTGGAGCTCGACCACCGAACCGCGGGCCAGTGCCTCTACGCACACGAAGTGCGGGAGCAGGCTGAACCCCAGTCCCTGGGCCACCGAGGCCACCACCGCCCGCAGGTCGGGGGCCACCAACCGCAGGTCGGCGGAGAACGAGCGTCCCAGGGCGGAGAGCCAGAACCGGCGGGTCAGGGGCAGCTCGGCGCTGTAGGCCACCCACGGCCTGTCCACCAACCACGAGCCCAGAGCGGTGAGCGACTCGAAAGGGTCGCCTGGGGCCAGCGCCGGCGAGCCGACCAGGACGAACCGCCGGGTGCCGATGGGCCGGGAGGTCAGGGCGCGACGTCCCGGGGTGGTGCTGGTCACCGCAATGTCCAGCTCGCCGTGTTCCAGCAGGTCTACGAGTTCGTCGTCAGGCCCGAAGCGGGCGGTCAGGGCCGGAGCGCCCGGTTCCATCCGGGGCACCACGGCGTAGGAGAAGAACTCCGCCGAGGAGCCGAAGCGGATGCTGGGGGCCGCTTCGGGAACCGACCCGCCGTCCAGGCCGACCAGCACCTGCTCCAGCCGGTCCAGTGACTCGGCCACCTGGGCGTGGAGCTCGCGACCCCGTCGGGTCGGGGTGACCCCCTGGGCGGTCCGGACGAACAGAGGCAGGCCGATGGTCCGTTCGAGGGCGGCCAGCTGCTGACTTGCGGCCGGCTGCGACAGGCTGCGCTGGGTGGCCCCGCCACTCACCGACCCCGACCGGTAGATGGCCACGAAGGTGCGGAGCCATTCCGATGCAGCCATTGGGTGAGCTTATATCAGGTGTTCGAAACTATTGTTTGCCAATGGGAGGCGCGGGCCTCATGCTGGGAGCCATGACCGACGTGCCCTATACCCATGGCCATCACGACAGTGTGCTGCGCTCTCACCGTTGGCGCACCGCCGAGAACTCGGCCGCCTACCTCCTCGGCCACCTCCGGCCGGGTATGTCGCTGCTCGACGTGGGCTGCGGTCCGGGCACCATCACCGTTGACCTGGCCCGGTCGGTGGCTCCGGGGCCGGTGATCGGGATGGACGCCTCGGCCGAGGTCATCGCCGAGGCCACTGCCAACGCCGCCGGCGCCTATGGGGCAGTCGAGGCCGAGGCGGGGTCGTTGACGTTCGAGGTGGGCAATCTCTTCGATCTCCGCTTCGATGACGGGAGCTTCGACGTGGTCCACGCCCACCAGGTGCTCCAGCACGTGGGAGACCCTTTGGCCGCTCTGATCGAGATGCGGAGGGTATGCCGGTCCGGGGGGATCGTGGCGGCGCGTGACGCCGACTACCCGGCCATGCGGTACTTCCCCGACGATCCGGATCTTGATCGGGCCTTCGCGGCCTATGGGGCCCTGACCCGGGTCAACGGGGCCAACTGGGACGTAGGTCGAAAACTGCTGCACTTGGCCTTGGAGGCCGGCTTCACTTCGGTGCTGCCGTCGGCATCCACGTGGTGCTTCGCCACCCCCGAGGACCGTTCGTGGTGGGGCGAGCTGTGGGCCGACCGGTTCACCCTGTCGGCGGTGGCCGAGCAGCTCCTGGCCCATGGGCTGGCCACTCCCGGCGACCTGGCGTCGTTTGCCGCCGCCTACCGGCGGTGGGCCGCGGCTCCCGACGGTTGGTTCGCTGTCCTCCACGGCGAAGTGGTCTGTACGGTCTGACGGCTCCCGACGGGCGCAGGAGCCGGAGACCACTCGCCCGCCCAGGCCAATTCCCCGCTCAGACGCCAGGGCCCAGGAGGGCGTCCACCAGACGGTCGGGCGCCTCCACCATCGGATAGTGGCCGACCCCGTCCAACCGGTGGAGGGTGGCGTCGGGCCGGCGGGAGCACAGCTGTTCGGCCATGACCGGCAGGGCGATGGGATCGTCCTGCCCCCACACCACCACCAGGGGGGAGGGATGGCGCTCGATGGCCCCGGTGAAACGGGCCTCGGAGTGCCTCCGCTCTTCTATGTAGCGGATGACGCGGGGAAGCAGGAGCTGCCCGTCGAGGTGGGAGATCATCTCCCACTGGGCCTGGCGCTCGTCATCGTCGATGGTGGTGGCCGGGCTGAAGGTGGCATCGACCCCGGCCATCACCGTGGATCCGTCGATGGGGGCATCGTCCGGCAACTTCTCGTCCGGCAGTCCCAACAAGAACAGCTGCCCCGGGCTGAGGTGGGCGAGATCCAGGTAGATACTGCCGTTGGTGAGCGCCCGTTCGGTGATGGTGACGTCCCAGGATCCCTCGAGCTGTCGGGCCAGGAGTTCCCCGCCCACCGTGTCGCCGACGTCGTGGGTCAGGAGGGCCAAGTGGTCGAGGCCGAGCTGCCCGACCAGGGCCATAGCGATGTCGGCCTGAAGGGCGAGGGTGTAGGACAAGTCCGGCTTGTCGGACAGGCCGTAACCCAACAGGTCGAAGAGCACCACCCGACGGTCGACGGCCAGGCGGTCGACGACCGCGTGGAAGTCGAATGACGAGGTGGGAAAGCCGTGGAGGATGAGTAGTGGGGCCTGCTGCTCGTCCCCGGTCGCCGGAATGTCGACGGTGAAGATGTCGTAGCCGCACAGGGAGCGGGTGCGCCCTCGGGCCTTCCAACGCTCGGCAGTCCGGTTCATCCGACCAGGCGCTCCTGGAAGAACGCCAGGACCTGGTCCAAAGCGGCGCGGGTCGGGGTTCCCGGGCGGTCGTCCAGGTCTTCGGTGAGCACTGAATGGGCCGCTTTCCGGTGCCCGTGGGGATTGCCCGGGGCCGAGTCCAACTCGACGCCCACAAAGGCATCGCCGAGCAGCTCGCGGAGGTGGGCGAACCGCTCCGGGGGGGAGAGCTTGTCGCCGGTGAAGCGGAGTCCGAGTACGCAGGTCCCCGCTTCGGCCCGCTCCCGGACCCGTTGAAGGTCCGCCGGCGCCAGCCCCACGTCGCGACGGAGGGATTTGGTCAGGGGAAAGGGGAGGGAGGGTTGGCTGAGTACCGGCGCCACCACCACGTCGTCGACCATCATCCCCAGGGCGAATCCCCCCGTGAAGCACATGCCCACCGCTCCCACCCCCGGGCCGCCGCACCGGGTGTGCTCCTCTTTGGCCAGGGCCCGCAACCAGCTGATGATGGGGCTGGTCCGGCCCTGGGCCATCAGGGTGAACTCCCGGCTGATGCACGCTCGGCTGAGCGAGGAGAAGACATACCCGCCGGAGGCCCCACGCCCGTCCTCCCCGAACAGATGGGGAAGCACCGCGGTGAAACCGGCATCGGCCACCCTCTGCCCGAACTCGGCCACCTTGGGGGTGATCCCGGGGATCTCGCTCATGACGATGACCGCCGGCCCGGAGCCGGTGCGGTAGATCACCCTGGACTCGCCGTCCGCGGTGAAATCGGACTGTTCGAAGCTCCCCAGTGGACCGTCCATGGGTGGATGGTAGTGACAGCCGGCTATCCGTGCCCGATGCCTGATGACATCCGGTTGTTCGTGGCCACAGATCCGGAATCCGGACCGTGTCCCGAGGTGGCGACCGCTACCGTGGAGAACGGTGTCCGAGCCCGATGACGTGGTGGAGCTCATGCTCACTGCCTATGACACCATCACCGTGGTGGGCGCCAGCACCGTCCCAGCCAAGGCCGCCCACACCGTGCCCCGGGATATGCAGCGGCACGGCTGGAGGATCATCCCCGTCAACCCCTACGCCACCCGGATCCTCGGCGAATCCGTCCACCGGAGCTTGGCCGACGTGCCCGAGCAGGTGGGGTTGGTCGACGTGTTCCGGCCTTCATCGGAGGCCGCCGACGTGGCCCGACAGGCCGTCGCCGCCGGTGCGACCGCTGTATGGCTGCAGCTGGGAATCACCTCGGACGAGGCTCGGGCCATCAGCCTCGCCGCCGGCCTCCTCTACGTCGAGAATCGCTGCCTGATCATCGAGCAACGACGGCTCGGCATTGACGCACCGTTCAACCTTCCGAGAGGCACCGTGGCATGACGACCTATCCCGTGACTACAAACGAACACGACCCACTCCCCATCGTGGCCTGTGGTGACCCCATCCTGCGCAGGGTGGCCGATCCGGTCGACCCGTCCATGCTCCACACGCCCGAGCTACGACGTCTGATAACCGACATGCGAAGGACCATGGAGATGGCCCCGGGGGTGGGGCTGGCCGCGCCTCAGGTCGGTGTGCCGCTCCAACTCGCCGTGCTCCAGGACGGCCCGCAACAGTGGGGCCACTTGAGCGACGACGAGCGGGCCCTGCGCCAGCGCCAGGATCTCCCCTTCACCGTGCTGGTGAATCCGGTCATCCGGCCGGCCGGTGACGACGATCGGGTCAGCTTCTACGAGGGGTGTCTGAGTGTCCCCGGCCTCACCGGAGTCGTGGCCCGTCACCGGGTGGTGCAGGTGGAGGCATTCGACCAGGACGGTCAACCCATCGACCGACTGTTCTCCGGGTGGGCGGCCCGCATCGTCCAGCACGAGGTCGACCACCTGGGTGGGCATCTCTACCTCGACCGCGTCCAGACCCGCTCCCTGTCGACCGTCGACAACTTCGCCAGTCGATGGGCCGGCCGGCCGGCCCACGATGCCGCCACCGCCCTCGGTTTCGCTCTCGACTGACTCGTCAGCAGGCCGGGGTCAGGCCCAGGGTCACCACTACCGGCAGGTGGTCGGACCCGGCGAAGGCCCCCACCCGGGCGCCCAGTACGGAGACCGGCGGGGTCACCAGCACGTGGTCCAACTGGCTGTGAGGCCTGGTGGCGGGCCAGGTCCGGGCTTTGATCGCCCGGCGCCAACCCCGGAGGTAGGAGTTGACCGGAGGTCCCCACAGGTTCATGTCTCCGGCCAGTACCGCCGCGGTCGACGGGGGAGGGAGCAGTCCCCGCAGTCGTCGGTACTGGAGGTGGGATCCGTGGGTGATGTGCGACATATGGGTGCCGAACACCTCGAGCGGGCCTCCTTCCAACTCGACGGTGCAGCCCAGCACCACCCGGCGGCGGGCCTGATCCCGGCTCAGCGGCTTGAGGGTCAGGGTGCGGACGTCGGTGACCGCGATCCGCGACAGCATGGCCAGGCTCCACTCCCCGGGAACGGCTTCGGCCTTGAGAGAGGCTTTCGATTCACGAGGGCGGTCCTGGTCGACGTGGTACGTCTTGCGCAGGGGACTGGCCGGGGGACCCCAGCGGGTCGACGTGGTGTGTCGGGGCGGCAGCAGCGTGATGTGGGCCAACCCCACCTCGGAGACCACCGTGTAGCCCAACTGTTGGGCCACCGCGGCTGCGGTCCCGGTGCTGCCGTCATCGGGCGCCCACGACTCCTGGAGGATGAGGATGTCGGCATCGAGTGACCGGCATTCGGCCACCAGGTCGAACGGTCGTCCCCAACCGTCGATGCCCAGGTGGGTGTTGAAGGTGGCCAGGACCATCTCTGTCGGACGGTGTCGTCCGTCCATGGCGGTCAGTTTCGTCCGAGGTCGGCGGCCACGGCCCGCAACCCGTCCCGGTAATCAGGATGGGCGATGTCGGCCAGGGCCACGGCCCGCTCGTGCACCGTGAGTCCTGACAGGTCGGAGCTCCCGTACTCGGTGATGATCACTCCGGTGTGGTGGCGGGGGGTGGAGACCACCGAGCCCTCGGGCAGGAGCGGGACGATGCGGGACCGGGTGACGCCGCCGGTCTCTGCGGTGGAACGAAGGCAGATGAGCGAGTGGTCGTCGAGGCGGAGTTCTGCACCGGCCACGAAGTCCTCATGCCCCCCCACGCCGGAGATCTGCTTGCCGTCGATGTGGTCGGCCACCACCTGACCGTAGAGGTCCACGCTCAGAGCCCCGTTGATGGAGACCAGGGAGTTGTTCTGGGCGATGACGGTGGGATCGTTGACCACGTGTACCGGAAGGAAGGCCACCTCGTGGTTGTGGTCCAGCCAGTCGTACAGCGCCCGCGAGCCGAGGGCGAAGGTCGTCACCGATACTCCGTTGAAGATGTCCTTGGCCTCGTTGGTGACCTTTCCGGCTTGGTGGAGCTCCATCAACCCGTCAGTGAACATCTCGCTGTGCACTCCGTAGGACGAGCCGTCCCCCGCGGCCAGTAGGGACGCCACGGTGTTGGGCACGGCGCCGATCCCGATCTGGAGGGTGGCGCCGTCGGTGATGAAAGAGCCGGCCCGTTCGGCGATGGCCCGGTCGATGTCGTCGGGAGCGACCGGGGGGAGGACGTAGGGATCCCCGTCGGCCTCGACCACCACATCGACCAGGTCCAGCGGAAGGGTGTTGGTGTACTGCGGGGGCAACGAGCAGGTGCGGGGGAGATGGGGATTGACCTCGATGATCAACTGCCGGTCGGGATCGTTGCCCGCCATGACCAGCTCTTCGTAGGTTGCCCCCAGATGCAGCGAGAGATTGACGGTGCCATCGGCGTCGGGAGGCGAGGCCTGGGCGGTCATGACCCGGGGGGCGAACCGCCGCAGGATCGGGGCGAACTGCCGGAATCCACCCGGTACCAGTTCGACCCGGGCTCCCTGGGCCAGCATGATCCGCTCGGACGGACCGAAGAAGCCGCTGCGGTAGGACACGTTGGGATGGGTGCACACCGTGTAGTACCCGAGGAGCAGCGCTCCGCCGAGAGTCAGCTCCTCCCAGTCGTCCCGTCCGCCCAGGGCGGTGAGGAAGGCGTCGGGGATGGCCGGTCCCAGTCCGAACCCGATGGAGTCGTTCGGTCGGATCATGGCCGCGGCCTCATCCGGGGAGCAGAAAACAGGAGGCATGTCCCCAGTGTGTCACCCGTGGCCCGGACTCAATAGGCTCTCCGAGTCGGGGCCCCTGGGAGGAGATGTCGCACATGAGCGAGGACACCTACGACGAGTTCTCCTTTTTCGAGGAGAACGCCACGGAGGCCGGCCTGCCCTGGGACGGGCCGCCGACGGTGCGGCGGGAAGCGGTGGACGTGGGGGCCGGCCGGAGGGTGAGTGCCCTGGTGTGGGGGACCGAGCCGGCCCGGGTGGTGTTCATCCACGGCGGTGGCCAGAACGCCCACACCTGGGACACGGTGGCCCTGGCCCTGCAGCAACCGTTGGTGGCCGTGGACCTGCCCGGGCACGGGCACTCGGACTGGCCCGGTGACAATCGGGCCCTCGATCCCGGGGCCATGGCCGACGACGTGGCCACCGCCATGTCCCGCCTGGCCCCCGACGCCGCCATGGTGGTGGGGATGTCGCTCGGTGGGATGACCGCCATCGCCCTGGCCACCCGGCATCCGTTGCTGGTCCGGCGCCTGGCCCTGGTCGACATCACCCCCGGGGTCAATCACGACAAGAGCTCGGACATCGCGGCGTTCCTGGCCGGCCCGGAGAGCTTCGCCACCTTCGACGAGATCCTCCAGCGGACCATCCAGTTCAATCCGACCCGCTCGGAGTCGTCCCTCCGCCGCGGCGTCCTGCACAACGCGGTGCAGCGGGAGGACGGGTCGTGGACCTGGCGCCATCAGTTGGGCCGGCCCTCCAACAGCACCGGGCTCCACGTGGACTCGGTCAACTTCGATTCACTGTGGGACAACCTCGAGCACATCGGGGTGCCGGTCATGTTGGTGCGGGGGAAGCTCTCCCCGGTGGTCGACGACGCCGACGAGGCGGAGTTCCGCCGCCGCCGCCCCGCCGACCGGGTGGTTACGGTCGACGAGGCGGGACACAGCATCCAGGGGGACCAACCGGTGGAGTTGGCCGGCATCCTGGCCGACTTCCTCCCTCAGTCCTGAGGGATCAGGCCTGACGGCTGGACCCCCGCCGGCTCAGGGCCGCGGCTGCGAACTCAGGCCGCAGCCGCTCGGTCCTGGGCCACCTCGGCCGGCTTTCCGGCCTCATCGCCATCGGCGTGGGCCAGAGCCGCATCCAGGACCTCGCTGATATCCGAGGCCAGAGGGAAGGTCATCTCGTTGCGGACGGCCTCGGGGACATCCTCGAGGTCGGGGCCGTTGCGGATGGGCAGCACCACGGTGGTCAGGCCGGCCCGGTGGGCGGCCAGCACCTTCTGGCGCACACCGCCGATCGGGAGGACCCGACCCTGCAGCGTGACCTCACCGGTCATGCCCAGCACCGACCGGACCGGGATGTCCCGGAGCAGGCTGACCAGTGCGGTGGTCATGGTGACGCCGGCGGAAGGCCCATCTTTGGGGATGGCTCCGGCCGGGACGTGCACGTGGAACCGCTTGCCGGTAAAGGCCGACGGATCGATGCCCAACTCCCCGGCGTGCGACCGCACGTAGGACAAGGCGATCTCCGCAGACTCCTTCATGACATCACCTAGCTGCCCGGTCAGGGTGAGCCCTTCGGGCCCATCCATCATGGTGGCCTCCACGTAGAGCACGTCGCCACCGGTGCCGGTGACGGCCAAGCCCGTGGCTACGCCCGGGACGGCGGTCCGGTCGGCGGCCTCGAAGAAGAACTTGGGCCGTCCGAGCCACTCACGGACGTCATCGCCGTCAATCGACAGCGGTGTCTCGGCCTCCTGGGAGGCGATCCGGGCGGCCACCTTGCGCAGGAGCCGACCCAGCTCGCGCTCCAGTGAGCGCACCCCGGCCTCTCTGGTGTAGTCAGCCACGATGACCCGCAGGGCGTCATCGGTGATGGTGACGTCCTCGGCACTCATAGCCGAGCGCTCCAGTTGCCGGGCCACCAGATGGTGGCGGGCGATGTTGACCTTCTCGTCCTCGGTGTAGCCGTCCAGGCGGATGATCTCCATCCGGTCCAGCAACGCTGAGGGGATGGTGTCGACCATGTTGGCTGTGGCCAGGAACAAGACCTTGGACAGATCCAGCTCGACCTCCAGATAGTGGTCACGGAAGGTGTGGTTCTGAGCCGGGTCCAGCACCTCGAGCAGCGCCGAGGAAGGATCCCCGCGGTAGTCCGCTCCCAGCTTGTCCACCTCGTCCAGGACGATGACCGGGTTCATGGTTCCGGCCTCGCGCAGGGCCCGGACCAGACGGCCCGGTTGGGCCCCGACGTAGGTACGGCGGTGTCCCCTGATCTCCGCCTCGTCGCGCACCCCTCCCAGTGCCACCCGGACGAACGACCGTCCGAGGGCCCGGGCCACCGACTCGCCCAGCGAGGTCTTGCCCACCCCCGGGGGCCCGACCAGGGCCAGGATGGCGCCGGCGCCGCGGCCGCCCACCGGAGCCAAACCGCGCTCGGCTTGCAGCTTGCGCACGGCCAGGTGCTCGAGGATGCGGTCCTTCACATCCTCCAGGCCGTCATGGTCCTCATTGAGGATCCGCGCCGCCTCGATGACATCCAGCCGATCCTCGGACTGCCGGCCCCAGGGGAGCTCCAGGACCGTGTCCAACCAGGTCCGGATCCACCCGTGCTCGGGATTCTGCTCGCTCATCCGCTCCAGCTTGTCGATCTCGCGATCGACGGCCTTGCGCACGCCCTCGGGCAGGTCGGCCGCCTCGGCCTGGCTCCGGTAGTCGTCGGGATCGTCGGCATCGTCCGAGCTCAGTTGGCCCAGCTCCTTGCGGATCGACTCCAACTGCCTACGCAGCAGGAACTCGCGCTGGGTCTTGTTCATGCCCTCTTCCACGTCCGTCTTGATCCGCTCACGCAGCGTCAGGTCGGCCAGGACCTCGCGGGCCCAGCCGATGACCAGGCGCAGCCGCTCTTCGGCGTCGATGGTTTCGAGAACCTGCACCTTCTGGGCCAGGGTCAGGTCCGGCGAGTAGCCGGCCATGTCGGCCATCCGGCCCGGCTCGGTCACATCGGCCAAGCGCTCGGCCAAGCGGCCGGCTCCTCTTCCCAACAGGATGTTCTCCACCACCGCCCGGTACTCCCGGGCCAGCTCGGTGGTGGCCGGCGTGGCCGGGTCCTCGGGGATGTTCTCGACTTCGACCCACAGGGCCTGCCCGGTACCGGGCACTGCCGTACCCAGGCGCGCCCGCTCGATGCCGCGCACCGCCACCGCCGGCATGCCGCCGGGCAGCTCCCCGGCCTCGATGACCTCGGCCACAACCCCGACGGAGGCGTAGCGCCCCTCGATGAAGGGGACCAGCACGAAATGGCCTCCCGCGGCCTCGGCAGCCTGGGCTGCGGCCTTGGCTTCGTCTGACTCCAGGGCCATGGTGAAGACCATCCCCGGCAGCACCACCCCTGAGGTCAGGGGCAGCAGGGGCAGATTCTCACTCAATTTGTCCATCATTCCTCCGAACGTCATTAGTACTTGCGAGTACAACAGAAAGGGCGAACGTGTATTCCCTTTCTGCCCGGAGGGGCCGATCGACCCGGGCCGACCCCGGGCCCCGGTACCTGCTGGAAACACTCCGGCAATCCGGAGGAAATGCAGGTGGGGCACCATATCGGGATGGAATAATCCCAGGTCCAGCACTGGGAGGGCCACGTAATCGTGTGTGGCCTCCAGGGCGTGGGCCTGCGGATGGTCGAGCAGCTCCATCAGGCCGGGGTGGCCGTGGTGGTGGTGGACGACGAGCCTGAGCAGCGCCTGGTCCGGGTGGTCGAGGCCTGGAACATCCCCTACATCGTGGGCAGCCCGAGGCTCACCACGATCCTGGAACAGGCCGGCCTGGCCCGGGCCCGGGCGGTGGTCTGTGCCGAGCGGACCGAGGTCCAGACCTTGGAGACGGCGCTCCTGATCAGCGAGCTGCGTCCCGAGATCCGGGTGGTGGTCCAACTGGCCAATGCCGCAGTCGGAGCGGCGGTCTCCGACGTCACCGGCCCGGGCACCGTGCTGGATGTGGCCGCCCTGGCCGCGCCGTCCATCGTGGAGGCCTGCCTGGGGAGCGACTCGTTCCAGATCGAGCTGGGAGACACCCACTTCGCCACCTGCGAGGTCGAGGTGGATAGGTACGCCTCCCTGCGGGCGCTCTTCGGGGCCCTGGCCCCGGTGGCGGTGGTCCCGGCCGACGGCTCGGGCACCGTGGCGTGCCCGGGGCGGGACTTCATGGTGTCGATCGGGGACCAGGTCACCGTGCTCGGTACCCCGGGTGATCTGGCCGAGGCCGGATTTGCCGGTGGGCCGGCCACCGACGGCCCGGGCCCGGTGACCCGCTCCACCGGAGGCGCCGGGGTCCTGCGGAGGGTGGTCGGC
>Ga0182030_10015003_pt1 | contig 15228 bp, 11 predicted proteins | sample 812S3MmetaG_FD_121299 | JGI IMG/M metagenome (GOLD analysis project Ga0182030, IMG submission 121299) | Permafrost microbial communities from Stordalen Mire, Sweden - 812S3M metaG (Illumina Assembly) | ecosystem: Environmental > Terrestrial > Soil > Wetlands > Permafrost | place: Sweden... | reverse complement strand
TGCTACCCAGTCAATCGAAAAAATCACCGGCACAGCTGTTCATTTTAAGTTTATATAGGCACAGTCAGAGCCGGGCATATCCCCAAAGAACCCAAGAGAGCAAGCCTGATTAACCATGCGTTCAGACGAAGCGATCACCTGCCCAAAGTGCCGGCAAACGTATCATAGTGGGACAAATTTTTGTCCTGCCGACGGCACTCGTCTCAATCTTGAATCGTCTGTCAGAGAGCCTCGTTCTTTCGAGAGAATATTGAGCGCAGCCGATAGTCAAACGGCTCGCGAGAAACACTCACTTGTCGGCCAGATTCTCGACGGTCAATATGAAATTCTCTCCATGGTTGGCAAAGGCGGTATGAGCATCGTCTATAAAGCCAGGCATCTCATGCTCAGAAAAATTGTCGCGGTCAAAACATTGCTACCGCATCTGGTGCTTCATCCACATAGTCTGCAGCGCTTTCAGCAAGAAGCACAAGCAGCCAGTAATATTGTGCATACGAATGTTGTCACCATTCATAATTTTGGTGTCACACCTGAAGGACAACCATATCTTGTTATGGATTATCTTGAAGGCATCTCCCTCCATCAGCTCATAGAAGAATTAGGCCATCTGCCATTAGAGCGTGCTGTCAAAATCTTCATTCAAGTAGCTAACGCCCTGGACAAGGCTCACGAAAAAGGAGTGATTCACAGAGATTTAAAACCAAGCAATATCATTCTCATCGAACAGGGCGAAAAACGCGACATAGTGCAACTTGTTGATTTTGGTATTGCCAAACTGTTACCACGAGAAGGCAGCGAAGCGTTAAACCTCACCCAAACGGGTGAAGTTTTCGGCAGTCCGCTCTACATGAGCCCAGAACAGTGCCGAGGGGAAAAGCTGGATGTTCGCTCAGACATCTATTCTATGGGCTGTCTCATGTACGAATGCCTGGCTGGCCGGCCGCCACACTCTGGCGACAACACATTGGAAGTTCTCTACAAGCACATCAACGTTGTTCCGTCGCAACTTTCTGCCGGCGAAAGCAAACTAAAATCTCCAATTGCTTTTTTTACGGGCTCTGACATTCCTTCAGTATCACATTCAGTGGCAGAAGTAAAAGTGCCATCAGCTATTGAAGCGATTGTGTTCAAAGCTCTTGCGAAAACTCCGGAAGGGCGCTATCAGTCCATGGCAGAACTGGAAAGAGACCTGGAAGCTTTTCAAAAATCGCAACAATTTAGCTTTTTGAGTATCGCCAAGAGCCGCTGGGAGTTATTTCGACTAAAGCGCGGGCCAAGAACTAAGTCGGACCAAGTTACGAGCGCCGTCTTGGTGTCATTATCTTTGGTTGGCTTGCTTGGATGCTCACTACCTGCAATCAGTTTCTGGAATCTTGCAGAATCGCCTGCAGCCCGACAACAAATTGTCTGGGACGATGAAAAACGAAAAGTCCAGAAAAAGTCCGATACTTCAGATCTATATGCGGCATCAGTTCTTCTCAAAGACGCAGATGAGTTTCTACAATCAAATAAAGGAGATCCACAAGAAATTTATGACTCGCTGACTCACGCAGGAAAAAGGCTGACAGAGTTTGGACTCTGGGATGAAGCGAGCAAAGTGTTCTCAAAAGCAGTGCAAGTCAGCAACGTAAGCAACGGGGAAAGCAGCTATCCAACCATACTCCTCAAGCTGGATCTTGCAGAAGCGTATTACAATCAGGGAAAACTCAAAGATGCTGAAAGAGAATATCTAGATCTAGAAGAAAAACTGAAAACAGAAAGAAGAGTGATTCAATACACGCTTGTCGTGAGCAGCCTTGGTAATTGCTATTTTGACGAGGAACGCTATGAAGAAGCAGAAAAATACTACAAGGCAGCCATTCTGGTCTGGCGAAACAGAATGTCCCACGCTAAAGAGTCGGAGGCGATTGAAGGTCAAGCCAAAGAGTTCGGGCTGTTTTCTGTATCGCGTTTGTCGCTAGCCGCTCTTACGTTTTCGAGACTCGCTGAAATAATTCAAATGAAAGCAGAGAATAAGCTGCATCTCAGTAAGGCGTCCGATTTGGGCGCAGAAACGTTCTACAAAATAGCGGCCGGTTGCAATTTTCAGGCTCTGCCTATGTGGCGCCAAGCAGAAGGGCCGGAGGGCAAAAACACAGGCATTTGTGAATTACATTTGGCCGAAGATCTAGAGCATCTCATGGACATTCAAATGGTACGAACGGCACCAACAGACGACACCGTTCAGGATCAATCTCATGACATGAATGCTGAAAGTCTTTTCGAAAGTAGCGAAAACATATTTAAATCGGCCTATGGTTCGGCTCACCCATATTTAGCAATCGCTCTTTTACGCCATGCGGATTACGAGCTAGACAAAAAAAACAACTGGAAAAAATATTTAGAGTTGCGCTTCAAAGCCTGCTCTATCCTCAGTTCCGCGAAAAACGATATAAAGTAAATAGCGTCATTTGAACAGAATGCGTGCTGAGCCATTACGAGCACCATGAGCCATTTTTGACTCCGAGTCATTGAGCAAGAATTCGGAAAATTCTTTTACATGAATGTAATCTTTAGGCACGAGAAAATCACTGGCGGTAAAATGTTTTGTCACAACTTCTCTGGTATCAAAATCGACACGCACCTTGAAGCCATCTGCTGGGTTATTGGTGATGACTTTACTTTTCATCGGAAAACCAAAACGACATGCGTCCGGTCTGCCGATCAAGTCACTAAAAACTTGAAATTCGGTTTCTGGCAGAGAGATCTCGCTAGTCGCCCAGGTTTGTTCTCTTCTCTCGGCACCTGGTGGCAGGTTAACGGCCTGTCGCTGGTAAAGAACACAAGGCATCGCCGCGACTTGCTCGGTGTCTATTTTTTTCCAAGCCGAATACTTAAGTTCTTTGTTAGCAGTGGCAAAAATATCGAAGCCTACCATTTTCACATAATGAGGAAACTTCTCCTTAGAGCAAGTGAAATACTTATGATTTGAATTGTTGATCATGACCAATTGATCCGACTTTGGCCAGTACGCCACGGACACCAGCGGATTAACAATTTTCATACCTGCCGCGCAAAACATCAATCTGTTGGTGCCCATAGTTTTGCTAGTTTGATATATTTCCCAGCCACTATAAGTATCGGTCTCTCTCTTAGTTTGTTTACCACCTGAATGACTTTTAGTCGCCTGAACATGCTCGTTTGCGGCGTCAACCGGCAACATAACTGACAGAGCACCTATGAAACATAGGATCGCAATTATTTTGCATAACAAATGCTGCAATCGGTCAAGGATAATTTCTTTCAAAATCAGTAATTCGAACTGAGATTTGTGCGTTTGTCGATCATTGTAAGGCATTATCACATCAAAATTTATGCTTGAAACCTTCCACTATGCTCAATATTCCTGAAATTATATACACAGCGGAGATGACATAACGCAATGTACTGGCTGAAACTTTGGTACCCACGGCCTTGCCTGCAAAAATAGCTAGAGCGTTCGAAGCGACCAGACCAAGTGAACTACCCAGCCAAACCTGGACGAAAGCACCCTCACGACTGGCGATAGCCACTGTGGCCAGCATTGTCTTGTCACCTAATTCAGCAAGGAAAAATGTTCCGGCGATAGTTAAGATCGGTCCGAATCTGACCCCTTTTTTCCTGGATGTGCCCTGTTCAGCAGCTAATTCGAGAACTTTTTTTTCTTCTTCTGCAATTTCGCTGGGGCTGTCGCCTTTTAATTCCAGCAGACCAAAAGTAATGAATGCCCCCCCAGCCAGCATGGCAATCCAGAACATCGGTAGTATTCTACCGACAGTGGCGCCCAGGGCAACCGACAGTAGACTGACGAGCGTCGTACCAATTGTGACGCCGAGCATAACGTCCAATGCTTTGTATTTGGTGGCCATGGCTAAAGTCATAAACTGAGTTTTGTCACCCAGTTCAGCCATAAAAATCAAAATAAAAGCTTTCCAGAAGGCGCTCAAAAAAAATCTCCCCCGCCAATATTAACAGGACCATCCGGCAAATAGGCTGAGATTTTTTCTAGCAGTACTCGACAAGTCAGAACGCTGCCACCACTTACGATGGCAGCAGGTTCGACAAGACTTTTATAACGCTCACTTAATTACAGACAGGGCTGGACATTTCGGAAAATTTTTGTTTAACTGTCAAGCATAGAGGCGCTTTAAGGACACTCAAAGTTCCATTTAAACTTTCGACAGAGCCTGTTCGGCGGCTTTACGCAGCTCGGCTACAGTTTGGTAACGCTGATCGGGGTCTTTCATCAGACATTTTTTTACCATAACATCTATTGGCGAATCGACTGCGATATCGTCACGGAACTCACAAATTGACGGCGCATCTTCCATCAAATGTTTAGCCATCAAGACACCGAGATCATCAGCGGAAAACGGTACAGCGCCTGTAAAAGTCTCAAATAGGACAATGCCGAGAGCATAAACATCAGCTCGAACGTCAATTGGTTTGTCCTTAAATTGTTCTGGCGACATGTATTCTGGCGTACCAGTGATGCGACCGCTTCGTGTCAATCGTTTTGAACCGTCGAGCAAGTGAGCAATACCAAAATCAACAATCTTCACCCAATCGGGACGATCAATTTTTTCTTGCAAGATGATGTTGTCTGGTTTTAAATCCCGGTGGATGATACCACAAGCATGCGCTTCTTCAAGCCCCGAACAAATTTGGGTGATAATGCGCAGCGCCGTTGAGGGTAAAGGTGGTCCTTGCTTATCGATAAAATTAGCAAGAGTGTTACCTTTGATAAATTCCATCACCATAAACGGCTGCCGCTTATTCATAAAACCAAAGTCGTAAACCTGAACGATATTTGGATGATTGAGACGAGCAACAAGCTTGCATTCACGCTCAAAGCGCTGGTTGGCGCTTGGGCTGGAAATCAAATTGCTGTGGACGACTTTAACGACGACAGTCCGTTCCATATTGACGTGGTGAGCTAAATAAAGAACGGCCATGCCACCTTCGGCAAGAACAGATTTGATTTGGTATTTGCCTTCTAAAGTTCTGCCGACAAGATCGAGATCGGACGCCGGCCGCCAGTCGTCCTCGTCAATATTCAAAGCGTCATCACTGCCAGCTTGAGGTACAGCCTGCTGCATTTCTAATCTAGTGCCGGTGGCCTTTTTCCCAGTCGGCGCAAACGACTCTTCTTTTATTAGAGACGAGCCATCGGCCCCACAAAATTTAGCGTAAGTGGGATACTGACGATTACATAAACTGCATTCATGAAAATTAGAATGTCTGACTGAATCGGCGGATTTAGCGCAAACCACAAGGGCACTGCCATCGAAGCCACAATAATTGGCAGTTGCTTCAAAAGTTGAAGCGCATTGAGTGCAGAGCGATCCGCTGGCTGATTTGGTGCTTTCTGGCATGATCATTGACCTCTCTAAAAATAGAATCGTTAACGATTGTCGCCTGTTAAAGAGATGGGAGTCGGAAAACCAATAACCGTAGGGCGATCGGGTAGCACTATTACATCAGTAAAGGCACCATCATCAGCTGGTGCCTTCAAGAAAAGACGATAACGCCCAGGTTGAGTGGATGCCATCGTCAGACAACCGTTGTCTTCTGTTTGAGCCAATGTGATTGCCTGAGTTTCGACATTTTCTAGCACCACTTTAGCCTTTGGAGGCTGCGCGTAAACTACCAGACCGCTTGAGGGCCAGTGCAGGCGTTCGAAAACGTATTTCATGGGCGCCGTGTTTGCAAGTCCAAAGGCGACCAAAACGCCAGCGACCATGCCTGCCGCAATCACTGTAGCTAAAGACTTGCCACGCCCGCTGGAGGTTATTCTTTTTACTGGCTTAGCTGCAAATTCGCTCTTTGTGGAAGTCTTGGCATGAGATTTGGGCTCCCAGCTAAAACCAGTTTTATGCTTCACGCTAGCGATAGTGGCTGATGTGTCACCCCCAGAATTGACCACATTGCCGGTTCTTTTTGTCTTTGCAACAACAGCAGGGCTGTCTGCACCAATTAAAGCCGTACCACAAGCGATGCAAAAAGCCTGATTGAGTGGGTCTGCGCAACCGCAAAGACTACATGGGCCGACCTTCTTTTCTGTCATTTGCGAGTAGAGAGCAGGACGTCCACACGACAAACAAAAGCGCATGCCAAAAGGATTGGCATTACCACATGACGCGCATTCAATGCCATGCTGAGCATTTGTCGACGAGCCTGAAACTACTGTGTTATCTGCCATCTACCCTTTCGAAACCGCCTTTCTAATTTTCACTGAGCATATGATCTAACTGATCGCCAATTTTGACAATGGCAAAAAGCTGTAATGCTTCATTGATGTCATCTACTGCCGAAGTTTCGCCTTGACTGTGTGTAGCATAAACCGGTTGCAGCGACAATTGGAGAACGGCCATCGAGATTTCGTCAGTTGTAGCCTGCGAAAAATCAAGCAAACCTTGCCGTGTCTTTTGAATTTGCGCAGCTATATCGACAGCGATTTGATTTTTCACAAACTCGCGCACATTCGCCACTACTTTTTTACCAGCAAATAGCTGTTCAAGCATTGCATCTGCCAGACTTTGAACTTTCGCAGAAAGCCCGCTAGAGTTTTTTTGAGCGAGCAATGTGCGAGCAATGTGCAATTTAAAAGCAGCAGATTCAGGTTGCCCACCGAATTTGTTGCCCGTATTTCGCAGTAACTCAATTAGTTGAGGCATCTGCCAATCAGGATATTGAGATTGCATGCGGATCGCGAGATTATTCAAGCGTGCTTCCCAGGCTGACGAATGGCTGAGGATATTTTGCAAATTATCGGCCTGGAACTCACATAAAGCCGTGATATTTTCGCGAACGAAGGGATCAGCCAGACAATTATCAATGATCTTAATCTGCTTAGAAACCGGAATTGACGAGGGCTCCCTTAAGAAGTGAATATAGTCAGCGGCCTCAAGATCTAATTTATCCACTGCGGCGCGCTGCTCATCAACTGATTGAGGTTTAGACAAAATTGATGTCAAACATTTTTCCAGCTCAAAGCCAGGTGCACTGTTAAACAGGTATTCTAAGTCCGTGGACTGCTTGACTGCCGGCTTGTTGGCTTGAGCTAATTCCACCCAAATTTGAGGCTCAATATAACCGATGATCGAACCAGATACGGTATCAGTCATGCTCACAACGAAAGAGCCGTTGCGGCAGTAATTTGACTGCACCAGGGCACAGGGTAGCGTGACACGATTGTCTTGGAGATCGACGACCGCCACATCAATGTGGCGACCATTGATCACAATATCGTTGACTGAAATAACTCTTGTCAGAGCATCGATTTCAGAAAGGGAGGAACTCTCGTCGAGGCAAAAATCCAAAAGTGGATCTAAAGCAAGAATTGATGCTTCGGCAATCAAACGAGCCACCCTGTTACGGAAGCTCAGCTGGTGGGCGCGCGCATACACTTGTGTCAGTCTAATGACTGCTGGTGCGATTTGAATTTTGTTTTGGCTGATCATTTCGTTTGTACACCATTAACAATCCACAGAATCTACACAAACAGCACTTAATTTAGGCGGAATTTAGGCTTAAGCGAAAATTCTTTCTCAAAATAAGCCAGGTTGACTCATCGAAGCCCACAAATTCTTCCAGCTCGTCCCAGGTAGTAAAAGGTCGCCCTCGCATAATCAGACTGACACGCTCGGCTGGCAGCTCCATACTGCTCAGCTCTTCCAAAGAGCATCTATTTAAGTCGAGGCGACAATCAAAGAGATGTTTTAAAACGGCGCCACGGTTAATAGCTTTGTCGATGAGCTCGCTTGAGAGCACGCCTGTTTGAAGCAGCTGGTCCATTCTGGCAAAAGGTCGTTTTAAGCAAAGCGCTTGCGCTTCTTCTTTGGGCAGCCCGAGAATATCGATTAGGTCTCGGACTGTAGCCGAGTTTAAATCAACAGGAACAAATGCGGCCACAGCGCCTTTTTCCTTCAATATAGCGAGCTTTTCTTGCTTTACGATCAGCCTCTCCACCAATTGCTCTAGCTGTAAATACTGTCGGCTAATAATCAGTCGCTCAATTTCGCCTTCCGTCAAATTGAGCTGGTGATTTAGATCACGTCGCGATGCGACGTTCACATTAACCTCTTGCTGCCAGCATTGAATGATCTCGGGCAAACTACTACGCAGCAAATCTCTGACCGCATTCATGCCCCTGTCGAGTAGAACCTGACAGCGAGCGATTCTTCTTGCTGGTGTATCACCTTGTAGCGCAAGGGCCTCACAGCACTCGCGCATGGTCATTTCACAACCTGGCTTGGAATATTTTGTCAAACCAAGGCCAAATATGCAATCAACGGCTGCTAGAGCAGGCTCTGGCTCTTTCTGATGTTGAACAAGCTTCACTAACTGCTTGCGCAAGTCATTTAAATGTTGCACTTTCTCTTTAGACAAAATCAACTGTTCGGGGATCAAAGCAAGATCGTCAGCCGTTTTGTCGATTGGACTTTCTTCCTCACCATTTTCATATGAGTCATTAAGAGTTTGACGATCCCAGTGGCACTCTTGTTTGATGTAATCGATAACGGCGTTATTAACCGATGTCTGAATGTAAGCTTGCAAAAGAACCTTGAATCCATCAGGCTTTTTATCATCGATTTGACGACGCAAAGCCGTTTCTAATTTAACTGCCACTTCAGTTGCCAGTGACATCTGCAGGCTTCGACTCTGTTCAATGGTAAAGCGTTTTTCACTCGTAAAACGGCGTAAGTTACCATTTGCGCGAAACATTTTTGTGGCAATTGGAATGAAATAACAATCTCTGATCGGCTTAAGAAGTAGTGTCTGAGCTGGTTTGCTGTCATAATTTTTGTTAAAGAGCGAACGCGCACCAATCAAAGTAAAAAACGCGCACATCTGGGCGCAATTTTTTCCCAGTTCCAGACCGATTGCACCAGCTGCGATACCATTTTCCTCAACGCGGCGCCATAAGGCCGCCCACTCGGGGGCGAACACCAAAATCTGCTGCAAATCACTATCGGTCGCGTGCATAAACTCGTTCTCTTAATTACAGCAATAGTTTACATGGTAGAACGGCTTTTAACCTTTTAAGAATTGCCAGAGAATGGCTTGTCAAAGCACTCAAAAAGTCGACCAACTGATATCTTAAGTATCCGGGCAGGCAAAACTGCTTTGCCCTGGCAGATTCTTTCCGATTTTCTAGGTTTCCATGACCACTGCTGTAGTGCAAAGACCTGAAATATTCTCAGATTCGCTGGCCCAGGTGTTGCACAAAGAAGGCAACAAGAATACCGTCCTGGGTCAGGCATTTCTGGTGGGACCAGGTCTTCTGGCTACCTGCGGTCACGTCGTTGAGGGATATACCAGCAATAGCCAGGCTTTGCTCATAAAATTTCCTAATTCTGGCAATGAATATACGGCTCGCGAAATAAGAATTCATCCTAAATTCCTCAGACAGCCCGACCAGCTCATAAAATTTGACGCTGCTCTTATTTTGCTGGAACTGGAGATACCTGAGAAATATTCAGCTTTTTTGCCATTAAAGTTCGAAAAACATTTAAAAAATCAGCAAACTTTGTTTGCAATGAGGTATCCGGCGCACCTTGGCGTCCTCAGTACAGCGCCTACACCTTTAATACAGGAAGGACAATTACTTGGCGCGTTGCTAAAAGACGACAATTTCCATTTATTGCACGATTTGGGTCTTTCGCCAGGCGATTCTGGCTCGCCACTATTTGATAGCGAAACGGTTGTGGGAATTCATTGCGGCGATACGGCCAGTCTGCCTGGTTTAAATTTGCCCACTACTTCCATTCGTCTGGCGCTGTTTATTGATGCTCTAAAAGATCTGGGCGTTTCCGGCAATCACAACCGCATCGCCAAACAAAAAACCGAAAAATTCCAAAAGTTCAATTTTCTCACTGGCCAAAACATACTAATTGCCGCAGTCACTACCGTGATGGCAATGCTGCTCGCTACTGGGGCTTTGCTTACCGCTAAAGAATATGAGAGGCGGAAAAACCAAACTGCAGTAGGCAGTGTGGAGATTCAATACAAAGAGAAAATCGGGCCAGGTCAAGGCAAAATGCAAATCGTTCTTACACCTCAGAAAAATAACCGAATTTACGCCATTTTCGTTGGCCCCGAACATTCATCCTTAATGTATCCTGCGCCTAATGCGCTGGAGCAACTGCCAACAGCTACGCCAGTGACAATTGACATCCCGGAAGATTGTCAAAAACAGACAGAGTCCGGTCAGGGCAAGCTGTTGATTGCCGTTCTTAAAGCGCCCTTCGTATTGCTCAAGAACGACGATATTGTTGTGCGCGATCCCTCCGCTTTCGCCATTCTTTCAGACAAAGAGAAAACGCTTGCATTGCTGACAAAGCTGGAAAAGGATGGCAACGCAATTATTCAGGAAATCCAGGAAATTTCTCCTCCGGCTCAAAACTTATCTGTCCAGGCACCCTAAATTCCCACGTCAATCGGTATAACTGTGTGTGTGACAAGTTAAAAGGACAAATGACGATGAAATTTCTAAACACCTGGCTTTGTTCGGTCTCTTGCCTTTTAATCAGTGCGGTCTCACCGGTCTGGGCGCAAGACGCTACTGCCGACACCGATGAAAGCGACAAAGGGGCCAAGGGTTTATTTTTTCAACAAATGGAGAGTCCCAGTGTCGCTATAAATACAGGTGTTCAATACTGGATCGAATTGCACAGAGACGGCGAAACAATTCATGCCAATAACAAAACTAAGTTTCGCTCAGGCGACTCCATTCGTTTTCACGTAAAACCAAACATTGACGGCTTTGCCTATATCGTATTGCGTCAGGGCAGTCGCGGTGAACAATCGCAGTTATTTCCGAATGCTGAAAACCATGACGACAACAATAAGATCATCCATGGCAAAGAAATGGTCTTGCCCGCCGGAGGAGCTCTGATTTTCGATCATAACCCGGGGCTAGAAAAGCTGACATTGCTAATTTCACGTAAGCCCATTGACGCAAAAGCTTTCGTTACCGGTGGGGCAGAGGAAAAAAATCAGACAGCGCCTGTCAAATTTGCTCCGCAGCGCATTGCCATGGCCTGCTCCGGCAGCAAAGACCTCATCCCCAACCAGGTTTTAGTATCATACGTTTCTCCTTCAGGTGCTTACGGCTCGCAACTGAAAGATATGCCAGCGGCCCAACATTTGGCATCTACCTCTGGCGAAACGAAAACAGCTTTGGCAGGAACGTCGACACTGCGTCCTGCGAGCATGCAGTCAGAGCCACAATCGGTGCCATCTAAAGTACGTAAAGAAACGAGCAGCAAAGACGTAGTGTCAAGGGTTCAAAAAACGAAAACGACACTCAGCGCAAGCACCGATACAAAAAACGAGCCCAAAAACGAGCCAAAGACTGGTGTGTCATCATCGGCTAACTCGAAAAAAACGCCAATAAAGCACGTAGCTAATTTCGCCAGAAGAAAAAACAATCTGGCTGCAGCCGTCGTCACTGTGGTTTATAAAAATCCAGATGGCGTACTAGCCGCAGACATCTCACTAGAACATTTATAAATGTCACTTATAAAATTTTTGTAGAGGTACGCCACTAAATTGAGTCGAGCATGATCACCAGAAATCCACCAACCAGCCTCAGCGCTTTAGCTGGGGCTATTGCTTTGATTTACGACCGCACCGCCCTTGTGCAAGAACCAATTGCCAGTGGTTGGCTTATTGCTGATCAAAAATTAGCCACAATAGCTAATGTCTTGACACCATTTGCTCAAAACTTGCACGCCTTACAAATATCCTTTCCTCGCTCGGGCAAGGTATTCGGCGTCAAGTCGATTCAATTTCACCCACGTTTTGACGCTAAATTAGCCAAACAAACGGCCGAAAGAGGAACGCTTTTAGATGCTCCAGAGCAGGCTCTACAAAAATTCAATTGCGCGGTTTTAACCTTATGCGAGGAATTGCCAGAGTTAAAGCCTGCAGACATTGAAAAAGTCAGTCAAGCTATCCGTTTTCCCCTTTCGGCAACCGGCGAAGGATTTGTGGGCTTACTTTCTGAAATTGAGATGCCACTTGTTTTGCAAACAGTCAACAGCGCAAGAAAGCAGGGCATTCTCTACATTTGCGATAATTTGAATCGACCGATTGCGCAGATTTTTTGTCAGAATGGCCGCATCGTTGCGGCAAAGTTTAAAGCTTTATTTAATGAAGCAGCCATTTATCAGATGATTGCAAAAGGTGCTGGCGGCAAATTTGTTTTTCACAATTGCAAAAAACCAGGTTGGAATTCAGGCAATACAATTTCTCAATCAACCGACATGATGCTAATTGAAGCGCATCGACGACTTGATGAACTGGTGCAATTAGAGGCGACGATGGCCGCTTCCGGAGCCTATTTCGCAAGAGCTCACAAACATCTAGACCTGACCTTATTTGATGACGACCAGGTGAAGATCACGGCTTCTGTTTTGTGGCAAGTGCTAGATGGCACCACAAAGGCCGAGGATCTCTGGCTGCTTGTTGAGATGGACGATTACACAATTTTCAAAGCACTTTTTGCCATGTACAAACTCAATCAGATTGTGCGAGTGCTGGACAATTCAACAAGACAAATGGAAATCGATCCAGATAAATTGGCAGCTGTAGCACAGGAAGTCAACCCTCAAGAACTCCAGCCCCTGACACTGGGCTGGCATTTACCACTTGCGCCATTTGAAGAAATAACATCCATCAGTATTAACGCTCAAACGCAAAAAACTCAAATCAAGTTAGGATCTTTGCTTGGAGCAATTGATCCCTACGACACCTGGCACCTCTTACACGACATTCCTCTCTTGCCACAAGGCAGTGGCACACCGATTTTCAAAAATGGATCAGTAATTGGTATGCATTGCGGCGTAGTGATTTCGTCATCTGAATTTTCTAATCAATCTGGGCTATTTCAGCAAATGCTCTGGGTCGATGCCATGATGGAGTGCCTGAAAGCAGCAGGCGGCAAAGATATAGTCAAAGAAACTGAAATTGGTCCGGTTGCTCTATTCAAAGAACAGCCAGTTGGCGATATAGATTCTTCAGGCAGCAATGAAACAAGCGGTACAGATTCTACGACAAAGGCACCGGATGCGACACCGGGCTGTACTGAGATAGCGTCCTTGAAGTGTCCTCGTTGCGGAGAAAGAACTTTCAATTCAGCACGCTCTTGTGAAAGCTGCGGTCTTAATTTAATTGCCAGCCCTGTCGCCAACAACAGTCTTGTCGATGCCAAAGCTTTTATAATTGCAGCCTCTGTGTTGATTCTTGGCTTGACGGCAGCAACGGGAATTGCCTGGTCGCGACTGCCTGCACCGAACTTTCAAGTCAGTCCATTTGCTCTGGTATCAACAAAGCCGTGGCTTAAATTGACAATTATGCTCGCCGATCCAAAAACTATGAACTGGATACCGCAAAGCCCGGACTTTGCATTTAAAAATGGTGACATGATTCACTTCAAACTAGACGCGTTGAAATCAAGCTATGTTTATCTCGTTTACAAAGGCAGCAGTTCCAATGGGGCCTCACTGATTTATCCACCGCGACCCGGTTCAAATATGATCGGAGAAGGTGGTTCAACAACATACCCTGAAGAGACAGTGGCGATGGACGGCAACAAACGAACCCTTAAAGGGTTTACTTTTGCCGGCACCTCTGGAGTAGACAAAGTCGTTGCTCTCGCCAGCGAAGAACCTCTAGAATGGCTGAACGACACAACCAATATGGAACCAGCTTTTACGACCGCTTATCAATTATTGCTTGATTCGCATAACAAAAATGGCGTTCAATTAGGTGAAGCCGAATTGAGACAATTGATGAACATCGAAAGCGGGCAAGGCGCACGAGGTGAACATACAGCAAATTCGGCAAGAGATTCTGCCGATGAAAATAAAGCGTCCGTTTTCATCACCGCTGTGGCAGCAAAACACAATCGCACAAACGAGATTAAAAGCCCGCCAGCGCACGACAACACCGCACCAAGTGGCGACCGTTGAATTTCAGATCCAACTCCTCAGCTGAAGCTCTATCAAGCGCTTCCAGAAACTCTTGCGCAGACGTCTCAGTAACGAGCTTAGCGAAGTTCAGTCGGTCTGGCTTGTTCATCGACTATGCCTGTAGTCTCACTGAGATCATCACAAAGCACTCTCAGTTCTCTAGATTATTAATACCCCGCTCGATGCCCAGAATCACCCGTGCCCTTATCCATCAAGATCAGTGCAGAAATTTGCGCAATTGCACACTGACTGGAAAGACAATCGGGACTTTAATGACAGCAACCCAGAGTTTTGTGGAGTAGCTGCAAATGGAAAGAGCAATTCAGACCCTATCTGATCGAAACGATAGTGCCTCACGCAAATTATTCAACGAATACATTGACTACATTAGAGCCGGTAGAAAAGGTGAACTTCTTGATATTGAACAAATTTGCCAGGACGGCCTGTTGTGCGAAAAAGACGCGAGCAAAAGAGCGAACCTTTACCGGGACGAAGTGCTGATTGATCTCGCTTTTGCCGAGCAGACGATAAGGGACCACGGCAATCCTTATTTCGCTTTATGCGAAAACGAACATGCCCGGGACAAATTAAAGAGAGCCGAGTTGTTGGAGCCGCAAAACAAAGAGAATAAAGTGCTCGATGGCATACTGCGCACAACCTTCTACGACAGCTCGTTCCTGCCCGAGTTCTACATAGTCTATCCTGGTGGTTTCCCCATCGACACAAGCCGAAGCCAGCCCTATCATCGTGAAGCGCCCGCTGCCAGGGTTCGCGAATAAGGTTTGCTTGATGGGTAATAATGGGTAGCTTCGAAGTCCTTGCAAAAGTAGCGGAAAAGCTTGCGCCTGACCTTGTTGAGACTGGTGTCAGGCTGCTTGAACACAGCGCAGTGGCAAAGTGTATAGGCGCCGCCCTGAGCAATCCTTACCTGGAAAAATATGAGTCTTTGCCTTTTATCAAAGAGTTAAAAGCCAATTTTCCTGGACGCAGTATGCGCTCGCTAAGTTATTACGGCGATCCAGACGTCGGCCACACTCTGAGGCGCGAATTTGCTTATGCTATTCCCAATGAAGAAGCCCTAAGCGAAATCCAAAGACACGGTCCTGTCGTCGAAATTGGGGCAGGCAAAGGTTACTGGGCGTCTTTGCTGCGCCAGCGTGGAGCGCAAGTTGCTGCCTTTGATAAATTTCCGCTAGAGCAAGGTGCCAATGAATATCACGACGTTGGCGAT
>Ga0182030_10015002_pt1 | contig 15228 bp, 18 predicted proteins | sample 812S3MmetaG_FD_121299 | JGI IMG/M metagenome (GOLD analysis project Ga0182030, IMG submission 121299) | Permafrost microbial communities from Stordalen Mire, Sweden - 812S3M metaG (Illumina Assembly) | ecosystem: Environmental > Terrestrial > Soil > Wetlands > Permafrost | place: Sweden... | reverse complement strand
TGGATTTCCAGTTGTCTTCCGCATGTCACGGCAAGTGAAGTTCACTTGTCAAATTTGATTCATACGCTCTGTTATTTTTCTGTAATGCTTTAGGATACCGCTTCTTCCTCGTTTGTCTCACAATTTTTCAGCCATTCAAAACGTCCAAGCCTACCAAGAATTGAAATCCCACTTTCATCTTATACATAGTAGACTTCATGAATATATATTGGCTATCTGGCAGCAGCAAGTCTTTTGGCAGCACAAAAAACGACCACAGCACAAAACTCACCATTAACAATGCCTGCCTACCTCTCATTTCCATATTCAACATCAGCGGAAAGCATCAATTTGACTGTGCATCGCCTCAGGCCTCGTTTTCATATCCAATATCAGCAAAAGCTCCTCAAAGAGGCTGTGGATCATCCATATATCTTTTTTCTTGCCGCCAAAACAGCGAGAAAGCCTTGGGTAGATAAAGGGCTCTTCGGTCCCTGAAAGACATCAACGAAAAGGAACTCCCATGGCAACTGATGGAGATTTGAATGTTGAAGTTCAGCGGGAAGTATGGCCTTTGTAGTTTTTCATTCGGGATTTCAGAAGCGACATGTTAGGTAATGAGAGGGGTTTCAGTGAAGGATAGTGGTAACTGTGCATATTGTCATGGGTATATCGCTATCCTGGTACTTTCGCTGCGATAGGGGGGTTTGTCACCTGGGAGAGGGATGGGAAGGGTGGATAGGAAATAGGAGGAAAGTTTTTCTCATCGCGTGGAAAGTTGTGAGACATTCATATTATGAGATCTGTTCTAGAGTTCCTAATATGTGAAACTTGTTCTCATTATTTGAAAACTTGGAAGACTTTCAAACCCTGGCCAGCAAGAGGATGAGAGTATCAACCAAAGAACATGATAAGCTCACATGCTAACAGAGATGAATAGACATTCAATCTGGTTCAAGCCAAACGTTCCAATCTCCCACTTTCCAACCACATATCATTAGCTAGTTCTCAATCCCACCTTAGATTGTTGCCCCTCCTGCTTAATCCCATCCCTTCGATGAACCTCACACTCTCTCCATACAATAACGTCCCAAATCCTCCACTCCCCACCACGCTCTTCTACAGCTACCGCCAATCCTCCACCATCCTCTATACCCCCAACCAACTCATCAGCAGCAACGTGAATCTCACCCTCACCAAATACAAATCCATCTCCCTTGTCCTAATCGCCCTACGCGGCAAAATAAACCCGCTATTTTCACCGGAGGAAATCGACGACGAATCTTGTTCGACGGCAAGGTTTCAACTTCAGGAAAGCGAAATATGAATAGCCGTTCTCGTTCCACTTTCCATCCACGTGCGAGCGGTGACGGGTATGCAATGAGTTTGTGCATGTGCATGTGCATGTGCATGATAGACCTGATCAGTATGGGCATAAGGGTTTATTCAAGAGTCCATCTACACGAACCAAATGTCATTACCTCCACGATGTGCTGGAGATAAACCAGGCGCAACAATATCATATAAGTTACGCGCGAAAGTAACACGCGATTCCACGAATTGGAAAGAGGAAATTTATCTTAATTTTCGCTGGGTAAGATGGACGCGTTCCCAGATGAGAGGGTGCAGGTTAAGAGGTAGGGTGAGGTGGAGGAGAGGGTTAAGTATCGGGTTGAAGAGGGGTGGAGACCTTGGGATTTGACGACGGGGGAGGTGTTGAGTGATAGGTTTAGGAGAGGGGCGGAGATGCAGATTATGGGATTCGGGGTCAGGATTGGAGCGCTGACGAGGATTGTGGTGGGGAAGTAGTATGATTTGGGGGTAATCGTCGTTTCAGCGAAATGTGAGATAGTGAGCTTGGTTTTTAAGTCGTGCCATGTGAGGGCGCATTTGAAGGCGATTATAAATTTGAGGGTTCTGGGTACGTTTGGTGATCATGAAGATAGGAAGGAGGGTCGGATTGAGCTGAGGGTTTCGAACGAGGGGTTGGGGATTGAGTAGCGATCAAGAGGGTGTTTCTGACGCGGTTGTATACAATTGATGTAGCTCCCCCGACATATGGGGAGAGTTCAATTGTGAGGCAAATGTTGAATGTGCAAGATCTTCCCAGATAAGTAGAATTCCGGCTCATGGATCCCTATAATATTTGTGGGTCTTGGACGCTGACAGGAAGTGAGGCGCACCAAGCATTCTGGGATGCCATTGTAACTAAACAAGCCCCTCTATGAATGCAGCCGATGAGAATTTGGACATTTTCCATATGACAGTAATGGTGAAGCAACTGCTCAAGAATCCAGACGAGAGGAGGGATTTGGAGAGAACTTGAACAGAAAGCGACGATGGGGGGGATTTTGAGTAGAAGGGTGGTGATATCATTCTTTCCCAACCAAACCCCAAATTATCATAACTGATAACCTCCAAACCTTGGTATCATATCAAACAGTCGACCCATGCGCAGCGCCCGGCCCAAACCTTTTCTCCATCACCCTTTTATGTATAGCCTCCCTCTCCAACTTCAACATCTTCAACCTCTCACTCTCCTCAATCGCCTCATCGATCATCCTCTCCTCCTCCTCTAACCTTGCCAGCTCCTCATCATTCTCTATAGTTTCGCCCCCATACGCATACATATCCGGGACCGGCCCGCGAAGACTACTGCTCGTCATTCGACTATCGCTTCTTATCTGACTGAGCGCCGCTAGTCGGCTTTCACTTCTGTCATATGATGTGGGACTATTTTTTGTTTGCGGAGGTGGAGCTCGCGTATGATGTGACATACTACTATCGCTCCTACTATCGTACGGCGTCGGACTCGATGTCTGTGTCGTGGGCGGTCTAGACGCAAATCCTAGAGTGGGACTCTGTACTTCTTTTCTCGGTATCGTCATACCGCGTAATTCGACAGCATTTCCACTTGAATTACCACGCCGCCGTTGATCCACTGGGGGGATTGGAACTTTGGGGGAATGTGGTGACATTGGAGAGTCGGTTCTGGCGTGAGGAGCTATAGAAGACTCGGGTCGCGATTGGGGTATCGTAGGAGCTTTTGTCATGAATTGTGACGCTATGGGCGCCTCGGCATGCACCATATCTCGGGGTATTTCTCTTTCGTCTTCCACTTCCCCCTCTTCGTCCGTATATAGCTCTCGAATCTCAGGCGTCAGAGGAGGTGAGCTTAATTGAACTTTCCCTTCAGTTGAGATAGCTGCACCAATTGCCGGGTCCTCTGGATTTAGGGCGTAGGCTGAGTGACTTCCATCTTCTGCATAAATTGCTGGAGCTTTCGAGGTATCGCCGTAGCTAGATCTCTTGCTCATATTCCGACGCCGGCGGCCACAGAAAAATGCAAATAAGAGGAGGAGGATTGCGGGGATTGCTACCCCGACTGCAATACCGGCTTTTGCGCCGCTGGCAAGACCGCCGCTTGTGTGATGGCCCACTGCTGTAGAAGAAACTAAAGCTGGGGCAGTGTCTGTTGGGGCTACTTCTATAGTGGTTTGTGAACTTGAGAGGGTCAATGTAGTCCCTATTTCGGTGATAGTCGTAGTATTGTATGTTGAGGATGAAGATGAGGATGAGGATGAGGATAAGGGAATCTCCATATTAACTGTCCTGGTGGTTGATGGCTGAAGTGTAGTCGTTATTGATGGGGATGAGGCCGCTGCACCCACCACCGAAGTCGTCAATACGGATTGACCTGGTGTTGCCGAACTTGAGGGAGTGAAGCTCGGACATGAGAAGGAAGCCTGTAAGCTGAGAGCTTGCTCTGGACATATCTCTTTCAAGAGAGATATCGGGTCGACATTTAAGTGTTGCTGAGAGTCGCACGCATTGCAAACATTATTGAGGTACCAACTGGGGAAAGCATCCCCGCCTGTTTGAGCACAAATGCAATTGAAATCAGACGCAGCGCAGCCACCGAGGAGCGTTGGATCCGAGTTGAAAGCTCCCAACAGGCTGCTTGCACACGAGGGATTATTGCTGGCCTGGCGAGGTGCTAACCAGAACTTCTTCCAGCCTATGTCCATACTGACAAAATTTCAAAAACATAGAGATGAAGAGGGAAACGGTGTAGAAAAGGCAAAGAATGACACGAGTGAGGCTGAGGCTGAGGTTATCGAAATATAGAGTAGCATTCGAGCATCTGTCCAAGCCGGTTAAAACATCGGACAAGAACTGCACCATTGCTTATCCGCATATTGATAGCCAGGGTCCGGATAGCACTCGCATTCCAAGTGGGTGTGAAACTCATGCACGCCGTCCTTTTGTGCTATTGTGAGAGGTGGGAATGAGCAAGGTTTGCTCGCTGCGGCACATTGTTGTGGGGGCTAAGCCTCCGCATTTATCAGCTAACTGTCCCCGTTAGGGATCTCGCTACGGAATCCTTCAGTGGTGGCCAATCCGTGATCTGACATGCAGCGACTGCTCAGCCCTTAAGTGGCCACATTGCAACGTTTACTATTTACAGCGACGGCGCAGGCCCTTGACCCGTTGAGATCTGGACTGAGTGAGACGGCGTTTCGTATTTGGGCTTGCAGGTGGCCTGGTAGCGCAACGAAAACCTAAATAATAGGGCAATCTGGCTTCTTGAACAACCTCGTGGACGACTTTGTTTCATGGCCGTAGTACCACTGTACTTCACCGGTAGGTATCAATAGCCTGAACCAAAAATCAAGTGCTGGAGATTCTGAACTGATTTTGCAGTGTGTATCATTTTTGACGCTACAATATGACATGCATGTGCTGTCTTGGAGGGTTGTGATCAGCGAGTAGTGCCTGTATTTTGGATCCACCTGTAAGACGGGAAAATCGGATCAGCAGTAATTTATTTATTAGTCACCACAGCCATCTTCATGGTACCGCAGAGAAAAGGCATTTCGTGATTCGTTTGCTCTTAATTTTATACCTGCTTACCCACTATACACTCGGATTCAAAGGTCCGGCTTCAACGATACCATATTGTTCTCTCTCGTGTTCCCTAAATCTCAACGACTTTAGTCAAGTCATGTACAAGTACTAGTGTACTGTGGCACGATTGAATATAAGCCTTGATATTCAGGAAGGGTAGCCGTACAACTCTGCAACGAACCGAAATTGCTGTGGTCTAAGCCTGGATGGCGGGGAGATGCCCTGGTGCTCTGCTAAGCCACGTCCACTGTAACACAATCAATCCTTCAACTCAAACGTATCCCGACTCCAACCAAACCATCTCCACATCCGAGATCCAAGACTTGAAAGCATCACGGAGTCCAGGACACGGTCAGGATGCGGCTTATGGATCACGATTTTGCCTTCGCCAAACCATTTGGACGCCGGATTTGGCACGAATCTGAACGGCACCAAGATCAGTATCGTTGGCAAGAAGGCAGGAACTGGAAGGAATCCAGAAGAGGTCTAGACGTGAATTTGAACTTACTGGACCGCTGATCCGCCTCCAGTGTGTCGAGCGACGAATCCAACTTCTCCTTCAGCCATTGCGTTGACAAATGTCGTCCAGTCGATCGTCTTGGATCTGGAGATCGAAATCAGTTTTAGGAAATAGGCAGACTAAGGCCAACGGAATTCAACGAGGTCTAAGCGTATGTATTGAACTGACAGAGAGGAGAAAGAGAACAGAAGCACTCACCGCTCTTCAAGATCATGGCCTGGAAACATAGACTGGAAAACTTTAAAAGCACCCTTGCTAACTGAGACGACTTTGACAGTGACATTTCCCGTAGTATCTTCCAAATTGGTGTTATGGAACTCTTCAACCAAATCTTGGACCTTATCCGATCGTGTTTTAACTTTGATCTTGACCGCTGTTGGTCTAGTGTCCTCCTTGGACTCGGTACCCCATATGGTCTGAGTTTCTATACGTTTTTTCACGTTAGCTTTACTTTCTCAAGTGATTCATAGAGCAACATCTTGTAGAATACGCACCTTGCGCTTCGGCCTTGACTGGCTTCTTCTCATCTCGAGTCGCAATTTGAGCTATAGGCAAGTTAGTGCGGTCGACGACAGGTTTTATTGGGAGCTGAGGGGTCGAGCTCTCAATGTCTGCATCGTTCAAAACTATTCCACTAGATAGCTCTCAAGACATGCTCCAGGAGCTCGGCTCCCTAGACGTCACAGAATGAAGTGTAAGAAAAGGCTTACTATTGATCCTGTCTCGCGTGGCCTGGACTTTGGAGATATGTTCAGGCTCGCTATCCGCAGAGAGAGCCACCAAATCCTTCTCTATATCATCATGTTCAATTCCTAGGCGGATAAGTGTCTGACGATGTCTGCCTCGCATTTGGTCCCAGAATCGACTGAGAGCGGATCTCTGTGCATCGTCCTTCGCAATCCAGGTTGGATTCAATCGTGAACCACTTGGCTTGGGGGTAGCAAGAAACTCTTTTAAGTAGCCTGCTAGTCGCTGCTGGGCCTCGGTTTTTGTGTCTGCATCCTCCTTCATTTTCCTGTCGTTTGTAAATTTGTAAGTCCCATCAGGATTTGTCGCAACCTTCAGCATTGGAGATTGATCCAGAAAATGCTTATTAATATATGTCCAACACCTCCCTTTCGATGTCTTTTTGACGACTTTGAACTCCCTCTTCATAAATCCTGGCCTGTGGAGGCGAAGTATTGTAAGCATCTGGTGGATGGCTGAAAGGTCTGAATACTTCATGTACAAAATCTCATCCAAGCGGGCTATCTCTCCTTTCTTTGTGGTCTGACATTCGGTCAATTGTTCATCCAACATTGCAAAAAGTGTTGATTGGTCTTGCTTTGGAGTGCCATCAGCAAAAATTTTCCAGCCAAGTTGGTCCTTTGTGCCAATCACAAGCATCCAGAGACAATAGTCTAGCCGGTCTTTCAAGAATAAGATAGGAGTTATGATTTCCGGATTTGCGCGCTCTGGAATTATTATTGAAGACTGCAACCGCTCCAAAGATTTGTGCTTCCAACTTGAACTAAATCCAGGTCGTGAGGTCAATGCGCCGTAAGTGTGCTCGCAGCGATTCTTCAACATTTCACGAAGCAGCGCTTCAAGCGAGCTCAAGGCTGCTTCGTATGTCTTCGGGAGCGGCTTGCCGGCACGGATATCATCCTGAAGCTCGGTGTAAATAACTCTAAGCTTCTGCGATTCTTCGAGGATCCACTCCCAGGACCAAAACTCGGTACAATCTTCCATCATGCCAATGGCGAGATGGACATATTGGTTTTGTTTCGAGAGCTTTTCTCCTAATGCCCCTTTCTGTAAAAGGGCAGCGTATCTGCGAGTATATGCAGGATCCGTCTGAAGAAGCCAAATGTGGTCGCCATGCATTCCTTTCATGCTCTCAGCGACTGAGCAGAGGGCATAAATGTCAAATACGGGCGGAGCAGAGTATGACTGGTCCAAATAAGACGATGCGAATTCAACTGCGCTCGAGCCTGCTCCCGATCGCAGCCCTAGATCCAAGACTGAGGTGAAATCATGAGCGTGGACTTCGCGATCGTCCGTATCCAACCCGTGAAGTAATTTTTCAACGACTCCGCGAAGCACTTTGAGTATGTTATATTGAGCTTCTGGGATTAAAATTCCCCGAGGGAAGCCAACAAGAGTCCAATCGTGTAGTTCTCTTCGTTGCGAAGTCGTTAGTTGTCCGTACTTTTCTCCAAACAATATGATATAGCCAGGGTTGTACTCTGTCTCGAATGCTCTAAGCTCCCAATGCCCTTTGATGACATGGTTGTCGTGTGGTGCCCAGCTCTCCGAAGAGTACATGACACGATTATAGAGGAGGTTGAGAAATGTCGCGGGGTTTTTTGATAGGCTTTCCAGGTTAAGACAGGGCGACAGGCAAATCTTCCGGTAGGGCCGCCTCTCATAGCCCGAAACAAGATCAAGGGGGTCAATTCCAGTGGGAGCTGTCTTTTCTCTCCTCAACTTTAAATGAAACTCCCGAGTCAAGTGTGCCTCGTACCACCGATGGGGATACATGTCTGTCAGTAAATCAGTCCGGTCCTTGAAAGACGTTTTAAGAGCTGAGGAGCCAAGCTCTCAATGTCTATGATATTTAGAGATATTCTAATAGAACAGCTCTCAAAACGCGTTCCAAGATTTCTTGAAGTGAAGGGCAAGGTAGGACGTACCAGGTTCCACCTCCCGCAAGAGTGCTTCGCACTTCTCCCTAGTCTTCTTTTTCCACCGTTTCAAAATCGTATTGCCATTATCAGAGCAAAGCTTTCGGAGGTGTTGGATATTGTCGCAAATGCTTTCCATAAATTTTACAGCTTTTGCATCAGCCTCGGCATCTGAAAGGAAGGCGCTGTAGGCAAAGATCCCTCGTATCTGGAGAAAGTCTTGTCGGAATTGTTGAATACATGTCCTACATTCACAGGGAGGATGGAATCCATGCCGAAAGCAATGGAACTTTCCTCTCCTGAGAACCGTAAGTTCATGGTGGTGAGGTCCGAAATCACTGTTTCTCTCGTGAGCTAAGGCGTTCTCAGAATGCTCAAAATAGCTCAAGATAATTACCCTTTAGATATGGACCCATAGGTTTGTTCGTCTTTCAATTGTACAACCATGTTTGATACAACGGCGTTGCGACTCCTGTGGGTGAGATAGTTGGAGGTAAGACCAAGTGAAGAACTTGAAAAGAAACTTTAGTACCGACATATCTGCCCGGGGTGTAGCTCGCTAACGGCTAGCGCGTTCGGCTGCTATCACTTAAAGATGAGGTGAAGCTATTCGCAGCTGGGCGATATCAACATCCATGGATCACGTGCACAGTCTAGCATCCGGCCATTTGATGCTCCCCCTCCTATCTGCTTTGCTTTTATTAGGTACCTTTGATATATGAGCACTCTTGTTCTCACTCTCTGTTCCATAATGCATAATGCCCCGCCTTATCTTTCAAATTATCAGCAAAAGAAAATCCTCGAGTCTTCAGAACTCCCTGTCCATGAAAGTAGCACAAGCTAGAACACAATGTCAACCCCACAAAAACATCGCAAGTCCTCACCGGCTGCCTTTGACTCGTAGAAAATCCAGTCCATCAGCAGAGGAGTTCTAGAGGCATCGATCCGCAGTATCGTCTATACCCCATCCTTCTCTGTTCACTCCCTCTAACATCTAGACAACAACAGTGGATGCTTGCAGCTCAAGCTACATCAAGCAGAGGGAAATTTAGGTCAATCCCCACCTTTTCTCCTCGATATGTGCCCGGCACTTTTACCAACATACTCATCCCCAGGCTTCAACGACAGACCACTACTAAGAAGCATCACTTCACCAGGAGCAACTGAGAAAGTACAGCAAAATAGCTCTTAGTCAAGGACCCCTCGTTTTGTTCCTCTTGGATCACATATACTCTTGAAAAGGGCACGTTTTTGCTGCTGCGTCGGCATCGACTCCTGCAATTTCCTCTCCTGCAACCTTGGAACTAAAGATCGTACTCTGGCATCAAAATATCGATTAAGCCCCAGTGCGTCTTCAAGCTCCATTCACCCCTCCTCGAAACACTGCTGTTTCAAAGATTGTTATTGATCACCACAGCAAAACCAACAGTTCCTCATGACCTCACTTTGATCACATTCATATCCCTCACCTCTTGAATAGGAATCCCTCTCTTCCACTCACTCTCTGGAAAATAATATATCTAAATCACATTTCCCACCTGTAGCCCATGCTTTCAAGTTAAACTTTTTATCCATTGAAAACTAATCCACTAATTTTAATCTCCATACCATATCTATCCATATAGAAACGCCAGAACTCCACCGTGTAAACAGGACCCTATTCTCCTGACGCCCTTACTTTCAACCTGTACTTTTGCTTACCCGATTACCAGCCCTAGAAGGACTTGGAGTCGGCTGATCAGCCGTAGTGGACCTCGATACGCTGCCTAGACTTTCACCTTTACACTCCCAGTACTCTTCTTTCCATCATCGCTCATGTCCACATCACTCTCGCTCTTCGGACTCGGAAGCAACGAAATCATCTTCATCGTCTGCGTAATCGTGCCAGTCAAGTGGTTAGCACGGAAATTAAAGCTCGCCATCATGCCCTGAGCATTGCCTTCCGTCTTAGCTGCACTAGACTCATCAAAAATTCAGACCCGCACCTAATATTACAGAAAGCACATAGCAAGAGTGCTCACGGTATGAATAGGTCACATATCCATCAACACTTATGAGGCTCATTGATCGATTCAGGATGAAAATATTCTCAGCACTAGGTATTGTAATGCCTCAAATGCGATCCTGCCAGCGCTATATTTGCTAAAGCTAAAGGAAATAGAAATAGCGTCATCTTATGAGTGGGGTCACCGTTTAGAGGTCCACAAAATACGGGTCCCAGGGGTTTAAACCAGCCCTCTCAATGGGTAGTTCCGGATGGATCCGGGTTTTAATCACTTTTCGGGTCGTTTATCCCACTTTAAGTGAACCCCTATAGATCTCTTGAGATGACATGCCAGGCTTGTTTAAAATACGTACCAATTATATTGATGCTTCGTGCGACTATGGCACGAGTAAGCCGGTATAAAATGAGCAGATATGCGACCGAGGATATAAGCCGCATCCTTTCAGCTCTGCCTAGTCTTCTTACAAGGCGAAGCAAAGCTTCACCCTTTATCCACTTTTGCTGATTCCCGCGCGCTTGCGCAGTTGACATAAACAAAAGAACACTCTATACCAGAGCAAGTAATCTCAAACCAAATACGAATGCGAATGCGAATACCAGAGCGGAAATGGTAACACTCGTGCCCATTTTCAATCACGCTACAAGGTAATTTCCATTGCCAAAGGGTGAAAAAGGACATCAATCTCAAGTGTTGCTATTTATGAGAAAGAGATGAGAGATTGAACTATGCGAAGAAATCGGAGGTGCGTTCGGAAGCGACGAGTCTGTGGGTGGTACCGGCGAGGCCCCAAATGAAAGGCAGGAGCGAAGGCGATTCGTTTTGTGAACAAGATGGCGGCAGATCGCCAGTGTGGACATCATTGTATAGGATGGAAGTCCTTGAGCTTTCGAAAAGCTTGAGACTATAGATGCTGTGTACAGCGCAGAGGTCTGTATCTAAATTGTTGCAGGTTTTTACGGTTCGAAAGCATCATCGGCGGTTTGTTGGGTTGCAAATCTGGCTGAGTTCATGTCACAAAAGTAAAGGCTCAATTCATAAAGGAAGTATTTGATCACTCACCTGCAGAAGGTCAACCGTCATTCCTAAGCGTTAAGATATTGAGATCTATACATCATAGTTCTGGTCCACCATTCAGTGTGCTCGCGGCTAATTCAGGAGAGACTCACTCACCTGCACTCATACCACAACTCGGTCCCTCATAAAACATTTCTCCCGAAATCCGAATATCATCCCTCAGCCCGGCTCACACAAAGACCTTCACCAACCACCAATACGCCTCCTCTTCGGACCCATCGGTAACCATCCATGTTCTACTGGCTCACTCTCACTCTCCCGCCTCTTTCTCGAAAATTCCTTCTCTGCTTCAGACTGCCTCTCCGATTCCGTTGCCACGATGCCCTCATCCAGGTGCTGCTTCAAAAGGTCCCAAACACCTTTCAAAATCATCGCATCTTGTTTGCTGAAATCACCTTCCCTCAACCCCAGTGAACCGTCGATGGACTCGTATTCGTGAATTCCTGTGCTGAGATATTTGAATATTTGCTCCACGTCTGACCAACGTTCTTCAATCCCTTCGATCTTGCAGAATGGATGATCCAGGTCAGTTTCGGAGAGATGCCACTCGTCGACGAGATATTGTCTGGATAGATAGGTAGACTGGCCAGGGAGTTTATCAGGGTTGGCAACAGTCTCTAGAAGCCGTCGAAGATTTGCAAATACTCCTAGTCTACTGCGATTTTGACACTCACTGCGCTCGGACAGGGTTTGTAGGGGCGATGTGTGTCGACCCATCAGTCCGGCGCAACAATCCAGGAAGTTGCTGGTTTGAGGTAGGTCTAAGTCGGGCTCGACCATATGAAGGAATTTCCAGAAAACGCTTTTCAAGAAACTTTCGTTTTGAGAAGATCTCCGTCGAAAAACTCTCTGCCCTCCTATCTGCCCTCCTACTATCTCTTGTTTTTTGTACATGGCTGACAGTGTCTTCTGCGCTTCTTTTACCTCTCCAAAATATGCGCAGAAAGTCGAAAATAAAATCTGTGAGAAGACCTTTCGATCATTTGCGTACTGCTGAGCCCAGAATGAAGCAATCAGCCAAAATTTAGTGATTCCAATGATCCAAAGATGCGTGAAAATCCCGACAAGGTTGGCTGGCAGAGGCAAGCGCTGGATCAAGACCTTGAGATTTTCCGCGCGTTTCGCAAACAACTTTGCTTTTGCTGGCGATAATAGTAGCTTAAAGAACATAACTATTGGGCCATCAATAGTCTTCACTGCTGGATTTATTACCTCCATATCGAAGGAGCAACTCGCTTTTTCCCTCGAGGCTAAAACGTTGCCCGCAATTCGTTTAAAAGCAGCGTTTCCCTCCACGGTACTTAGCGCACTCCGAACCGCAAGAATTTGGTATAGTATCGCAAGCCGGGGCAGGTTCGAAGGAGAAGTCGAGGGTCTTGATGAAAAACGCGGTCCACCGTGTTGTTGTTGTTATTATTGTACAGTACTCGGCCGTGACTCAAATTCTGCGCCGGCGAAAAGTAATCCCGTCCGAGTATCCCGTCGTTACACAAGAATGCCGAATGTTCTAAAAGAGTATGCACAATCAGTAAAATGTTATCCCAGAATGTCACGGAGAAGGATCTTCTTACTTTAGATGAGCGATATCAACCTTATACCAAATTAAATTGAAAGGGTTAAGCTAGTATCGCGTCGTACGCTTAGAGCCATTAGGAAACCTGAGCCCTTTTCAATGCCCGAGATTTCCCTAAAAATCAGTATTCACGAGCACGGAAAAGTCACCTCATTCTGTAAGCCTGAGACTGGCAAATTATTAGAAAAAAGAAAACCCATCTTCAATTGTTACAAGCTACAAAAGGGAGATGCGATGCGGATGATCAGAGGAGTATTTTGCTTGGACGATTCTTTCCTATACACAGTCCCGCAAAGTCCACATGCTGCCCTCCCTTTCCGTCTCAACTATACACGCCTCCACCCCGTCTAAATTGAACTGTCTATTCCTTCTCTTTGGAAGTTGTTAGCCATTATCTGATGAATGGAATGGAAAGCAATGTCACGTACCAAGATCAGCCAAAATCTTCTCTCCTTTAGCACGTGCAGCATCAATGTCTCCAACCATGCTGGATTAAGGTTAGTATAGTCTAAGAGGCTAAAGATTGAACACTTACTAGAAAGCACCTTCTGGCAAGTCATCACCCTCACCGTTCATGATAGCCTTGAACGATCGGATGGTGTCTTTTAGGTCGACCAAAACACCCTCAATACCGGTGAAAACAGTGGCGACAGTGAAAGGTTGGCTCAAGAATCTTTGGAGCTTTCGGGCACGCTCGACAGTCAACTTATCTGCTTCTGACAATTCATCCATACCCTAGGTAATGTCAGCATATATTTCCTCATCTCCTAGCCAAAGAGACCCTACCAAAATGGCAATGATATCCTGAAGCGACTTGTATTCTTGCAACATTTGTTGGACCTTGGTGGCGGTATCGTAGTGATCTTGTCCAACAACACGAGGATCCAACATACGAGATTTGGAATCCAGAGGGTCGACAGCAGGGTAAATACCCAGCTCAGAAATACCACGGGACAATACAGTGGTGGCGTCCAAATGGGCGAAGGTGGTGGCAGGGGCAGGATCAGTCAAATCATCAGCAGGCACGTAAACGGCTTGCACTGAAGTAATGGATCCCTTGGTGGTGGTTGTGATACGCTCTTGCATGAGACCCATGTCTACGGCGAGGGTAGGTTGGTAACCGACAGCAGATGGAATACGACCGAGAAGAGCGGACACTTCGGAACCAGCTTGGGTGAAACGGAAAATGTTGTCAATGAAGAGCAACACTATAAAAGTCAGCATATAACAAATTGCTAGGAATGCACCACATACCATCTTGACCTTCCTCATCACGGAAATACTCAGCTACGGTCAGTCCAGTAAGAGCAACACGAGCACGGGCTCCTGGGGGTTCGTTCATTTGACCGAAAACCAAGGCGACCTTGGACTCGCCATCGAGTTGAATAACTTGAGTCTCTTGCATTTCGTGGTAAAGATCGTTGCCCTCACGAGTACGCTCTCCTACACCAGTGAAGACAGAGTAACCACCGTGAGCCTTGGCAATGTTGTTGATCAACTCTTGAATGAACACAGTCTTTCCGACACCAGCTCCTCCAAAAAGACCAATCTTTCCACCACGAGCGTATGGGGCGAGCAAGTCGACGACCTTGATACCAGTAACCAAGACTTCAGCAGATGTCGATTGATCGGTGAAAGGAGGGGCGTCAGCGTGAATCGGAAGCTTCTTGGTGTACTTGATAGGTCCACGCTCATCGATGGGGTCACCAGTGACGTTCATGATACGACCGAGAGTTCCTGGGCCGACTGGGACCATGATGGGGGATCCAGTATCAGTTGCTCGGTGGCCACGGACAAGACCTTCGGTACCTGCCTATCGCGTCAATCCTGCTATTATTCTCAATCTACGATATTTCTTACCATCCATAGCAATCGTTCGGACGACATTCTCTCCCAAATGTTGCTATTATGATTATCAGCTTCTGTGTGCTTGTTGTTCGATAATCCGACATACCGCGACCTCCAGAATCAATTTTTGTCCACCGTTATCCGTCTCGAGGGCATTGAGAATAGGAGGAAGCTTGTCGGTATCGAATTTGACTGTATTGAAGCATTAGAATCGCAATACAATCGTGTTTGAAGGTCAATCTCCATTTTTCGCTGTACCCGCAGCTTGACGTCGTCGCGAGGAAGAATTTTCTGGACACTTACCATCTACAACGGCACCAATTACTTGATGAATCTTGCCATGAATGGGACTGTCGCTCGCGAATCGAGCAGAGGCAGCTCTTAAACCAGTTGAGACAGCCGGTCGGAAGGCAGTCCTCGAAGCCTGTAAGGCCGATCTGGAAAGGGCACTGTGCCGAGAGGTATAGTCAGTCAATTGATCCATTGCGACCCGTTCAAGCGCAGCTCAAGCTTCATTGGGGTGACACATACCTCCTGAACATCTTTAGAGATGAGGAAGAGCGTTGGAGATGTGAGTGGAGATAGGAAAGTCGATGGGGGAAGTGAGTCTGTGGAAAATGAGGTCTTTCGAGCTTGCCGAAAGTTTGGGCTTTG
>Ga0182030_10015001_pt1 | contig 15229 bp, 10 predicted proteins | sample 812S3MmetaG_FD_121299 | JGI IMG/M metagenome (GOLD analysis project Ga0182030, IMG submission 121299) | Permafrost microbial communities from Stordalen Mire, Sweden - 812S3M metaG (Illumina Assembly) | ecosystem: Environmental > Terrestrial > Soil > Wetlands > Permafrost | place: Sweden... | reverse complement strand
CCGGCGACGCCGCCGATGACGTCCCGGCCGTTCGGGTCCAGGCGATGGCACGATGGCTTCGCGACGCGGGCGCCGCGGCCCCGCACGCCGAGGCGACGACGAGACCATCGAGCAGCCCGCCACCGCCACCGGGTCGCGTCCCCGGCTGGCCGCGCCCGGCGGCGCAGCCGGACGTGACCGTGACGATCGGGCGGATTGAGGTCAAGGCACCCGCCCCGGAACCAGCACCGATGCCGCCGGGGCCGAACCGGCAGCGGCGGCAGGCGCCCAGCCTCGAGGACTACCTGGAGTCCCGGGCGAGGGTGCGGGGCCGCCCGGGATGAGCAACAACGCCGCGATCGCGGCCGTGACCGCGACCCTGATGAACATGATCCAGACGGCCGTCTCCGCGGACGCCACCGTGGGCAGCGGCAACGTGACCGCCCGGCCGCCCGACCGGGCCCGTCAGGGAGCGCCGGTCAACCAGATCAACCTGTTTCTCTACCAGACCGCGATCGACGCGGCCTGGCGCAACCAGGATCCGCCGGTCATCCGGCCCGGCGAGTCCGGGCAGCCGCCGCTGCCGCTGGTGCTCTCCTACCTGATCACGGCGTACGGTGAGGACGACGACGAGATCTTGGCGCACCGGCTGCTCGGCATCGCCATGGCGGTGCTGAACGACGCGCCGGTGCTGTCCCGCGCGCAGATCGGCAGGGCGCTGCCCCCGCCGGGATCGGATCTGCAGAACCAGGTCGAGCGGGTGTACGTGATTCCTCATCCGCGGCCGCTGGACGAGATCTCCCGGATGTGGACGACGTTCAACACCGGTTACCGGCTTTCGGTCAGCTATGACGCCGCCGTCGTGCTGATCGACAGCACGCGGCCGGTCGTCGCGCCCCCGCCGGTGCTGATGCGGGGCAGGCAGGATACCGGCCCCGTCGTCGGGGCCTCGCCGTATCCCCAGCTGCAGCTCGCGATGCCGCCGAACCGCCAGTCGGCTGCTCAGCCCGGCGACGTGCTGACGCTGACCGGGAATTTCCTGAGCGGGATCACCGCTGTGCAGGTACGTCATCCGCTGGCGGCGCAGCCGCTGACGCTGGAACCGCTGAGCCTGACCGCGTCCCAGGTGACGGTGAAACTCCCCGATCCTCCCCCGCTGCCCGCGGGCATCGCGACCGTGGCGGCGACGTTCGACGCGCTGATGGATCAGGACACCGGCGCCGGACCGGTGACGGTCACGAGCAATTTTGTTCCGGTGGCGCTCGCACCCAAGCTCGTCGGCGACGCCCCGCTGACGGTCGTGCTGGCCGGCAACGGCCCCACGACAGTGACCGTGACCTGCTCCCCCGCGGTGCAGCCCGGTCAGACGATCGCGCTGATCGTCGGCTCGCGCCTGGTGTCAGCAGCGCCGGTGCAGGCGGCGAGCAGCCAGCTGAGCTTCGCCCTGCTGGGCTTCAGCAAGGACAAGTACCTGCTCCGGGTACGGATCGACCAAGTGGACAGCATCCCGGCCGTCAGCCCGCCCGGGCCGCTGCCCGTGAACGCGAACCAGCCGGTGCCGATGCAATTCGACCCCAACCAGAAGCTGATCCTGATCGACCCCAACCAGCCGGTCCTGACATGACCGGACAGCCGGCTGGTTTGCGCAGCGACGAGGACGACTGGGAGGCGATGAACGGCGCCTACCTGGCGGCCGGGCTGGCCTGGACACGGGAGCGGCTCGGCGCCGGCGCCGGCGCAGGCGATTCGAGTGACCCGCGGTGGTGGCAAGCCGGGGCGCGGGCGGAGCCACCGGCGGCCCTTGAGCTGCTCGGCGACCGGCTCGGCCTGTCCCGGTTCGAGCGCCTGGTCCTGATGCTCGCGGCCGCGACGGAGCTGGACCCCGGCATGGCCGCCCGCTGCGCAGCCGCGAGCGGCAGCCCGCTGGCGGCCTATCCGACGCTGGCGCTCGCGCTCACCGTGGTCCCCGGGGCTAGCTGGGACGTGGTATCCCCGCAGCGGCCGCTCAGGTACTGGCGGCTGATCGAGCTCGATGAGCCCCGCGCCGAGGCGCTGACCGCCACCCGGGTCCGGATCGACGAGCGCATCATCAGCTTCCTGAAGGGACTGAACGTGATGGACGAGCGGCTCGCCCGCGTCGTCCGCCCCGTGTCCGCAGAGCTTCCGCTGAGCCTGCCGGCGACCCACGAACAAGCCGTGGCCGAGATCGTCATGGCGCTGACCGAGGAAGGAAGCGGCGAGCGCCCGCCGGTGATCGAGCTCGCCGGGGTGGATCCCGCCGTGCGGCGCGCGCTCGCGTCCACCGCGGCGCAGCGCCTCGGCCGTGAGCTTTACGAGGTCACGCCCGAGCGGGTACCCACCGATGCCCGGGAGCTGTCCGACCTGACCCGGCTGTGGGAACGCGAGACCCTGCTGCTCCCGGTGCTCCTGTACGCCGACACGGCCGAGGTCTCGCGCGAGAGCCCGGCCGGCCTCGACGCGCTGTGCGAGCAGGTGCGCGGTCACGTGCTGGTGGGCTGCCGCGAGCCGCGGCCGCTGGGATCCCGCCGCCTGCGCGTGGTCGACGCCCCGCGTCCCACCGGCGACGAGCAGGAGGCGCTGTGGCAGGAATTGCTGGCCGGCGACGAAGCGACGGCGTCGCGGCTCGCCTCGGAGTTCGACCTCAGCCAGCTGGTGATCGCCGATGTCGTGCGCCAGGTGGAGCATTCCGGCGCGGGCACGGCCGGCCTGTGGGCGGCGTGCCGGGCCCAGACGCGGCCGCGTCTTGACACGCTCGCGCGCCGCGTCGGGCCCGCAGCCTGCTGGGATGACCTCGTACTGCCCGATGCCGAGGTGGCGCTGCTCCGCCACATCGTCGACCAGGTCCGCGGCCGGGCCCTGGTGCTGCGCTCGTGGGGTCTGGCCGAACGAATCACCCGCGGCAGCGCGGTCACCGCGCTGTTCGCCGGCGGGTCGGGCACGGGCAAGTCCCTCGCCGCGGAGGTGATCGCCCACGAGCTGGAGCTCGACATGTACCGGATCGACCTCGCGGGCGTCGTCAGCAAGTACATCGGCGAGACCGAGCAGAACCTCCGCCGCGTGTTCGACGCGGCCGAAGAGGGCGGGGCGCTGCTGATGTTCGACGAGGCCGACGCGCTGTTCGGCAAGCGCAGCGAGGTCAGGGACAGCCATGACCGCTACGCCAACATCGAGGTCAGCTACCTGCTGGCGCGGCTGGAGGACTTTCGCGGGGTGGCGCTGCTGGCCACCAACATGCGCCACGCCCTGGACGACGCGTTCCTGCGGCGGCTGCGCTTCATCGTCACCTTCCCGTTCCCCGGGCCCGCGGAGCGGGCGAAGCTGTGGGCGCGTGCCTTCCCGGCGCAGGCGCCGGTCGCCGAGCTGGATATCGACCGCCTGGCCGGGCTGGCCGCGAGCGGCGGCATGATCCGCAACATCGCGCTGAACGCCGCCTTCTGCGCGGCCGGGCAGGGAGCGGAGGTCACCATGGAGCTGGTGCTGGAGATGGCCCGGATCGAATTCCGCAAGCTCGGGCGGCACGTCGACGACGCCGGCTTCACGGTCGAGGCGGCGACGGCATGAGGACCGACGTCAGGATCGAGCGCCTCGTCCTGGACGGGCTCGAGCTCTCCCGCCGGGAACGCGACGCGCTCGGCCCGGCGATCGCCCGCGAGCTGCGCCGGCTGGCCAGCGAGCCGGCCGGCCGGGCCGACCCCCGGCACCGGGGACCGGGCTCGGCCGTGGACGGGATCGCGCGCGAGGTCGCCGCCGCGGTGCACCAGGCCACCGCGGTGCACCGGGCCACCGCGGTGCACCGGCAGGCAGCGGGCCCGGCCGCACGCAGGGGGCACCGATGACCATCACCGGCTTCCCGGGAACGCCCAAGACGCTGCGCGGCGGGCTGGTCCGGATCGACCCGAACGCGCGCACCCTGCTCGACGTAGTCGTCTTCCAGTACAACCCGGACACGCTGACCCGGACGCTTCAGCCGCGGGCGATCGGCGGCGAGCCGGGCGACCGGCTGGAGGTGCTCCGCCTCACCGGAGCGCCCAAGGAGACGATCAAGTTCGACGCCGAGATCGACGCCGCCGATCAGCTCGAGTGCCCGACCGTCAGCGCCAACCAGCCGGTCGTCACGCAGGGACTGCTGCCCGCGCTGGCGGTCCTGGAGCGGCTGGTCACGCCCACCGCCGCGGAGCTGATCGCCACCGACGCGCTGTTCGACGCCGGGATGCTCGAGGTCTCGCCGGTGGAGGCGCCGCTGGTGGTGCTGGTCTGGGGCGTCAAGCGGGTCGTACCCGTGCTGGTGAGCAGCCTGACGTTCACCGAGGAGGCCTTCGACCCCAGGCTGCAGCCGATCAGGGTGAAGGCGAGCATCGAGTGCAAGGTCCTGACCAGCAACGACCTTCCGCTCCAGCACGTCGGCGGGACGCTGTACATCGCGTACCGGCAGGCCGTCGAGCAGCTCGCCACCATGGTCACCAGCTCTGACGTGCGACCGCTGGGACTGGAGCACCTGCCGTGAGCGTCAGCCGCTATGCCAACGTCGGTCAGGCCGTCTGGACGGCACCCGACGGCAGCCAGGTGCCGTACCTGCTGCGGCGGCTCCTGCCGGCGCCGGGGACCCTGGTGACGGCCAGCCTGTACCAGGTCCAGCTGAGCGACCGGATCGACACGATCGCCAACTCGACGCTGGGTGACCCGACCCTGTCCTGGCTGCTGGGGGACGCCAACCTGGCGACGCGTCCGACCCAGCTCGCGCAGCCCGGGCAGGTGCTCGTGATCCCGCTGTCCGCGAGCCTGCCAGGAGCGGCAAGTGGCTAGCGAGATTACCCTCAGCCTGATGATGGGGCCAGGTCTTGATCCCGTCCCCCGCACGGTGATGGAGGCGGTGACCGAAGTCAGCGTCCGGACCGGGGCGGGCGGGCCCACGCCGAGCGGTTTCGAGCTCAAGTTCGCCACCAGCAAGGTCTCGCAGATCACCACCCAGCTGCTGCCGTCCGGGTATTTCGATCCGCCCACCCGCGTCGTGATCGCCGCGACGATGCTCGGGGCGACGACCGTCCTGATGGACGGCGTGATCACCCAGCAGGACGTCGTGCCGTCCGACGAATCAGGCAAGTCGGTGCTGTCGATCAAGGGCGAGGACCTGACCCGGATGATGGACGTGATCGACTTCGGCGCGCTGATCGCCTATCCGGCCATGCCAGCCGAGGCGCGCGTCGCCCTGATGGTGGCCAAGTACGTGCCGCTCTACCAGATCGTCCCGCTGATCATCCCGAGTGTCCTGGTCGACGTCCCGCTGCCCACCGACACGATCCCCCAGCAGAGCGGGACCGACCTGGCCTATATCAACACGCTGGCCGAACGGGTCGGCTACACGTTCTACCTGGTGCCAGGGCCGACGCCGGGGATGAGCATGGCCTACTGGGGCCCCAAGCTGCAGCTGGCGATCCCCTTCCTGGCCACCCCGCCGCCGCTGGCGATCGACTGGGACGGCCGCAGCAACGTCGAGTCGCTGCAGTTCTCCTTCGACGGTTTCAAGAAGACGCAGTTCGTGGTCCTGGTCAAGATCGATGACATACCCGTCCCGCTCGTGGTCCCGGTCCCCGACGTGACGCCGCTGAGCCCCCCGCTCGGCCAGAAGGATCCGGTCGCGCTGAAGTGGACGCCGCTGGTCGGGCTCTCCGGCTACACCCCGATCGAGGCGGCGGTGATCGCGCTGGCCAAGGCGGCCGATTCCGCCAACGTGATCAGCGGCCAGGGCACGCTCGACGTCGTGCGCTATGGATCGATCCTGCCCGCCCGGACGGTCGTCCAGGTCCAGGGCGCCGGGATCACCTACGACGGCGAGTACTTCGTGTCCAGCGTCACGCACACGATGAAGCAGGGCTCCTACAAGCAGAGCTTCACGCTCGTGCGCAACCGGCTGATCGGCGGCACCGCGCCGGATCCGCAGAGCGCCGGCCTCGGCCAGCAGCTGCCGGCGTTGCCGACCGCGGCGGGACAGGTCGCGCTGCCGAGCCCGGGTCCCGCGCTCCCGGTCCCCGCCCCGGGCGGCCCCGTCGTTCCCGCCACCTCGGGCGCGAGCGTCACGTCCTCGCTGCCGGCGTCGCCGGCCAGCTGATCGAACCCGAACGGAGGAGCCGTGCCGGACACCAGCCACGACAAGAGCTCGACGATGGGATCGCTCGGCTACCGCGAGCAGTTCACGTGGGGTTCGGAGCAGGATCCCGATCCGCCGGTAGCCAAGCGGCACTGGGGCAAGTACCGCGGGACCGTCGTCGACAACCTGGACACCCCGCCGAGCGGGCGCCTGCTGGTCAGCGTGCCCGGAATCGTGATTACCAACTGGGCGACGCCATGCGTGCCGCTCACCGACGTCGCGATGGGCACCTTCATGCGGCCAAGCATCGGCGCCAACGTCTGGGTCGAATTCGAGCGCGGCGACGCCGACAAGCCGATCTGGGTCGGCTGCTGGTGGGGCGAGGGCCAGATCCCGGTGATGGCCGAGGAGTGCGCTTCGGTACCGCCGGTGCTGCCCGCGATGACGATCGAGACCGGTACCGCGGGCATCTCGATCTGCGACACGCCGATCCTCGGCGGCGGTGACACGCCGGGCAACGTCAACATCATCGCCGGCGAGGGCGCGGCGACGATCGCCCTCACCCCGGCCGGCGTCAACATCACCGCGCCGCAGGTGACGATCACCACCACGACCTTCACCGTCATCACTCCCGCGGGAGGGTTCACGGTCGGATGAGCATGATCGAGATCGCGTTCCCCTACGGGCTGGATAACCGCGGCCGCACGGCCCTGGCGAGCTACGACGATCACGTCGGGCAGATGCTCCTGCTGCTCCTGCTCACCCGGCCCGGAGAGCGCGTCAACCAGCCGACCTTCGGCTGCGGGCTGCTGGATCAGGTGTTCGCGCCGAACTCGCCGGAGATCGCCGCCGCGCTGAGCGTGACGATCGCCGCCGCGATCAGCCTGTGGCTCCGGGACGTGATCTCGGTGACCTCTCTGGAGGTGACGTCTCAGGGCGGCCAGCTGACCGTCAACATCGGCTACACCGTCCTGCCGACGGCCTCGCCAGCCAGCTTGACCCTGACGGTCCCGGGGGCGCTATGAGCGGCGAGATGCGGTGGGGCGATCTGGTCGTCACGGGCGATGCGCGGCGCCGCATGCTGCACGAGCGTCACGGCAACGGCCTGGACGGGGCGGAGGTGCGCGACGGCGGCCGGCGGCTGCTGGTGTACTTCTTCGAGCACGTGCCGCGGGGTCTGCATCCCGGCAACATCAGGATCGAGGCTCCGCGCGGCGCCCGCCCGGTCCGGGCGGTCGCGCTGCACCGCGCGACCGAACTCGACCCGCAGACCGAGGACCACCTGGTAGCGGAGCTCGACCACCCCGGCTCGGCCGGTTCCTACCTGCTCCGGATCGTCGAGCGCAGGCCGGACGGCACGCCGGGATGGCGGCCGTATCGCGACATCGACCCGCGTTACGCCCAGGTGCGCTTCGTGTTCGACGTCGACGCGCCGCGGCCGCCGATCCTGCAGGCAACCGCCGGCGCACCAGCAGCCGATGAGACGGTGTCCTACATCTACCGGGACTACGCCGGGCTGCGGCAGCTGATGCTCGACCGGCTCGCGGTGACGATGCCGGACTGGACCGAGCAGCACGAGCCCGACATCTGGATCACGCTGGTCGAGTTGCTGGCCTATGCCGGCGACGACCTGAGTTACTACCAGGACGCCGTCGCGACCGAGGCGTACCTGCAGACCGCGCGCAACCGGGTCTCGGTCCGCCGCCACGCCCGGCTCGTCGGCTACCGCCTGCACGAAGGCTGCAACGCCCGGACCTGGGTGTGCGTGAGCGTCACCGCGCCGGTGTCGTTGCCGCTCGGCGATGTCCGTTTCGCGACCGCGGGCGGCTGGGTGAGCCAGGGATCAGCCGTGCTCGACGCGAGCACGTTCCCGGCCGACACGCTCGCCTCTTTCCAGCAGTACACCCCGCTGTCAGTGCAGCCCGGCGCGCACCGCACCGAACCGGCCGCGGAATTGCGGCCGGCCCACAACGCGATCGAGCTGTGGAGCTGGGGAGAGCGGGACAGCTACCTCGCCGCCGGAGCGACCAGTGCCGTGCTGACCGACGACGCGCCGGGCAGCAGCGAGGACCAGGCGCCGCGGCGGACGCTCGAACTGCACGCCGGAGACGTGATCATCCTGGTGCAGACCGGGGACCCGCTGACGCTCGGCGCGGGACCGGCCGACCCGACGCTCCGCCAGGCGGTGCGCCTGACCGGCACGCACCAGCTGATGGACGACCTGTACCAGCAGCCGCTGCTCGAGGTCCGGTGGGCGCCCGAGGACGCGCTCGGCTTCGACCTGGCCGTGACGGCGGGCGGAAAGCAGTGCGCCCAGGTCTGGGGAAACGTGGTGCTGGTGGCCAACGGGGTCGCCGAGACGGACAACAAGATCGACGTTTCCGCTCCCGCCCTCACCCGGGCCGGGCTCGGGTACGCGACGCCGTTTCCCGACCCGCAGGTGGTGGCCCGCCAGCAGGCGCGCGCGCTGCGCGCTGTCTACCGCGAGTGGCGGGAGCAGGTATCGCAGTGGCGCTCGCAGGCCAGCCGCGGCGTCCCGCTGTCACCGGACCAGCTCGAGGCCCTGGACCGCCAGGTCGGCCGCCAGGAACTGGACCATCTGGGGCTGACCGGCCGGCACCAGGCACCCGACGAGGCGGAACGGGCCGAGTTCGAGGCCACGGCACTGGCGGAACTGCTGGCCCGCGCCGATCGCCTGCTCGCGGGCCGGCGCCGGCGGCTCGAGTTCCTCGCCCGGCTCGCGGAAGGCACCGGCCCGCTGCCGGACGTGCTGATCGGGGAGCTCGAGGAGGATTGGGGCACGGAGCTGACGGCGGCACTCGCGGCGGGGAAACCCGGCTCGTGGGGACCCGCCGCGACGGCGATCACGCAGGATCCACGGGCCGCGCTGCCCGTGCTCCAGCTCACCGGCGACGCGGGCGAGACGTGGGCTCCGGCGCTGGACCTGATCGGCGCCGGGCCGGCCGACCGGGTCTTCGTCGCGGAGGTGAATGACCAGGGGATCGCCGGGCTGCGGATCAACGACCCGCCCGCAGCGGCGACGCTGACCGCGTCCTACTGGGTCGGCAACGGCACGGCAGGCAACGCCGAGATCGAAGCGGTCAACGCGCTGGTCTGGGCGCCCGGCGCGGGTACCGGCGCCGCCTCGGGCGGGGGCGCCGGGCCCGCCCCGCCGGAAGGCATCTCGGTGATCTGCAATCCGCTCCCGGCCAGCGGCGGAACCGATGCCGAGACCATCGCCGCGGCCAAGCTCGCGATCCCCGGCGCGTTCAGCACCGGCCAGCAGCGGGCACTCACCGCGGCGGACTACGTGACGCTCGCGACGGCGGTTCCCGGAGTCCGCCGCGCCGCCGCTGAGCCGCGGTTCACCGGCTCGCTGACCGTCGTGGACGTGGCGGTCCAGCCCGGGTTCGGCGAGTACCCCACCGCCGAGCTGCTCGCCGAGGTGCGGCGGTCACTGGCGGCGGCCCGCAAGATCGGCCAGCTGGTGCACGTGCTGCCGCCGCGTTACCGGCCGCTGGTCGTGGCGCTCGACGTCACGGTCAGCCCCGGCGCGATCCGGCGCGAGGTCGCGCACCAGCTCGCCCGGCTGCTCTCCAGCGGCTGGCTGCCGGGCGGCCAGCCGGCCCTGTTCAACCCGGTGAACCTCGCCTTCGCGACGCCGGTGTACGCCAGCCCGATCATCGCCGCCGTCCACGCTGTCGCCGACGTCACGTCGGTGACGCTCACCCGGTTCGGCTTCGGCGATCAGCCGGAGCGGGCTGGCCCGGCCGCGGTCAGCTCGGAGCTGCGCTTCGCGTCCCTGGAGATGGCGCGGCTGGACAACGATCCCACCCACCCCGAGCACGGTTACGCGCTCATTTCCCTGGAGGGCGGACGGTGAGCACGCTCATTCCGCCGCACACCTCGTCTCGACGGGCGGCGCTGCTCGAGCAGCTGATCGTCGCTCTCACCTCCCCTGAGGGAGGCCTGCCGCCGCTGCCCATCAGGACCCGCGCCCCGGACGACCCCACCATCGCGCTGCTCGACGCATGGGCGACCGTCGGCGACGTGCTCGGCTTCTACCTCGACCGGATCGCCGACGAGGGATACCTGACGACCGCCACCCAGCCTGGCTCGATCCTGGCGCTGGCCAGTCTCGTCGGCTACCAGCCCGCGCCCAGCCTGGCGGCGCAGGTTTATGTGGCCTACGCGCTGGCCCCGGATCCGGCCGACGGCGCGGTTCAGTTCAGCCCGGGCCTGCTGTTCCAGTCGGTGCCCGGTCCCGGTCAGCAGCCGCAGACGTTCAGCTCGGCCGCGGCGCTGGTCGGGCGACCGAGCTGGAACCAGCTGGCGCCGAAAACCACGCAGCCGGTTCAGGCGAGCACGACGTCCCTCGTCGTCGCCAGCACGACCGCCGGCCTGACGCCCAACGCCGTCATCCTGCTGGAGCTGCCCGACCCGTCCGGCACCGGCGCCACCACTCAGAACCCCGTTTTTGTCGCCGCCGCGACCGTCGACTACACCGCCAAGGTGACCAATGTGACGCTGCAGGCGCCGGCCGTGACTCCCTCGCCATCCCCGGCCGCGCCGCCCGCCAGTACGCCGCCGCAGAACGCGACGACCGCGATCGACGGGCTGCTCACCGGTGGTCTCGGCACGGCGCCGGCGCCCGTGCCCGGGTCGGCCAACCAGCTGACGCAGACGGCGCGGTCAGTGTTCAGCCCGGTCTCCGACGTCGTGCCGCGGCTCCTTTCGACGCTGCAGCCCGCCGTCGCCCCGACGCTTTACGCGGCGCTCGACACGACGCCGATCGGCTCGCCGCCGGTGGCAGGTGCCTCCGCCATGCAAGTGACGGCGGCTCCGTTCGGCGCCGCGGCTCCGCCCCAGCCGGTGTTCAACGCCAGCGGTCAGCCGGCCGGCACCCGGGACTGGCCTATCGGGGACCTGTTCACGCTGCAGCTGAGCGTCACCGCCATCGACTTCCTGCTCTTGCTGGTGATGGCGTTGGAGGCGGTGCCGACGGACATCCCGAGCTGGCTGCGCCGGGCGGTCGACCGCAGCGCCGGAGTCATCAGGACTCCGGTGATCGACGTGCAGTGGAGCGTCGCGACGTTCACCAGCCAGGCGACGATCGAGGTCAGCAGCCTGCCGGCCCCCGCCGTGCCGGCGCCCCAGGGCTTCGGCCAGTTCGGACTGCAGCCCGGGAACGGTGCCGTGGTGCTGTCGTACGCCGGATCCCCCACCCCGACGGCGCCCTTCCCGCCGACCCCCCCGCTGCAGGTCAACGCCAGCCTCGAACCCGGCACCTATGCCGTCACCCTCGACTTCGTCAGCCCCGGCACCACGACCAGTCTCGGCTCCCTGATCTGGGATCTCAACCTGGGCACGCCGTTCAGCGGCCAGGTCGGCGATACCCAGGTGGCCATCGCGTGGGCCAAACCGCCGGTTGGCGAGGACATCCTCACCCTCTCGATCGCGACGCCGCTGCCGCTCTCGGCGGCGCAGCAGCAGGTGCTGCTCCTCGACGGCAATTACCCGGGGATCATGACCGGCAGCTACGTCGTGATCGACAGCGCCGACAAGGCCGCCACGTCCCAGCTTCAGTATCCCGTCACCACCCAGGTCGCCGCGGCGGGCACCGTCGCGGCGAGCGGCTTCGGGATCACCGCAAAGGTCACCCAGCTGACCCTGAATGACAACTGGATCGACGGCAGCGCCACGCTTGCGTCCGCGCTGCGGCCGCTGACCGTTTACGCGCAGCCCGCCGCCCTGCCGCTGCAGCCCGCGCCGTTCACCGACGACGTGTCCGGCTCCTCGATCGACCTCGCCGGGCTCGTGGCCGGCGTGGAGCCCGGCCGCCTGATCGCGGTGACGGGCACGCGCACTGACCTGCCGGGCGGGGCGACCGTGCCGGCCGGCGAGATCGCCATGGTCGCCTCGGTCGCCACCGGCGGCGCGGTCGACGGCGATACGCCCTACAGCACGCTGAACCTGCCGTCCCCGCTGGCCTACAGCTACCAGCGAGCATCGGTGCAGATCTACGGCAACGTGGTCGCGGCCCACCAGGGCGCGACGATCACCCAGGTGCTCGGCAGCGGCCAGCCGGCCCAGGCCCCGCAGAGCTTCACGCTCTCGAGCGGACCGCTGCTGGCCGACCCGGCCCCGACCGGATCTGGCGCTGAGTCCACCCTGGCGGTGACCGTGGACGGCATCCCTTACGCGCAGGTCGCCCGCTTCGACGCCAGCACGGCCGCCCAGTCGTTCCTCGTCGGCACCAACGCCTCCGGCCAGACCACGATCACCTTCCCTGCCCCGCTGCCCGCGGGAAACGGTAACGTCATCGCCTCCTACCGGGCCGGGGACGGCAGCCAGGGGAACCTGTCGGCGGGCCAGATCACGCAGCTCCTCAGCCGTCCGGCGAGCCTCAGCTCCGTCACCAACCCGCTGCCAGCGGCCGGCGGTGGCGCCGGCCAGGATCAGGAATCGATCCGCGCCGCGGTGCCGGGCAGCCTGAGCGGGCTCGGCAGAGTCGTCACCCTGAGCGATTACGTCAGCGTGGCGAGCTCGATCGCCGGCGTGGGTCAGGCGAGCGCCGCCCTGGCCCCGGGCGCGGGCGTCGTCGTCACCGTCGCCGGGACAGATCCGGTGCAGCTGGACTCCGGCGACAGCCTGTGCTCGAGTGTCGCCGCGGCCATCGCCGCGGTGGCCGACCCGGCGCAGCCGGTGCAGGTCCTGCCGGCCAGCCTGGACCTGATCGCGCTGACCGCGGACGTGGTCAGCGACCCGGCCGTGAGCTGGGATGCGACCGTCGCCGCGGTGCAGGCGGCGCTGCTGGCCAGCTTCGGTTACGCGCAGCGTGAACTCGGTCAAGATGTCGCGGTGAGCGATCTGCTGGCCGCGATACACGCGGCACCCGGGGTGCTGTCCGCCACGATCACCGGCTTGGCCCTGGTGCCGGCCGCGGCGTCCGCCGCCGCGCTCTCCACCACGCTGCCGGACCTGCTCACCGACCCGGTGCCGCCGGTAGCGACGCTCGCCGCCGTCCCGGCCGACTGGGATCTCGCACCCCCGTCCGGCGCCACGCCGGCCGCCGTCGCCTACATGTCGGGTTCGGCGCCCGGCACCCTGATCCTGAGCGAGCAGTCGCCGTGAGCGCCGGCGCACTGCCGACGGAAGCCACCGATCGCCATCAGGTGGCCGCTGAAGCCGAGGCGATCCTGCACCGCGTCCGGCACACCGTCTACACCCACGACACCGACGTAGACGTAGCGACCGGCACCTACAACATGGACTGCTCGGCCTACGTCGGGTATGTGCTGCAGGCCATCGCGCCGCAGCACTACGACACGATTCACAACGGAGGAGGCGCCCACGGGCCGCTGGCCGTCGACTTCTATCACCGTTTCCACGCGCTGCCCCCAGGCGGCGCCGACGGCTGGCGGCCGGTTCACCCCCTCGCGGACGCGCGTCGCGGCGACATCGTGGCCTGGGACTACCCCATGGTCAAGCCGGGCGATAACACCGGACACGTCTTCATCATCGTGGCTGACCCGCAGGTCCTGGACGACGGCGTGGTGGCCGTTCCGGTCTATGACTCCAGCGACGTCATCCACTACGACGACACCCGGGGGCACGGCGGCGATTCACCGGCCACCGGCCTGGGATCCGGCACGATCCACTTCCGGTACACCAGCTCCGGCATCCAGTTCAAGTTCGGTCCCGGGGACCCGTACTATGACGCCCCCGTCGCGATCGGACGCCTCGAACCGGTCGCCACCAGCGGTCCCGTCGAGCCGCCGGCCACCGGCCCGCAGCAGAGCCCGGACGACACGCTCTACACCCTCCTGCCCGCGATCTACCGGATGCGCGACGCCCCGCCGGGCTACCCGCTGCGCACCTTGCTGCGGGCGATCGCCGGCCAGGTCGACCAGTTCGCCGCCGACATCGGCCACCTCTACGACAACTGGTTCATCGAGACCTGTGACGACGACCTCGTGCCGTACTTCGCCGAGCTGGTCGGGCTTTCGCTCGGGCCGTCGCGGCCGGCCAGCGCCGACGCTTCTAACGGCGCCGACGCCAGCTGGCGCCGCGCCCAGGTCGCCGACGCGATCGCGGACCGCAGCCGCCAGGGCTCCTTCTCGGTGCTCGAGCAGCTGGCGATCCAGGCGACCGGCTGGCCGGCCAGGGCGATCGAGCTGCGCCGGACGGCGCTGGCGACCCAGTCCGCCCGGATGCCCGACATCGGGCGGCGGCGCCTGATCGACCTGGCCGACGCCGACGCGCTCGACCTGCTCACCACCCCGCTGACGGACGCCGCGCCGCTGACGGACGTCCGCCGCCTATCCTCACACCGGACACCCGGAACCGTGGATCCGTCCGCGGTCGCCGTGTGGCTGTGGCGCCTGGTCGCCGAGAAGGTAAGCCGCGCCCCGGCGGCAACGGCCGGAGAGGAGAATCGCTACACCTTCGACCAGCTCGGCCGCGACCTGGCGCTCGTCGTCATCCCGGCCAGCGACAGCACTGCCGCGCCGTCGACGGAGCTCGACGTCGCGGGGCCGATCGCCCGCCGTGCGCTGAGGCTACGGCTGGAGGACTACTACGGTCCCGCGCGCAGCATCTGCGTCTACCGTGACGGCACGCCGGTGCCCCGTTCGGAGATCCTGGTCGCCGATCTCAGCGGGTGGCACGAGCGGACGCCGGGCAGCTGGGTCAGCATCGATCCGCACCTCGGCAGAATCGCCTTCCCGGCGCGGCATCCGCCCGCGGAGGAAATCTCGGTAACGTGCGCGCACCTGGGGATCGGCGCGATCGGCGGCGGCAGCTACCAGCGCCCGCTGCCGGCCCCGACCGCACCCGTTTACCCCGTCGGCCCGGACGGTCACGCCAGCATCCGCCTCGCCCTGGACGCCTGGCGAGCGGCCAACGAGCAAGGTCACGTACCTTCCGCGGTGATCGAGATCAGCGGCGACGGCGTCTACCGCGAGCACCTGGACATCAACCTCGCCGCTGGCGAGCACCTGGAGATCCGGGCCGGGCAGGGCTACCGGCCCGTGATCATCCCGGTCGAGACCGGCGGCGGACGGCCCGACCGGTTCCGCGTGCGCGGGGCCGGTGATCCCGGCGCCGGCCAGCCGCCGAGCTTCACGCTCGACGGCGTCTGGG
>Ga0182030_10015000_pt1 | contig 15229 bp, 12 predicted proteins | sample 812S3MmetaG_FD_121299 | JGI IMG/M metagenome (GOLD analysis project Ga0182030, IMG submission 121299) | Permafrost microbial communities from Stordalen Mire, Sweden - 812S3M metaG (Illumina Assembly) | ecosystem: Environmental > Terrestrial > Soil > Wetlands > Permafrost | place: Sweden... | reverse complement strand
GTTCCGGGCCTAAAGGCCCCGTTGTTTCGGCAGCTTTTCAGGGGGCTGAAGCCCCCTGCTCCCTCCGCAAAGGACGATCTGCAACTGTAGTGCTAGCTGTGAAGTTTCTCCTATTGCTGTAAGGTGGGTTTTTTGTATTCCACCCTAGCCACAAAAACAAGAACGCGGCGAGGGTGGGGCACCCAGACTCCATACCGTTAGGAGCCTGTGGTGAAAGTCCAGATTGCTGAAAAACATCCCTCAGGGGCTAAAGCCCATTGATTCTTATCAGGCATTTGCGGCACGACTGAAGTCGTGCCCTTTCAAAACCGGACTTTCACCACGGACGGTTAGGAGAAATGCCCTAGCCTGCCTCAACGACTTTTTTCGCAACTGGCGCGCTTGTACGGTGACCGCGTGGATTTGTCGTTTTCCAGGTCTCAAAAGCGAGACCTGGGGCGCCCGAATACATGGATATGATGACAGAATCTTCCGGTCACGGAGCTAGAAACCTCCGGGACAGTCCGCCGCGGAAGACTGGGATGGCGCACCCAGTCCGGCGGGGCGAGCAAAAGCCTCACATTTTCTGCAAATTGGCGAACTTTTCCATCAGCTTCTTCATCCCGTGGCGGACAAACAGGACGGTGAGCTTGGCGTCTTCGCCGCTCCCTTCGCGCATGAGGACAGTGCCTTCGCCGTACTTGGCGTGGCGGACACGCTGGCCTTTTTTCAGATTGGCGGCGCCGCTGAGCGCGGGCAGCTTCATCCCCGGCGAGGAGGATACAGGACGCGGAAGCGAGCCCGGCTTGCCGTGCCCTGATTGGCCGCCGAAAAACCTTGCGATATTGTCGATGGAGTGCTCATCGGGCGCATCCGCGCTCTTCGCCTTGAGCTGGGGCGCGCTCACGGCAGCTTCTTCCGCGCTCTGAGCTTCCTGGCCGGATAAATCACTGGAAGAAGTTGGCTTGGCTCTGGCCGTCATCCAGGAGGCGACGAAGGGCTTGTCCGGCCCGCTTCTGACGCCGGATCGCAGGTTGCCGTCTGGTGCGGCAAGTGCGCGCGGCGCGTCCTGATTTTCGTCTTCGTAGTTGTAGTGCCGGTCGCCAAAATCATTGGACGCGCCGGGGCGGCGGCCGTAGCTCTTGGGGTAGCCGGGCGTGGACCACGAAGAAGATTGGGCCGGAGAAGCGCCGCCAAGATTTTCGATCAGCTGGCTGGGAACCTCTTCGAGGAAGCGCGAGGGAATGCTCTGCTCGGGCGAGTCGTTGCCGTACCGCCGCCGGTAGTGGGCGCGGGTGAGGATGAGCGTGTTCATGGCGCGGGTCATGCCCACGTAGCAGAGACGGCGCTCTTCTTCCAGTTCCTCAGGATTGTTCAGGGTGCGCGAGTGCGGGAACAGGCCCTCTTCCAGACCGGCGAGAAAGACCAGCGGAAATTCCAGGCCCTTGGCGGCGTGCAGGGTCATCAGGGTGACGCGGGCCTCGGGATCGATCTGGTCGGTGTCGGAGGACAGGGCGGCGTGGTCGAGGAATTCGGCCAGCGTCTCGCCGCGCACTTCGGCATCGTGGGCTGCGTTGGCCAGCTCCTTCAGGTTTTCAATGCGGCTGAAGGCTTCCGGCGAGCCCTCGGTTTCGAGAGCCTTGATGTAGCCGGTGCGGTCGATGAGGAAGCGGATCAGCTCGGGAAGCGTGGCGGCATCGCCAGGGGCGCGGAATCCACTTCCCTGCCCTTGTTCGTCGGCCGCAACCTCTTCCGCGTCCGATTCAAAGTCGGGATTGGGCGGAGTGGGAATCCCAGGTCCCAGAATCGGGACCTGGGGCACCCCTGCTTTTTTCGGCATAGTCAGAAATGGACGCTTTGAGGCGGCCGCGAAGGGAGAAAAGCTGGCAGCGTCGAGCAGCGGAAGCTGGGCCGTGTCTTCGCCGGCGCCAAAGTTGAAGCTGGCCTCTGAGTCCGCGCTGGCTGAATCCTCTGCCGCACCGAACTCGAAGCCCGTGTCGGCGTCCTCGGCGGATTCCGCGCTGGCGGCCACGTCGGCTGAGAGCTTGCCGGCAAAGTCCGGATCCATCATCGCCTGGGCGTCCAGAATCAACTGGCGAAAGGATTCGAGCGCCATCAGGGCGCGCGTGGGGATGAGCCGGTTGCTGATGGCCGCCGAGAGCGCGTCCCAGGTGGACTGGCCAGTCTCGAGAGCCAGCCGCTCCAGGGTCTCCAGCGAGGTTTTGCCGATGCCGCGCGCCGGCGTGTTGATCACCCGCTGCAGGGCCATCGAATCGTGCGGATTGCGGACCAGCCTGAGGTAGCCGAGCAGGTCCTTGATCTCGGCCCGTTCGTAAAAGCTGAAACCTCCGACCATGGTGTAGGGGATGTTGTAGCGGCGCAGAGCCTCTTCGACCAGACGCGACTGGGCGTTGGTGCGATAGAGCACGGCGCAATGGTCGCCTCCGCGGCTTTCCCCCTCCGCCGAGTGGGCTTCGCGGAGAAACTTCTGGATGCGATCGGCGATGAACAAAGCCTCGTTTTCGCCGTCCGGAGCCTCGTAGTAGCCGACGAGCGAGCCGCCCTGGCGGTCGGTCCACAGCTTCTTGCCCTTGCGGCGCAGGTTGTTGGCCACCACCGCGCCGGCCGCCTCCAGTATCACCTGGGTCGAGCGGTAGTTCTGCTCGAGCCGGACGATGCGAGCGTCGGGAAAATCCTTTTCAAACTCCAGAATGTTGCGAATATCGGCGCCGCGCCAGGAGTAAATGCTCTGATCCTCGTCGCCCACGGCGCAGACGTTCCTGGCCTCGCCGGCCAGCAGCTTCATCAGCTCGTACTGCGGGCGGTTGGTGTCCTGGTACTCGTCCACCAACAAATATTTGTATCTGCGCTGGTAGCGCTCTCTCACCTCGCCGGAAACCTTCAGCAAGCGGACGGCTTCAAGCAGCAGGTCGTCGAAGTCGAGGGCGTTGTTCTTGCGCAGTTCGGTCTGGTAGCCCTTGAAAATGTGGGCGATGCGCTCGCTGTTGGGGTCTTTCGAGGCCAGGTAATACTCCTGCGGATCGACCATGTGGTTCTTGGCCCAGGAGATTTTTCCCAGCACGGTGCGCGGGGTGAGCTGCTTGGTGTCCAGCCCCATGCGCTTCATGATCTGCTTGACGATTCCCTGCTGGTCGTTTTCGTCGTAGATGGCAAAGGAGCGGGTCAGCCCCTCGGCTCCCACTTTGAGGGCCTCGATGTCGCGGCGCAGGATGCGGACGCAGAGCGAGTGAAAGGTGCAGAGAAGCGGCTTGGCCAGCGAGGAGTGGTCGAGCAGCCGCTCCACGCGCTCGCCCATCTCCTTGGAGGCCTTGTTGGTGAAGGTGACGGCCAGAATGGAGTCCGGCGCGACGCCTTTTTCACGGATCAGCCAGGCGATGCGGCTGGTGATGACGCGGGTCTTGCCCGAGCCGGCTCCGGCCAGAATCAGCAGCGGGCCCTCGGTAGCCTCGACGGCGGCGCGCTGTTCGGGATTCAATTTGTCGATCAATAGCTGCAAGGCGAGCGTCCCGGGGGAAGAGTCCTGAATCCAGTGTACCGTTCGCGGCAAATTTCCTGGTCGGCGCGTTATCCTGAAAACATCATGACGCCTTCCAACCAACCTCTTCGCCGCGTGGCCGTCTACTGCGGCTCGTCCGCCGGAACCGATCCAGTTTATCTCGCCGAAGCTCGCGCGCTGGGCGCAGCCATTGCCGCCTCCGGGCTGGGAATGGTGTATGGCGGAGCCAATGTAGGACTGATGGGCGCGGTGGCCGATGCGGCGCTGGCCGGCGGGGCGGAAGTCGTTGGCGTGCTGCCGGCGGTGCTCTCCGGCCGCGAGATCGCTCACTCCGGGCTGACCGCGCTCGAACGGGTACCCACGATGCACGAGCGCAAGGCGCGCATGGCCGCGCTGTCCGACGCGTTTCTGGTGTTGCCGGGCGGCTTCGGCACGCTCGAGGAGACGCTGGAGACGGTCACCTGGGCGCAGCTCGGCATGCACGTCAAGCCCTGCATCCTCATCAACACCGCCGGCTACTGGGACAAGCTGCTGGCTTTTCTCGATTCCGCCGTAGCGGCAGGCTTCCTGATGCAGAAGAACCGGGAACTGCTGCGCGTGGCCGCGAATGCGCAAGAGGCGGTGCGGATGGCGGTTGCGGGCTGATCAGAGCCGTTCTCCCGTTTCCGTGAAGTCAACGATGCTGTGCAAGACGGCTTTTTCTTGGGAAAGAGCCTCTCAACGGGAGTGGTTTCCCTCGATAGCAACGGGAGAACCGCTTTCGCCGCGACGCCGCGCATGCGTGAATGCCCCGCCCCGGAACCAGATTGCGTTCTCCTGCTCGCACATCTCCGGCGTCCTTTTTCGTATACTCAACTCAGCGTATGTCCACTCACCTCGATAAGATTTTGAACGCGACGCGGGCCGCGGTGGCCGCCGCCAAGTCGCGCGTTAACTTGGCGGAACTGGAGCTGCTGGCCGCCGGTCACCAGCCACGCGCCTGGGCTGCGGCTCTGCGCCTTAAAGCCGCCACAGGCCCGGCGGTGATCGCCGAAATCAAGAAGGCTTCCCCCTCCAAGGGACTGATTCGCGCCGACTTCGACGTGACCCAGATCGCCCGGAGCTACTTCGCCGGCGGCGCGGCGGCACTCTCCGTGCTGACCGACGAGCCGTTCTTCCAGGGCAGCCTGCGCAATCTGGAGCTGGCCTCGGCCGCGGTTCCGCTCCCCTGCCTGCGCAAGGATTTCATGGTGGACGAGTACCAGATTGCGGAAGCCCGCGCTCATGGCGGAGACGCGATCCTGCTCATCGCCGCCGCGCTCACCCAAAGCGAGCTTGTCCGCTTTTCGCAGTCTGCGCATCAATTTTCGCTGGACGTGCTGGTCGAGGTGCACACGGGCGAGGAGCTTGACCGGGTGCTGGATGCGCTGGGCGAAAGCGGCGCCGACGCCATCGGCGTGAACAACCGCAACCTGAAGAGCTTCGAGGTGAATCTCGGAACCTCGCTCGAACTGGTGGAGCGGATTCCGAGTGGCGTGGTGCGCGTCGCCGAGAGCGGCCTCAAGGAGCCGAAAGACCTGGCCAGATTGCGCACGGCGGGCTTCGACGCATTTCTCGTCGGCGAGAGTCTGATGCGCCAATCCGACCCCGGCGCGGCGTTGGCGGCGCTCCTGGCCGGAACTGTCGCAACTGGAGCCGGCGCAGTTGGAACGGACGCAGCTGGAACCGTCGCAGCCGGAACAGACGCAGCCCGGACTGTCGCAAACGGAGCCGACGTAGCCGGAACTGTCGCAAACGGAGCCGGCACAACCGCATGAGCATCTGGATCAAAATCTGCGCCAACACCTCGCTGGAAGACGCGCTGATGGCAGTCGATGCCGGAGCCGACGCGGTGGGGTTTGTCTTTGCGCCCAGCCCGCGCCGGGTGACGGCAGCCGAAGTCGCCGGCATCGCTCCGCGCCTGCCGCACGCCGTCGAGAAGTTCGGCGTCTTCGTCGATGCCGCGCTCGAAGAGATCGTCTCCGCGGTCGAAGCCTGCGGGCTGACCGGCGTGCAACTGCACTATGACGCAGAGCCCGCGCTGCCCGCCCGTCTGCACCAGCGCCTGGGGCCGGAGTTGCGCATCCTGCGCGTGATCCGCTTCCGGGCTGAAACCGCCGGGCTGCATGGGGTGCAGCTTGCCAGCCACGCCCAGGACCCGCACGTGGACGCGGTTCTGGTGGACTCCTGCGCGGCTACGGCGGCCGGAGGCACCGGCGTCGCATTCGACTGGTCCGCTGCCAGAAAAGCCCTCTTCCAGCAGGGAAAAACTCCCCTCCAGGCCGAAAAAGAATGCAAATTCATCGCCGCCGGCGGCCTGAACCCCGGCAATGTGGCCGATGCCATCACTTTGCTGCGCCCCTGGGGCGTGGACGCGGCCTCCGGCGTGGAAGCCGCGCCGGGCCGCAAGGATCCCGCCAAGGTGCGGGAGTTTATCGCCCGCGCGCGAGCCGTCGAGGGCGACCGATGGCGCCGGTGACGGGCCAAATGAACTGGAAGCCGCCAGCCGTCTTTACATTCCGCACGCCCTCCTGCAACACTTGAAGCGTGACCACTCAAACAATCGTTATCCTCGATTTTGGTTCGCAGTACACGCAACTGATTGCGCGCCGCATCCGCGAGCAGAACGTCTTCTCCGTGGTGCTGCCCTGCACGGCGCCGCTGGCTGAAATCAAGGCTCTCAACCCGCTGGGCATTGTTCTGTCTGGCGGGCCGTCGTCTGTCTACGATTCCGACGCCCCGGACGCCGACCCAAAATTCCTTGAACTGGGCGTGCCGGTGCTGGGCATCTGCTACGGCTTGCAGTTCATCGTGCACCACCTGGGCGGCAAGGTGCGTTCGGCCTCCAAGCGCGAATATGGCCACGCCGAAGTCGCGATCGAAGACTGCGCGACGCCGTTGTTTGCCGGGCTGCCCCCGACGCTCGCCGTCTGGATGAGCCACGGCGACGAGGCGCTGGAACTGCCCTCGGGCTTTCACCGCACCGCGGCCACCGCGAACGCTCTGGCCGGCATCGCCAACCATGAGCGCCGCATCTGGGCCGTTCAGTTTCACCCCGAAGTGCATCACACGCCGCTCGGAGCGCAGATGATCAAGAATTTTCTTTTCGCCATCTGCGGCGCGCGCGGCGACTGGACCCCGGCTCACTTCATCGAGAGCACCGTGGATGCGATTCGCGCTCAAGTTGGCAAGGGCCACGTCATCTGCGGCCTCTCGGGCGGCGTCGATTCATCGGTGGCGGCTGTGCTGGTGCACCGGGCCATCGGCGATCAGTTGACCTGCATCTTCGTCAACAACGGCGTGCTGCGCAAGAACGAATTCGAGAGCGTGCAGAAGAATATGCGCGACCGCCTGGGGCTGAAGGTCGTGGCCGTGGACGCGAGTGAGCGTTTCCTGGCGCAATTGGCCGGAGTGATCGACCCGGAGACGAAAAGAAAACGGATCGGTGCGGAATTTATCGCGGTCTTCGACGACGAGGCCACGCGCATCGCCAAGGAGTCGGGCGGAGTGGACTGGCTGGTTCAGGGCACGCTCTATCCCGACGTGATCGAATCGTCGAGCGTGAAGGGGCCGAGCCAGACCATCAAGAGCCACCACAACGTGGGCGGCCTGCCGCTGGGCATGAAGCTGAAGCTGATCGAACCCTTGCGCGACCTGTTCAAAGATGAAGTCCGGCGCATCGGCCGCGATTTGCAAATGCCGGAAGAAATTCTGGGCCGCCAGCCGTTTCCCGGCCCCGGCCTCGCGGTGCGCATCCTGGGCGAGGTCACGCCGGAGCGAGTGGCGCTGCTCCAGGAAGCCGATGAGATTGTGGTCGCCGAGATCAAGGCGGCGGGGCTTTATTCCTCCATCTGGCAGAGCTTTGCGGTGCTCTTGCCGGTGATGAGCGTGGGCGTGATGGGCGACCAGCGGACCTACGCCTACACCGCGGCGGTGCGCGCCGTGCATTCGGAAGACGGCATGACCGCCGACTGGACGCCGCTGCCCTACGAGGTGCTCAAGACCATCAGCAGCCGCATCGTCAACGAGGTGCGCGGCATCAACCGCGTGGTGTACGACATCACTTCGAAGCCGCCCGGCACCATTGAGTGGGAGTAACCACCTGCGGTGGGGGCAACTCCACCTGCGGTGGGGCCAACTCCACCTGCGGTGGGGCCAACTCCACCTGCGGTGGGGGCAACTGCGCCTTCAGCGTGCTGGCCGCACAGGCGCTGCCGGCGGCTACTTCACCACCAGATTCACCAGCTTGCCGGGCACCACGATCACCTTGACGATGGCTTTTCCCGAAGCCCGCGACTGGACCTTTCCGTCGGCCAGGGCGGCGGCCTCGATGGCCTTGGGCGCGGCATCGGCGGGCACGCGCACCACGGTCACCAGCTTGCCGTTGATCTGCACCGGAATCTCCAACTCGTCCTCTTTGGCCAGATCGGGGTCGCTCACCGGCCACGGAGCGCGCAGGATGGACCCCTCTTCGCCCAGTTCCTCCCACAGTTCCGCCGCAAGGTAGGGCGCAAAGGGCGCCAGCAGCAACACCAGCGTGCGCAGCAGATCGCGCACCACCGCAGCCGGAACCTCGCCCGTGGCCAGTTGCGCGTCGGCGGCCTGGAGGTCGTTGACCAGCTCCATGATGGCCGCGACGCAGGTGTTGAAGTGCCAGCGGCCTTCAAAATCCAGCGTGATCTTGGCGATGGTCTGATGCAGCTTGCGCAGCAGCTTTTGGGCTTCGCCGTTTGGCGCGGCTGCCTCAATTTGCGCGGCTCCGCAGTTCTGCGTTTTGGGCGGGATCGAGCCAGCCGTTCGAGCAACTGGCGCGTACTTTGTGGCTAACCGCCAGACGCGGGCCAAAAAGCGGCTCACCCCGGCGACGCCGTCCTCCTGCCAGTCGAGGTCGCGGTCCGGCGGCGCGGCAAACAGCGCATACATGCGCGTGGCGTCGGCGCCGTATTTGGCGATCATCTCGTCGGGCGAGACCACATTGCCCTTCGATTTGGACATCTTGGCGCCGTCCTTGATGACCATCCCCTGCGTGAACAGGCGGCGCGCCGGCTCGTCGTTCGCGATCAGCCCCAGGTCGCGCATCACCTTGGTCCAGAAGCGCGAGTAGATCAGGTGCAAAATCGCGTGCTCCACGCCGCCAATGTATTGGTCGATGGGAAACCAGTATTGTGCTACGGCTGGATGGAACGGCTCGCGGCTATTTTTTGCGTCTGTATAGCGGTAGAAGTACCAGCTCGAATCGACGAAGGTGTCCATGGTGTCGGTCTCGCGTTTGGCCGGCCCGCCGCAGTTGGGGCAGGCCACGTTGACGAACTCCGGCACGCGGCTCAAAGGCGACCCGCCCTGCTGCGTAATCTCGATCTGCGCGGGCAGCACCACCGGCAATTGCTCGTCCGGCACCTGCACCAGGCCGCACTTCTCGCAGTGGATGATGGGAATCGGCGTGCCCCAGAACCGCTGCCGGCTGACGCCCCAATCCTTCAGGCGGAAAGTGACCTTGGGTTCGCCGAAGGCACTGCGTGCGGCAGCATCCTGGAGTTTCTTCTGGGCCTCCGTGCAACTCAGCCCGTCGTAATCCCTGCCGGAGTTGATCAGCACTCCGTCCTCAGAACAGAATGGCATCTCCTGCGCCACGGCTGAACCGGCCGGCTTGATCACCTGCGTAATCGGCAGGTTGTATTTCTGCGCGAACTCGAAGTCGCGCTCGTCATGCGCCGGAACGCTCATGATGGCGCCGGTGCCGTAGTCGGCCAGAATGTAGTTGGCCACCCAGATGGGCACGCGCTGGCCGTTATAGGGGTTCACGGCAAAGCGGCCGGTCGCGACGCCGTGCTTCTCGATTGCGCCCAGGTCGCCCGCCTCGCGCGCCTTCTTCTGCTGGTCGATCATCTCATCGACCTGCGCCTTCAACTGCGGATTGGCGGCGGCAAACTCGGCCACCAGCGCGTGCTGGGGGGCCAGTTGAACGCTGGTCGCGCCGAAGATGGTGTCTACGCGCGTGGTAAAAACCCGGATGCGCGTTCTTTCTGTTCCCTGTTCCCTGTTCCCTGTTCCCTTGTTAATTTCTTCCAGGAAGAAATCAACTTCCGTCCCTTCGCTGCGCCCGATCCAGTTGCGCTGCATGGTGCGCACCTTTTCCGGCCAGCCGTCGAGCTTGTCGAGGCCGTCGAGCAGTTCCTGGGCGTAAGCCGTGATGCGGAAAAACCACTGCACCAGGTCGCGCTGTTCGACCTGCGTCCCCTCGTGCCGCCAGCAGCAGCCATCGACCACCTGCTCGTTGGCCAGCACGGTGGCGCACTCGGGGCACCAGTTGACCTTGGATTTTTTTCTGTAGACCAGCCCTTTTTCGTACATCCGCAGGAAAAACCACTGGTTCCAGCGATAGTATTCCGGCAGGCAGGTGGCGATTTCGCAAGCCCAGTCGTAGCCCAGGCCGAGCCGCTCCATTTGGATTTTCATCGCGGCGATGTTCGAGAGGGTCCACTCGCGCGGGGGCGTGTTGTTCTTGAGCGCGGCGTTTTCGGCCGGCAGCCCGAAGGCATCCCAGCCCATTGGATGCAGCACGTTGTAGCCGCGCATCCACATGTGCCGGGCCAGCGCGTCGCCAATTGAGTAGTTGCGCACGTGGCCCATGTGCAACTGGCCGCTGGGATAAGGCAGCATCTCCAGCACGTAATACTTGGGCTTGCCGCAGGAGACAGGCTCCGCCGCATACAGTTTCGGGTCCGCAGCCCACCGCTGCTGCCACTTGGGTTCAATCGCCGCCGGGTCGTAACGCAGTTCGTTCTCTTCCGCCATGATTTATTCAGTGTAAACGGAAGACGGCTCGCATTCAGGGCAGGCTCAATTTACGCGACTGTCTGCAGCGCTCTGGCCTGATCAATCCGCTGCCGCCGCTTGGGCGTGTGCAGCGCCTCCCATAAGTCCGTGCGGCGCTGCACGTTCAGCCAGAACTCGGGCGAGTTGCCGAAGACACGCGCCAGCATCAGAGCGGTATCGGCAGTGACGGCGCGGCGGTCATTGCATAGTTCGTTGACCAGCTTGCGCTCGACGCCCATCGCCTCGGCCAATGCGCCCTGTGTCAGCTTCATGGGAGTTAGAAACTCCTCCACCAGCATCTCGCCCACGCCTACGGGTTTGCGTTCCGTGTTCAGCATAACCACCTCTCACCGGTAACTGTGATTGTCGAGATAAACCTCAACGGCTTCGCCCCTGCCGCCGTTCCATTGGAAGATCAGCCGCCACTGCTCATTGGCCCGAATGGAATGCCATCCGTCCAAGCTGCCTCGCAGCTTCTCAAAATGATTGCTCGGTGGCACACGCAGGTCGGTGTCCGACATCGCATCGTCCAGCAATTGCAGCTTTCTGAACAGTCGAGCCTCCAGACTCGGCGGTATCTTCCGGCTGGACAGGTCGTGAAGGAAAAACTCCCGCAACCAGCGGTCCCGGAACCCGAGAATCATGCGTCGGCCTTCCTTCTTGAACCATTGTACCGCACAAGGGTACACGTCCCCAGAAATTATTTCACCAGACTCTTCAGCGTGCGCACATTCCGCTCCTCGTCGCCGGGCTCATCGACCGGGGTTTCAGCAATGAAGGCGCAGTGCGCGAAGCGGTCGTCGTTGAGCAGGCGGCGAAAGGGTTCGAGGCCCATGGTTCCCTGGCCGATGTGCTCATGGCGGTCGAGCTTGGAGCCGCGCGCGGCCTTGGCGTCGTTCATGTGCCAGACGTGGATGGCATCCAGTCCGACGGTCGCCGCTACCTGCCGCATGGTTTCCTCGTAGCCCTCGGCGGTCACCAGGTCGTAGCCCGCGACGTGGGTGTGGCAGGTGTCCAGGCAGACGCCCATCGGAGCCGAGGGACGCAGCCGCGCGACCAGCTCGGCCACCTGCTCGAAGCTGCCGCCCAGCGAGAATTCCGCGCCAGCGGTGTTTTCGATGAGGATGTGAAACGGCGTTCCCTGCCACGCGAGTCCTTCGATGGCGCGGGCGATCGAGTCGGCCGCCAGCTTCAGGCCTTCGTCGCGGGTGAGCCCCTTCCACGAGCCGGGATGCAGCACCAGAAACTCCGCCCCCAGCACGAGCGCCCGCTCGATCTCGCCGCGAAAGGCCACGACGCTCTTCTCGCGCACTTCGTCCGACTGGCTGCAGACGTTGACCAGGTAGCTGGTGTGAATCACCAGCGGACCGACGTCGAGCTTGGCGCGTAGCTCGCGCATACGCGCCGCCTGCTTGGGATCGACCTTGGGCGCGCGCCACATGCGCGGGCTGGACGAAAAAATCTGAAAGGTGTTGGCGCCGATTTCGGCGGCGCGCTCGACGGCGTTCGATGCTCCGCCCGCCGTGCCCAGATGAATTCCAATCCGCTTGGCCATGCAATCAGTTTAATGGGCAAACGAGCGGGTTCGCCGCGCATTACCAAGGATTCTCCGCCCGTAATCAGGCGCTTTTCACTTTTTGCCTTTAGAATTTCCTCATGAATGAGCCTTCCGATCCGCTTACCCGGCTTCTTACCGACGTCATTCTCCCTAATCTGAAGTCCGTGCAGACGAGCCAGGCTGAGCAGATTGCCGCCAACGACCGGCTGGAAAACGCCATCGAGGAATTGCGCCTGCATCTGGAGTCGCAGTTCGCGCACCTCTCGGCGCAGCTGACCGCCTGCCGGGCTGAGCTGGCGGCCGCGCAGGCAACCTTCCAGGCGGCGCAGGCGCAGAGGGGCGCGTTCGAACCGGACCCCAACCGGCTGATCCACTGAGCTGGTCCGGTGAACTGACTCGGTGAGCTGATTCAGTGATCCGGTTCGGCTGAAAATCGATCTGGCCGCACACGCGCGCTTCGTCGATTCGTTGGACCGACGAATCGACGAAGCGACGAAGCCAAAACCGCTTCGCGCCTGCAATAATCAAGCCATGCGAACGGTGCTCACCGCGGAGCGGCTTTGGGATGGAACCAGGCTGCTCGACTTGCCTGTGGTGGCGATCGAAGACGGCCGGATCGCCTCCATCTCCACGCGCACAGCCAGCGAACTGCCCGGCCAGACCCGCGTTCTCGACTTTCCCGGAGCGACGCTTGCGCCGGCGTTCTTCGACGTGCACATTCATGGAGCCAAAGGCCGCGACGCGATGGAGGCGACTCCGGAAGCGCTCGACACCATGAGCGGCTTTCTGGCCCAGCGCGGCACGGGCAGCTTTCTGGCCACCACGGTGACCGCGCCTCTGGATGCGACGCTGCGCGCGCTCTCGGGGCTGGCAAAGCTCGTGGCGCGGCCGGCCGCGGGCGCTCAGGCACAGGCCATCGGCATTCATCTTGAAGGCCCGTTTCTGTCGCACGCCAAGCGCGGCGTGCAGCCGGAGGAGCATCTGCTCGCGCCTGATACGGCCACCTTCGACCGGCTCTTCGAGGCCGCCGAGGGCCGCGTCCGGCTGATGACGCTGGCGCCCGAGCTGCCCGGCGCAACCGAGCTGATCGCGCACGCCGCCGGCCGCGGCGTTCGCATTTCGCTGGGCCACTCGAACGCGACTGCCGGGGAAACCCGCGCCGCCGTTGCCGCCGGAGCCGTGAGCGCGACGCACACCTTCAACGCCATGAGGCCCTTGGACCATCGCGAGCCGGGGATTCTGGGGACTGTTCTCACCGAGGATGCGCTTTACGCCGAGCTGATCTGCGACGGCATTCACGTGGCTCCGGAGATGGTCAAGCTGTGGTGGCGCGCCAAGGGACCGAAGCGCGCGATTCTGGTCACCGACGCGATGAGCGCCGCGGGAATGCCCGACGGCGAGTACCGGCTGGGCGGATTTGCGGTCGAGGTCGCCCGCGGTCGAGCCATGGCCCGCGGCGTGCTGGCGGGCAGCGTGCTGGCGCTCGACCGCGCTCTCGCAAATTTCGTCGAGTTTACCGGCGCGCCGCTCGAACAGGCCCTGCGCCTGGCGACCGTGAACCCGGCTTCGATGACCGGACTGGAGGATTTAGCCGGCTCGGTCGCCCTGGGCGGAGCGGCGAATCTGGTGGCCGTGGATCAGGCCGGGAAGCTGGTTGGCTCGGTCGTCCATGGCGTTCAGAGCTTCATCGATTGAAGCGAATCGACGGTCAATATACCCCCCGGGGGTAGGGGGAGGGGGGTACCTCATTTTCAGTGGACGGTGAAGAGCGGCCCGTCCATGGCCGCACTGTGTTCCTTTCGATTGTGCGCCGATCTAGGGTAATTTTCCGCAACCACCTGCGGTGGGGCTGGCGTGGCTGCGGTGGGGCTGGCGGCGCTGGTGCGGCATGGAGTGTGCTCTCCCAGGTCCCAAAGGCGGGACCTGGGGCATCCGGAACCCGGCCAGACCATCGGGACCCGATAAAAACAATTTCCACTGCAAGCTCGAGGACCAATGCCGTTCTATTATCAGACGGGGGAAGTCATGCGAAACAAACCGATCATTCTGTTAGTCCTTACTTTCAGCCTCTGCACGCCATATGGCGCGCTCGGTCAAGCGCAGCCAAGCGTAAGCCCGCAAGCTCCCACGCCTTCTAATTTGCCCTTCACCACGACGATCAAGAAGTCAGTTGTCTTCATCAGGACAAACTGCGTCCAAATGCCATCCGACCAGGAGTTGGCAGCGATGTCCCCGGAAGATCGCGCCAGATGGACAGACGAGCGAATAGCGAAATTGAAGCCAGAAGAGCTCGCGATGCTGAGACAGAATTCCTATTTCGGAACCGGCTTTATCGTGGTCTTTCTCGACGAACGAGTTGGCAAGGACATGGGCTTCACCTACCTTGTCACGAACAGGCACGTAGCACAGCCCGGCATTGAGAACGGAAGGCCTTGCAAAGTAGTCAACTATTCAATTTCTATCAACCATGTCGGGACGCCTGCAAACCCCACCCCTTACCTTCAATCCCTTCCCGCCAGCCCGGAGGGCACGTGGGTCTTCCCAGGTGACCCCTCAGTTGATCTGGCCGCGACGCAGTTCGGGCTCTCGATATCCGAGTATGACTTTATCCCGATCCCAACTAATCGCTTTGTGACGCAAGAGATGATTCAGAAAAACGAGGTCGTTGAAGGCGCCCCCGTGATCTTCACCGGGCTCTTTATCCAGTACGTCGGAACAACATCGTTGGAACCTGTTGTGCGGTCCGGCGCAATCGCCATGCTCCCGCAGAACCTCATCCAAACGACCCTACGCAAGCCCGGGCATGTATACCTCGCAGAGGCACACGCCTTCGGGGGCAACAGCGGCTCACCCATGTTTGTTGACATTAACAAGTTTAAGAACGGCTTAGGCTTCGATTACAAGTTTCTCGGGGTCGTGACCGGCGAAATACAAGAGACCGAGGATCTGACGCTCAATGTAACGACCGCCTACAAGGGCACGGTTTCTGCTAACAGCAATGTGTCGGTGATTGTACCCGCATTCGAGGTAAATAATCTTCTGATATCGCCCGCATTTCAGCACTTTCGCGATAATTATGTGGCACTGCATCCGGCTGCACAGCCGACGAGTCAACAGCCGACAAAATAGCATAGGTGGTACAAGTTAGGGGTGTAAATAACAGGGTGCCCCATGTCCGGATTTTCGGACCTGGGATCATGAATGCCGGATGCCCCACATCTCACTCTTGTCCAAGACAGCATTTTAGGTGAGTTTGGCTGTTGATTTCACTGGACATAGGTGTCCTCCCCCGGCGATAGCGTCAGGTTTCTTCGATGAGTCGCAGGGGGTGCATTTCTATG
>Ga0182030_10014999_pt1 | contig 15230 bp, 7 predicted proteins | sample 812S3MmetaG_FD_121299 | JGI IMG/M metagenome (GOLD analysis project Ga0182030, IMG submission 121299) | Permafrost microbial communities from Stordalen Mire, Sweden - 812S3M metaG (Illumina Assembly) | ecosystem: Environmental > Terrestrial > Soil > Wetlands > Permafrost | place: Sweden... | reverse complement strand
CTACGCTCCGGCCTTCCTCCGTCCACCGCCCTGCGCCCCAAGAAGGACCAGGGACAGAGACAGTCAAGAAAGGGACATTCTCTCGTGAGTTAAGAAGGGGACATTTCTAAAGAGTTTTGACAGAAAAAAATGAGTTCCGATCGGAAAGGTTTGGCTGGAATTAAAAATCGTGAAAATTTACGTTTTTTTGACGTGACACACGCACAAGAAGTTGGCGCCCTGCCGGATCCGTCAGGTTTTCTGTTGACAGATAAGACGCTTCCAGATTTTACGGCGACTCGACGGTGTAGAATCGCCGACTGTAATTAGTCGCGTGCAAGTCGATGAAGGGATATTGGCCGGAGCCGGGGGGCGATTCCACAACGGCGCCAAGATTCGACCACTGTTTCAACGGCAGCGCCAGGTTGGTGCTGGCCAGCACGGTGAAGGACATGTCGCTGTAGTTGGTCAGGGCGAAGCTCACCTCGCCATTCCCCAGCCTGGTGACATTCTTCAACTTGCCCGGGCCGGCGGAATTGTAAACGCCTTCCACCGCACCGATGTCCGCATAGGTCCCCACGATGCGCGGGTAACCACGCTGGTCGGTGGTGAAGGTGGTGCCGCTGGTGCAGCCGTCAATGGCCGGGGCACCGGGCAATGGCGGCATGGTGGGTGTGGGACCGCCGTAGTGGCCCAACGTCGCAAGCAGCGGGGTGCCGTTGGTGAGGTTGGCGCCGGTTAGGGTGAAACCGCCATAGTATGCGTAAGAGTCCTCGGGATCGCTGTAGCCAGTGATGTTTGGCGACGTGTTGCCCGCTACAATCGAGTTGAAAAGAGCAATGGAGCCGTACTCATCGCGGTCATATATCCCGCCGCAGGATGGATAAGAACCGCCGCCCGACGCGCTATTTCCGGTCACGGTGCTTTGGTTCACTGTAACTCTCCCTTCCAAATTATAAATTCCGCCGCCGACGTAACCGCTGTTTTCCGTCAGCGTGCTCTGGTTGACCACCAGAATGCCCTCGATATTGCAGATGCCGCCGCCAAAACTCGTGGTCGAATTTCCGGACAGCGTGCATTGGTTCACGGTCAGAACCCCGGCGTTGCAAATGCCGCCGCCACCGCCATTTGAAACATCATGCCCGTTGGTGATGGTCAATGCGGTTAACACCACGTTGGCGTTGCTCACCAGGAGAACCGATCCGGCCTGGTTGCCGTTGATCGTGATGCCGCCGGACAGCGCCGAGGCGTCTATGGTGAGGCTCTTGTTCAAGGTCAACGTTCCGCTGGACAGGATGGTGGCGCCGGAGAGGCTGGCGGCAAAGGTGATGTAGTCGCCGTTGGTGGTGTAGGTGCTGGCATAGCGCAGTGAACCGATCCCGGAGTCCGCGGCGGTGGTGACGATGGGGCTGGCGTCCTGGAATTCCACCGCGCCGATGTCCGCCGCCGGCCCGACCGGGCGCGGGTAGCCGCGCTGATCCGTCAGGAGGGTGGTGAAAGGAGCGGCGTCAATGGCGGGCGAGCCGGACAGCGGAGGCATCGTCCAGGTGGAGCCGCCGTGGTTGCCGAGCGTCGCGAGTTGGGGATTGACGGAGCGAATCGTGTTCGTGCCGATAAGGGTTCCGGCGTTGTCGAGCACTTGCACGATATTCGAGCCGCCGAAGGTATTCGTGCTGCTGGCGGCATTGTAAACGTCGTCCGGCGCGCTCTCGGCCAGAATCGTGTTGGTGATGTTCAACTGGCTTTGAGTATTGTCAATGTCACCCCCGTGGAGGCTGGCGCTGTTGCTGGTGAAGGTGCAGTGAAGAATGTTCATAGTCGCACCAAAGGAGTTTAGAATTGCCCCGCCATTGCCAAGGGAGGACGAATTGCCGGCAAACGTGCAGTTCTGCAGGGTGCAGGCTGTTCCCTGGACCAAGATGGCGCCGCCGTAGCCGGCGGCGTTGCCGGAGAAGGTGCAGCCGGTGAGGGTCAGCGGTCCCAGGCTGCCGATGGCCCCGCCCTCGTAACCTGGGCCGGTGTTGCCGGCGAGTGTGCAATTGGCCAGCGACAGCATGCCGTCGTTATAAATCGCGCCGCCAGCGCCAGTGCTGTAGCCGTTGGTGAGGTTGAGCGCCACCATTTTGCCGGTGGCACCGCTGGCGATTTGGAAAATCCGGCTGGCATGGTTGCCGTTGATGGTGAGGCCGCCGGGCAGCGCCGAGGCGTCAATGGTGAGATTGTTGGTGACCATCAGTTGGCCGTTGGTCAGCAGGATGGTCGCGCCGGCAAGGCTGTTGGAAAAGGTGATATACGCGCCGGCCGCAGCAGTGGAGATGGCCTGGCGTAACGAGCCTGCGCCGCTGTCATTGTTGTTCAACACCACGAGGTGGTAGGGCGCCGCAGCCCCGCCCGCCAGGGCGTTGATCAGGCCGACGGAAGGCGTGCCCCAGCCGGTGCAGAGGTCGTATCCGGCGACCGCAGGATACCCCTCATTGCTATAAGGGCCCGCGTCGTTGTTGCCCGTGGTAATGTCGTGAAAAGCGTCGGCGTATGGCGTGTTGCCCGTCCCCTCGCCGATGGCATAAATCGCCGGGTTGATAAAACCGGCGCTCGAATTGCCCAGATTCGCGGCTTGCTCGTTCACCAAGGCCATGAAGCCGGCCCATAACGGCGCCGAGACACTGGTACCGCCAGTGCCGCTGTCCGAGCCATCGATATAAGCGTCGACGTCATAAGCCACAATGGCCACGTCGGGACTGTTCCGATACGTGGTTGAGCCGCCATTGGCAGCCATGGAAACTCCCTGTTGCCAGTATGGGATCGGATAATAACCGCCAACGGAACTGCTTATGCCGCCGCCGCTGCCTATTTCGTCATATGTGCTTGGATATTCGTTCCAGACGGTTTCCGAAGCGTAGGAAGCACCCGAGCCGTTCATGGTCAACGTGGTGCCGCCGACGACGGTAGCGTATGGGCTGTCCTGTGGCCAACCATCCGAGTATGCGGCGGCGGGGCTAAGGTAAGAATCGCTGTCGCCGCTGGACTCAAAAAAAGATTGTCCTTGGGCGGCCATTTCCATCAGCAGGACGTCGCCTCCATAATTGGGGTCCTCGTCAAAGCTCCAAGAGGAGCTGAATTGTTTTATGGAGGTGTAGCTGACCATGGTGCTCAAAAGATCGTTGCCGTATGCGGGGCACTCGAAGACGTAGATGGACGCTCCCGGCGCCATGTCCATCACCTCCTCAATATCAGTTGTGCATTCAGCTTGGCCGGGATTCTGTGCAAGAGCCAAGCCGCCGGCAACCGGCACCGTCGTCACACTAATGGACGGCAGGCCAAACTCGCTTTCGAAATGGGTTATGTCGCTGTTATAGAATCCGCCGGTGTACGGCGGGTGCAAGTCATAGCTGAGCTCCAGGAGTCCGACGCTCTGACCGGCCCCGGTCAGGGTCGTGCCCGGGACGTAGGCGTTCCGCAGGTCGGCTGGCGCATAAGTGCCACTGGGCCCGCTGGTCCCATCGGGCGTGGGTCCGTTCGGTGTGGGCACGTTGGGCGTGGCCCCGCCAGGCGCGGGCTGAACCGGTTTCCGGTGGGAGGTGCGATGGGGCACGTGATAGTTATCCAGTCCGGTGATGTTCAGCAGCGGAACCGACAGATCCAGCATGGGCTCAGTGTCGGGCGCATAAAACTCGCGATTTTCCGTGGGATGCCGGTAGGTCCGGATGGTCACGTGCAGCGCCTTCTCGACATCGGGCACCGCCCCTTCCATATCCAGAATAATCCGGTTGGAATAAGTGCCGCTGACCTTCAGGCCATTGGAATGGGCGAAATCCAGGGCCTTCTGGTAGTCCTGCTGGGTCGGGCCAAATCTTTTCGTGAACTCTTCCAGGCTCAGGTATTGATGGTAGCTGGCGCTTTGCGGGTCTTGCTGGTCTTTGAGCAACTGTTCGAGGGCGTCCCGGTTGCGCGGCGCGAGGGCGACGGCGAGATGCAATCGATTTGTGGCGGCAGGGCGGCCGGTGGGCTGCAAATTTGCCACCGCTGCGGGCACATGTCCGCTCAGGGTTTGCAAAGGGTCCGCCGGAGCGGAGGGCGCGGGCAAACAGAGGAACGCGGTGATGGTCAGACTCAGGATATTGAGCAGGTTGGTTTTCATATTTGGGTTATGTAGTTGCTCATTGTGGTCATTCATCGGGATGTCTGGATTCATAGATTTTGGCTGGGTCCTTTGGTTTGTACCATTGCAGGAAGCTCTTCGAGATGTTCCTTGTGAACGAAGCCGTCGGCGCCGGCATCCCTGGCGGCAGCGCGAAATTCTTCCCCGGCATGATTGGTGACGATGATGATACGCGCCGCGGGGAACTTTTCCTTGAGCCTGCGTGTGGCGGTGAGCCCATCCAGGCCCGGCATCTGGATGTCCATCAGGACCCAGTCAGGCCGCTCGGCGGCATAGAGCGCCAAAACTTCGCGCCCGTCGGCGCATTCCAGTACCGTTGAGTCAGGCAGGAAGGCGCGGAGCGTCTGCCGGAACGCGGCATGATCGTCCACGATCAAGAACTTGCCGCGCACGGTCGGACTTTGGGCTTTATCAGGCACGGCATCATGTTAGCCCGCCGCCGCTGCGATGAAATGACAGTACATACTCAAACCGCGTAAGTATGTTTACTCATGGGGCGGACTTTCGGAGAACACGCGAGACCGTGGGGCGACGGTGTACCTACAGACTCGCCTTATTATCAAAGGCAAACTTCAACAGGCTATGGCTGCCCTGCAAGCCAAGCCTGGCGCTGATGTTGGCGCGGTGGTTTTCGACGGTGCGCTGGCTCAGGCCCAAATCCGACGCGATTTCCTTACTGGTGCGGTCGGAGGCGATCAGCTTGAGGATGCGGCGCTGCGTGGGTGTCAGGCTGGCCAGGCCGGAAGTTGCACCGTTGGCAGCGGGGGCGTTCTTTACGAGCAGGCCTGAGAGCGAGGGGCTGATGTAGTGCCGGCCGGCAGCCACCGCATGGATGGCTTCCAGAATTTCGGCGGTCGCGCTCTCCTTGAGAACGTAGCCCCTGGCTCCGAGGCTCACTGCCTCATGGAAGAGGACCTCTTCCTTGTACATTGTCAAGAAGATGATCTCAAAGGGGAGCTGTTCCCGAAGCCGGGCCCGCGCGATGTCCAGCCCGCTCAACCCGGGAAGGTTAATGTCGAGGATGGCGATATCGGGCCGCCGCAGCCGGGCCTGATGCAGCGCATCCGGTCCGGTGGCGGCTTCATGGAGCAGATGCAACGCCGGGTCGGTCGCAAGCGTTTGGCGCAACCCGTCGCGGTAAAGGGGATGGTCTTCAGCTATCAGGATTTTGATGGTTCTCTTCATCTTTTTTCGCCACTGGGATGTCAAAATGCAGCCGGGTGCCCCGGCCCGGCGCCGAGTCGCAGGTGAACTGGCCGCCTAAAATGCGCACCCGCTCTCCCAGTCCCGTCAGGCCATATCCGTGGGACGCTTTCGGGTGACCCATGATGCGCCTGGAATCAAAGCCCCGTCCGTCATCTTCAATGGTCATGGTAATTCTGCCATCGAAACGTTCAATGGCAAGGCGGGCCGTGGCGGCGTCGGAATGCTTGAGGATATTACTCAAACATTCCTGCACGATGCGGTAGAAATTAATCTGCCCCTCCGGCGGCAGGAGCCGGTCCACCTCCACCAATTCGCTCCGGAGATCGAGGCCGCCGGAGCCAGCAACCTTCTTCACCAGCCCCTCGATAGCCTTGGTCAGCCCGATGCGGTCAAGCAGGTAGGGCCGCAGGTTATACGAAATCTCCCGCACTTCCTGGAGGGTTTCGGAGACCACCTGTGAGATGTCCCGCAACTGTTCTGTGGCGGGCCCGCTTACCTGTTGCTGCGCCAGGTAAAGGCGGTTTTTTACCACCAGCAGGTTCTGGCCCAGGGAGTCATGCAATTCGGCGGCGATGCGCTTGCGCTCCGCTTCCTGGGAGAGCAACAGTTGTCGCGTGATTTGCTCCTGGGCGCGCCGGCGGCGTTCGGCAATCCAGCCCTCCCGCAGGCGAGCCGCCACCACTGTGACCAGGATGGCCAGGCCGCCGTAGAGCCACAGTTGCTTGTAGGGGTAGCGATACCACCAGAGGCGGAAATTTTGGGGGCCAATCGCAGGAACGGGAGCTGCCAGCGCCTCGAGGAGTTTGCCGGGCCGGTTTAACTCGCGGCGATAAAGGCCAAGGGGATACACAGGAGTGAGTTGATCGCCGAAGCGCACGCGAACATGGTCGTCACCGTGCGGGGAGGACATGTAGAGCGCCTTGGCCGGGTTCCAGGCCAGCCACTCGCCGTCTGGAAAAAGCACACGCTGAAAGAGCACCTCGCCGGTTAGGATATTGGCATGGACCATCATTTCGTCGGTTTGCGCAAACGCCAGCACCGGCTCGCCGGGATAAAAGGCCAGCGGCAGGTATTGCGAGGTGGCTCCGGTAAACCGGCGCACTTCATGGCCTGAAGCCGAGTCCCAAATCGCTACCGTTCCGTCCGCCGCAGCCGTGGCCAGCCAACGCCCGTCCCCACTAAGCGCCAGCGACTGCACCGGTTGGTCATGTGCAGGCCATTGGCGAAGCAGCCCCAGCGCATTGGTTTCCAGCAATGCCACCGTCCCGTCGGCTCGGCCGACCACCAGTGCCCGGGCTCCTGGCATGAACGCCAGGGTTTGGACCGCGACCTGATTCGTCAGGGTACGCAAACATTTCTCCTGGCGCACATCCCACAGCTTGATGGTTCCATCGCGAGCGGCGCTGGCCAGCAAGTCCACACCCGGAACGAAAGCCAGGGCGCGAACGGTGGCGGAATGGCCGTGGAGCCGGCGCACGGGCCGATCAAAATGCGTTTGCCAGAGCGTGATATCGGAATCGAAGCCCAAGCCAGACCAGGCCCCGGCGGCGGTGGCGAGCAGCCCCTCGGTACCCCCGAACGCGACCGTGCTAATACTGTCGCGCCGGTCGAAAAAGGGATGGATACTGGAAATGGTCCCATGCGCCGTGTCCCAGACGCGCACGGTGCGGTCTGCGCTGGCCGAACAGAGCCAGTCGCCATTAGTGCTGAAAGCCAGGGCGTAAACCGGGCCTGCGTGCCCGCGCAATTCATATTTGAACCCGCCTCCTCGCCCGGCCCACACCCGGACGACGCCGTCCACCCGTCCCACCGCCTCCAATGCATTGTCCGGGCTGAAAGCAATGCTGGTGATCGGAGTGTCGGGCGGGCGGGCCGCAATGACCAGACGCGGCTTGCCGGTTCGCGCATCCCAGAACCGGACCGTACAATCGGGCGAGCCCGAAACCAGTTCCCGGCCATCGGGCGAAAAACGAATGCGAAAGGTCGCATCCTCGTGCCCGCGTATCTCAAATTTCAAAGCGCCGGAGTCGGTTGCCCAAAGCCGGTTTACCCACTGTCCCGCAGTTGCCAGCCAATGGCCGTCGGCGCTCAAGTCCAAGTCAATCACCTTGTCCCGGTCTGGCACCACGACGGTGCGAAGCTGCCGTCCCGAGGGCAGCTCCCACAGCGTGACCGCGCCTTCGCCACCGCCAACGGCCAGCAACTTGCCGTCCCCGGACAGGGCGATGGCTTCCACACGCCGGCTCTGGGTCAACACCAGCGAGGTTTTGCCGCTGGCCAAATCCCACAACCGGATCCGGGGCTGCTGGTCTTCGCGCGAAGCGGTGGCCAGAAAACGCCCGTCAGGCGTAAAACGCACATCACCGACGCGCTCGCCGGTGGGAAGAGTGCGGATGACCGCGCCGGTCTTCACATCCCAGATGCACAATTTCCCGTCGTAAGCGGCCGGCGCCAGCAGGCGGCTATCGGGGCTGAAAGTCACACGCCGGACCCAATTGCCGACGTGATTGGTCAAGAGATGAAGCAAACGCCCGCTGCGGTAATCCCACACTTTCACGCTGCCATCTGTGCTCGAGGAAGCCAGCCACCTGCCATCCGGACTAAACGCCAGACCGAAGACCCGCTCGGGATGCCCTGGCAGCGTCCGCACCAGGTCCCCCGACTTGCTGTCCCATAACCGGATGGCCGCGCTTTCTCCGGACGAGGCCACGAGGCGGCCATCCGGGCTCCAGCAGACCGCGGCGACTTCGGTCTGGGAACCGCTTTGCAGAACCAGCTCCGGCGATTCGCCGGCGAGGCCGGTCACGGTAAGCAGGCACCAGAGCGACAGCACGAGCGTTGCGCGCACGGACTGGCAGTTCGTATAGCGGAGCATTTTAAATCCCTAGCCCATGCGGGGCGTCTCGTCCAGTTGAGCTTAGCCAGACTTAAGAGGCCGCTGCGACGCCAGGCAAATCGTTGCACGCACCAATGAAGCATAAAAGGGGATAGCTGTCACTTTTTACTTATTTGGCGCATAAGAGCTGGAGATGATGCATCGTTGCTTGTTTCCTGAGAGTGGCGAGAACGCGGGGGAGATATTTATCATAGTTATTTGCGACTCAGGAGATTAGAGCGTTTTAAGAAATACTGTAGCCGGTGGACCGCAAACGAATTCGTGCCACCTGCCGACGGATGCAGATTTGTAGCGCAGGTTTCCCAACCTGCCGTATCGCCGATTTCCAAAGCGGCGGACCATCCGCAGGTTGGGACACGTGCGGCACGGCAGACTTGGAAGTCTGCGCTACGACCGTCGAAGCATTTCATAGCGCTTTGAGGCATTTTTGTGGCTACAGTATTTCTTAAAACGCTCCAGGTGTGTAGTTGACAATTACCGGCTTGAATTTTATTCGACCGTCAATCCAACCAGGAACGGACAGGTGATGGTTTCGGTTGAAACATAATCCAGGCTGGAAAGCTCCAGCTTGGGCTGGGGGTTGTCCAGCGTGGTTTTGTAAAGGACGAGCGAGAATTCGGGCTGCCATTTTTTTAAATAGGCGTTGCTTCCGGTCCAGGCGCGTTCCGTTCCCGGCGCAGGCTGGAACCAGTTTTTGGGCAAGCCGGTCTTGAACAAGGGGTTCCACCAATCGAACGCTTGCTTCCCCGCGATCAGGTCGATCTGCCGCGAGCTGCCGTCGACATAGTGCAGGACTAGTTTGGACACCACCGTGCCGAAATTTGTGTAGGTAATGTAGCAATTGCCTTGCAGCAAGTGGAGCTTGGCGCAATGCCGCCCAATTCGGATATCATCGACCCGCGCGGGGTAGGTTTTGTGATAATGTTTGAACCAGCCGCCCATGAGCTGGATTGAGCCTTCGACATCGAATGGGACGCCGCCGTAGATATTCTTGCCGGCTGGCAGCTCGGCCAGGTTATCAGCGTTGTCCCCTTTCCAGCCGGCGGGCGCGTCGGTCAGCTTGGCATTGATGTAAGGGCTAAGGTCAATTATGGCGGCGTTGACGGTGTCATCGACTGCCTGACGGCTCTGGATTCGCTCGATTTCCAATTTCCGTTCCTCCGGCCAAACCTGCGTTTTCCACCGCGCCAAGTCGGCCCTGCGCCGCGCGGCGGTCGCCTGTTGCCGGGCATGAATGATTGCCCGAACCGCCAGGGTCGCGATGACCCCGGTCAACAGGGTGACTGCTCCAATTACCAGTGCTCTCTTAGCATTGCTCCAGATCATAACTCTCGAATGTTATTGATTCCACTTGGAGAAGACACTGCCCAAGCGAATATCCTTTGAAGAATCTTGCGCGGGAGGGCTCATTTGACAATTTCGTATTTGACACCGGGCGCGTCGGAACAGTGCTACTGTCTCTGGGCGGTAGGGAGGGCTCCCGGGCACCTCGGCGAGGCGCCTCTACCAAAAGAAACTGAACAAAGGCTGTTGTAGCCGAGTCCTGGGCCCGACGGCGGGGAGGGTGCAATGGAGCCTGTCCACGTTTATGACCCGATTATATTTTACCGGGTGGGAAGAGAGTAAGCCATCTATCCCCGTTGATTGTCGCGCAGGTAAAAACGAAATCGTTGCGGCGTGACTCCGGGTTTTGGCTTGGGGCCGTCGGAAGGCGGGTTCTCGGACTCAACGAAGTGCTCCTCGCCATTTCGATCCTTCCAGATTTCCAAATGCACCACACTTCGCCCGTTGTTGGGGAAGAACTTCTCGAAATGCGCGGAAGGCGCGAGGGTGAGTTGCACGGGGCTCATAACGCCCGCCAGATCTGTCCACATCCTCGCCATGAGTCCATCCATCTCGTCCGGGAACGGCGTGATGGTGACATGAATATGCCCGGCCTTGTCCCGGGTGCGGCTGGCGTGGCTGTGCTCCAAGAGGACAAACTCATGCTGGTAGAGACGAATGGTCCGGTTGATCTCGGGAACTTGGGGCTCGGCCAATTGCAACGCGAGAATGACAGATTTTCGAAGAAGGGGTCGATCGTTTTGCGCACTCGATGTGGGATCCGCCGGCTCGGCCTGGGGCTCCGACAAGGCTTGGGGTGCCGATGCGGCCCGGGCTGGCGGCTCGACTTGGGGAGCAGAGGCCGATCGGGCTGCGGGCCTGACTTGGGCCACGGAGTCGCTTTGGGGCGTCGCCCAGTGGCCCTTGAAGTAGAAGAAAACGGCCAGGGCCGCCATGCATGCCGTCAGGGCAAATTGACGGAGATACCGCCAGTTGCACGGCGTTTCCGGCGGCGCGGGCAAGGTGCCGGAAGCAGTGTCCAGCCAGGCGGTCGCGGTTTCCACCGCGGTGCAAAATTTCGCGGCGTCCTGATAGCGGCGATTGGGGTTTTTCTGCAATGCGCACAGGACCACTTGATCCAGTTGCACATCGCCCGCGAGAGATTTTCGGGAGGGAGGATCGAATCGTCCGAGAGGCAGTTCACCGGTCAACATTTCATAAAAGACCACGCCGAGGGCATAGAGGTCGGCCCGATGATCCACGGCGTTGGGCGTCTCGATCTGTTCGGGCGCCATGTAATGAGCGGTGCCCATGACCATGGTGGAGGGGGCTTCGCCGGCCTCGGCTTCAGAGGAGGTCCCAATCAGTTTGGCCAGGCCAAAGTCGGCGATTTTAACACGCCCCCTCTGATCAATTAAAATATTGGAGGGCTTGATGTCGCGGTGGATGACGCCCTCCTCGTGCGCGAATTGGAGGCCGTGGCAGATTTCAATGGCGATGCGCCGCGCCTCGACCGGGCCAATTGTTTTGGAGTGAATGAGCGTGTGCAAATCCAGGCCCTCGACATATTCCATCAGGAAATAGTAGAAATCATCGGTCTGCCCGAAATCAAAAATGCCGACGATGTTGGAATGATTGAGGCGGGCCAGGGACTGGGCTTCGCGGGAGAAACGCGCGGCAAAAGCAGGGTCCCGGCTCAATTCCGGAGACAGGATTTTGAGGGCGACGATACGATTCAAGCGGGGTTGGCGCGCCTTGTAAACCACGCCTATGCCGCCGCGACCCAAGAGGCCGAGGATTTCCAAATGCGGGAAGTAGCGCGCAATTTCAGCAGGGTCAGGCGGGAGGGATCGAACGACAGCGGCTGGCGAAGGAGCCCGTCCGGGGTCGCCCTGACATGGCGTGCAGAGGCGTCCCGGTGCTTCGGTCGGCAACGGTTCGCGGCATTGCGCGCACAGACGCATAGTCAACGTTCGCACGCTTGATAAGCAGCAAAATCGAGGCCGCGGATTATTGCAACCGTTGGAACGGGAAACGAAGCAATCCGCCGCCTCAAAACGGGACACTTTATGTGACACTTGGAACTTGCAGGTTCCGGTTCCTCATGAAAAGCGCGTTCGAATTCTTACGATGGGAAGAAACGATGCAGCAAGAACAACTCATGCCACGGCTCCTGCCGCGCCGAGTGGAGGGGCTTTCGGTTCATGAGCGGGAGCCCCCGAAGGCTTCCGGGCCACGCGCCTCATTAGAGTCAAGTAGAAAACAGGGGTGAGGAACAAGCCGAATAACGTCACACCAATCATCCCGGCAAAGACGGCGACGCCCATCGCCTGCCGCATCTCCGCACCGGCGCCATGCGCCACGACCAGGGGGAAAACGCCCGCGATGAAAGCGATGGAAGTCATCAGGATCGGGCGGAGACGAAGGCGGCTGGCCTCGACCGCCGCCTGGAAAGCAGGCAACCCTTCCTCGTCCTGTTTGTGCCGGGCAAATTCGACGATGAGAATCGCGTTTTTGCAGGCCAGCCCGACCAGCACAATCAGGCCGATTTGGGTGAAAATATTGTTGTCGCCGCCCTTGAGCCAGACGCCGCTAATGGCAAAGAGCAGGCACATCGGCACAATCAGGATGATGGCCAGCGGCAGACGCAGACTCTCGTATTGCGCGGCCAGCACAAGGAAGACGAGCAGGATGCAGAGCGGGTAAACATAAATGGCCGAATTGCCCGCGAGAATGCGTTGATAGGTCAAGTCGGTCCATTCAAAAGTCATTCCTTTGCCCAGGTTCTCTCCGGCCAGATTGGCAATGAGCGACTCGGCCTGGCCGGAACTGAAACCGGCGGCGGGACCGCCGTTGATTTCAGCGGCGGGATAACCGTTGTAACGCAAGGCGCGGTTTGGACCGTGCGTTTCCGTCACCTTTACCAAAGCGCCCAGCGGCACCATCTGGCCCTTTTCATTGCGCGTTTTCAGCCGGGTGATGTCTTCGGGCCGGTCGCGAAACTGCGCGTCGGCCTGGGCCACGACTTGATAGGTGCGGCCGAAGCGATTAAAATCATTGACGTAGAGCGAGCCAAGATAAACCTGCATGGTTTCGAACAGGTTCTGCAACGGGACGCCTTGCTGCTTGGCTTTGATGCGGTCAATGTCGGCATCCAATTGGGGCACATTAACCGTGAAAGTGGAGAACACGCTGTCCAGGCCGGGAGTTTGATAACTTTTGCCGACGAGGGCTTGGAGGTTTTGGTAAAGAGCGTCGTAGCCAAGGTCAGCCCGGTCTTCGACGTAGAGTTTAAATCCGCCGATGGTGCCCAGACCGTTCACAGGCGGCGGCGGCACAGAGAGAATGAAGGCATCTTGAATTCCGGCAAATTGTTGATTTAACGCGGCGGCAATGGCTTGACCGCTGAGCTGGGAGGATTTGCGCTCCTCGAACGGCTTCAGACAAAAAAATACGATGCCTTCGTTGGGCGAGACGCTGAACCCGCTGATGCTCAGGCCGGGAAAGGCGACGGCGCTTTCCACTCCAGGTTGTTTGAGGCCGATGTCCGACATGCGGCGGATGACGGCTTCGGTGCGGTCGAGCGAGGAGGCATCAGGCAACTGGGCGAAGGCGACCAGATATTGTTTGTCCTGGGTCGGGACAAAGCCGGTGGGGACTTTGTCAAAACTCCAGAAGGTGAGCAGCACGAGGCCGCCATAGACCACCAGCGCGACGACGCTTTTGCGCAGCACCGTGCCGACGCCGGCGGAATATTTGTTTCCAGCCCACGCGAAAATCCGGTTGAATGGACGGAAGAACCATCCGAGTGATTTTTCCATGAAGCGGGCGAACCAATCTTTGGGCGCATTGTGTTCCTTGAGCAACACAGCGCAGAGGGCCGGGGAAAGGGTCAGCGAACTGAAGGCCGAAATCACGGTCGAGATGGCAATCGTAATGGCGAACTGCTTGTAGAATTGGCCGGTGAGGCCGGTGATAAACGCTGTCGGCACGAACACGGCACAGAGCACCAGCGCCGTGGCAATAATCGGGCTGGTCACTTCGCTCATGGCCCGTTTGGCCGCATCCACCGGTGAGAGGCCCAGGGCAATGTTGCGCTCGACGTTTTCGACAACCACGATGGCATCATCGACTACAATACCAATGGCGAGCACCAGACCAAACAGGGACAAATTGTTGATGGAAAAACCGAGGGCGAGCATCACCGCGAATGTGCCGATCAGGGAAACAGGCACCGCGACAAGGGGGATAATGGAGGCGCGCCACGTTTGCAGAAACACGATGACCACAATAACAACGAGGAAGATCGCTTCCAGCAACGTATGCACCACCGCTTCGATGGAGTGCCGCACAAAGATTGTCGGATCATAAACAACGGAATAATCCACGCCGTCGGGGAAGTTCTTTTTGAGTTGCTCCATGGTGCGGCGAACGTCTGAGGAAAGTTGCAGGGCGTTGGCGCCGGGGGTTTGAAAGATGGGCAGAGCCACGGCGGTCTTGTTGTTCAACAAGGAACGGAGCGCGTAACTGTCCGCGCTCAATTCGACCCGGGCGATGTCTTTGAGCAGGGTCTTCTCGCCGTTGGGACCGGTTTTGACGATGATGCGCCCAAATTCTTCCGGGGAAACCAGCCGGCCTTTGGCATTGATTTGCAATTCAAAATCCACCGGCTGTGACACCGGTTGCTGGCCAATCGCGCCGGCCGCGACCTGGACATTTTGTTCGCGGATGGCATTGACCACGTCGCTGGCGGTGAGATTTCGCGCGGCAATCTTGTCGGGGTTGAGCCAGACGCGCATGGCATAGTCGCCGGAACCGAAGACTTGCACGTCGCCCGCGCCCGGGATGCGCGCCAGGACGTCTTTGACCTGAAGCGTTGCATAGTTGCGCAAATAAACCTCGTCGTAGCGGCCCGAGGGGGAGAACAAATGCACGACCATGGTCAAATCGGGCGATTGTTTGGTTGTCGTCACACCCAATTGTCGGACCTCCTCGGGCAGTTTGGAAAGCACTTGGGAGACGCGGTTTTGCACCTGGACCTGGGCTTTGTCCACGTCGGTGCCGAGCCGGAAGGTCACCGTCAGCGTCATGACCCCGTCGGGCGTCGCCTGCGAGAACATGTAAAGCGAGTCCTCCACGCCATTGACGGATTGCTCCAGGGGCGAGGCGACGGTTTCGGCGATGGTCTTGGGGTTGGCTCCGGGATAAACCGCGCGGACCACGATCGTGGGGGGAACCACCTCGGGGTATTCGCTGATGGGCAGGCGAAACATGGAGATCAGCCCGACAAGGAAGATCACCGCCGAGAGCACGCCGGCGAAAATCGGGCGGCGGATGAAGAAGTGGGAGAAGTTCATAAAGTTAATCCTTGGGATTAATTATTTTAATATCGGTGTACGTAGCTATTCGCGCGCGGTTCAGCATTTGGGTGGCGGCGCCGATCAGCGCCTGGCGAGCCTGGCACTCTGGCTGGCCGCCACTTGTTCCTGCGGCGTCACGGGCATGCCGGGCCGGATGCGTTCCATTCCGTTGACGATGATTTTTTCGCCCGCCAGGAGGCCGGAACGGACAATGCGCTTGCCCTCCACCGCCGGACCCAGTTGCACGGCGGAGTAGGCAACGGTGTTGGAGGCGGTGAGTGTCAATACATATTTCTGGGCCTGGTCG
>Ga0182030_10014998_pt1 | contig 15230 bp, 16 predicted proteins | sample 812S3MmetaG_FD_121299 | JGI IMG/M metagenome (GOLD analysis project Ga0182030, IMG submission 121299) | Permafrost microbial communities from Stordalen Mire, Sweden - 812S3M metaG (Illumina Assembly) | ecosystem: Environmental > Terrestrial > Soil > Wetlands > Permafrost | place: Sweden... | reverse complement strand
TGATTCAGCGACGGGCTTACGGTCTTCGAGACCCTGAATACCTGCGGCTCAAGGTGCTGACTTGTACCCTACCCAACTTCTGAAAATACCTCTAAACTACCCACACGTTTGGGAGAAGACCCTTAACAACAATATAGGGCCATTTCGTGATTGGGTTTGCCACAAAACAGGGCCATTTCATGGCCTTTCCAAGAAGCGGGTTAAAACGAAACCAACCCGCTTGATTACACGTCTAATATATGAAGGCAGTAACAAGGTCTTGCGACCTTTCGTCCGAAATCAAGAGGTGATTGGCCATGAAACAGAAAACGTTCGTTGTTTTGCTAGCTTTAGTCTTTTTGCCAGTTCTCTCAGTCCAGGCTTTCGAACGAGGAGGCGGTGGGGACGGAGCGGATCGGGGCGGCGGGGGAGGAGGCTGGCAGGGTCGATCCGGAGGGGACAACCAGGTGTCCCAGGGAAATTCCGGGGTTGAGAAAAATCAGGGAAATTCCAGCGCAGTGAAAAGTCAAGGAAATGTGAGATCGAACGGTAAAACAAACCCTTCCAATAGAAATAAATCCAATCATGCCTATAACCCTCAAGGCCGCGCGCAAGGTGGAACCTCCAGCCATCACTTTAAAAGCCAGGGAACGGTAGGCAACGGTAATCATTCCATTACCCATAACAATTCTTCATATCAGGCAACGCAGCCTCAAAACCAGACGACTCACCATTTCGGCGGATCAAATACCAACGCCCGAGTTGGTTCCCAGGGAACAGGAGGAGGAAAAACTTTTGCACACCCCTCTGCCCTTTCTCCCCAGGCGAAAAACTTAGGGATCAATCGGGCCCCGCAAGCTTTCACCAACAGGCACCAACTTATGCCTGAGGACCACGGCCACTTGAGCGTTCCTAGGCCCGCGGCGGGACCCCAAGGTTCGGCCTTGCACGCATCGGTGATTTCTCGTACCGCCATGAATGGGGCCGTTGTCCGTTCCCAAATGTCCGTGGTAGGCCGCGCCCAGGTTACGGCCCAGATAAATGTTTACAACCGTACCGAGGTGGTGCCCAACCATTATTATTGGCATAACTATAATGGCTGGAACTACTGCCATTATTACGACCCGTACGGTTATCACTGGTACGGCTGGTACGTGGGTGGGAACTGCTTTTGGTCCCGGTACTGGTCGGGGAATTGGTGGTGGTACGATCCAGTTTATTACCATTGGTGCTACTGGCATGACGGCTGGTGGTGGTGGCAGGATCCGGCCAATGTGCAGGTGGTTTACGTCTATGACAATGGGAACTATGTTAACGCCGCCACGGTCGGGGAAACCTCGACCAGCTCATCCCCCTCTGCGCCGTCCGACTCGACTCTTCAACCAGCCGAAGCAAAACCCTTGGCTCCGGTTTCGGTGGACAAGGTACTTAACAGCAAGGACGGAACCCGACAGGTTAAGATTGTCGGGGGAGACGCCTTCCTCTACGACACGGTGGTGGTCGATAATGACAATAAACCTGTATTTCTCTCGGATAACGTGAAGGACGTAAAGTTCATTCCCGGAACAGCAGGCGCGCCTCCTCAAATTTTGGTCTCATTGACCGATGGGACCACTCAAACCTACGATTCGGATGGGAACGCGGTACAGGGCCAGGCACAAAACTGATTCTTCATCTTGTTTAGCGGATTCACCATTTCAGTCTCAAATGATCAGAAGCCCTGGGGATTCCCCGGGGCTTTTTTTGTGGCCAAAAAGGTTCATTTCAAATGTGTAAATATCAAAAAGGGTGGCGTTGACAAAGTCATGGTCTGGACCTAAACTTTAAAACAGTTGAAACGCGAGGCGTTAAGGTCCAACTTGCCCCGGCGTTCCTGAAGTCAAGGTAAACAGGGAGCTAAAGCGGCGAATGTTTAAGAGAATCTCCTAAACCCGAGCCGCTTCAAAAGCGACTTGGGTTTTTTTATTTGGGGAGCTGTGGAAATCCGGCTATCGAGGTCGGTATTTCCCTGGAAAATTGGCAGTTTCGGCGAGGCTTTAATCAGTACCAACTTGCCCCGGCCGGTCCCGCGACCCGACGTTTGGGAAGCGTGAAAAACAGGGAGCTAAAGCGGTGAGAGATCATGAGCCCCTCATAATCCCAACCCGCTAACAAAGGGGTTCGGGTATTCCCGGACCTTTTCAAATTAAAAATTGGAAAGGATTCAGACATGTCACAAATCGACTCAAAATTGAAGATTGAATCACTGGCTTTGCACGGCGGCCAGGAAGCCGATCCCACCACGGGTTCGCGCGCTGTTCCCATCTACCAGACTACTTCCTACCAGTTCAAGAGTACGGATCACGCGGCTGCTTTGTTTGGATTGCGTGAATTCGGCAACATCTATACCCGTCTGATGAACCCGACCACGGACGTGTTCGAGAAGCGAATCGCCGCCATCGACGGGGGCGTGGGGGCCCTGGCGGTCGCCTCGGGACAATCGGCCATCAGTTTGTCCCTGTTGAACATCGCCCAGAACGGGGATGAGATCGTTTCGGCCGACAACCTTTATGGGGGCACCTACAACCTCTTTCACTACACTTTCGCGAAATTCGGGATAAAGGTGAAGTTCGTTCCCTCCGACGACCTGGAAGCCTACAAGAAGGCCATCACCCCGAAAACCAAGGCCATTTATGCCGAGTCCATCGGAAACCCCAAAAACAACGTGGCCGACCTGGAAGGCATCGCCAAGATCGCCCATGAGAACGGGATTCCCTTTATCTTGGACAACACAGTTTCACCCTATCTTTTGCGGCCCTTCGACCATGGGGTGGACATCATTGTTTATTCCGCCACCAAGTTCATCGGCGGCCACGGCACTTCCATCGGAGGGGTGATCGTGGACTCGGGCAAGTTTGACTGGACCAACGGGAAGTTCCCGTTGATCGCGGATCCAGACCCGAGTTACCACGGCATTAATTTCGTGGAGGCCCTGAAGCCCATGGGCAACATCGCCTACATCATCAAGGCTCGGGTGACCCTGCTTCGGGACCTGGGGCCGGCCATCTCCCCCTTCAATTCATTCCAACTCATTCAGGGTCTGGAGACGCTCCACCTGCGGTTGCCTCGGCACGCGGAAAACGCCCTGGCCGTCGCCAAATACCTCAAGAAGCATCCCAAGGTCAGCTGGGTTAGCTATCCCGGATTGGACGACAGTCCCTACAAGGCTAAGGCTCAGAAATATTTGCCCAAGGGAGCGGGCGCTATCCTGGGGTTCGGTATCAAGGGCGGGGCGGAGTCAGGAAAGAAGTTCATCAATTCGCTTCAACTCATTTCGCACCTGGCCAACGTGGGGGATGCCAAGACTCTGGCGATCCATCCGGCCACCACGACACACCAGCAGTTATCGGCCGAAGAACAGGCCGCCACAGGTGTGACTCCCGATTACATCCGGATTTCCGTCGGGATCGAGCACATCGACGACATCCTGGCCGATATCGAGCAAGCGCTCGGGAAAGCCTGAGGAATACCATGGCGAAAATCTATTCGGATGTCACAAAACTGATCGGGCGCACCCCTCTGGTGCGCTTGAACCGGATAACCGGGGGGGTCGACGCCACCGTGTTGGCCAAGCTAGAGTCCATGAATCCCCTGGGAAGCGTGAAGGACCGCATCGGGGTAGCCATGATCGACGATGCCGAGAGGCGGGGATTGATCAACAAGGACACCCAAATCATCGAGCCTACCAGCGGAAACACGGGAGTGGCGCTGGCTTTCACCTGCGCTTCCCGGGGCTACAAGCTCACCCTGGTCATGCCCGAAACCATGAGTCTGGAGAGGCGCCAGCTCATGCGCATCTTCGGCGCCCAGCTGGTTTTGACGGAGGGGGCGAAGGGAATGAAAGGGGCGGTCGACAAGGCCGAGGACCTGGCCAAGGCCAACCCGAACAGCTTCATTCCCCAGCAATTCAATAATCCGGCGAATCCCGAGATTCACCGGCGCACGACCGCCGAGGAGATCTGGCAGGACACGGACGGGGCGGTCGATATTCTGGTCGCGGGTGTGGGAACGGGCGGGACCATCACGGGCGTAGCCGAGGTCATCAAGAAGTTAAAGTCTTCTTTCAAGGCTATCGCGGTGGAGCCGGACGCTTCTCCAATCCTATCCGGTGGCACCCCAGCGGCCCACAAGATCCAGGGAATCGGCGCCAACTTTATTCCAGCCGTGCTGAACCGGGACATAATTGACGAGGTCATCCGGGTCACCAACGAGGACGCTGGCGCGACAGCCCGGCAGTTGGCCAAGAGCGAGGGTATCCTGGCGGGTATTTCTTGTGGGGCGGCTCTTTGGGCGGCCCTGAAGGTGGCTCACCGTCCCGAGAACAAAGGTAAGACCATCGTGGTCGTTCTGCCGGACACGGGGGAGAGATATCTTTCCACCTGGCTCTATGAGGAGGCCAAGGGTTGAACCAAGAGGCCGACCAGGAAGCGAATAGGAACGTAAGCGGTTCCCATCCGGGCATGAAGAAGGAATTGGGTCTCGTTGAAACGAAGACTTACACCTTCGAGGGGCTGACCCTTGAAAGCGGAGATTGGCTGGGGCCCGTGACGCTCGCCTATGAGACTTATGGTGATTTGAACAACGACAAGTCCAACGCCATCCTGGTCTGCCACGCTTTCACCGGGGACGCCCATGCGGCCGGTTGGCACGAGGGCGATAAGGAACCGGGCTGGTGGAGCGAGCTGATCGGGCCGGGGAAGGCCTTCGACTCCGACAAGTATTTCGTCATATGTACCAACGTTCTCGGGGGCTGCAAGGGAACCACTGGTCCCTCCACCATGAACCCGGAGTCGGGACGAACCTTCGGGCTCGATTTCCCCCTGGTCACTATCGGGGACATGGTGGAATGTCAAGTTCAACTGGTCACCCGTCACCTGGGAATCCAAAAGCTTCTCTCGGTCTCGGGCGGCTCAATGGGGGGCATGCAGGTGCTTTCCTGGATGGCCCGTCATCCGGGCCGTCTCAAAAGCGCCATTCCCATCGCCACGGCCATCAAACACAACCCCCAGCAGATCGCCTTTGATGAGGTAGGACGCCAGGCGATCATGGCCGACCCTGACTGGAAGGACGGAAACTATTACGGAGGGCCGCCACCGGCCAAGGGGCTTTCCGTGGCCCGCATGGTAGGCCACATCACCTACATGAGCGACGCCTCCATGGCCGAGAAATTCGGCCGCCAGAAGAAAGCCCATACGGGTGCGGAAAAGTTCACCGCCGATTTCGAGGTGGAAGGCTACCTGCGTTACCGGGGCGATAACTTTGTGAAACGCTTTGACGCCAACTCTTACCTCTACATCACCAAGGCCATGGATAACTTTGACGCGGCTCAGGGAAGGCCCTTTCAGGAAGCTCTTCGGGGACGGGACCTGAACGTGATGGTGATAGGCTTCAAGTCGGACTGGCTTTATCCCCTTTACCAGTCACAGGAAATCGTCAAGGCGTGCAAGCTTGCGGGCTTGGAAGCCACCTATTGTGAAATCGAGTCAACCTACGGGCATGACGCTTTTCTCCTGGAAGTCGAGGAGGAAACCCATCTGGTCAAGCATTTCCTCAAGAAGGTTTTCCACGGGTATGAGGTGGCCGATGAGTCTTGACCTGAAAGCTGTGAAGGGAGACCACCGGGTTATCCTCCATTGGATCGAACCGGGTTCCTCGGTCCTTGACCTGGGTTGTGGGGACGGGGACCTGCTTTACCTACTTATCAAGGAAAAGGGCATCAAGGGCCAGGGTGTGGAGATTGACGAGCAAGCCATTTACCGTTGCGTGGCTAAGGGTTTGAGCGTCTTCCATGACGATATCGAGGGCGGGTTGACCGACTACGAAACCGGAGCTTTCGACTATGCGGTGCTGGACCAGACTTTTCAGCAGATTCAGCATGTGGACCGGGCCCTGGAAAGCGCTCTTCGGGTAGGGAAAAAGGTCATTGTGGGGTTTCCGAACTTTGCCTATTACGGTTCCCGCTTTCAGACCTTCTTCTCGGGAAGAACGCCGGTCACCGATGCCTTGCCCTACATGTGGTATGAAACCCCCAACCTGCACTCGGTCTCTATCCTCGATTTCATCGACTATTGCAAGAAGAGGGATATAAGGGTTCATCGGACCGCCTTCCTGAGCGGGGATCGGCCCGTGAGTTTCATGCCTAATTTCTTCGGCCAAATCGGGATATTTGAAATTTCCAAAGGCTGATCTTATCCACTGCTTCTACTTCCTATGAAATTAAAGGGGGAACCATGCCACGTTGTTTGGGATGCGGAAAAGACTTAAAGGAAAAATCTCGAAAATCGGTTAAGCAACAGGGTTCGAGCGTGAAGGTCCAGAAAGTCGGATACGAATGCTTGAATCTTACATGCGGGGATAAGGGCAAAAAGCAGTTCTTCCTTGAGGATGGGGTGATGGTGATCCCGGTTTCCAAGTAGGAAGTCTTGAAGATCGTCTACCTGGCCGGTATCAATGATTCAGAGCCCGAGCATTGGCAAAGGCTCTGGTATATGAAAACGGGTGGTGTCTGGGTGGAACACGCGGATTGGGACCACCCCCGTGCCACCGTTTGGGTGGCCGATCTGGTTAAAGCGGTCCAAGCCAACCCCGGTCCAAAGGTTTTCCTGGGCCATAGCTTGGGCTGCCTCTTGGCGGCCCAATGGGCATTGAATCATCTTGACCGGGACTTAGCCGGAGCTTTTTTGGTGGCCCCCCCTGACCCGGATGGATCCTCCTATCCTCCAACCGCTGAAGGATTCGTTACACCGCTGAAAGTCCAACTCCCCTTTCCCACATGGTTCATTGCCAGCCGAAACGATCCCTTTTCGACCATGGTGTTCAGCCAAAACTTGGCCCATGTTTGGAAATCCCGGTTTATAGATGTAGGGGCAAAGGGACATATCAACTTAAAATCAAATCTCGGTTATTGGGAAGATGGCTGGGATTATTTGGGAGAATTTTTAAAGGCCGTTCAAGGACCATAAAGAGTTTTGAATAACCCATCTTTGCGACAGGATATTTCAACGGAAGGTCATTGAACAATTAGTCAGAAGTTTAAATAATAAGTCGGAAGTTTATCTTTGTAGTCTAGTTTAACGGGAAACCATGAAAACGCTTACGGGTTTTTATGACATTAATGTGCCCAAGTTATCGATAAAATAAAAAGCCTATAAGGGCACAGAAATTGCTCTATTTATTGTGAATTCTTAAGGGAAAACCATTCACAACTGCTTCTAGGGTTGAATGTTGAAGAAAGAAATATATGAACTCGCAACTAAAAACGTTATTTTCTCGAGCCGTTCCGATCGTCATTTTTACGGTTGCCTTTTTATGTCTACAGAGTTTTTCGCTTCTTAGCGCTGCGCCTCCCCAACTGAAGGTTTCCGGTAACCAAATTGTGAATGCTAGTAACGGCTGCGCGGTTCGTTTAAAAGGGGTGGATTTTTCTGGATTGGAATACAACTCCAAAGGCGACACGGGAGGGGGTGCCCCCACCACTTCAGTTGACGGCGTCACCATGGAAGATTATGTTTCGATTGCCAACGAGGTCATCAATGTTTGGCACGCCAATTTGATCCGAGTCGCCACCAACCAGGATTATTGGTTTGGCTGTAATGGTGCGACTCAACAGGCCTATCGCGACGAAATTCTAGCCTTGGTTAATTATTGTTCCGCCAACAACGTGTACTTGGATTTTGACCTCCATTGGTCAGGGACCTCTGGTGTCACGACCGCCCCTTGCGGAGGAGCCGGGTGGACTTCCTCCACGGCCCAACGCCCCATGCCGGATATGAATGCCGTCACTTTCTGGTCTTCGGTTGGCGCTGCCTACGCCAACAATCCGGCGGTCATGTTCGACCTTTACAACGAACCTTATGATCCAGGTGGAACCGATACAACTTTTTGGAACATTTGGCGAAACGGAGGGCCCACCGGGTTTTCAAGTCCAGGCCCGGTCACAACCCCAGGACTTCAAGCCTTATTGATGGCGGTCCGGAATGCGGGCGCCAACAATATCTGCTTGGCGGGTGGGCTTCAATGGGCTTATGACTTAAAAGGGGTGGCCAGCGGTAGCACGGCCTGTAGCGGGGGTAATTGCGGATTGACGGATACGGGTTCGGGCTACGGGGTTATGTATACCGCCCATATTTACAGCAATAAAGGTACCGCGTCCGAAACCACTTGGGATCCTTATGTGACGGTAGCAACCTCCATCAACGCGGTTGATATCGAGGAATTTGGCGCTGGGTCAACCGATCCAGCAGGGTGGGACAACACCGTCATTGGTTGGATTAACGGAGCCAACAATAACAATTATGTATATAATGCCACAGCCTGGAGTTTTACCTACAACGATAGTCCAACCCTTTTGAATGGAACTTTTTCGGGATATCCAACCACCGCTTATCACGGCGCGCCAGTTTCGACATGGCTTTACAACCAATACCAAACCCCCACACCCAATTGTTCCGGAGGAAACACGCCAACTCGAACGGCGACACCTACCATTACTTTGACGCCCACCTTCACCTATACCGCCAGCCGTACTTACACCCCCACCTTGACCCCGACCGTTACATCCACCCTCACTCGAACTATGACCACAACTACAACACCGACCAACACGGTCGCAAACACTAGTACCTATACCCCGACTGTAACCGCCACTCGAACCAGCACTTATTCTCCTACCGTTACCGCAACACGAACCAGCACCAATACCTTTACTGCGACCCCGATGAGTACAAGTACCTATACATCGACCCTGACCGCTACCCGAACCAGCACCATGACATCCACCGTGACCTCTTCAGCTACTTCGACAGCGACCCCGGCTAGTACCAGCACCTATACTCCAACCTTGACAGCCACTCGTACGACCACCAACACCTCTACCGTCACATCTTCAGCAACCTCTACCGCAACCCAGGCGAGTACCAGCACCTACACCCCCACAGTAACCAGTACCCGAACCGGCACCAATACCTCTACCGTGACCTCCACCGCGACCCAAGCAAGCACCAGCACCTACACCCCCACCGTTACCTCTACGCGCACCAGCACTCAAACCTCGACTGTCACCTCAAGCGCCACATCCACCAAGACTTCCACGGCCACAGCCACTCAAACCCCGACCAGCACCCGGACACATACCGCGACCATGACCTCCACCCAGACGGGAACCCCCACGGCCACCTTCCAATTCAGCGCCACTAGCACCCTTTCTCCAACCGACACCTTATCCCCGACAGTCACCTCTACCGCGACCCAAACCGGGACCTTCACCGGCACCTTCACCCCGACCCGCACGTCGACCGCGACCTCCACCTTTACAGGCACGAACACTTTCACCGCCACCTCGACCTTTACTTCCACCCGCACAGCGACCTCGACATCCACTACCACCCCCACTGTGACTTCCACCTCGACCGCCACCCTGCAATTCACCCCCACCAACACCCTTTCTCCCACTCACACAATGACGATTACGTCTACCTTGACCCCGACCTCCACCGGCACTCCGACGCATACTTCTACGATTACCAACACGCCCACGATCACGAATACCCTGACCGTGACCCACACTTCCACCCAAACACTCTCACCCACGAACACCCTTTCACCCACGAATACCTTTACTCCTACTTTGACCAACACCTATACCATGACTCCTACCTACTCCAACACACCCACCTCAACCAATACTTTCACAGAGACCCCTACTCCCACGGTTACGACCACCTGGACCCTTACTCCCGTCTGGTCCTTTACCTTCACATCCACGCCTACCAACACATCAACTTTTACATCAACCCCTACCAACACAATCACCTTTACGCCCAGTTTTACCCCCACCTCGGCCGTGGTTTCGGTGGCGGTTTCCTCCGGCAGCGTCAACGCGCAACCGGGTTCCAACAACGTCATTGCGGTCCAGGCTACATTGAACAATGCCAGCAATACCGCGGTTACCTTGACTCAAATCATCATTGCTACCGGGTCTGGCAATCCGTCCAATATCACCAGCGTCAGCGTGGTCATCAACGGCACGACGGTTGGTTCCCCCACGGTCTTTTCAGGTAATACAGCCAATATCAATTTGAATAACTACGTTTTGCCGGCTGGGCCGGGGCAAACTCTTCAGGTCGTGCTGAATTTTTCTGGAACGGCGAATGGAAACTACCAATTGTCGATCGGCAGTCTGGCGGGCAACAGCGCCAATAATGGCGGCCAACCGGCGGCATTTAACGGGGTACCCGTTTCGGGCTACATCGTGGTGGTTCAACCCGCTACCTCCACTCCAACCACCAGCCCTACGGTGACGAACACCTTTACCCCAACGATCAGCCCCACCTCCACGACAACCCAGGCGCCCACCCCGGTCCAAGGGCACGTGGGCATCTATCCCAATCCAGGCCCGGGACCCACGGTTCAAATTCTTCCCCCGCTTTATGCTGGGTTTTCGGATGTGCGGATTGAGGTTTACACGCTTGCGTTCCGTAAGGTACAGGATATCAAGATACCGTCGCTGGCCTCCGGGACGGCCGTTACCTTGACATTGACGGGCCGGGGTGGAAACCTTTTGGCCAACGGGATTTACTATGTGGTCGTAACGACAAATTCCGGCAGGTCGGTCGGTAAACTGCTGATTCTCCGGTAATTTTTCATCCTTTCGGTTTAAACCGCCAGTTAGTTTCTACCCCCCAAGAAACCCGGTGACTATACCTTCATGACACGTAAAAAAAGCTTTCTCTGAAACCAGGAAAGAAATATTTTAACCGCCGATAACGACCGATAACCGCCGATAACAATGTATAGTTTAAAGTTTTATCAAACTTATCGGCGTCCATCGGATTTGATCGGCGGTTCCATGTTTTTTTGCTTTTACGTGGTGTAAGGGATATTTACCAGAAACTCTTCCCTCTGTTATGGGTTTAATCCATAATCCCAAAAGGTTGATTCCGTTTCGCTTCTAATTGCTGGGGGTCTATCCCGGCCTTAGGGAAAACATGGAGAACTCATGGATCATTTATCAATGATTTCCAGAAAGCCCATCCTTTCCAATAGGAAGCCCGATGAAACCTAAACTGCCCGATTCGGTTCAGCGGGATTGGGGTCCTGGGGCCTTTACGGGCGCGTCTGTCAAATCCCTCCAGGCCTTCAGGGGATTCAAACCCTTCCATTCTATCCTCCACTATTACGTTGATTTAACCTGCTTCCTGATCCCTTCTCCCAATGCGCTTGAATGGTGGGCGCTTAATAGGCGAAAAAGGCTCGTTAACTTCTCCGATTTGGATCATCTCCATAATAATTACTGGAAAAGATACCGGTTTGTGGCGAAATGTTTTCGTGAGATGCGTCAAACGAGAAAAAGCGTTTGCGGTACGAGACTTGGATTTCAGGATCTTTTCGTGCCCATCGTCAAAAAGGGAAGCATTCTCGGGTTCCTACAGGCTGGAACATTTTCCCTGAAAGAACCCGATTCAGGCGGGCTCAAGAAATCCTGGAAAGAGCTAACGGGGTTGGCTCCGGCCCAGACCCTCCCCGAATACAGGGATTTTGTCCGCGCGGTTTTGGAAATGCCAGTCTTGGACGGAGCCTTGTTTGCGGCCTATCAAAAAAGTTTGGAGCTCTTCGCCCTCTTACTGGCCGAAGAGATGGACGATGAGCCCGTGGCGGTTCAAACCCAAAAACTTTTGGTGGACGTGTTTTCCAAGGAAATGCCGCACAGTTATTGGATGGATTGGGCCTTAGGACGGCCCACTTCCGAGCCGGTTCCGGCTTGGGGCCGATGGGTCGGGGACTGGGATTGGGTTCGGGAGGAAATCGGGATCCATAGGGTCCCCACCACCGTGCTGACGGTCATGCCCCTGCGGCCGGAAGGAAAAACCCAGGACTGGACCGAGGAAATGCTCAGGATTTATCGGCTTCAACGCCGGGCTTTCCGTTTCGCCCAAACCCTGCCTGAAACCGTCGCTGGAAATCTCGAGAATTACGGAGCGGTATTCGTCACTTCCCCCGATCCCGCCAAGCCGCGTTTACAAAGGCGCAAGCAGATTGATGCAGTCGCGTTTAAAATTAAAGAATTCGCTGAAAAAGAACTCAAGGGACTTGCCATGGTGGGGATCGGTGAAATGGTTTTACCCGGGGAACCGCTGGCCGAATCCTATCGTCAAGCTGTCCTGGCTCTTCACCTAGGCCGAACCTCCGGAAAAAATATCCTTTTTTTTGAGAAATCCCCAAAGGAATCCGGTTCGAGGGGATTCCTGGAACTGCGAAAAACCCAGACCGAGCTTGATGAGGCATTCGTTTCCGGCGCTCCTTCCGATGTGGAGGCAGTTAAAGCCAGGTTCCTGAAGGAAACATTGGATCTTTCATTCCAGAATTCCTATGAAACCAGAAGACATTTCCAATACACCTTGTTGAGATTGACTGATTCAATGCAAAAGCGAATGGGCCTGGGAAGAATAGAGGCGGAGCACTTGCGGGAGCGGTTGGTACATTCCCTGGAGGAAGCGGGAACCCTTCAGGAGATGGTCACGGTTTTCCAGGATTCTGTCGCCGAATTGAGGAAATTCACGGAACAGCCCTCCGCGCTGGGAAAAAGCCGCAACCTGGAACAGGTTAAGGAATACCTTGATGAACACTCACGCGAACCCCTGAGGATCCAGCGGTTGGCAAAGATGGCGGGGGTTTCCGTTTCTACCTTTAGTCGCCGGTTCAAGGCAATGGCGGGTTTGGGCGTAGAAGCTTATTTACAGAATCTGCGAATCAGTGAGGCCAAGAGGCTTTTAACCTCGACCCGTTTTACCGTAGCCCGAATCGCCAGTGAGTGCGGGTTCAAGTCCGTATCCTACTTCATTCATTTGTTCCGAAAAAAAACCGGGACCTCTCCCGAAAAATTCCGCCAAAGGCCCTGATAGGTTAAACGAGAAAGCGCCCTGCCGTTCCTTCCTTTTCTCGACCATGAAATAAAAAGCAATACAAATGACGCCATAACACTATTGGCGTGCCCCTCGGTGGGATTGCGTAAAAAGGGGTGGTATACTTCATTTGACTATTAACCCAATAAAACCGCTTTCAGGTCGAAGCTATCCTTGAAGGGATGGAAATCCTTGGTTGAATTATTCTTGGTCGTGAAAAAGAAAAAACGTTTTAATGAAGAAGGCGTTCTTTTCAATAAAACGGTGTGTGTCATCGTGTTTATGGTATTCGGCTTTCTTTCTTCCGCTTCATTCTCCTTGGCCTCTCCTCCCCAGTTAAAAGTTTCAGGTAACCAGATCGTCACGGCCAGTGGCGGCTGCACCGTGCGCTTGACCGGGGTGAATCTTGATTCTTTGGAATGGCAAGCCCAACCGGGGGACGGCCCTTCCGGCGGCAACGGGGTGATGACGCAGCTGCAGGAGGCGGTGAAGTATTGGAACGTCAATTGCGTCCGCATTCCCCTGGACCAGGACTGGTGGGACGGCAACGCCCAATCCACCCCCAACAATCGGGGTTCCACCAGCCAATCGGGTTACCAAAACTTCGTGGATTCTCTCGTGGCATTCTGCAATACCAACAACATCTACTGCGATATCGACCTGCAATGGTCCGGTAGCGGATCCACGGGCTCGGCCACCGAGCAATATTCCATGCCTGACAATAACAGCCTGGTTTTCTGGGCCAGCGTGGCCGCTCGTTACGCCAACAATCCCTCCGTGCTCTTCGACACCTTCAATGAACCCTACACGACTTCCTGGACCACCTGGCTGAACGGGGGTACGACTTCCGAAGGCTTTACCACTCCGGGCCTGCAGTCCATCGTGAACACTATCCGGGCAACGACGGCCAGTGGCAGCAGCACCCTGGCCAGCGGTTCTAACGCCGAGAATATCTGCATCGTTGGCGGCCAGCAGTACTCTTATTATTATGTGGGCATGAGTCCGGTGGTGGATAAAGCCGGGGGCAACGGCATCGTGTATTCGGCCCACATCTATAACAATAAGGGCACGAACAACGCCACGGGCTGGCAGACGAATATCGATCCGGCCCTCGCCTACGGCCCGGTGTTCATCGAGGAATTTGGGAACTCGGCCAACACCACCGACAATGGATCTTTCGTGAGCAGCGTTCTAACCTTTATGAACGGCACCAACGACAAGAATTATGTCTATGGCGGCCTATGCTGGGACATGGATATCCAGGCCTCGCCCATGCTTCTTTCGGCCTGGTCCTCGACCCTGTCCGCCCCGGTTTCCAGCGGCTCCGGCTGGGTTCTGACCTCCTATGAAGGGCAAACAGTCTATCCCTGGCTGAAGGGCTTGACCCATCCCGCTTGTGGCTCCGGCGGCAACACACCTACCTTTACTTTCACTGCCACTAAATCTTTTACCCCGACCAGTTCCCCCACCTCGACTGCAACGAGAACAGTCACCCCAACCACCACCGCTACCTTTACCGCCACGAGGACAGCCACCTCCACCCCGACCAACACGGTGGGGAACACCTCGACCACTACGATGACCTTTACCCGCACCACGACGCCCACGAACACTTCCAGCACGACGCCTACGAATACCATGACCGCTACCAGGACTTCCACTCCCACCCTGACGGCCACGGCCGTTTTCACCTCAACTACCACTGCGACTAAGACCATGACCGCGACTCTTTCCTCCACAGCTACCCCAGTAAATACCGCCACACCTACGAATACCGCCACGGCCGTTTTCACCTCCACAACCACCTCGACCCGGACTGTGACCTCGACTTTTAGCCCCACCTCCACCCCGGTGAATACCGCCACGCCTACGAATACGGCTACGACTGTTTTCACTTCAACCACTACTTCGACGAAGACCATGACCGCGACCTTGAGCCCCACCACCACGTCCACCAGCGTCTTTACCGGCACTTCCACCAATACGCCCCAGTTCACTTACACCGTGTCGCTTACCCCAACCGCGACTTTGTCCATGACTTCCACCCCCACGCATACAACAGTTTCCACATCTACTTTCACCTCTACCCCGGTGAATACAACTACGCCTACGAATACGGCCACGGCTGTTTTCACTTCAACCAGCACTTCCACGAAGACCATGACCGCGACCTTGAGCCCCACCACCACGTCCACCAGCGTCTTTACCGGTACTTCCACCGAAACGCCCCAGTTCTCTTACACCGTGACACTTACCCCGACGGTGACTTTGTCCATGACTTCCACCCCCACCCATACGACAGTTCCCACAGCT
>Ga0182030_10014997_pt1 | contig 15230 bp, 10 predicted proteins | sample 812S3MmetaG_FD_121299 | JGI IMG/M metagenome (GOLD analysis project Ga0182030, IMG submission 121299) | Permafrost microbial communities from Stordalen Mire, Sweden - 812S3M metaG (Illumina Assembly) | ecosystem: Environmental > Terrestrial > Soil > Wetlands > Permafrost | place: Sweden... | reverse complement strand
TGAACTCGCAATCCTTGTAGCCGTTGCAGATGATGAGGCAGCCCTGCTGGTTTTGCAGCGCGAGGCCGGCAAACAGTTCCGGCTTGCTGCCGACTTCGAGACCGAAGTCAAAGGGTTTGCCGGCGTCGAGAATTTCTTCCACGACTTCGCGCAACTGGTTCACCTTGATCGGAAACACGCCGCGATATTTTCCCTGGTAATTGAATTCCGCGATGGAATTGAGAAACGCCTTGTTGATGGCCTCGACACGGTGCCGCAAAATATCCTGGAAACGGATGAGCAGGGGAAATTTCAGCCCGCGACCTTTCGCCTCCTCAATCACGTCGGTGAGATCCACCGTCGCACCGGCGTCCTGCAACGGTTTGGCGATGACGTGGCCGGCGTCGTTGATGTCAAAATACTTCGCGCCCCAGCGCTGGATGTTGTAAAGCGCGCGGGCGGATTCGATATTCCATTCGGGCGCGGCGTCGTTCAGATTGCTCATCTCAATGGTTCAAACGAGCGAACTATAAAATGCCGCGCGCAGAAAGCAATCCGCAGAATGAAAAATTTTCGCAACACACCAGCGCCAGCCGGCAAAGAAAAACTCCCGCGAACAAAGTTTGTCTGCGGGAGTTTGCACCGTCACCCAGTCAGTTCACCGATATATCAATCTGCTTTGGCTTGGCTTCCTCGGTTTTCGGCCGCGTGATGGTCAGCCCGCTGCCGCGATATTGGGCCTTGTGCCATTGCTGCCAAAATTCTCCTTCGCCAGCGGCAATAAAAAAGCCCCAAGCGTGGTCGCTTGGGGCTTTGAAACTCGGAAAAATTTCAGTCGAACGCGTGACCGGCGCAGCACAGGACATCTTTGACCTTGTGACGCACGAGATCCTTGACGGCCTGACGGGCCGGGCCCATGTATTTGCGCGGATCGAATTCCTTCGGGTTCGTCGCGAACACCTTGCGGATGCCGGCGGTCATGGCCATGCGCAGGTCGGTGTCAATGTTCACCTTCGTGCAACCCACGCGGCGCGCGACTTCGATGTCGGCTTCCGGCACGCCCTGCGAGTCGGGCATGTTGCCGCCGTATTTGTTGATCTCGTCGGCGAGATACTTCGGCACGCTGGACGCGCCGTGCAACACGAGCGGGTAGTCGCCGAGGTTCGCTTCCATGAGCGCCTTCTTGATGAGCTTGAGGCGGTCGAGGTCGAGGTGCTGTTCGCCCTTGAACTTGAAGGCACCGTGGCTGTTGCCGATGGCGACGGCGAGCGAGTCGCAGCCGGTTTCCTGGACGAACTTGACCGCTTCGTCCGGGTTCGTGTAGTGGCCGCTGGTGGAGTGGGCGCCGCCTTCTTCACCTTCGTCGAACTGCGCGCCGACGAGGTGGCCGAGTTCGGATTCCACGGAGCAATTATGCTTGTGCGCGTATTCCACGACTTTCTTGGTGACTTCGACATTCTTGTCCCACGGCTCGTGCGAGGCGTCAATCATCACGCTGGTGAAACCTTCGTCAATGCACTGTTTGCACAGTTCGAACGTGTCGCCGTGATCCAGATGGACGGCGATCGGAATGTTCGACAGGCTGACGGCGGCCTCGATGAGTTTCTTGAGGTAAACCGGGTTGGCGTAAGAACGCGCGCCCTTGGAAATCTGGAGGATGAGTGGTGCCTTTTCCTCTTCGCAGGCTTCGACAATCGCCTGGATAAGTTCCATGTTGTTGACGTTGAATGCGCCGAGAGCGTATTTACCCTTCAAGGCTTTCGCGAACAGATCCCGTGTGTGTGTCAGTGGCATAATTTTTGTAGTTAATTTGCGGTTGAACGATCGTAAATCTTTCCAACGGGGAAAAATCATAGCTCATTTCGCCTGAAAGGAAATAAAAAACATGTGATTCCGATGGAGTATTCGCTATGCTTCTTTCATGCAAAACCCCATGTTGGCCAAGTCGCTTGCCGCGCTGACGGTTTTGATCTTCTTGCCGGAAATCGCCCTGCATTATCTGAATACCGCTCTGACCGGCAATTATTCCGCTCCCGTTTCCATTGCGCCGATGAATCATCTCAATCCGCCGCAAAACCGCCCGCAATAAATTCCTTTGCGCCTTTGCGCCTTTGCGTGAAAATCCCGGCGTGCAAGCGCGCTTTCTCCTCGGCCCCGCCGGCAGCGGCAAGACGTTCCGCTGTCTCGCCGAAGTGCGCGCCGCGCTCGTCACCGCGCCCGCCGGCCCGCCGCTCATTTTGCTCGCGCCCAAGCAGGCCACATTCCAGCTCGAACGCCAGTTGCTCGAAACCGGGGAAATTTCCGGCTTCACCCGGCTGGAAATTCTTTCCTTCGACCGGCTGGCGCAATTCATTTTTGAAAAACTCAATGTCGCGCCGCCAAAACTGCTGTCCGCCGAAGGCCGCCTCATGGTGCTGCGCGCCCTGCTGCTGCGGCACGCGGACGAATTGAAACTGTTTCGCGGCAGCGCCCGCCGCGCCGGATTTGCCCAGGAACTCGGCACGCTGCTCGCGGAACTCCAGCAGCACCAGTTCACGCCCGCCAAACTTCTCAACCTCGCTGCCGACGAAACATTGCGCCGCGAACTCCGGGACAAGCTCCACGACCTCGCGCTGCTCGCGGAAAAATACGCCGGCTGGCTGCGCGAACACGAATTGCAGGACGCAAACCACCTGCTTGATTTCGCCACCGCCGCATTGAAAAGTGCGAAGGCGGAAGTGCGAAGTGCGAAAAGCGGTGATCCCATTCGTCCTTCGCCCTGCTCACTTCACATTTCGCACTTGTGGCTCGACGGCTTCGCCGAGATGACGCCGCAGGAACTGGCGTTGCTCGCCGCCGTCGTGCCGCAGTGCGAGCGCGCGACGCTGGCCTTCTGTCTGGAAACCGAGCCGACGCCGGAAGCTTCCTGGCTCTCGATCTGGTCGGCCATCGGCAAGACGTTTCAGCAATGCCGCGCGCAGATTGCCAACCTGCCGGGCGGTGAAGTGCAGACGGAAATCCTTGCGCGCGTTCCGGGCAAAAATCGTTTCGCCGATAATTCGGCGCTGGCCGGGCTGGAAGCCGGCTGGTCGCTGCCGGTTCACGGCGCTCCCGCTGCGGAATTTGAAATCTCAAATCTCAAATCTCAAATCGCCATCGTCGCCTGCGCGAATCCCGAGGCCGAGGCCGTGTTCGCCGCGCGCGCGGTTTTGAAATTCGTCCGGGCCGGAAATCAGTTCCGCGACTGCGCCGTGCTCGTGCGCCAGCTTGACGGCTATCATCAGCCGCTCGCGCGGATTTTCCGCCGCTACGGCATTCCGTTCTTTCTCGACCGGCGCGAAAGCGTCGCGCATCACCCGCTGGCCGAACTCACGCGCTCCGCGCTCCGCACCGTGGCGTTCGATTGGCAAGCCGACGACTGGTTTGCCGCGCTCAAGTCCGGCTTTTCACCTGTCGCCGAAACCGAAATTGACCGGCTGGAAAACGCCGCGCTGGAATTCGGCTGGCGTGGCAAAAAATGGCGCGAGCCGCTGCCGGACGAAGCCTGCGAACAACTGCGCAAAATAATTTATCCGCCGTTTGAAAATTTTTACCAGCGGCTCGTAAAAATAAATTTCAAGCCGACCGGCGCCCAACTTGCCGAAATTTTGCGCGAGCTTTGGCAAGATTTGAAAGTTGAGCCGACTTTGGAGCGCTGGACGCTCGCCGAAGAAAAATCCGCAATCCGCAATCCGCAATCCGCAATCCACTCAACGGTTTGGGAGCAGATGAATGCGTGGCTCGACAATCTCGCGCTGGCATTTTCACGCGAGCCGCTGCCGTTGCGCGACTGGCTGCCGATTCTCGAAGCTGGTCTGTCCAACCTGACGATCGGCGTGGTGCCGCCGGCGCTGGACGAGGTTTTGATCGGCGCGATTGACCGGGCGCGCAATCCGGCGCTGAAATTCGCGCTGGTGCTCGGCGTGAATGAATCCGTTTTCCCCGCCGCGCCCGCCGCGCCGGTGCTTTTGACGAATGCCGACCGCGATGAATTGGAGCAGCAAAACGCCGCGCTCGGCGCGAACCCGTTCGACCGGATTTCCCGCGAACGGTATCTCGGCTACATCGCCTGCACCCGCGCCAACGGCAAGCTGGCGTTGAGTTTTTCGCGCCAGACCGCCGAAGGCAAGACGCTGAACCCGTCGCCGTTCATCGCGCAAGTGCAACGGATGTTTCCGCAACTTGAAGTGGAAGAATTTTCTACCGGCACAGCTTGGCGCGAGGCGCAACACGCGAACGAACTCATCGTGCCGCTGACGGCAATCCAAAATTCAAAATTCAAAATTCAAAATTGGAAACGCCTGCTCGAAATCCCCGCGCTCAAATCGCTCGCGGAAAACCTACAGGCGCTGCACGAGCCGGATGAAAAGGAAAACCTCGCGCCGGCGCTGGCGGCAAAACTTTACGGGCCGGTCTTGAAATCCTCCGTCAGCCGGCTGGAAGAATTTGCGCAATGTCCGTTCAAATTTTTCATCCGCTCCGGCCTGCACGCGAACGAGCGCAAGGTGTTTGAACTGGACGCCCGCGAACGCGGCAATTTCCAACACGACGTTCTGAAAGTTTTCCACGAGCAATTGCAGGCCGAAGGCAAACGCTGGCGCGAGCTCGAACCGATTGCAGCGCGCGAACGCATCGGCCACATCGCCGCCGCGCAGCTGAAACATTTCCGCGACGGGTTGTTTCGTGATTCGGCGGAAACCCTTTTCGCCGCGCGGGCGCTGGCGGCGGCATTGCAGGATTTTGTCGAGGTCATCGTCGGCTGGATGCGCGGGCAATATGCGTTCGATCCGGTCGCGGCGGAACTCGGCTTCGGCGGCAAGGACGACCGCGCGCCGGCCTGGGAAATGGATTTGGGCGGCGGCCACAAACTCGCGTTGCAGGGCCGGATTGACCGTGTGGATCTGTGGCGCGATCAAACCAGCGACACGGCGCTCGCCGTGGTGACGGATTACAAGTCCGGCGACAAGAAGCTGGATTCGCTGCTCGTGCAAAACGGAATCCAGTTGCAACTACTCGCGTATCTCGGCGCGTTGCGACACTGGAAAAATCCGCGCGAATTTTTTGGCATCGGAAAAATTGTTCCCGCCGGCGCGTTTTACGTCAACCTGCGCGGCGAGTTCAAAGGCGGCGGCTCGCGCGCAGAAGTTTTGGGCGACGGCGAGGCGAACAAAATGGCGTATCGCCACAACGGGCGGTTCGACGCGGACGAACTGCGGAAATTTGACCGGCGCCCGGAGGCGAGCAAGGGCGACCAGTTCAACTTCCGCTTGAACAAAGATGGAGGCTTGCCGTCCAATTCTGCGGAAGCGCTGCCGCGTGAAAATTTTGAAGAGTTGCTTGAGGCCGTGGAAACCCAATTGCACGAAATCGGCGATAGAATTTTTTCTGGTGAAGCAAAGGTGGATCCGTATCGTAAAGGCAAACTGACGCCGTGCGAGCATTGCGACTATCAATCGGCGTGCCGGATAGATCCGTGGACGCATCAATTTCGTGTCTTGGCGGCACGATAAATCCGCAGCAGGCCATAATCGTATTTTTCGCCGAGCAGTTCCCGCGCGCCAACGATGTTGCCCCAGCCGGTGCGCTGAAATGCGGCCGCGATTTCCGCCTGCGCTTCCGCGCTGAGGAGCTGCGCCAAGTCAATCGCTTCGCCCGCTTCAATCGCGGTGGCGAGATGGCCGTAAATCGTGCCGACCACCAGCCCGCGAGCATTGGCGATTTCCTGCGGTGAGTCGCCCGCGCGAAAACGGCGGAGCGTTTCGCGGGCGGTGTCGCCGAGCTGGGAACGCTGCGCAATGGGGACAACGAAGGAATCTTCCGCAAAAATCTGGCGCGCATTCGTCGCCAGATGCCGGGCGATTTCATTCAGAAAGACTTCGCCATATTCGCGCAATTTCTTTTCGCCGACGCCGCTGATGCGCGCAAACTCGCTTTCGCTGGCGGGATAATTCCGCGCCATCTGCCGCAGCGCCACGTCGGAGAAAACAATGTAGGCCGGCACGTCGCGTTCGTCGGCGAGCTTTTTGCGCAGTTCGCGCAGGCGCTCAAACAGGACTTCGTCGCACGCGATTTCGCCGACGTGGCGCGTCTTGGTTTCCGGCGCGGTGACGGGTTTGGTCAGCGTAATTTTCTTCCGCTCCTTGAGCGCGGCGCGGCCGGCGGTGGTGATTTCCAGCACGCTGAATTTTTCCGTCGTCTGCCGGAGAAGACCGAGTCGCACCAGTTCGCGGCCGATCGCCGCCCATTCGGAACGGTTGTGTTCCTTGCCGATGCCGTAGGTCGAAAGCTGCGTGTGCTCCCACTTGCGGATTTTTTCCGTGTCCGCGCCAGTGAGGACTTCGACGACATGATTCAAGCCCACGCTGAAACCATTTTTTTCGCGGATGCGATAGACGCACGAGAGAAATTTCTGCGCGGCCAGCGTGCCGTCGAACGTGGCGCGCGGCGACAGGCAGTTGTCGCACGCGCCGCAATCGGCGGCGGAAAATTCCTCACCAAAATACGCAAGCAATTCCACCCGCCGGCAAATGGCGCACTCGGCGTAGTGAACCATCTGTTGCAATTGTTTTCGCGCAATTTCGCGCTCCTGCGGATTCGGCTTTTCGTCAATGAAGGTCGTTTGTTTCACCGCATCGCCGGCGCTGAACAGCAAAACACATTCGCCCGGCAGGCCATCGCGGCCGGCGCGACCGGTTTCCTGATAATAGCCCTCGATGTTCTTCGGCAGATCGTAGTGGACGACGAAGCGGACATTCGGCTTGTTAATACCCATGCCGAAGGCGATGGTCGCGCAAACCACGCGGATGTCGTCGCGCAAAAATAATTCCTGATGCTCGCTGCGTTCCTTCGGCGTCAGTCCGGCATGATACGGTCTGGCCTTGATGCCGTTTTCGTTCAATCGCTCGGCCACGCTTTCGGTCGCCTTGCGCGACAGGCAATAGACGATGCCGCTTTCCTTCGGCCGGGCGCGGAGAAATTCAAACAGTTGATCAAACGGCTTGTTTTTGGCGATGACGCGGTAGGTCAGGTTGGGCCGGTTGAAGCTGGCGACGTAGCAGCTCGGCTCGCGCAATTTCAAATGGTTGACGATGTCTTCGCGCACACGGCCGGTGGCGGTGGCGGTGAGCGCCATGAACGGCACTTGGGGAAAATGTTCCCGCAGTTTGGAAATCTGGCGGTATTCCGGGCGAAAATCATGGCCCCACTCGCTGATGCAATGCGCCTCGTCAATCGCGATGAGCTGGACGTTCCATTTTTGCAGGTCGGACAAAAATCCCGAAAGCATCAGCCGCTCCGGCGCGACATAGAGCAGGCGGAATTCGCCGTTGTGCAGGCCGCGCAGGCGTTCACGACCTTCGCCCGCCACCAGCGATGAGTTCAAAAATGTGGCCGGAACACCGGCGGCTTGCAGCGCATCCACCTGATCTTTCATCAGCGCAATGAGCGGCGACACGACGACGGTGAGGCCGTCACGCGCGAGCGCGGGAAGCTGGAAGCAAAGCGACTTGCCGCCGCCGGTCGGCAGCAGCGCAAAAACATCTTTTCCCGCGAGCGAGTCACGAATGATTTCTTCCTGCAACGGACGGAACGAGGTGAAGCCGAAGTATTGCTTCAGCAGCGAGAGCAGTTCGGACGCGGAAGATTTCACAGTCGTCAAATTAAAACAGGCAAGGCGGCTGTCGAGAATGATTTTTGTAACACGGGCCTCCGGCCCGTTGTTTCCGGCGTCGCGCCGGAAACCTTCGGAGAAAGACGATTAGTTCGTCGTTTGGTGAACCAAAGCAAATCCAGGCTGCCTGCCAAAATTCGGCGAGCGCCGAATTTCACCCGCCGGACGCGGGTGTTCCCTCAATGATATTCCTGCACCGTCTTAACTTCGTAACCGCTCTTCTTGAGCGCGGCGATGCCGAGCGCAGCGGCTTTGGCCCCGCTCAACGTCGTCATGATCGGCGTGCCGGTATAGACGGCAGTGGTGCGGATTTTGATCTCGTCTTCGCGTGGGCTTTGGCCGGCGGGCGTGTTGATGACGAGCTGGATTTCCTTGTTCTTGAGCAGGTCAATCACGTTCGGCCGGCCTTCGAGCAGTTTGTTGATGCGCTGCACTTTCAGTCCGGCCTTTTCCAAAGTGGTGGCCGTGCCGCTGGTCGCCACCAACTCAAAGCCGAGATCGGAAAATAATTTTCCGACCGCCGCCACCTCGGTTTTGTGCGAGTCGCTGACGCTGATGAAAACTTTCCCGCTCACCGGCAGCGGCGAGTTGGCGGCCATCTGCGATTTCGCGTAGGCCACGCCCAGATCGGCGTCGAGGCCCATGACTTCGCCGGTGGAACGCATCTCCGGCGAGAGCAAAATATCCTGGCCGACAAACTTGTTGAACGGGAAAACCGATTCTTTCACCGCCCAATATTTCGTCCAAATCTCTTCCGTGAAATTTAATTCCTTCAACGTTTTTCCCGCCATGACTTTGGCAGCCAGCTTGGCGAGCGGCTTGCCGATGGCCTTGGAGGTGAACGGCACGGTGCGCGAGGCGCGCGGGTTCACTTCGAGGACGTAAACCGTTTCACCTTTGACGGCGTATTGGACGTTCATCAGGCCGATGACTTTCAGTTCGCGCGCCATTGCATGCGTGTAGTCCCGGATGATGCCGATGACTTTTTCGGAAAGCGTGTGCGGCGGCAGCACCATCGCGGCGTCGCCGGAATGCACGCCGGCAAATTCGATGTGTTCCAGCATCCCGCCGATGACGATGGTGCCTTCGTTCGGATTCTTGAACTGGCCGACATCGGTGATGCAATCCACGTCCACTTCCGTCGCGTCTTCGAGGAATTTGTCCACGAGCACCGGGCGTTCGGGCGAGGCCTCGACCGCGAACTTCATGTAGTGCGACAGCTCGGTATCGGAATAAACAATCTGCATCGCCCGGCCACCGAGCACGAAGCTCGGACGCACCAAAACCGGATACGTCAACCGCCGGGCAATCACAAGCGCCTCTTCGCCATTCGTGGCGAGACCATTCGGTGGCTGCGGAATTTTCAGCTTGTCCAGCATCGCCGCGAACAGCTTGCGGTCTTCGGCGATCTCAATGCTTTGCGGCGAGGTGCCGATGATGTTGACGCCGTTCTTCTGCAAGCCAAGCGCGAGGTTCAACGGCGTCTGGCCGCCGAATTGCGCGATGGCACCCCAGCATTTTTCGCGCTCGTAAATGTGCAGCACGTCTTCCAGCGTGAGCGGCTCAAAAAACAATTTGTCGCTGGTGTCGTAATCGGTGGAAACCGTTTCCGGATTCGAGTTTACCATGATGGTTTCAAATCCATCTTCCTTCAGCGCGAACGCCGCGTGGACGCAGCAGTAATCGAATTCGATGCCCTGACCGATGCGATTCGGACCGCCGCCGAGAATCATCACTTTCTTCGCCGTGTTGCCTTTCACCTCGTCGTCACCACGATCATAGGTGGAATAATAATATGGCGTGTAAGCCTCGAACTCGGCGGCGCAGGTATCCACGAGCCGGTAGCTCGGCACGAGGCCGATGCGCTTGCGTTCGGCGCGGATGGCGTCCTCGGTGGTGCCGGTGAGATGGGCGATCTGCCGGTCGGAAAATCCGAGCGACTTGGCTTGGGCGAGTTTTTCAGCGTTGAACGGCGGCATAGAGCGAAATTAAATTCGCCATAGTAAGCCGGAAATTTTTCCGCGTGTCCAGCCGGAGTGTGCATTCGCGACTTGCCGGGCTGGCGGCTTTCCGCTACGAAAGGGGCGTGAAAAAACTGGGACAACGGCTGCTGTGGTTGGGGCTGTTCGTTCCGCTGCTCGCTTCCGCGCAAATTGATCCGGCCGCGCGCGACCTCGTGCAGTTCGGCTATAACCAGGCGTTTCAAGGCCATGTGCCCATCGCGGGCTACGCGTTTTACTATCACAACCAGCCGGATTTTCTGCGCACCAATCTCACCTTGCGGCTGGCGGTCGCGCCCGTTTATTTGGATTCCAACCTCGGCTTCATCAACGGCCTGGGACCAAACACGGATTTTGCGCTTGGCGTGGCCGGCGGCGGATTCTGCGACAGCTACAACGAAATCCATGACGGCACCTATTATCCAAGCGAATCCTTCGAGGGCAACGGCGCGGAAATCTCCGCCAGCGCCTATCACCGGTTCAATCCCACCGAGCAAATTCCGCTGAACTACATTTTACGCGGCACGGCGCACTATGCTGATTACAACCGCGACAGCGACACCGCCGCCAATTTTCAACTGCCGAACAACCACGCCGATTTCAGCGTGCGCACCGGCCTGCGCTGGGGCGGCGTGGAGCCGACGCTGTTTCCACCGCTGGCGATGGAATTGTCCGTCTGGTATGAAGGTCATTTGCGCACCGACCCGGGCACCTACGGCATCCGCAACAGCGATGAACTTCAACAGCAATCGCATCTATTCTGGACGGAAGCCGCGCTGGCTTACACGCTGCCCAAGAGCCAGCAAAGTTTTTATGTGCGCCTGACCGCCGGAACCAGCGTGGATGCCGACCGGTTCAGCGCGTATCGGCTCGGCGGATTTCTGCCGCTCGTGTCGGAATTTCCGCTGTCGCTGCCCGGCTATTATTTTCAGGAAATCAGCGCGCGCCAGTTCGTCCTGCTCAACGCCAACTACCTCGTGCCGATTGATCCGGGAAAACTGTTCGACCTCGATTTGAATGCGTCCACGGCGCTCGTGGATTATCTGCCTGGCGAATCGCAGCCGGGCAACAGCCTCACCGGCGTGGGCGGCGGCATCCTGTATCACACGCCATCCAACCGGCTGAAACTCATGCTCAACTACGCCTACGGCATTGACGCGATCCGCGCGAACGGGCGCGGCGCGAGCACCGTCGGTGTGCTGATGCAAATTGACCTCGGCCGGATGAACAGCGAGAAATTCGGCCAGCCACTGCCGCTGTCCCTGCATGGCTGGCAGCGATTTTTCCAGTGAAATTGTCCGAAAGGTCGGGCCAGCCGGCGTGTGGCTTTCCTTTTTGCCGCCCATTCGCCATCCGCCCGCCGGTTGACTTGGCGCGGCGGTTTGTTAGCGTGCGGTGCGACAAATCATGAAGCTGCTTGCCCGCCTCATCAAAATCCTGTCCGGCGTCCAGATGGGAGCCGAGCAGGAAATCGGCCGGCTCGAACAGTTCGCGCACTTCTGCGTGCTCGCCGGCAAAAGTTTCGTCCGCAACCGTTGTCCCGTGCGCGCGGCGGCACTTTCCTACGCGTCGCTGCTCGCGCTCATCCCGATGCTGGCCGTGGCCATCAGCGTCACCAGCAGCATGTTCAAGGACCAGGGCGAACAGGAAATTTACTCGGCGATTGACAAGTTCATTGCCAGCCTCATGCCGCCGGCCACCGCCAAGGCCGACCGCCAAGGCGTTGCGCTGAACTTAAATCCCTTGTCTATCATGGTGACGCCGACCAATGCCGTCGTCAGCAAAATATCGGCGAACTTCGTCACCAACACTGTTTCCACCATCGAAACGGCGAACACTCCGGCCAGCGACACGCCCGCCGTAAGCGTCAGCGTGCAAAAGACGGCGGCCAAAAGCATCCATGATTTTGTGCAGAACACCCGGAGCGCCACGCTCGGCGTGGTCGGGATGCTGGTGCTGCTGTTCGTCGCGATCCAGATGCTCGTCAACATCGAGGAAACCTTCAACGACATCTGGGGCGTCACGCGCGGGCGCACCTGGCTGTCACGCATCATCCTTTATTGGGCCACGCTCACGCTCGGGCCGCTGCTGCTGGCGGGCGCGCTGGCGCTGGCCGGCAGCCCGCACTCCCAAGCGACCAAGGGTGCCGTCAGCAGCACGATGATCGGCAATTTCATTTTTGACCTGCTGCCACTCGTGCTGCTGTGGCTGCTGTTTACGCTCATCTACCAGTTGGTGCCGAATACGAAAATTCATTTTGGCGCGGCGCTCATCGGCGGCATTGTCGGCGGCTCGCTGTGGCATTTGAATAATATTTTTGGTTTCCTCTACGTCTCGCGCGTCGTCACCAACAGCAAGATTTACGGCAGTCTCGGCCTCGTGCCGGTGTTCATGGCGGGGCTGTATTTTTCCTGGCTGATCCTGCTGTTCGGCGCGCAGATCGCCTACGCGTTCCAGAACCGCAAGGCGTATTTGCAGGACAAGCTCGTCGAAAACGTGAACCAGCGCGGCCGCGAATTCGTCGCGCTGCGGCTGATGACCTGCATCGGCCAGCAGTTTCAATCCGGCCAGCCGCCGGTCACGCTGCGAAAAATTTCCGCCGAACTCGGCATCCCGTCGCGGCTGGCGCAACAGGTGATGCAAATTCTGCTCACCGCGCGGCTGGTCGTGGAAACCGGCGGCCGCGAACCCGGCTACGCGCCCGCGCGCCCGCTGGAAGCCATCACCGCGCATCACATTCTGCACGCGTTGCGCACCGGCGGCGGCCAGGAACTGCCCATGCGCGACGGCCCGGTGCGCGCGGAGGTTTTGGGGGAATTTGCCCGCATCGAAGAAGCCGAGCGCACGGCGGCCGACAGCCTCACCATGCTCGCGCTCGTCAACCGGGCGCAGGCGAAACTGGAACTGGCCGCGCCGGTTGTAGAAAAAGTAATTCCGCTGACGGCGAACGACGTCACCATCAAACCGGCTGCGCCGGTTGCTCCGTCGCCGGTTGAAGAAAGAGAGATTGTTTCCGCGCCCGTGAAAATGGAGTTTGCCACCGCCGGCCCTTCCGCCGCGCCACCCGAACCGGTGGTCACGCCGAAACCAGAACGAACGGTGATTTTGCCCGATGAGGATCGGGATTTTCCATTGTGACGGGGTTTGAAAAAATCGGCTTAATCCTCCCATTGCAACGCGGCCACGGCGCTCCAGATGAGCGACCCGAGCACCGCCACCGCCAGCACCCACGGCATGAGCACCTGCGGGTTGGGCGAGAGTAAGGACGACAAATCCAGCGCAGGCAAACTGCCCCACGGCACCCACAACACCGCCAGCACCGCACCGATGGCCGTTGCGCTCATCAACAACGCCGGACGCAGCCACGCGCGCCGGCGCGGCGGCAGGGATTGGATGACGCGCGCGGTGAAACCGCCATCATCAACGTAGGAATTTTGCTCGCGCAGCAGCGCGTCCAGCGGATCGTTTTGTTCCGGCGAATTCATAAGGACAACCAGCGTTTTAATTTTTCCCTGCCTCGCAAAATATTTGTTTTCACCGTGCCCAGCGGGCAGTCCAAAACCTGCGCCGCTTCGTCGTGCGACAAGCCGTTCTGGCAGCACAGCACGATTGCGGCGCGCTCCTCTGAATTTAACCGCTTCAGCGCAGCCGTCAAATCGAGCTTGAGCGCATTGTCGGTCGCCGCCGCGGATGGCTCCGATTCGGCGGAGCCGGATTCCATTTCCTCCAGCAACAATTCCTTTCGCTTGCGCGCCGCGCCGCGAAACTCGTTGACCGCGATGCCGAACAACCACGTCGAAAATTTTGCGCCGCCGCGGAACGTCTGCAATTTCTGCCACGCCTTCAAAAACGTCTCCTGCGCCAGATCATCCGCCAGATGCGCGTCGCCGCGGGTCATGCGCGTCAGGAACGCGCGCACCGGCGACTGGTTGCGCCGGACCAACTCGCCGAAGGCGTTGTGGTCTTCGTGCGCCAGGACGCGGGCGATGAGATCGGCGTCGGTGAAGGACACGGTTCAGATTGTGGGCGGTTGATTGTCATTTTTAATTTTCTTGTCAAACGACGCAATCAGCAAAAACGCCACGCCCAGGAAAAGAATGATCCAGCCCGGTTTGCCGATGAACAAAACAATCCCGACGCCAAGACAGGTCAGGATCAAGCCTGTTCTCAAGTCGTTGCGCGGGCGTTTGGCGCGATCGCCTTCCATGGATTCATTCCCGGCAGTCTTGAACATTTCCGGCGGGATCGGCACGCCCTTTTCCACCATCGTGCGCACGGTTTCATGCAGCACGATATTTTTGCGATGTCGAAAATAAAGGTGCAGGCCGACGATGACGATGGGAATGCTGCATCCCATCACGATTGCAATTATCGGGATCATTATGGCCAGCGATTGCTTGATATCGTCGCCGTTAATATGAAATGCCGGGGCGTCAACCCGGACGGACGGAGCCTGGGCGGCTTGAGAATTTCCAGCCGCCACCGGCGCAACGGTATTCGTGACCGCAGCGTTGGTCTGCGCCTTGAGCGACGAAGGCATGACTGCAAACAGCAGAAAGACAATCGTGGCCAGCGTGATCAAATACGAAACCAAGGTTAAAAACAGGCTTGATGGATTTTTCATAATTGTTGTTTAGTTGAATCGTTCACTAATGAGATGCGCCGAGCCGCCGTTTTGGATTCAAAAAAATGCGCCGTCTGAAAATCGTGTAGCGTCGAGGCTGGGCCTCGATCTCTCCGCTTCAAACCGCGTGTCCTGGCCGGCTAACGGAATTGCGTATTCAGGCCCGCGCCGGCCGGTTGAAGCTTTTCCACATCTTCGCCGGCAACAAACCAAGCCCGATGAAGGCGAGCTGGCTGACGACGAACAACACCAGCCATTTGAACGCCGCGTCGGTGAAGCCGTAGCTGTGCAACCCGATGCCGAGCATGTTCACGCCGAACCACGACCACGCCGTGACGATGTTGCCGAAGATGGCGCAGTTCACTAGGCCGCGCTCGCGAATCATGCCGCCCCAGCGCAGGTGCAGGATGAGCGCGTTCCACAATACGATGATGAGCGCGCCGTTTTCCTTCGGATCCCAGCCCCAAAATCTGCCCCACGATTGATCCGCCCAAATACCGCCCAGCACCGTGCCGACAAAACTGAACAGCGTCGCGAAACAGACGATGCCGTAGATCATCCGCGCGAGCGCTTTGCCGGTGGCCTCGTCCAAAGTCTTCGTGAACACACCGCGCAAAACGTAAATCAGCGCGAGGAAGCCGGCGACATAAGTGCTCGCGTAGCCGACGGTCACGGCCACGACGTGCGTCGCGAGCCAGAAATTTGTGTCCAGCACCGCACGCATCATTTCCATCGTGTCACCTTCCAGCGCGAGGTGATGCGCGATGATGAGCGTGATGAAACCGATGCCCGCCGACACGACCACGCCGATGCCATTCTTGTAAAATTTTTCCAGAATCAATCCCAGCAGGCACGCGCCCCAGCCGATGAAGATGGCGGAGGAATAAAGATTCGTCACCGGCGGCCGGCCTTCCAGCACCATGCGATAAACCAGGCCGGT
>Ga0182030_10014994_pt1 | contig 15231 bp, 13 predicted proteins | sample 812S3MmetaG_FD_121299 | JGI IMG/M metagenome (GOLD analysis project Ga0182030, IMG submission 121299) | Permafrost microbial communities from Stordalen Mire, Sweden - 812S3M metaG (Illumina Assembly) | ecosystem: Environmental > Terrestrial > Soil > Wetlands > Permafrost | place: Sweden... | reverse complement strand
TTCTATGGCGGTTCGCGCCTTCAACGGATGCGGCTTATTTCCCGGCCAGTCAGCGCTCTTGACGTAGAAAAATGCACGAAGAAATGCGTGTAAACCTTGAGGGGGGTGCCACATGTCATCGTTCGCCTGCCGTGTGCTCAAGTATTGTTGGTAATACTCTCTGGGCGGATCGAGCGCCGCCAGCGCGGCCGCTAACTTTTGATTTTCAGTGTTCGGTTGAACCGACGATGCCTCGCTATCCGCGGTGTTGAACGGAAGCGCCGGCGGACCGGGGAACGGTGCGCTCATCAGCACCACCGACGGAAAGACGTCCGGTCGGGCTAGCGCACAATAGGCCGCTATGGGCGAGCCGAGGTCGTGCCCGACGAGCATCGCCGTCCGCCGATACCCCAATGCCGAAACCAATCCGAGGGCGTCGCGCGTCATATTCAAGAAGCTGAAGGACTCTAGAGGGGCGTCATAGCCGTTTACCCAACCGGTGGTGCGGCCAAAACCCCGCTGGTCGGGCGTCACGACATGGTACCCGGCGTCAGCCAGAATTGGGATCAGGTGTCGCCAACCGTAAGCCAAATCCGGAAAGCCGTGCAGAAGCAGCGCGAGCGGCCGGCCGGGGCTTTCGTAACCGGCCTCGAGAATATGGACATCGAGGCCGTTCACCCCATGGATCATGCGTGAGCGGACTCCCTTGGGAAGCGTTCCCTCGCCATACGTTGATGTGGTCAAATCAGTTCCTCCTAGGCAGCTTCTGAATAGCTGCTTCCCACCCTGTCGAGTCCTGCCTTTCAGCGCGGCATGTATTCGAGCGACCAGCGGTAGTGCTGATTAGCACAAAACCTGCGGGCGGCGGTATGTAGCGCAACGGAGAGGTCCATCTCTTTGTTCTAACAGGAAATTGCGAGAAGATGTCCTCACGCGGTCTGCGCGTCGGCGAGGAGCCAGCAGGAAAGACTTGCAATTTGCCCAGATTCCACATAATGCACCGATCCGGCCTGCTATCAGGCCAAGGTGGACGGCTTTGTGAAACAGTCCATCGCAGCTAAGCCGAAGCTGGTTCAAATCTCATCAGCCTACGGCACGGGGACCGAAGGCAGCGCCACCCTGCCGCGCTACAAGTACGTAGAGATTCGGACCGAGAAACCAACGAATGAAAAGCAGCGCGACTGGCCGGAATACAAAACCTGCAAGTACACCACCGAGGCCATCGTCACGGAGGGCACGGAGAAGGGCGAACTCCGCACCATCTGTGCCAATCCCGAATGCGCCATACACCACGCCCGCAAGCCGAAGCCCGCGACGGATACGGCAATCAAGGCAGAACAGGAGAAGCGCCGCCGCGAGGAAGCAATTGCCCAGGCAACCGGCCTCCACGTCCTCAAAGCAACCAGCGACGCGGTTCCTGTTCGGCTGATGAAGCGCGACCTGCTCTTTGTTACCGAGCGCCTTGCCGCCCTATTGGACGAGCGCCGTCTGGCGGTTATCTTTCGGCTTCACGGAATCGGCAAGGCCGCTGGAAACGGTGAGGTACCGGCCAAGTTGCTCGCGTCCTTTCTTCGCAAAGCCGACGAGAGCACAATCGGCCGCGTTTTGGTGGCAATCACCGTTTTGCAAGCGGCGCACAGCCCCAGCGAATCCGCGAAAGCCCTGCGAAAAGCCGCCGAGTTCTACAAGGTGGACGTGGCCGCGATCACCGCCAAGATCAAGCAGGAGTTTGCCGCCAAAGAAAAACTACAAGCCACCCGGAAGGCGGCGGACAAAGCGAAGCCTAGCCAGCCGCGCACCGCAGCCGCGAAGAAGGCTAAAGCCGCGTAGTGGCAATTCATGAACTTTGGAATGTGGGGTCTGCTAAGGCAGACCCCTGATTTTTGCCGGCGCCCGTCTTCCCGCCCATTGATGTGCTGCCGCTTTGCGTCAGACTTGTTTGGCCCACCCGACGGGCTGGCCCATATTTTCAATCGAAATAGCAGAAGTGAAATTTGATTGTTCGCCAGATGTTGGTGTCTGATTACAGTTCTCCGGCTACTTCCCTAGCAATCCCAGCACATTTGTCATGAGAGTTGCCTTCTTGTCGTCAGCATCAGATCCGAAAATATCTTTTGGCGAGAGACCTGACCATTCCAATTCATCTAATGTTGCCCGGAGCGTGAGTCCGTCTCTTGTGGCCTCGATCTCTTCTGGGAGAATCGATGTCAGGTTCCACCCGCGAACGGGTAAACCGGTCTTCATTCGGTCAATATCGAGAGACCCGCTCATCACTAAGCGCATAGTCTCTGGCCGAATACCAAGCGCCTTTAGAGCTTTCACCGCTAAAGCTAAATCACTACGCCGTTACTGCGAAACACCAGCCTCGTTGGCCGAAAGCCCGGGATGGTGCGCGTTTCCACCAGCGGAACGTTGGAACGCCAAAAGGTACTCGGGTCGCGCTTCTCGCCGGTGCGGTAGAAGTGAGTCAGGTACGCAAGGTCGCACGCCGAATAATCCGAGAGCCACTGATCGGCTTCGCAGATCCCGGCCTCATGAAGCAGTTCGAGCCCATACCCGGCAGCCTCCCGTTCGTACGCCAGCAGGCCGGGCAAAAGCGCTTCGTCAACCGGCGGCTGGCGGACCTTGCCGATCTCGAAAGCCGTGGGATCGACATTCCATTGCACCGTGTGGCCGAATAAATGGGCCAGCAGGAACAGGCGCTGTTCCGGCGTCACTGCGAAATCGATGTGAATCTCCGAGCCGTCGAGGTCGCCGATCAACGGATCGGGGATATCGCGCGTCACTACCGGCACGCGATAAACGGTCTGCATGCGATCTTGCACGCGAGCACAGAAATCCGAAAACGGGAGGTCACCTGTGGAGGGCACGGGACCATCATATAAAATCGAAGTTGACCCGTGCGAATCACCATCTCCAAGGAGAATTACCTCAAGACCATCGCCGAGGCGGAATCGGAAGGCGAGACCGTCAAGGCCGTCACCCTCACGCGATGGCTGCACGTGTCGGCGCCCGCCGTCACAATGGCTATCAAACGGCTGAAACGTGACGCGCTGATCCGCGTGGACGGCGAAGGCCAGATCACACTCACCCCAGCCGGGCGCGAGATCGCCAGCCGGCTGTTGAACCGCCATAACCTCATCGAACGCATGTTGACCGAAATATTTGGGCTGGAATGGTACAAGGTGCACGACGAGGCGGAGCAGTTGGAGCACGCCGTTTCCGCCGATTTCGAGCGCAAATTAGTGGAACGGCTGGGGTCGAGCCACGCGTGCCCACACGGCAACATCGTCGGCATGGACTCCCCGTCGGCGCGGCGGCAGCGCGGCCTCAAGCCGCTCCAGGAGGCTCGCCCCGGGGAACGGCTGGTGGTGGTCAGCCTTTTCGAGCGCGATCGTAAATTGCTGGAATATCTCGACGACGCCGGCATCAGGCCCGGCGTACGGCTGGAAGTGGTGGCGGTCACCGACGGCCTGGATCTGCGCGCCGGATGCACCGGAATTCACCTGGAGACGGCCGTCGGCCCCAAGGTCTGGGTGAAGGCCGACTCCGAACTCCCGAAGCAGCGGAACTTGGAATGAACCGGTCTTCGTGTGGCAGGCAATCCTGCCTGCAGGCGGCCTTTCAGGCCGCCTGGCGGGCTGGAAAGCCCGCCTGCAGCCAGGATTGGCTGCCACACACCAGCGTTGCGGCCCAACTCAGTTTCCCGACCGCCAAATCTGCGGGGGCGACTTCAGGAGTTCGGAAACTCACCTTACCTTCGATCAGGTGGGTGAACCCTAACTTATGCGGAAGGATGGACTCTGCAAGCTCGTCAAACGGTCCGCCCGAAGTCCTTTCGCGCCCTGCTCTCATCGATGACTGCCACCTGCCGCTTACCGTTCTCTCCCTCCGGTATAAACTCTCCTTATGGTCTTCACCAAGCGACTGCGCGAAGGTGTCCGCCGCGGCGAGATCGCCTGTAGTGTCCGCATCTGGCAGCGCCCACATGTCAAAGCCGGCAACCGGTACGCCATGGAAGAAGGCGAGATCGAAATCGACTCCATCACGCCCATCGGCTATCCCGACATCACTCCGCAGCTGGCACGCGAGTCGGGCTTCCTCGGGGTTGTCGATCTGCTCAAAGTCGCCAAGCACGGCCCCGGCGAGAATATCTACCTCGTTCGCTTCCACTACCTTCCCGCGCGGGCGAAGCGTGGAGGCAGGAAGCCGGAATAGTCCCGCCACTTGCCCTCAATCTCAGGTACGATCAAATACGGGCCGGCGTTCCAAGCGGTCCGACGGAAGGAAAACTCAATTCGATGAGCCTGAAGATTACGATTCGTGAGACTCCGCAAGCCACCATTCTGGACTTGAGCGGCCGCATCACCCTGGGGGAAGGCCTCGGTGATTTGCGCGATTCCATCCGGGAAGCTCTCACCGGAGATCGCAAGCATATCCTGTTGAATCTCGCCGATGTCAGCTATATCGATAGCTCGGGGCTGGGCCAGCTGATCGGCAGCTACGCCACCGTCACCGATCGCGGCGGCCAGTTGAAACTGATCAACCTGCAAAAAAAGGTGAACGACCTCCTGCAGATCACCAAGCTCCTCACGGTGTTCGAAACTCACAGCAGCGAAGCGGCTGCCCTCGCCAGCTTCACCAAGTAAACACGAAGTCAGTTCCTCACCGGCCTGCGGCCGACAACGAACGATGAAGATTTCGGCATCGAACTAGGCTCTGGACTCCTGAAGTCATCCTCGCAATTTGGATGCGCCAAGGAATCGAGCTGAACCACTACTCCACAAAAAGCAAATCTGATTAGCCACGGATGAACACAGATGAACACGGACAAAAAAACAAGGCGTATTATTATCCGTGTTCATCTGTGTTCATCCGTGGCCAATAAGGTTCTTGCCGCCACGGTGAGCTTATCCTCGTTCCACGACATCAGGAGTCCAGGCGTGGGAAGCCATGCTTGGAAATCAATGGTCCGCCGCGATTCTCGGGAGAGAAGTCGGAAGTCAGAATGAAAACCGCGCCAACGGGCGCGCCCTTCGCTGACGTCGGAAGCCGGGTAGAGGTCCCTCAAATAAAAGCGGCCCCAGGGAGCGAATCCGGGGCCGCCAGGACGCGAACTTTGTTCGAAAAACTCTATTCCGAGGATACCGCAGGTTCAGCGTAAATCAATGAATATAAAGGTACTAGCGGTTCTGAAAAAAACCTGAGTACGTACTGAGAAGCCGCTGGTACTTCTCGGTGCCATTCGCCCCGCCCGTGCCGCGCCCGAGCCGCGGTCAAGCATGGCCGATACCGCGTGTTATATTGTTGCCATGCCGAGCGGGTACATTCCGATCTTCATATTCCTGATCGTGGCCATCTCGTTTCCAGTGGTTGCCATCCTCGCGGCCAAGTTGATTCGCCCCTCGGCGCCGTCGGTCACCAAGCTGGAAGCCTACGAGTGCGGTATCAAGGCGGCCTCCGATTCGCGCGGCCGCTATACCGTACGGTTCTACATCATCGCCATCCTTTTCGTGATCTTCGACGTGGAAACCGTGTTCCTCTTCCCGTGGGCCGTGCGCTACCGCCAGCTGGGATGGTTCGGCGTGGCGGAAGTGTCCGTCTTCCTGGCAATTCTGGTGGTAGGTTACATTTGGGCTTTCAAGAAGGGCGCTTTGGAATGGGTCTAGCCCGAAAATCTCACAGACCACCCGCCGCCCGCACATCCTCCATTACTCCGTGAAACCGACCTCTACTCAATGGCCGCAGATCTACCTCTGCGTGGGCCTCACCACCATGGCGACTCTACTCCTGGAGTTGTCCCTCACCCGCATCTTCTCGGTAGTGTTCTATTACCACATGGCCTTCCTGGCGATATCCATCGCCCTGTTCGGCCTCGGCGCCGGCGGCGTATTCTCCTACGTGGTGGCCAGCTGGAAGGCGCCGCTCTATACCAAGCTGGGGCGCCTCAGCGGCGTCAACAGCCTGCTGGTTATCGCGTCGTTGACCGTCATCCTGGCACAGCGCGATGCGCCCACCAATTGGGGTTTCGCGCTTATCTACTTCACTACCGCGCTGCCGTTCTTCGCCTCAGGGACGATTGTGTCGCTCGCCGTTTCGGAGAACATCGAGCGCGTCGACCGCGTTTATTTCTACGATCTACTGGGCGCCGCCGGCGGCTGCCTTCTACTCGTCCCTCTGCTCAATCAGTTCGGCGGACCCAGCACCGTCATCGCGTCGGCGATTTGCTTCGCGGTCGCCGCGGCCATCTGGCACAGCATCGCCGGATCGGTTGGCGGACGCGCCGGCAGCGTGGCATTGGCCCTCGCGCTAGTGGCGTTCCTCACTTACAACCAGCGCCATCCGGTCATCGATATCCGCTACGCCAAGGGCCACAAGCTGCAGAAAGAGACGTGGTCCAAGTGGAACTCCATGTCGCGCATTGGAGTGCAGATCGGCAAAGACGGCGGCGGCGGCATGATCTTCATCGATGCCGACGCTTCTACCGGCATCGCCAATTTCGATTTCTCCAAGCTCACACCAGCGGCTCTCGACGCCGACCGGAAAGCCCTGGAACTCAATCCCCTGGAGCTCAATCCCAAGACCCAGGACGCCCGGCGCTACCTGCAAGAGCATCGCGAGCTGTTGGAACAAGATGGACCGGCCCTGCCATACGTGGTCCGTCCCGGCGCCAAGACGCTGGTCATCGGTCCGGGCGGCGGATGGGACGTGTCGCGCGCGCTGGCGTCTGGCAGCCATGACATTACCGCGGTGGAAATCAACGACATCATCGCCACCACCGTCATGCGCGAAAAGTTCGCGTCGGCGAGCCGCGGATTGTATCTGCGCCCCGATGTGCACGTGCACGTGGAAGACGGCCGTAGCTTCGTGCGCCGCAGCACCGACAAGTATCAAGTGATTCAAGCGACCCTGGTGGACACCTGGGCGTCCACCGCCGCGGGAGCCTTCGCGCTCTCCGAAAACAACCTCTACACCACCGACGCGTTCCACGATTACCTGTCGCATCTCACCGACGACGGCGTGGTCTGCTTCACCCGCTGGGGATTCGATCCGCCGCGTGAGTCGCTGCGGCTGATCTCTCTCGCCATGGCGGCGCTCAATCAGTTGAGCGAGACGCAGCCGTGGCGCCACGTGATTGTCGGGCGGGGCGGATCGGTGGAAGGCTGGGGCGCGCAGGACACCGTGCTGGTGGCGCGCAAGCCTCTCGGCGATGCAGAAATCGCACGCGCCAAAGGTCTGTTCGCGTCCGCCCACATGGAGACCGTTTATCTGCCCGGGCTCGATGTGCACAATCAGTTCCGCGATCTGCTGCTCAGCCCCAACCCCTCGGAATACCAGCGCAATTACACCTTCGACATCACCCCGGTCACCGACAACCGGCCGTTCTTCTTCTTCTCCGTACAGCCGCGCGATTTGTGGAATTTCGTGAAGACGGCATCCCACGAGAGCGCAGACTATAAAGCCGTCAATAAGGGGTTGCCGCTGCTGTTCGGCTTGATGGGCATCAGCCTGGTGGCGACGGCGCTCATTCTATTGATGCCGCCTCTGGTGCTCGGCACGCGTTTGCCGAAGCACCGCGGCGTGCGCAGCTTTCTGCTGTACTTCCTGTTCATCGGCACGGGTTACATCCTGATCGAAGTGGGACTGATTCAGAAATTCGTGCTCTTCCTGGGACACCCCACCTATGCGTTGACGGTGGTGATTTTCTCCCTGCTGACGTCGAGCGGGCTCGGCAGTTTCGCCAGCCGGAAACTGCTCGGCGGCGATGAGGGCCGATTGATCAAAGCGCTCGGCTGCGTGGCGCTGCTGGCCACCTTGCTGGCGTTTTTCGTCTCGGGCGTGCTCACTGCGCTCGTGTGGATGCCCCTGGCATTTAAGATCGTGATGACCGTGGCTCTGCTCATGCCGTTGGGCTTCGTGATGGGCATGCCCTTCCCCACCGCCCTGCGGCGGCTGGAAGAGATGCACGCCCCATCCGTGCGTTGGGCGTGGTCGCTCAACGCCGCGTCGAGCGTACTGGGCTCGGTGGGCGCGCTGGTCTGTGCCATCTACCTGGGGCTGGTTCAGACGTTGGTCATCGGCGGACTATTCTATCTCGCCGCCCTGGCGGTGGTAGCACGGTTGAGCGTGGCAGAAATCCCCGTGCCCGAACCGGCCCCCGGCCGCGTCGTGCTGGGGCACTAGCGGCCTTCTCGGGACACGATGTCTCGGGCTCTCCAGTTAACTCCCATGTTTTCAGTAAGCCGCGCTTGATCTTCAGGACATGATGTCTCGAAGTGGCGCGCTGAAGCGTAACGCTGTTGTGCGCCGCAGGCACTCTTGCCAAATGCCACGTGGGTTTTCGGCAGCCAGCACCTCTGTATAAATGGCGGGCGGACCCCAATTACAGTGCGCAGATGCCTACAATCGCACCGAAAGGCCGGCACACCTACAGCACCACCCTGGCGGGCCGTGTTCTGTGGACATCGCATAAGGATCACCATTTTCAGATATCCACATCGGATACAATCGGTACAGAGGTGAGGAGTTGCGAAATGCTACATCGAACTTTCTGTTGCTAGGCACGATCCGGCTATTGGCCATGACGATGGCCGCGAGTTCTTCGTATGCGCTCAACGCCCAAGCTGTTCGGACGGCGGCGCAACTATGTGATGGCGCGTCGCCTGTAAAGCCCCCCTTGGTTCCAATGCAGGCAACCGAGGGACTTCCTGGCATCATTCTTCAAGGATCGTACATCACCGTGATTTGTTCGATTGATAGCACTGGCAAATATAGTACTCCATCGAATGGAATCACTGCGTCCTTTTTCGGCGGCTTCGGGGCGGGAGCTATCGACATCAGTGGCATACAGTGGTACGAGTCGGGATCTGCAACAGGGTACGAACTGTTTGTTGGTGCCGCCTTGCAAAACCCATTCAGCGGCACCGGCCTATACCCTTTGGTCCCTTCGACACCACAACTGGCAATTCTAACGAGCTACGGTGGACCGCAGATGTTGGGGTCAAACGTGCTGCCAACAGCAATTACCGTCTCTAACATTGCCACTGAAGTGCTTCCACCGGCACTACTCGGCGCTGCATATTCGCAAGCCACTGGAGCGACGGGTGGTTCAATTGCCTCTGGCGCCCTTCCACCAGGACTCTCCCTGAACAGCAATGGCTTGATTAGCGGGGTTCCGACCAGCGCCGGAACTTATCTGCTCTCGGTAACTGTCCCCAACCTTAGTACCCTCAGTGCGACCGGCGTTCCGTCCCAGATCACAGTCACCCAACAATTCTCCATTACCGCAACACAGCCACAACAAGTGCTCAATATTTCCCCTAGCTCCGTAGCCTTTCAGGTGCAGAGCAATGTTTTCATTGGTCCCGCTTACTCGATTGTTACGGTATCCGGCAACGCTCACAATCAACCGATTACGTTCACACAAAAACAACCTTGGATAATTGCCACAATACAGACGACATCCTCCGGTGCGGCAGTTGTGTGCTGCCCTACGACTATAATTACGTCGGTTGACCCGTCTCAATTCAATTCGGCAGGTTCTTATTCTGGCTCATTAGGCATCACGGTTCCAGGATTCACAGCAGGAACCATTAACTACTCCGTGCAAGTCTTAGCTCCACCAGTCACGCCACCACCGACGTATGATCCTACCATCAAATTGACATCAGTCGTGAATGCAGCCTCGTTCGGAAGCGCCTTTGCCGTTGGAAGCCTTGTTACTCTCTTCGGCAGTAACTTAGCGTCTGGCACGTACTCGGCAGAGATACTGCCTCTTCCCGTGAATTTGGGTGACGTGCAAGTGGCGGTCTGTCCATCCACAGACACCCAGTTGATGCAATGCACAGACGTTCAGCTTGTGTATGCTTCGCCCACACAGATCAATCTCTTGGCTTGCCCGCTTCATTCTGCCTCGGGGTGCATACTACCGGGCGCATCGCAGGTACTCAGCGTATTTCGTTCGGGACATTTGCCCGCACAGCCAATCCCGTTTGCAATGCTGACTGCCGCTCCCGGCACCTTCCTGGAAGGCTACGATTGCGCCTTCAATCCACTCTGGCACGACCCATCACCGTGCGGACTGTCGTGGACACATTACAACACCATACAGCCGTTAAGAGCAGCAGTTACCGATCAAACGGGCCAAGTGCTGACATCCACGAACCCCGCTGTGTTTATGCAGCAGTATACGATCTGGGTGACAGGGTTAGGAGAGGTCGCAAATGGAGCTTCAGCGCAGCCTGTCGTCCTCAAAATTAGTGGTTCGCCGACGAATGCGATCTATGACTTGTCACCGAGTTATGTCGGACCTTCCCCTCAGTATCCTGGACTGTATCAGATAAACTTCCCTTGGCCCTCTGGAATGATGGGAAGTATTGCGACTTCTGACATTCAAGCGTGCGGGGATTACAAGATGGAGATTTCGTTCAACATTTACGAAGGCACCGCACAAGACCCCAACGTGTTCCAGGTTCCTTTGTGGGTAAAAAGCGGAGACGTGTCATGCATTCCCCAAAAATAGAGTTCCACTAGCGGCGACCACCCTGTCCTACGATGACTTCTGGGATGGATCCATTGGGACGAGGCCGATTGCCTGGAAAGCGCGTACAATACCGACACTACTTCGCTTCGGTTTGCCAAGGGAGAAGACTATGAGTTGGCGTTTTCGCAAGACTTTCAGGGTCCTTCCCGGCGTTAAGCTGAATCTGACCGCTCGGGGACTGAGCGCCACGCTTGGTGCGTCCCCGTTCAGCATCAATCTCGGACCAAGGGGCGTCTACCGAAACGTGGGCATCCCCGGCACGGGAATATGGGATCGACAGCGCATAGGCGGTCCTTCACTACAAGCGTTCGATATCCACGGTTCATCCGCCCCTTCTCCTGCGCCATCCTCGCCCGCATCTCCCGAACCAGCTTCTACCGAAATACACAGTGCGAACACGGAGTTATTGGGCAGTGAAAGCATGGCCCAACTACGCAGACTGATTACCGACACTTACAACGAGCGTGAAACACTCACGGCTGAACTTGCGCGTGCTACGCTCGAATCGCATTCCGCATCGTCCCGCTACCAGAGTTGGGATCGTGGCTTTCTGATGAAACGGATACGCAGAGAAGCCTTTGCTGCCCGAAAGGAAGCCGCCGATACAGCCGCCGCCAAGCTCGAAGAACTACAACAACAGCTTCGGCTAACAACACTCGCAACCGACATCACGTTAGACAGGGAACAGGCCGAGCCATATTATCAGATGCGGGACGACTTCGTTGCCCTTTCAGGATGTCAGAAGATATGGAATGTTCTGGCGGATCGGGCAATTGATCGTGTTGCCGAACGCTCTACCGCCAGTATAAGTATCAGTCGAGAGCAAGTATCGTTTTCGCTTGATTCCTGCGACTTGATCGAGTGGGAACAGAAACTGCCGCATTTAAGTAATCTCACTGGGGGCGATATGTATGTCTACCCCGGATTCATTCTTTACAGAGCATCCAAACAGTCCTTTGCCCTCATTGATTCTCGGGACGTCACGTTGACGTTCGTGCCTACCAAATTTGGAGAAACAGAGGCCGTACCGTCCGATACTGAAATTGTCGGCCACGTTTGGGCCAAGGCTAACAAAGATGGAAGCCGGGATCGTCGCTTTAATGGTAATCACCAAATCCCGCTTGCGAATTATGGCACCTTATTACTTACTAGTCCTGATGGACTGGATGTTAGGTACATGTGCTCAAACGCACGAGGGGCAGAACAGTTCGCTAAGTCGTGGGGGGCTTTTCGTATGTCATTTAGTCGTGACATTCGACAGGAGGCGAATGAGGTTTTTCCCGCTGCCGCTGTACCCGGCGCTGAAGCATTTAAGCAAGCATTTGAGGGCTGGAAGACCGCTTCCGAGGCTTTCACGGTCGCCCAAGAGAGGTTTCTTGCGCCAATCAGAACCGGCCTGAGAGATCCGACTTGCAAGGGAACGATGACCGAGGCAGATGTGGCAGCATACATCAGCGCTCTGAGAGCGCTCATGGTCGTTGCCAGACATCTCGAAGAGGGCGCAGTATTCGTGGCAAGCTCCGTAAGGAGCGAGATCCGTCGTGTGCTTCTCAGCACCGAAGAGAGTTGCACGACCTTTGAAATGTCTCTCATTAGTGGCCGCATCACAGATGATACAATATGGCCGTTTACGACAGCGGTCACGGCGTTCACGGAAACGCAGAATGAGTTCCTGGGCGCAGCCACCGCCGCTCTCGAAAAGGACCGTAAGCGGGCCTGACAACATGTCCGAAAAGGACGAAGACCTATGCAGGAAATAGAGGCAGAGAACCGATACCACATCCCGAAAGAACCGACGCTGCCGGTCGAAGATCGGATACGCCAAACGAACGGCCAAGAGCTTGAGAAGTGGGCGAACGATTCAAACTGCTTCGAGATGGATCTATGCGCCAAGGAGCTTACTGAACGAAAAGACTCGCAGGAGAAGATTTACGGTCGAGACAATAAAGAGAAACCAATGCCTTATTTCAAGCGCAGAGAGCTACCGAATCACAGGAGCGCCGCCAGAGGCTTGAGGCCAATTTATTTGATCCACGCACGGAAGTCTCAGCAGATGCCAAACACATTGCGAGTCGCATCATAAAGCACCTGTGGATCATCTTCGTCTTATTGCCATTCGTTGCCGCTATGCTCCTGGTGATCGCAGGCGTTATCAAGTAGATCACGCCCGCATACGGTCCAGTAAACGCACGTTTTGAATGATGCCCATTGACACCGCAACGTCCTACGTGTCCAGGATCAGGCTGCATCGGCAACCAAAATGTACAGGAATCGCCGGAATTGCGTTCGACGTGAACTTCCGTCGCATCAGATCCCTGCACTCGACACATGTAAACACATCAGTTGGCCCTTGAACGTTCCAGAGTGTGCCATAAGCTCCACCAGGGTCAATCCGTTGAACGTCATGAAGGGTCGGCGTAGCTGAACGGCGGAAACGCTCCACGATCTGCGTCGCAACTACATTGGTTTCTATCTCGGCATCCCAAATTGGCAGTGCTTCTGCTGCCGTAGGCGGAACGCCTGCAAGCCCTTCCGCCCTGAACCGTAGGTCGAATAACACCTCATCCTGCTGCTCGATAGTTCTCAATGCTCTCGCCTTTTTCTCAGCAGCCTCGTGAATATGAACAGAGGACTTCCTTCCCCCGAAATGAGATGTTACCGCCGAGTATGACAGGCCACTTTCAGCCGCAAACTGCTTGAGTGAGTACCCGGATTGCCGAAACAGCTGACGAACCTCCCCACTGGTCAACGCTTCATCAAGAGCCACCGGCGCATTCGCAAACGCTTCTCTGTATTCGAGCGAGTTGGCCTTCAGCTTTTCAAATTCAGCGGAACACCTCGTCCGATACGCTTCCAGTGTTTGCCTAATCTCCTTAAAGATAAGTCCATACGTTCCGACCAGGACGGCAAGTCCTTGCACGGATTCATAGTAATTATTAAACGACTGGTCCAGGACACGTTTTACGGCCTGGGCCGTCTCGACTGGAGAACCTACGAGAGTAATGGGGGCGGTACACAGCGGGTTGAGAAGCCAACCGTCATCAGCTTGTATGACCTGCCCAGTGTTGATACTCAGGTTCTTAATCGCGTAGGGATTTCGGCCATCACGCTCATCGGAAGTCATTGAGTCCAATCTATGGTTGTAACGTCATCATCCATTCTGTCATGACGGCAGCGGTGGTAGTGGCGGGCGAACAGACGTTGGTCATCGGCGGATTGTTTTACCTCGCAGCCCTGGCGGTGGTCGCACGCTTGAGCGTGGCGGAAATCCCCGTGCCCGAATCGGCCCCCGGCCGCGTCGTGCTGGGGCACTAGCGGCCTTCTCGGGACACGATGTCTCGGGCTCTCCAGTTAACTCCCATGTTTTCAGTACGGCTCGGTTGATCTTCGGGACATCGTGTCCCAAAGCGCTCGGGCGGCGCTCGCGTCTGTTTTCGTGGCGCAGGCACTCGTGTCAGCACGATTGCGTGCCGGGTCGAGACTCCGAACTCCCGAGGTCGTGGAATTTGAGGTGAGCTATCGGGACGTAGAGCAGGCACTCCTGCCGGCAGCTCCGAGATTCATCTCGGCATTCTTGGGTTCCGCCGACACGGAACTCCGCGACTATTCGGGTATGGCGCGCCAAGCATTGCGCAACGCCGACAAGAGTGTCGTCGCTGCAGACACGAGGCCACCGCGCCACGTCCGATGGCTCAAGTCAATTTTCCCCAGCGACCTCAATTCGTACATTGACGCTTCTGAGCTCACCTCAATCTCCCCGACTTCATGCTTCATGGACGTGACCATCTGTTCGAGGGACTGCGTAGCCTGAATCGTTTTACAATTCGCTTTCGCGATATTCTTGGCCGCAACCTTGGAGTTCTCAGCTCCTTTCGCGGTCATCGCAGACAACTCGGCGAGGAAAGCCGAGCTCTCCTCGAGAGCAGCCGCTTGCTCCGTTCGACTGGATCTGGCGATTTCCACCCATTTTTGAACTAGCGACTTCGCCGGAGATCCGCCATCCCAATCAGTCCGGCCCTCTCTGCAACCTGAGCTCCGTATGAAACGTCCTATAGCCATCGTGTAGTTGTACCCTTAAACAACAGAATCACTTTCGAGTCACAATGAGCCTGACCCTTCTCAGCTACGTCTTCTATGCCCTAGTGGTTCTCGTTCCCATCTGGCTGTACATGCGGGCGCTGAAGCGGCGCGAGACGCAGGCCCGCCAGGCGGCAGAGCAAGGACAACTCTTTTCCGACGGCCCTAAGTCCCAACACCCGCACATCGATGCGAACGCGTGCATCGGCTGCCAGACGTGTACCAGCGTTTGTCCGGAAGGAGACGTTCTCGCGATGCTGGGCGGCAAGGCGGTGATCGTCAACGGATATAAATGCATCGGGCACAGTTTCTGCGCGGAGGCCTGCCCGGTGGGTGCCATCGCCATGGTGATGTCGAGCACAAGTATGGGCGCGGATATGCCTAGCCTGACCTCCGAGTACGAGACCAACGTAGAGAACCTGTTCATTATCGGGGAACTGGGCGGCCTTGCCCTGATCAAGAATGCCATCAATCAGGGGCGCGAATGCATGGATACCATTGCGCGCCGCCGCTCGCAACGGATTTCGGAACGGCCGCCGGAGGACGTCCTGGACGTGCTCATCGTGGGCGCCGGCCCTGCGGGAATTTCCGCTTCCCTGCGCGCCATTGAGAACAAGCTGAACTATCTGACG